>JACCDW010970415.1_pt1 | contig 55490 bp, 37 predicted proteins | sample 7449781 | NCBI WGS metagenome assembly JACCDW01 (sample SAMN15323449, study PRJNA562643) | freshwater metagenome | isolation source: river surface water | place: USA:Blue River Watershed | collected 2017-08-18
ACAAATTATTCAGAGCTCATAACATGACCAACGAACAGAAGGTTAAAGTTATTGAAACTTTGGATAGAACAAAATCAGTTAGAGAAGTTAAATTGGTGTACTCTACATTAGCAGAGAACTTCAAATATTCATCATCTAACAAGGCTACTAAAAAATCAATTTCAGAAGGAATCGCTAGTAAAGTAGTTAAATCTACAAAGCCAACTGCACAAAAGCAAGTAATTGCTGAGTCTGCAAATTTCTCTGATAGATTTAAAAAGTTAGCAGGTATTATCAAATAACAAAAATTAATAAATTAAATTAAAATGGACATTAAAAAATTAATGAATGGTGCAAACCCACAAAGCATTATGCTTGAGCAAACCAGAGGTTTGAAAAGCAAGTGGGAAAAAACAGGACTTCTTGAAGGAGTTGGTTCTGAGACCGCTAAACATGGTATGGCGGTTATGCTTGAGAATCAAGCAAAACAATTACTTGATGAATCTACCAGAACAGGTGTTTCACAAGGTTCAGAAGAATGGGCAGGTGTAGCGCTTCCGTTGGTAAGAAGAATTTTTGGTAGCATCGCTGCTAAAGAATTCGTTTCTGTACAACCGATGAACTTACCTTCAGGTCTTATTTTCTATATGGATTTCAAATATGGTTCTAGCCAAGCTGGTAACCCTGATTTCTTGAGTGCTTCACTTTTCGGAACAGGTGGTACTTTTGGTAAGGATTCATTATCACCAGCTGGTAACAAACTTGGTTCTACCCAAGCTACCACAGGTGGTCTTTACGGAGCAGGTCGTTTCGGATACACATTGAACGATTCATCAGTATCTTTAACAGCTACAGTAGCAACTGCATCTTGGTCTGAAATTAACTTTGATGCTGACCTTTCTGCTTCTTTGGCAACTGGTGCTATTAAAAAATTAACAGTAGCGCTTCCATCTGATGCAGATTACAATGGTGTAAGAGCATTTGAAATTTACCAATCTGGTTCTATGACAGCTGCAAATTCATACTACCCACAGTATACAAAAATCAATGGTTCAAACGTAGAATTCTACACACTTGGAACCGCTGGTGGTACTGCAGCAGGTGCAGCTACATTGAGCTATCACGTTCAACCAACTGCAACTTCAAGAGGTGATTTTGAAGATAAAGGACAAGCTGATATCGGAATTCCTGAAATTGAGCTTGAATTGAAATCTGAACCAATCGTTGCTAAAACTCGTAAGTTGAAAGCAATCTGGACTCCAGAACTTGCACAAGACTTGAATGCATACCATTCAATTGATGCAGAAGCTGAATTAACTCAAATGCTTTCTGAATATATCTCTCTTGAGATTGATTTGGAAATCCTTGAGATGCTTCAAGCTAACGCATTCAGTACTGAATATTGGGATGCAAGAGTAGGATACGATTGGAATGGTTCTGCATTCGCGATTGATTCTAACGCAGCAGCAGCTTCTGCTTACACAAAGAGCACATGGTATCAAACTTTGGGTATTAAATTACAGAAAGTTTCTAACAAAATTCACCAATTGACTATGAGAGGTGGTGCAAACTTCATTGTTGCTTCTCCAAACGTATGTACAATTCTTGAATCTATGAACGGATTCTCTTCTAACCCAGGTAAAGATGCATTGCAATTCGCAGCAGGTGTTTCTAACGTAGGTCAAATCTCTAACAGATATGATGTGTATAAGAACCCTTATATGACTGAGAACGTAATTCTTCTTGGTTTCAAAGGTTCTAACTTCTTCGAGACCGGAGCAGTTTACGCACCATATGTTCCATTGATTATGACTCCACTTGTTTATGACCCAACCAACTTCACTCCAAGAAGAGGTGTTATGACAAGATACGCTAAGAAGATTGTAAGACCAGAATTCTACGGTAAAATCGTAGTTAATGGTTTGAACACTCTCTAATCGTAGTGAGGAATTCAATATAGAAAAGGGGAAGTAGAAATACTTCCCTTTTTTTTTATTTTTTAATTGATATTTATATAAAAGAACATGCCAAATCCAGGAGATGTTATAATATTTAAAGCTTGGGAACTTGAACAATCGGATTTTTTAAATAGTACCGATGTTCTTGTAAAGAAAAAAAATGGAGATTTTGGTTATTTAAATGCAGAAGAACTTGCAAATACAACTGTAACCACCGGCTCAATTTATATGACCGGAAGTATCTCTAATGTTAATTGGATTGATTTCAATACTAATCCTGGAACACCTGTACATCGAGAAGGTAGAGTTCATTGGGATCCTGATAGGAAAACTTTGGAATTAGATACGGAAGCAAATAATTTTATGATTAATGTTGGACATGTTAATGTTGTTCGTGGTAAAAATACTACAAATGGAACATTAACAAAAGGAACAGTAGTCTATATAACAGGAAATTCAGGCCAATTTGCAACATTTGGAACAGCAAGTTACGATAGTGAAGGAAGATCAGCAATAACATTTGGTATACTTGCACAAGATATTGGGCAAAATAATAGTGGATATGCAGTAATGCAAGGTGAAATAACGGGTATAAATACAAATGGGTTTGCACCTGGTACACTATTATATTTAGGAGCAGGTGGAACATACACATCGGTAAAACCACATGCACCTCTACATCAAGTTCGTTTAGGACAAGTTGTAGTAGCATCTACTAATGGTATTTTACAAGTAAAAATTGACAACGGCTGGGAATTAGATGAACTGCACGATGTTAGAATTACAACCGGTTCACTAAAAGATGCTGCAACAAATAATGGTGGAAGTACGTTGTATCGTACAGGTTCTTTATGGCAAAATAACGATGAAGTTAGATTGGTACAATCCACTATGATATTGGCATCGGTATCTTCTTCTTTAAATTTTGCAAACGATAGTGCAGCACAAGCCGGCGGAGTCCCATTGGGTGGATTATATCGTAACGGAAATGTTATTCAAATAAGAATAGCATAATTCTTCTCACTCTTTTATTATTTTTATATTTATAGTAGTATAACTATAATTAATAAATTATGTCTCTAAATTTAAAATGGCCTGGATCAGCAAGTTTCAATAGTGGTTCAAATCTAACACCATTTGCATTATACGATTCTGATGTTCAATTTGCAAGTGATGCACCTAGAACCGCAGTTTGGTGTGCAAAAAGATTAGGATATCCTATTGTTGATATTGAACTAATAGATGAACAATTTTATGCTTGTTTTGAAGAAGCAACATCGGAATATTCTGCACAGGTAAATCAATTTAATATTCGTAATAATTTGGATGTTTTAAGAGGACGTTCAAAATCTACAAATACAAACTATTCACAAACTTTGGTAGATGGTTCATTTTTACCAACATTAGTTCGTATGTCTCAACAATATGGTACACAGGCAGGTGTAGGTGGAAACATAGACATTAAAAAAGCATACATTCCAATTACAGCTTCGGTTCAAAGATATGATTTGATGCAAGTTGCTGTTGATGCAAAAACATCATCATCATTTGCTGAATTATATACGGGATCAAATGCAATAGATGTTACTAGGGTATTTTTTGAAGCAGTTCCACCTATCACAAGATTCTTTGACCCATATTCGGTGGGTGCACAAGGTACTTTGAATTTAATGAGTGAATTGGGATTTGGTAACTACTCACCAGCAGCACAATTCTTGTTGATGCCAATATATGAAGATGTATTGAGAATGCAACAAATTGAATTTAATGATACAATAAGGAAATCCGCATGGACTTTTAATATAGTTAATAATAAAATAGAAGTATTTCCATTACCAACAATCAATGCACCTAAAAAAATGTGGATTGAATATATGGTTAGATCCGAATTTGAATCCAATTCAACAATAGTTCAGCCTGATTCTATTTCAGATTATTCAGATGCAAAATATGATTTTATTGGATATTCTGATATAAATGATGTGGGTAAACAATGGATTAGAAAATATACATTAGCATTAGCAAAAGAACTATTGGGTGCTATTAGAGAAAAATATAATTCAATTCCAATTCCAGATGGTGAAATTAGTTTAGATGGTGCTGCATTGAGGTCAGAAGCACAGGTTGAAAAAGATGCATTGATTACACAATTAAGAGAAAATTTGGAAGAATTGAGTAGAAAAAATATGTTTGAAAATAAAAAGAATGAAGCTGATTATCACCAAGATATGTTGAGAAAAGTTCCATTAAAATTATATGTAGGATAATATGCCAAAATTTATATCATTAAGAGATGTAACATTTTTTAAAGGAATTGCAAGGGAATTAGTAGATACCGTTGTACAAGATCCTGTTGTTTTATTTAAGGTAAATTTAAATGAAACAAAAATAAATCTATATGGTGAATCTGTAAATAAAACTTGGCATCCTGGAGTACAATTGTTCGCATTGATTAATAAGGATCCAGAAACGGTAAATTACGAAGGATTCGGTCCGGATACAAATCAAAACATTGAATTTAGATTTGATAGATGGATGTGTGAAGAAAAGAATACATATCCTGAAATTGGTGATGTTATATATTTCAATGGTTCTTACTATGAAATAGATAATACATCGGAAGTACAATTTAGTGGTGGTTTACCCGAATATAATTTCAGTATAGTATGTTCTACATTTATGGCAAATAAAGCAAACCTTAATATTGAATATAGAGTTAATTAAAATATATGTCAACAAATCCATTAAGACAAGATTTAAATAGAGCAAGGCAAATAAAATCTGCTGCAGGCGATGTTAAACAAAGTATTAGTTTGTTTGATATTGATTATGCGATGATGACTCATCTTGAAGATACAATCCTTCCAAATTTGGATGATAATGGAAAACTTATGAAAATTCCAGTTATATATGGTAATTCGGAAAGATGGAATGGGGCACGTCTGCAAGGAGTATATAGAGATTTGCATGGTAAAATACAATTACCATTGATGATGATTAGAAGAACATCCGTTGCCAAAAATGAAGCAATGTCTATGTTAAATAGGCATGTATCATATTCTACTATAAGAAAATATTCAAAAGATAATAGATACGATAGATTTACATTATTAGGTGCATCTACTACACCTAAATATGAATTGTTTAACATAACAATGCCGGATTATGTTGAGGTAAACTACGAATGCATGGTTTGGACAAATTTTACAGAACAACTTAATGCAGTTATTGAACAATTACAATTTGCAGGATCTTATTGGGGTGATAAGGAGAAATTTAAATTTAATACATCTGTCGGTGAATTTAATATTATAAATGAGGTAGGAGAAGGTACGGAAAGAATTAATAGAGTTGAGTTTTCATTAAACGTAAAAGCATATCTTCTTCCTGAAAAGTTTGATGGAGAAAACACTACTAAAAAATCATTTTCAACAAAAAGATTTGCAATTTCAACTGAAACCGATATGACTGCAAATGGTAGAATGGAAGGATTTTTAACAACACCATCACCATATTATGATAATAAAGATTTAGTGGATTTCTTATCAATAAACGGAAGTAAAACACAGGTTCCTATAACAAATAATACAATAACATTTACAGGAATAAAATTAATAAAAGCACCAGCGGCTTTACAATCCGTAGTTGCCGGTAGTTTAACAATAGGGTCTGATATCTACGATGTAAAATTGTATATAAATGGTGTTAGGTATTATGATGCTACACATTTTACAGCAACTTACTCAAATAATGAATTAATAATAACATTTAATACCATTGGTTTGGGATTCAATGTTGATACCAATGATATTATTAATATAGCAGGAAAATTTATTGAAGTATAATGAAAAGAACATTATTGGATATAACCCAAAAAATAAATAGAAAATTCAATACTGCATCTTTAACTCCAATAAATCTAAATGATTCTACATATTGGATATGGCAAGCTACAGGTTGGAAATTTGTAGATGTTTTAAGAGAAATAGAATATAGAACTACGCAAACCAGATTTGATGTAAAAGTAAATACACAAAACATAGATAAGAGTGATTATATAATTGAAGAAGGTGCTAGTGGTATTATTATAAAATTTATAAAAGCAAATTTTGAATACGAACTGGATTCAGAAGATTTTATTGAAATAAGAGGGGATATAGAATATTATGCTTAATCAATTCAACGCAAATACAAAAAAACAACCAAAAATAGTTAATCCTATTAATAAAAATAGTATTAACGATTCGGATTTGACCGGAAGTCTTTTAAATATTGATATTCCAACTAAAACAAAATATCAAAGTAATTCAAAAGAAAATCCATTTAAAGAAGATATTGTAAATAAAAATAGTATTATCAACGCAGATTTGACGGGTAGTCTTTTAAACATTGATATTCCAACTAAAACAAATTACGAACCACAAACAAAAACAAATCCAAATCCAACAAACATAGTAAATAATAAAAATGTAATTAATGCATTTCATACACAAATACTACAATATAGTGCAAGATACATTAAAAAAGAAATTACAGGATTTAATAGTGGTTCAAATCAATTTTACATATCATCAAGTATATTGGATTATGGAACGGAAGAACCATCTCCTGAAAATTTTGAAATAATGATTGATGGATTGCATATTCCTGGTATTTATAAAGTAGAACAAAGTGGCAGTAATGTTGTTGTGACTATACTACAAAGTGGATTTGTTGATTGGGATGTAATAGATAATAATCAGAGAGTAATTGTATATGGTAAATTTTTAAATTAATGGCAAACAAAATTAGACTTAAACAATTAGATATAAGTGTAACACTTCCAGCTGGAGTGGTTTCATCTTCTGCTCAATTGAATGGATCTACTTTTAAAAACATTACCATATCAACAGAAAATTCCGATAAATATTCTTTAATAGTTAGTGGTGCAATTGCAGTGGTAGGTGCATCAAATTTATCTGCTTCATTAGATGGTGGAACTACCGTAAATCCGCAAATATATATGGTATCTGGTTCAAATGCACCATTAGATCCTATGATAACTGGTTCATCTCAATCTAATATAATAGATTTAGGAGAATATTAAATATTATATGTAAAAAGTTATATTTATTGTTGTAGTATATACTACATTTGTTTGTTATATAACCATTAAATAGATACCATACATATGGGCCAAAGTATTTTACTAAAACGTTCTGCCATACCTGGCAAAAAACCATCTGCAAATTCACTTAATTTAGGAGAAATTGCATTAAATACATATGATGGTAGGATATTCTTTAAGAGATCTGGATCATTGGAATCCGTACAAGAAGTAATTACTACAAATGCGGTCAATACTGGCTCAATAAATTTATATGGTGGAGTAGATAATCAAAATTATTTACTTAATATAACTGGATATAACAATTATTTTCAAGGAATATATTTACAAAATTTAAGTAATAGTACAAGTGCATCATCCGATGTTGCAATTTATAATGATGATGGAACTTCATATGTAAATATTGGTATAAATTCAACAACATATCAATCAAGTTCGGAAGCATTTACTACATTGGGAAAAGCTGGAGATGCTTACGTTTTTTCCGCAGCTAATGACCTTTATATAGGTAATGCATCAACTGGAAAAAGAGTTATCCTATTTAATGGAGAATTCAATACAGAACAAAATGCAAAAATAACAATTCATGATCAAGGTTCTCTTGTGATAAACACAGGTCAATCTTATAATGAAACATACCCCGAAGCATTAGTTATAAATCCTAGGCCTGATTCTAACTTTAATTTGGTTAGTGTATATAATAATGTTAATAACTACTCACAAATTAATACTAAAAATTTAAGTAGTGGACCGGAAGCAAGTACGGATATCGTAGTAACCGCAGATAATGGAGATGAAGTGTTATATTATGCTAATTTGGGAATTAACTCTAGTCAATATTCTGCAGGTAATGTTGGATATGCAAATGATGGATATTTAATAAATGCGGGTAAGAATTTTTATGTAGGAACAAAGAGTGATGATTACTATGGTACAAATCCTGATGCAAATTTATATCTTTTTGCAAATAGTGCTTGGGATAATCCTGAAATTATGATTAGTGGATCCCATGTTGTGGGATTTGGTACTCAAATTGTTACGGATGGATATAAGTATGAATTTGATGGTGGTAATGTAAAAATAAATAATAATCTTTTAGTATTAGGTACAATTACTGCACAAAATTTGATTGTACAAACCATAACATCTAGTACACAACATATTACTGGTTCTACTAGGTTCGGAAGTTTATTAACCAATACGCATGATTTCACAGGATCCGTTCGTATAACAAGCAGTTTAACTGTGAATGGACCTATAGATATTAATGGTGATTCAACTATACAAGGAAATCAATTTAATGCAGGAACTTATTGGAAAGAAATATCAGGAAGTAATCTTCCATCAGGACCTTGGAGAGGTATAGCATATGGAAACGGATTATTTGTTGCAGTTGCTAACAGAGGTGCAAGCGGAACATCCAATACAACATCATTGGCCACTTCGCCTGATGGAGTGAATTGGACATTTAGAACCTTACCAACTCTAGCAGGTCTTACAAATATAGTTTATCAGAACGGTTTATTTGTTGCAATTGGACAGGTAGGGTCGCAAAGAGGTTTTTATTCATACGATGGTATCAATTGGTTCAATACAACTGTATTAAATGGACAACTGTATGGTATAACATACGGAAAGGATAAGTTTGTAGCGACTAAAATTGATAATTCTTTAAATAGAATTGACATAAGTTATAATGGAAAAAATTGGCAAGGTGTATCAACACCATCAACGATGGATTTGTCTTGGACAAGTGTTACTTACGCAAATGATAGATATGTTGCGGTAGCAGAATCAACTGCTTCGGGATCAATAGCAATTTCATACGATGGTTTAAGTTGGAATAATGTTACAAGACCATCGGCAGGTACACTAACAACCTATAATATTACTTATGGTAAAGGATTATTCGTTGTAACGTGTTCTCAAGGAAAAATAATGACATCTCCTGATGGGATAAATTGGACGGTAAGAGATACTCCTTTAACTGGATTAATTTGGAAATGTATATTTGCAGAAGGTGTGTTTATTGCGGCAGGAGCATTTTCAACAACAGAAAACCGATTCATTTATTCTACCGATGGTATAACGTGGGAAGAAGCAACTACACCTGCACTAAATAGTTGGAGTGGATTTGCATACGGAAATGGATTATTGGTAGCGGTATCATTTAATGGAACAGATTCTAATGCATTGGTTGTTTCATCTGGTGTTATGAATTCCTTTGTAACCCAAAATGATAATATAACACATGGTAGACAAACGTTTACAGATGATGTTATTATATCGGCATCTCTTAACATAAGTGGATCACAACGAATTACGGGCAATCTTATCGTAAGTGGTGGTATAACCGGCTCATTATTGGCTACAAACGGAGTGGTTTCAGGATCATCGCAAATTGATATAACCCAAACTACGGGGTATACTTCTTTTAGTCAATCTCTTTCTGGTACCGATGCATCACAAAGTGTAAGTATTCTTATATCTTCACAAAGTGCATGGGGAGCATTTCAAAGTGCAAGTGCGTTTAGCGCTTCTGCAGCAATTGTTGATAATGCTCAAACTTTACGATTAAATTCAATTGAAAGTTTCACATCTAGCATTGCAGCAACAAACGTATTTACTGCATCTACAAATGCAAGTTTGACAGCATTAAATGTTTCAACTGCATCTATTAATACATTTACCGCATCCACAAATGCAAGTTTGATAGCACTAAATACATCTACGGCATCCCTAAATTCAAAAACAGGTTCATATGCTACAACGGGTTCTAATGTATTTCAAGGAAATCAAACTATAAATGGTACACTAAACGTTACGAACATAGTTGTAACTACCATAACAGCATCTACTGAATACGCAAGTGGTTCTACTAGATTTGGAAGTAGTAATGCAAATACACATGAGTTTACAGGAAGTGTTAGAATAACCGGAAGTTTAGATATAGTTGGTGGTGTAATTGCTACCTCATTTGGAGGAATTATAAATGCAAATAATGGTGTAGTTTCTGGATCTTCTCAAATTGATGTAACACAAACTACCGGATATACAGCATTTAGTCAATCATTGGCAGGTACTGATATCTCACAAAGTGTAAGTATTCTTATATCTTCACAAAGTGCATGGGGTGCATTTCAATCAGCAAGTGCTAATAGTTCATCAGCAGCAACGGTTGATAATGTACAAAATGTAAGATTAAATTCATTAGAAGTATTCACATCTAGCATTGCAGCAACAAACTTATTTACAGCCTCAATAGCAGCAACTAATACATTTACTGCATCGGTAAATAATAGTTTGAATTCAATAAATTCAAAAACAGGTAGTTACGCAACAACTGGTTCAAATCAATTTATAGGAAATCAAACAATAAATGGATCATTAATTGTTTCGGGTACTACGGGAACAACTTTACTTTCTTCAAATGTAGATACGTTGTTATTGACAGGATCTGCTATTATAACAGGATCACTTGTAGTTACCGGAAGTTTAAGTGTTTCGGGATTTATAACAGGTTCATTACTTTCTACAAATGGTGTAATTAGTGGTTCTTCACAAGTAACATTAACATCTACGACAGGATATACTACGTTTAGTCAATCATTGGCGGGTACGGATGAATCACAAAGTGTAAGTATTCTCATAACTTCACAAAGTGCATGGGGTGCTTTCCAAAGTGCAAGTACATTTAGTTCATCTGCAGCAACAGTTGATAACTTACAAAATGTTAGATTAAACTCATTAGAAGGATTTACCGCAAGTGTAACAAATATAAATTCATTTACTCAATCTGTAAATAGTAGTTTGACAGCATTGAATCTATCAACTTCATCTGTTAGTAACTTTACATCATCGGCAAACGCAAGTTTGACAGCATTGAATCTTTCAACCGCATCGTTAAATTCAAAAACTGGCTCATACGCAACAACTGGATCAAACGTATTTCAGGGTAACCAAACTATAAATGGAACATTAAATGTTACAAATATAGTTGTAACTACTATTACAGCCTCAACCGAGTATGCAAGTGGTTCTACTAGATTTGGAAGTAACAACTTTAATACACATGAATTCACAGGAAGTGTCAGAGTAACAGGAAGTTTGGACGTAATTGGTGGTGTAACTGCTACATCTTTCGCAGGAACTATAAACGCAAATAACGGAGTAGTTTCTGGATCATCACAAATAAACTTAACTCAAACTACTGGGTATACTACGTTTAGCCAATCATTCGCTGGTACGGATGAATCGCAGAGTGTAAGTATTCTTATAACATCTCAAAGTGCATTTGGAGCATTTCAAAGTGCAAGTGCTTTTAGTTCATCTGCAGCAACTGTTGATAATGCACAAAATGTAAGATTAAACTCATTAGAAGGATTTACCGCAAGTGTAACAAATATAAATTCGTTTACTGCATCGACTAATGCAAGTTTAACTGCATTAAACTTATCTACTGCATCTTTAAATTCTAAAACAGGTTCATACGCAATAACGGGCTCAAATTCATTTACTGGAAATCAAACAATATCAACAGCATTTTCAGCAGGAAACTATCCTTTATCATTATACGATGGAGTTTATAATTTTAACTTTGGATTTTATGCAAGTGGAATTGGTGGAAACAGATTGAGTATTTATAGAAACGCATCTCAAACATATTTTGATAATAGTTCTGGTAATTTTTATTTCAATGCACCATTAATAGCTACATCATTTGCAGGAACTATAAATGCAAATAATGGTGTAGTTTCTGCATCTTCTCAAATTGATGTAACGCAAAGTACAGGATATACGACATTTAGTCAATCACTTGCGGGAACTGATACGTCACAAAGTCTAAGCATTTTAATAACTTCGCAGAGCGCATGGGGAGCATTCCAAAGTGCAAGTGCGTTTAGTTCATCTGCAGCAACTGTTGATAATGCACAAAATGTAAGATTAAATTCGCTTGAAAGTTTTACAGCAAGTGTAACAAACATTAATCAGTTTACTCAATCCGTAAATAATAGTTTAACGGCATTGAATGTAACAACGTCATCGCTGAATAATTTTACTGCAAGTGTTGCAGGAACAAATACATTCACATCATCAACAAACGCAAGTTTGAATGCATTGAATCTATCAACTTCATCAGTTAGTAACTTTACATCATCGGCAAATGCAAGTTTGACAGCGTTGAATTTATCTACGGCATCCGTTAGTAATTTCACTGCATCCGCAAACTCAAGTTTAACTGCATTAAATCTTTCAACCGCATCATTAAATTCAAAAACGGGTTCATACGCAACAACTGGTTCCAATGTATTTCAAGGTAATCAAACTATAAATGGTACGTTGAATGTTACAAATATCGTTGTAACCACAATAACTGCTTCAACGGAATACGCAAGTGGTTCTACTAGATTCGGAAGTAATAATTCTAACACACATGAATTTACAGGAAGTGTTAAAATAACAGGAAGTTTGGATGTGTTGGGACCTATAAATGCGACATCATTTGCAGGAACTATAAATTCAAATAATGGTGTAATTAGTGGTTCATCTCAATTGAATGGAACTACAATACAAAATTTATCAGGATCATTTACAGGTTCATATACTGGATCATTTATTGGTACATTCAACGGAAATTTGACAGGTGTTGCTGGATTTGCATCGACTGTTGCAACAGTTACAACGGGCACAACAACGGATACTACTTTATATCCAATGTTCTCAGCAACCCCATCACCGAATACATATATAACACCTACAACTCACCCATCCGGTTCATTCTTCTATAATGGTGTAACAAGAATAGTACATGCAGAAGGATTTAGTGGTTCAATATATGCAACAAATGGAGTGGTTTCCGGTTCTTCTCAAATTGATGTAACTCAAACTACTGGGTATACTACATTTAGTCAATCATTAGCAGGTACTAATCAATCTGCAAGTTTATCAACGTTGGTTGTATCACAAAGTGCATGGGGAGCATTTCAAAGTGCAAGTGCATTTAGTTCATCTGCAGCAACTGTTGATAACACACAAAATGTAAGATTAAATACTATTGAAACATTTACTTCATCTGCTAATACCAGAATGAGTAATTTAGAAATTCGTACAGGATCATATACTACCACTAGCTCATTTAATTCATTTACACAATCATATTACGCAGATAGTGCATCTTTTGATACGAGAATACAAACCGCAATAGCAGGTGCAACCCCCGCAGGGGCCGTATCAAGTTCAATTCAGATAGATATAACGCAAACTACTGGATACACTACGTTTAGCCAATCATTGGCAGGAACGGATGCATCGCAAAGTGTAAGTATTCTCATAACTTCACAAAGTGCATGGGGAGCATTCCAAAGTGCAAGTGCATTTAGTTCATCTGCAGCAACGGTTGATAACACACAAAATGTAAGATTGAATTCTGTTGAGAACTTTACATCTTCAATTGTAGGGACAAATACATTTACGGCATCAATAGCAGGAACAAACCAATTTACACAATCTGCAAATTTAAGATTAAACTCATTAGAATCATTCACTTCATCATTTAGTGCATCAAATTCACAAACAGATGCAACTCAAAGTTTACTAACTTTAATTTCTTCACAAAGTGCATGGGGAGCATTCCAAAGTGCAAGTGCATTTAGTTCATCTGCAGCAACGGTTGATAACGCACAAAATATTAGATTAAATTTATTAGAAACCTATACGGGAAGTACAACAAATAGCTTAACGGCATTGAATCTTTCAACCGCATCTTTTAATAACTTTACTGCTTCTACAAATGTAAGTTTGGTAGCATTGAATTTATCAACTGCATCTCTGAATTCAAAAACTGGAAGTTACGCAACTACCGGTTCAAACACATTCCAAGGAAACCAAACTATAAACGGTACGTTGAACGTTACAAACATTGTTGTAACTACAATAACGGCTTCAACGCAGTATAGTAGTGGTTCTAATATTTTTGGTAGTGAATTGACAAACATACAACAGTTTACGGGTTCGTTGAGAGTAACTGGTTCTGCAAATCATTGGATAGTTGGTGGTAATGTCGGTATTGGCACAACATCTCCGAATAGAGGAAATTTAACTGTCAATGGTAACTGGACAGATGTTTATACTTCGGGCAATGGCCAATTGGCAGTTTTATCAAATGTATCAAGCTCCAACGCATCAGGTAGCGGAAACGGAGCAGTAATAGTGTTGGGTGGATTTGCATCGGATGCGGATCCTGGTCGTACTTTTGTATCTATTGGTGGATTTAAAGAAAATAATATAGCCGATAACAGAGCAGGTTATTTTTCAATAGGTGTAAGAAGTGGTGTATCCGGTAACGCTGAAATAATAGAAAGGTTAAGAATCAATTCTAGTGGTAGTGTGGGTATAGGAACTACGAATCCTGCATTCAATTTTGATGTATCTGGTTCAGGTAGATATACAAACGGATTGGTAGTAACGGGATCATTACAAACAACAGGTGGTATCACAGGATCAATATTAGCAAATAATGGTGTGGTTAGTGGTTCTTCTCAAATTGATATAACTGCAACTAGTGGATATACCACATTGAGTCAATCATTGGCGGGTACGGATCAATCACAAAGTGTAAGTATACTTATAACATCTCAAAGTGTATGGGGTGCGTTTCAAAGTGCAAGCGCATTCAGTTCATCCGCAGCAACGGTTGATAATGCACAAAATGTAAGATTAAATAGTATTGAAACATTCACATCCTCTATTGCCGGCACAAATACATTTACCGCGTCAATTGCAGGTATTAATACATTTACTGCAAGTATAGCGGGAACAAACGTATTTACTCAATCTGTAAACTTACGATTAAATGCATTAGAAACTACAAGTGCTAGTGTAATTAGTAGAATCGGCTCAATAGAATCATTTACATCTTCGTTCAGTTCTTCAAACGCAACTATTCAGAATACTCAAAACATAAGATTAAATTCTCTAGAAAGTAGAACAGGAAGTTACGCAACAACAGGTTCAAATACTTTTGTAGGAAATCAAATTATAAGTGGTTCTATAACTATTACACAAGATTTAGTAGTATTAGGATCATCATCTATACAAAATATTACCTCGTCTCAACTTAATATTGGTACAAATTTAATTACTGTAAACGCACAAGCACCAGCTGTTAGATTTGGTGGATTAGCAGTAATAGATAGTGGTTCATCTCCACAAAGGTCAGGATCATTATTATTTGATTCAACAAAAGATCAGTGGGTATTTGTTCATCAAAACCAAACAGTAATAACATCCTCTGTTTTGTTAATAGGTCCAGAAACCTATGATAATTTTGGTAACGAAACATACTTAACTTTAAATCGTTTACCAAAAGGAAGTGGTGTTGAACATTTGAGAGATAGTAATATTACTGATACTGGTGTAATAGTTAGTATAAACTCAAATACACAGATAACGGGATCACTAACTATGAGTGGTTCATCTGAAATTACTGCAAGTATAATAGGAAATCCATTTGGTGATATAATTTTAGAAGCTAAAAGTGCATCATTAGATACTGGATCAGTTGAAATTCATGGTGGATTAAAATGGAAAAGAATACCATCCGCCGTTCCTACTGAAATTGGTGATTTAATTACTTTTGGTGGTACGATGGGTCTGATTGAAGGTGGAAATCTAACCACATCTAGCGTAGGAGGATTAGTAGTACAGGTAAGTCCTATTGTTGGATATACTATGGATACTTTTGCATATGGTTCACACAATATTCAAAAATTCAACACACTCAATTCATCAGATGCATCAAGACAATTAACTCTACCACAAACATCTAGCGTTTATGTTTATTATAATAGTTCTGCAACATTAACTTATAATACAACCGCTCCTAGTACAAGAAATAATATCATATTAGGAAAGGTTACAACTGATGCATCAAATATAATATACATTGATGCATCACAAATAAATGCACATCACTACTCTAACTATATAGATAGATTATTGAGAGAAGGTCTTGGACCAATATTCTCATCGGGTGGTATAGCTACGCAAGGAACGATTTCTGGTTCAATAAATGTTAGTGCGGCTACTTATTTCTTCTCACAAAATAGAATTACTACAAATGCCGGTACTAACATTTCTATGGATGCGTTTTATAGAAGTACTATTAGTGGACAATATGTAAGAGTTGCAGGCGTAACGAATGTTAATTCATCTTCATATGATAATGGTTCTGGAACACTAACTACTATTCCTGCCGGAAAATATACAAAGCATTCTTTGTATATGTTGGGTGATAATTCATTACAGGCTACGGCTAGAGAAGCATATATGTTGGTGTATGGACAAAGTGTGTATGATACATTGGGTGATGCACAAGCGGGAACATTACCAACACCTCCATCATTTTTCAATGATTCTATTGCTATAATTGCTTCTATTATAGTAACTCCGAGTAGTTCAAGTATTCAATCAATATTAGATGAACGTCCTAGGTTAGGGTTTATATCACCTTCTAAAACGGGTGTACTTACTGCACATGGTGACTTGACAGGATTGACAAACGATGATCATACGCAATATCTTTTAACTGATGGTACTAGAACTTTGACCGGTAATATGAACTTGGGTGGGTTTAATATATCAAACGCATCATCAATTTCAGCAACATCGGTAACTGGTTCAATTCGTTCAAATAATGGCGTAGTTAGTGGTTCATCGCAGATTGATTTAACTCAAATTACAAACTATACATCTTTCAGTCAATCATTGGCAGGAACAGATGCATCGCAAAGTGTAAGCATTTTAGCAGCTTCACAAAGTGCATGGGGTGCTTTCCAAAGTGCAAGTGCTTTCAGTTCATCTGCAGCAACGGTTGATAATATTCAGAATATAAGATTAAATTCATTAGAAGCATTCACTTCAAGTGTAATAAACATCAACTCATTTACACAATCAGTAAATGCAAGTTTGAGTGCATTGAATTTATCAACTGCATCTGTTAGTAATTTCACTGCATCCGCAAACTCAAGTTTGACAGCATTGAATCTTTCAACTGCATCTCTAAATTCAAAAACGGGTTCATACGCAACAACTGGTTCCAATACATTCCAAGGTAATCAAACTATAAATGGTACGTTGAATGTTACAAACATAGTTGTAACTACAATCACCGCTTCTACTGAGTTTGCAAGTGGCTCTACTAGATTTGGAAGTAATAATTCTAACACACATGAATTTACAGGAAGTGTTAGAGTAACAGGAAGTTTGGATATTATTGGTGGTGTAACTGCTACATCTTTCGCAGGAACTATAAACGCAAACAATGGTGTAATTAGTGGTTCTTCGCAAATAACACTATCTTCAATCATTGGATATACTACATTCAGTCAATCCCTTGCCGGAACGGATCAATCGCAAAGTGTAAATATACTTATAACATCTCAAAGTGCATGGGGAGCTTTCCAATCAGCAAGTGCATTCAGTTCATCCGCAGCAACGGTTGATAACTTACAAAATGTAAGATTAAACTCTATTGAAAGTTTTACATCAAGTGTTGCAGGTACAAATACATTTACGGCTTCCGCAAATGCAAGTTTGACATCAATAAATTCAAGAACAGGTTCATATGCAACAACCGGTTCCAATACATTTATAGGAAATCAAACTATAAGTGGTAATGTAATAATTGGTTCGGCATCGGTAGCTAATGAAAACACATTAATATTAGGTGTACCTATTGCCGGTGGAACAGGTGAAGGTGGACAAATATTATTGGCAGCAAGTGGTGGATTATACACATCCGCTTCAATGATTGATAACTGGCAAAATTTCACCAGAATATTAAGAGGAACTAATGCAGCAAGTGATGCAGTAGTGACTCAATGGAATATGCATACCAAACAGGTATCATTTCCAGCATATAATAGTGTATCAGCATTTGCCGGAACGGCAGTAGCTAATTTGGCAGTTGATTCTGGTGGTAACATCCTTACAGTATCATCATCGGTAGGAAGTGTTTTCCCTTACACAGGAATTGCAGCTATAAATGGTGGATTGGTAGTAACTGGTTCTATAACAGCATCTGGTGCTATCCACGCTCAAGCAAATGGAACGATGTATTTTAGAGGAGGAGATGATGCGGAATTGTGGGATATAAACGTAGCAAATACAATTGGTGTATACGGACAACAAGATCAAACTGTAGCTTCTATAAAATTAGGAAGTGGTGGTGGAACAATATCTGGTAGAAACGGAAATATAGGTATAGGAACTATCACACCAAATTCCGCTTCATTGCATGTAGTTGGTAATGTGTTTGCTACTTCATTTACGGGTTCATTGTTAGCAAATAATGGTGTAGTTAGTGGTTCTTCACAAATTGATATAACCCAAACAACTGGATACACTACCTTCAGTCAATCATTGTCGGGTACGGACCAATCACAAAGTGTAAGTATTTTAGCAGCTTCGCAAAGTGCATGGGGTGCTTTCCAAAGTGCAAGTGCATTTAGTTCCTCCGCTGCAAATGTTGATAACGTTCAAAACATTAGATTAAACGCAGTTGAAAACTTTACTGCAAGTGTAACAAACATCAACTCATTTACTCAATCGGTAAATGCAAGTTTGACTGCATTGAATTTATCAACTTCATCATTAAATAATTTCACCGCAAGTGTAGCAGGAACAAATACCTTTACGCAATCTGCTAACTTACGATTGAATTCATTAGAAAGTACAAGTGCTAGTGTAATTAGTAGGGTTAATTCAATAGAGTCCTTCACTTCATCATTTAGTTCTTCAAATGCAACAGTTGAGAATTTACAAAATATTAGATTAAATAGTATTGAAAGTTTCACCGCAAGTGTTGCACGGACAAATACATTTACTGCATCGGTTGCAGGTACAAACTTATTTACTGCATCAATTGCAGGAACAAATACGTTTACTGCTTCTGCAAATGCAAGTTTGACGGCATTAAATTTATCTACGGCATCTATTAGTAACTTTACCGCATCAGCAAATGCAAGTTTGACAGCATTGAATCTTTCAACTGCATCTCTAAATTCAAAAACGGGCTCATACGCAACAACGGGTTCTAATACATTCCAGGGAAATCAAACTATAAATGGTACATTAAATGTAACCAACATCATAGTAACCACAATTACCGCTTCAACCGAATATGCAAGTGGTTCTACTAGATTTGGAAGTAATAATTCCAACACACACGAATTCACAGGAAGTGTTAGAATAACAGGAAGCTTAGATGTTGTTGGTGGTTTAACTGCTACATCTTTCGCAGGAACCATAAACGCAAACAATGGTGTAATTAGTGGTTCTTCACAAGTAACACTAACTTCAACCATTGGATATACCACATTCAGTCAGTCCTTTGCCGGAACAGATCAATCTGCAAGTGTATCAATACTAATAACATCACAAAGTGCATGGGGTGCTTTCCAATCGGCAAGTGCTAATAGTTCTTCGGCAGCAACTGTTGATAATGTTCAGAATATAAGATTAAATTCATTAGAAAGTTTCACTGCAAGTGTAACAAACATCAACGCATTTACTCAATCAGTAAATAGTAGTTTGACTGCATTGAATTTATCAACCGCATCGCTGAATTCAAAAACAGGAAGTTACGCGATAACAGGTTCTAATAGATTTGTTGGAAACCAAACAATAACCGGTTCAGCAATTATATCTGGATCCGTATCAATAATAGCATCGGGTTCATCAGTATTTACTGTAGATGGTGTTTCGGGTAGATTGTTTTCTATTGATGATTCTTTATCTGGATCATTATTCTCTGTAAACACCGCAGCAGGACTTCCTTTAATGGAAGCATTTTCGGATAATACTATTCGTATTGGACAATATGGACAAAGAGCACTCTTTGTTTCTCAATCAAGAGTTGGTATTGGATTGGAAAACCCTACAACAAATTTACATATAAGTGGAACCACAGGTGGTGTTTTTGAAGTAGATGGTGCCAATGCAGTAAATGCTTTGTATGTTAGTTCTAGTGGTAATGTGGGTATAGGGACTACATCTCCAACCTATAAGTTAGATGTAAGTGGATCAGCTCAATTTTATAAAACTTCAACAGATTATTTACAGTTATTACAAGATTCTAATTCAATAACATTTTCTCCAAATGCACCATCATATTTTAAATATGGTTCTGTTACAATAATATCTATGAAAAGTGGTGGAGCAAACTCCACAATTTTACATGGTGCCGGAACTCCAATACTATCAGCTACATCAGTTGGTGTTAGTATTGGACAAAATGTAGATGGCTCTGTAGCTACTGCAATGTTACAAGTTAAAGGATCTGGATCAGCATCCACTTCAACCGCATTTAGAGTAGAAAATGCACTTGCAACTGCTTCATTGGTTGTATTAGATAATGGTAATATTGGTATAGGTACTACAACACCAACTGCAAAACTACAGGTAACATTCCCTGCAAACACTACTAATCATATATTTAGAAGTGATGCTGGAGATAATTTATTAGCTTTACAAACATTCCCTACTACTAATAGAATGCAATTATTGGTAGGAGATTATAATGGAACAGCGACCCCTAACATAGCTGCTATATCGGATAGTAATACGGGTATACAATGGACAGGATCAGATGTTTTAAAATTTGTTAATAATAGTACTGAAAGTGTTACTTTAAGCGCTGTTGGTAATGTTGGTATAGGTTTAACTCCTAGCTCTTATCTTGATGTAAAAGGATTAGCAGATACGGCGGGTGTAGCATCTTTACAACTAAGAAGTGGTAATAGCAGTAATGTTTTTAATAGTAATCAAATATTATTTGGATATGCCAATACTGCCGAATTTAGACATGCAATAAAAACCAGACATAATTCAGGAGCGGCTTCGGGTAATGCAATAGATTTTTATACTTGGAGACAAGGAACAGACTCTTCGGCAACAATAGGTACTCAGCACGTAATGTCTTTGGATGGTGCTAATGTTGGTGTAGGTATTACTTCTCCTGCAGCAAAACTACACATTTCAGGTACAACGGGAGGATTATTTGAAGTGGATGGTGCTAATGCAGTAAATGCTTTGTATGTTAGTTCATCTGGTAATGTTGGTATAGGAACAACTACACCATCAGCTATATTACATTCAATAGGTACTGGTATTGTAAATATAGTTCAAAGTACAAATACAGTATCTTATACACAATATTATAATACAAGTACTGGAAACAATAGCACTAGTGATGGTTTAACAATTGGTAATAATGGAACTGCTGCTTATATATACCAAAGAGAAGCCGATGCTTTAATATTCGGAACATCAAACATCGAAGCAGCTAGAATTACTAGTACCGGCAATGTTGGTATAGGAACTACATCACCACAAACTGGTGTTAAATTGGATGTTTCTGGATCTGTTGCAATTGCAGGAGGTACGGAAGGTTTAAGATTGGGAAATATAGGAGATAATTCAGCTTATGATAATGTAAAACTATATTATACAGGATTTAATTCATCGGCACCAAGAGTTTATTTAACACCAAGAACAACACCTGGTTCAGGAATAGTTAATAGTTATTTTCATTTATTAAATTCAAATGGAACTAGCACCACATCCAATAATACAATGGGATTGTTGGTTGATGGTAATGTTGGTATAGGAACCGTTTCACCTACAAATAAACTACATGTTGTAGGTAGTACATTACTAAGCGGTAGTATTACAGGTAGTGGTAATACATTAATCAATGGTAATTTAACTACAACTGGATCATTAAATGTTAGTGGTTCTAACTATTCATACGCAGGATTTTCAACGGCAGTTGGAGCAAATACAATTTCATCAATACCAACCGCATCTTATAATGGTGCATTCTACAATTATATAGCAGTATCTGGTTCAAATGCAAGAGCAGGTCAAATATCGGCAATATGGATTGGAAATACAATTACATATACTGAAACAACCACCACCGATATTGGAAATACAAATGGTGTAAGTATGGCAGTACAAATTAGTAGTGGATTGGTACAACTTATAGGAACTACAACAAGTACACCATGGATAATAAAAACATCTATTAACTTAATTTAAAATTTAGTTATAATGCCAATAACTTTTTTAAATACAAATAATTCGGGAAATATATCCTTTATTAATAGAAGTAATGGTGGAAATATGACATTAACAATAGCACCACCACTACCGATTGTTACTGATGGATTAATTTTAAATTTAGATGCAGGGAATCCTTCATCGTATCCAGGTTCTGGAACTACTTGGACTGACTTAAGTGAAAGTGGAAATAATGGTACTTTAACTAACGGACCTACTTTTAGTTCTGATAGTGGTGGTAGTATTTCTTTTGATGGAACAAATGATTTTATTTCTCTATCTAATCCTTCACTTACAAACCAAATAACAATAGAGGTTTTTATAAAGATTGATACTTCAAATATTGTAACACCATTTGTTGCTTCTTATGTATTGGGTAGAGAAAATAGTTATAGAATGCTAGCCTCCCGTACAGGTTTTAGTTGGATTTGTGCAACAACAAATAATAACTGGTATACTACTGGAACTGCAATTGGGATTACAACGCCTGTAAATAATATTTGGAATCATTTTGTAGGAACTTATGATAGCACAAAAAATAGTTTATATGTAAATGGAAGTTTGGCAGTTACCGGCTCAACAATTTCTGGAAATATTGCAACTGCAGCTGATAATTTTGGATTAATGAATACACACCCATCTGCAGCATCTAATGTAACATCGTGTAAAGGATTGGCAGCTATTTTTAGAATATACAACAGAGCCCTTTCAGCATCAGAAGTACTACGAAACTATAACGCACAAAAAGGAAGATTTGGATTATAAAAATATTATTTATAATTATTTATATAAAATAGAAAATTTATGATATATCAAGTACAAATGCAATTTATACCAGGAAACGATACGATATGGGTATTAAAGTTAGAACCAAATGACCCTACTTGGGAATATGAAACATATGAAGAAGCAGTTGATAAAGCAAATGAATTGGATGCTGCCGATACATCTGGAAGAAAATATCGTGTTGTAGAAAACTAATTAAACATGGCATATTCAAACGGAGGTAGAATTGTTACTGATGGATTAGTATTATCACTAGATGCAGCTGATAGAAATTCTTTGCGGTCATCTCCAACAGTTAATTTGGTTCTTAATCCAACATTATCCGGAAGTAACAATTCTCAAACTCAAGCGATAACTTCTAACTGGGTTTTTTCAGGAGATGATGGACCTAATGGATTCAGATTTTACACAGGATCTATAGCAGGGGTAACTCCTTTGTTTCCTGGAGAGGGTATGATAGGAACAACGGGTCCTAATGCCGTACCTAATAATAGAAGAATATACTATACTGGAGGATCTCAAGCAAATACAACTTATACTCTATCGTTTTACTATTATATGACTGGTTCTTTAATATCAGGGGATCTTGTTCTTATAATTGAATATTCGGGATCAACTAATGTTAAAGCAACTTATTACCCCTTAACTAGCGCATCTCTAAATACTTGGATTAGAAATGAAACAACATTTACTACTACAACTAGTTCAACTGGAATTACCAATTGGGGTCCTGTAATGAGTTTTAATGCTCCTACAGGTTTATTTATACAGAGGCTTCAAGTGGAAAAATCACCATATGCAAACGAATTTGTAACAGGAAATAGATCATTGGTATGGAATGATTTATCTGGAAATAGTAATGCTACTTTGTTATCTTCATCTGTTTCTGCAACTATACCTAAATTTAATTCATTAAATGAAAACATATTAAATTTTGATGGAACTGGTAGTTATGCAACTGCTACTTCTACATGGAGTTATTTAAATTCAAGTGCACTTGAATGTGTGTTTAAAACTAATACTGTTTCTGGATTTAAAACCATTTTTGGATATGCTCATAATGAAGGATATTCAGCACCAACCATAGGATCAATTTATTTAAATGGAAGTGCGTTGGGAGCTAGTGTAATTACTACAACACAAGTTTATAGAGGAGTAACAGCTTCTACTACTATCGCTACAAATAAATTTTATCATGTAGTATTAAATAAAGATGTTAGTACAGGTACATTAACAATATACGTTAATGGAGTTTTAAACGGAACCCAAACGTTTGATTCTGCATCTTATGCTCAATGGCCTACATTGGGAAATTATATAGGATCTAATGTTTTAGATATAGGTAGGAGTAGTAATACGAGTGTAGGACAAGGGTGGTCAACATCTACGCTTAGTGGGTCTATACCTTTGGCTAGATTATATAATAGAGTATTATCGGCATCAGAAGTTTTACAAAACTATAACGCACAAAAATCACGCTTCGGCTTATAACTATGGGAGTATCGGGTGGACCAAATATTATTGAAGATGGATTATTGTTATCATTGGATGCTGGTAGTAGCTATTTACCTGTAAATAAAAACCTATTAACGTATACCAATGATTTAACAAATGCAACTTGGGGAAAAATAAGATCTCAAATAACTGCAAGTGCAACAACCGCTCCTGATGGATCTAATACTGCATTTGCAATGAATATAACAGATGCAACTGGATTAGTAAGATTAAGTCGTTCTATTGTAAGTGCTTCAATAGCAAGTGGTCCTTATACTTTTTCTGTATATGTAAAACAAAATACAAGCACTGCTCAACTTTTAGATTTAGGAATATATAATGCTCCAACAACACAAGGTACAGAACCATCATATAATATATTAAATAATTTTGCTATAACTGGAAGTGGAGGTAGTAGTATTAGTAGATATGTAACATCGGTAGGAAATGGATGGTATAGAGTAGCAACTACATCAACAATATTGAATAATAGTACATGGAATTTATTTTTTGATATAGAAGCGGGTACAGGTACAAAAGTAAATGGAGAAGGAATATATTTGTGGGGCCCTCAATTTGAATATGGAACAATTGCAACGGAATATCAACCTGTAAATGTAACAACAAGATTGTGGCCTGACCAAATAAATCAATCAGTACGGGGTTCTTTAATTAATAATCCCACTTTTGATATATCCAATCGGGGTAGCATTGTTTTTGATGGAATAAATGATTATGTAAGTGGTAGTTCTATTATCAATGCCGGTAGTAATTTTAGTGTTTTTGCTTGGATTAAACCTGGAGCTATTAATGTTAGAAATGGTATCGTAGGAAACTCTTATAATTATACTACTAGGCAGGGGTTTCTTTTAAGTACGGCTACGAATTATGGTGGTACTAATAATACATTTTTCATAAGTATAGGAGCAGATGCTGCTTATAGAACTGCTAATAATAATTCAATAAGTTTAAATAATTGGAATTATATTGGCGGAGTAGTAACTAATGGAGGACAAGATATAAAATTATATGTTAATGGGATTGAAACTTCTTATTTTGGAGGAGCACTAACCTCAGGATCAGTTTCATATGATATTAATGAATTACTTATAGGTGCCAGACATAGTGCTACGTTGGAACCATTTATAGGTAGTATAGCTAATATACAAATATATAATCGTATTTTATCACAATCGGAAATACTTCAAAATTACAATCAATTAAAATCACGTTTTAATATATAAAGTTATGGCAGTACAATATGCTTTTAGTAAAATAGTAACAGATGGATTAGTATTAGCATTAGATGCTGCTGATAGAAATTCTTATCCTGGTAGTGGAACTACTTGGAGAGATTTATCTGGAAACGCAAACAATGGTACTTTAACTAACGGACCTACTTTTAATTCTACTAATGGAGGTAATTTTAATTTTGATGGAACAGATGATTATTTGGTAACTAATAATTTTATTACACTATCTTCTACAAGTGATTGGACTATACAAACTTGGATTTCATCAAAATCAACTAGTGCAGGAACCGCATATCTTGCTTTTCTTGGAGGTAATGGTGATACATCAAATAATTTCTTTTTTTTTGAATGGAATGATAGAATTTTTTCAAGAAATTCTGTAACTGGTAATTTTGCGTTTCAGACAGGATTTACCCCAGCACTTCCTTTGAATAATACTATTTTTTTATTAACTTTAATTAATAGAAGCGGAAATTTAGAATTATATAGTAATATTACAAAAACTACAGTTAATACCGCTTTGTCTGGAAATTTATCTTTTAATAATATAATGAGGCAAAGAACTGGAGTATCGCCTGGCGGAAATATGTATAATTTTAATTTATATAATAAAGCACTATCCACATCGGAAATATCACAAAACTATAACGCACAAAAATCACGATTTAATTTATAAACTATGGCATACGAAAACAGAGAATTTATGATATTCAATGTATCTGAATTAGATACAATTAATTTTAATGAAGTATTAGAAACATCAATTGATACGGTAAGAAAGTCCGTTGATGGTACAAAAACATTTGTAAAGTGGGATGGATTAAGTATTCCACCATCCGTACAATCTTTGACAACCAAAGAAGGACCATATACTTATTCTGAAATGCTTGAAATATTAGCCGGAATAGAATGGATAAATCCAAACGAAATGATTTAGTTTTAATATTTATTATTAAAATCCGACTACTGGAAGTGAAAGTAGTAAGAGAATATGCCAAACGAATTCAAAGTCAAAAATGGTCTCATAGTAGACCAAGGTGGAGCCTATATAAGTGGTTCATCTAGTATAACTGGATCTTTTAGTGCATCACTACAAAGTGGACATACATTTGTTGGTGATGCCAATGGTATAAGTAGGGCAGTTCCTACCTCTTCATTTAGTGCAGCATTGCCTGCCGGAGTAGTATCGGGTTCTTCACAAATTGATATAACCCAAACTACGGGTTATACTTCCTTTAGTCAATCGTTAGCAGGAACAGATGCATCGCAAAGTGTAAGCATTTTAGCAGCTTCACAAAGTGCATGGGGTGCTTTCCAAAGTGCAAGTGCCAATAGTTCATCGGCAGCAACTGTTGATAACATACAAAACATTAGATTAAATTCCGTTGAAACTTTCACAGCATCGGTATCGGCAACAAATACATTCACCGCATCGGTTGCACAGACAAATACGTTTACTGCATCCATTGCAGGAACTAACGCATTTACTGCATCTGCTAACTTACGATTGAATGCATTAGAAACTACAAGTGCATCGGTTATTAGTAGAATAGGTAGTATAGAATCTTTTACATCTTCATTTAGTTCTTCAAATGCAACAATTGAAAATGTTCAGAATATAAGATTAAACTCTATTGAAACTTTCACATCAAGTGTTGCACGGACAAATACATTTACTGCATCAATTGCAGGAACAAATACATTCACAGCATCGGTTGCAGGAACAAATCTATTTACATCTTCAATAGCTGGAACTAACTTATTTACGGCATCAATAGCAGGTACGAATGCATTTACTCAATCAGTAAATAATAGTTTGAATGTATTAAATACATCAACTACATCTTTAAATAATTTCACTGCTTCCGCAAACGCAAGTTTGACAGCATTAAATTTGTCTAGTGCATCTGTTAGTAGTTTTACTGCTTCTATAAATGCAAGTTTTACAGCATTGAATCTTTCAACCGCATCTCTGAATTCAAGAACAGGTAGTTATGCAACCACAGGCTCTAATACCTTTCAGGGAAATCAAACTATTAACGGAACATTAAATGTTACAAATATAATTGTAACTACAATCACCGCTTCAACGGAGTTTGCAAGTGGTTCTACTAGATTTGGTGGTACAAATGCAAATACACATGAATTCACAGGAAGTGTTAGAGTAACGGGAAGTTTAGATATTGTTGGGCCAGTAACGGGTACATCATTTGCAGGACAAATAAATGCAAATAATGGTGTGGTTAGTGGTTCTTCTCAAATACAATTAACATCGGTAACCGGTTATACGGCATTCAGTCAATCTTTTGCCGGAACGAATCAATCTGCAAGTATATCAACATTAATAGTATCACAAAGTGCGTGGGGTGCATTTCAGTCAGCAAGTGCTAATAGTTCATCGGCAGCAACTGTTGATAACGTTCAAAATATTAGATTGAATTCGTTGGAAACTTTCACATCAAGTGTTGCAGGAACTAACATATTCACCGCATCACTTGCAGGGACTAACTTATTTACTGCAAGTATAGCCGGTACAAATCAATTTACTCAATCTGCAAATTTAAGATTGAATTCAATAGAATCATTTACATCTTCATTCAGTTCTTCAAACGCAACGATTGAAAACATACAAAACATTAGATTAAATTCCGTTGAAACTTTCACATCAAGTGTTGCCGGAACTAATTTATTCACTGCATCGGTTGCAGGAACTAATTTATTCACCGCATCCGTTGCAGGGACTAACTTATTTACTGCAAGTATAGCCGGAACCAACGCATTCACATCATCTACAAATGTAAGAATAAGTTCAATAGAATCTTTTACTTCAAGTGTTGCACGGACAAATACATTCACTGCATCACTTGCAGGAACTAATTTGTTTACAGCATCAATTGCCGCTACAAATACATTTACCGCATCTACCAATATAAGGTTGAATTCAATAGAAACTTTCACATCATCGGTCGCAGGAACAAATCTATTTACTGCTTCCGCAAATGCAAGTTTGACAGCATTGAATTTATCTACCGCATCTTTAAATTCAAGAACTGGAAGTTACGCAACAACCGGTTCTAACACATTTATTGGAAATGAAACTATAAGTGGTTCATTGATAGTAACGGGAAGTACAATACTATCGGGATCATCAATAATAACAGGGTCTTTAACTATTGTGACAAATCAATTGGCTACAGCTCGTGGTTTTACAATATCAAGCACAGCCCCATCAGGAAGTAGTGGATATAATGTGTTTATGGGAGTACCAATTCCTACACTTGTTTCTAGTGGATCAAACGGAGCTGCATTTAATACGGCAATAGGATTTCAGGCATTGAAAGATTTAAAAACCGGATTTTCTAATACAGCTATTGGAAATAGTGCATTGAGCGCAAATTCAACTGGATCAGATAATACAGCTATAGGAAGTAATAGTATGATAGTTGCCAACTCCACTTTTGGAGATGGAATGAAAAATGTAGCAATAGGTTCTTTTGCTTTATTCGCAGCTGCAGATACTAATAATAACACTGCTATAGGTGCTTATAGTCTTGGAGGGTTGATTAATAGTGGAGTTAAACCAAATGATAATATAGCTATAGGAACTTTTGCTGGTAGAGTTTATGGAGCAGACACTTTTAATACTTTTTCTACTGGATCTATTTTTATAGGAGTAAGCACAAAACCTTCTACTTTTAACTCAACAAATGAAATAGTAATAGGTACTAATGCTGTAGGAAATGGAAATAATAGTATTACTTTGGGTAATACGGATATTACAAAAACAATATTAAGATCCGGTGTAGGTATAGGAACACCATCTCCGACCACCGCTTTGCATGTAGTAGGTCAATTGAGATTAGCATCTTATACTACAACTACTTCATATACAGGAACTTCCGTTGGTGTACTTGCGTTTGACTCATCTGGTAATATACTAACCATTGCAACACCAGGCGGTGGCAGTGGTACTCCAGGTGGTTCAAATACGCAAATTCAATATAACAATGGGGGAGCATTTGGAGGTGTACCAACTTTAACTTATGATGGTACAACATTAAGAGCAACGGGTTCATTTACGGGTTCATTTACAGGTACTATATTATCTAACAATGGTGTAGTTAGTGGTTCATCGCAGATTGATATAACTCAAACTACTGGATATACTACATTTAGTCAATCGTTGGCAACAACCGATTCCACTACAAATAATAGTTTAATTGCATTAAATCTTTCAACCGCATCTATTAATTCTAAAACGGGATCATATGCAATAACTGGTTCTAATACGTTTCAGGGAAATCAAATTATAACCGGATCATTATTAATATCGGCATCTATAACAAGTAGTAGTGATATTAGAGTATCAGGACATACCATAGGAAGAGGAGGAGGAAATATATCTACTAACGTAGTAATGGGTACGGGAGCATTACAAAATAATACTACTGGTACTGATAATGTAGCAATAGGAGATAGAGCTTTGTTTGCTACTACGGTATTAGCAAACAGAAATATTGCAATAGGAACATCGGCACTAGCAAATACAACTACAGGAGGAGAAAATATAGCTATTGGATTTGCAGCTTTATCTGCAAGTGATGCATCATCGGGAGCTAGAAATATAGCTATAGGAAGTGAAGCTTTAAGATTTAACAGAGCAGGAAATGATTCTATTGCTATAGGAGATTCTGTTATGACTGCTTATGTTTTAGGAAGTAGTAACATAGCACTAGGATTAAATGCCTTAGATAATATGGTAACCGGATCCTATAACATAGCAATAGGCGGAAATGCGGGTTCACTTATTTCTACTTTTCTTGCTAATAATACAGCAGCTACTTATTCTATTTACATAGGAGAAAATAGTTATCCATCACAAAGTAATTCAACCAATGAAATTGTAATAGGATCCAATAATACAGGACATGGTTCAAATACAGTTACTTTGGGTAATACGGATATTACAAGAACAATATTAAGATCCAATGTGGGTATAGGAACAATTACTCCAAGTACTGCATTGCATGTGGTAGGTACATCATTGGTAAGTGGAAGTGCAGTTGTAACAGGATCATTGATTATTACAACCGCAGCATCAGTTACAAACCCAGCTATAACAATATCTACAATAGGAGCAGCCGGTGGTGCCGGTAGTAATCTTTTTATAGGAACTCCTCCTACTACACTTACAAGTGCAGGTGTAAACAATATAGGAATAGGAAGAGCTGCTGCTGATGCTCTGACTAGTGGAGCAGGTAATACGGCATTGGGTCTTGGTGCATTGTCATCTATAACTTTTGGATCTGATAATGTAGCTATAGGTAGATCTGCTTTAGCAATAGGTGGTATATCTATTAATCAAAATTCGGGAAGTAATAATGTTGTTATAGGATCACAAGCTTTACAAGGTGCTGCGGATACTTCGCATAATGCTGTTGTTGGTGCTTTTGCTATGGGTAATAATACCGGAGATACGGCAACATCTGGACATAATACGGCTTTGGGATCTAATGCTGGAAGATATTATGGTTCTGGAGTTGATATACTTTCGGATAGTACAGGATCTATTTATATAGGAGCATTTTCAAGAGGATCAACTTTTATATCAAATAACGAAATAGTAATAGGAGCTGGCGCTGTAGGTAGTGGAAACAATAGTGTTACTTTGGGTAATACATCAATTACAAAAACAATATTAAGATCAAATGTAGGTATAGGAACCAGTAATCCACAGCATATTATTCATGTTTCTAGTTCATCTTCTCCTACTATAATGGCTCAATCGGCTGATAGTACGGGAGGTCAATTTAGAGCAAAAAATACACGTGGTGAATTTGTTAAAGGTTTAGAAGGGTCAACAGCAGGTGGTTGGATGGATTATGATGTAATTAATAGTCAATATATAACCCTATATAGAACAGGTTCAGCTGGATTTTACTCTATATACACCAATGGTGGTGAAAGAATAACAGTGTTAGGAAGTAATGGTAATGTTGGTATAAACGCTCCATCTCCGACCACCGCTTTGCATGTAGTAGGTCAATTGAGATTAGCATCTTATACTACTACCACATCATATGCAGGAACAGCAGCGGGAGTACTTGCGTTTGATTCATCTGGTAATATATTAACAATAGCTACACCAGGTGGTGGTAGTGGTACTCCAGGTGGTTCAAATACGCAAATTCAATATAATAATGGTGGAGCATTTGGTGGAGTTCCTGTATTAACTTATGATGGCACAACATTAAGAGTAACTGGTTCTATATTGGCTAATAATGGAATTGTTTCCGGTTCTTCTCAAATTGATATAACACAAACTACTGGGTATACTACATTTAGTCAATCGGTAGCAACAACCGATACTACTCAAACTTTGCAGATAACTTCTTTAAATTCAAGAACTGGAAGCTATGCAACAACGGGTTCTAATACATTCCAAGGCAACCAATCAATAGTTGGGGCAGTATCGGCATCTTCTTTTACAGGAAGTGGAGCCAGTTTGACAGGAATAGTAACGCAAATAGTAGCAGGAACAAATGTAACTATATCTCCAGTAGGAGGTACAGGTGTTGTAACAATAAACTCATCAGGCGGTGGTGGTATAAGTGATGGAGATAAAGGAGATATTACTGTCAGCTCAGGCGGTACTGTTTGGACTATTGATAATAGTGTAGTAACTGTTGCTAAAATTTCTGCTACTGGTACACCAAGTGCTACTACGTTCCTTCGAGGTGATGGTTCTTGGTCTACACCCGCAGGCGGTGGTGGAGGTACAGGTACAATAATACTTACAGCAGCAGGTGGATGGCCTTCATTAACTAATGGTTGTCAACCTCCACAATCAGCACAAACTGCAACCAACCTAGTTAACTTCTACTATTTAGGATTTCCAGATGGTGCTACAACAACAAATGCTAACTGGGCAATACCAATGCCAGCAGATTATAATGGTGGTACTATTACTGCAAAATTTTATTGGAGCGCTAACAACGCATCCACTGCACCTGTTGTTTGGGGATTGCAAGCTAGAGCGTATCCTGATAATAGTGCATTAGAAGCTGCATTTGGTACAGCACAGGAAGTAGCTGATGCTAACCAGGGAACTCGTTTTGTAAACATATCAGCAGCAACTTCGGCAATAACAATAGGTGGAACACCAGCTGCAGGAAACTTTGTTCAGTTTAGAGCATATAGGATACCATCTGCAGCGGGTGATACATTAGCTGCAACCGCTGAATTACTTTCTATACACATAACTTATACAAAAACATAATATGGCATTATTATTTCGATTTGGTTCCGTTCAATGGTTAACATCTGATGCGCTTAATTCTACTAAAGTCATTACTGGATTGGGATTTCCTCCTAGAGCAATAAGATTTTATTGGGTTGGTTTACAATCTAACTCCCCTACCAATGCTTCATCTCAAGCAGTGTCTGAAAGAAGAGGAATTGGATTTGCTTCATCTGCAACGGATAGAAGATCTGTGGGTACATTTAGTGGAGATAACCTTGCAGATTCGGATTGCGGTTCGGTAGCAGTCAATGATTGTGTTGTTGTAACTGTTACCGGAGCCGGTGTTATTGATGGAAAATTGGATATAAGTAGTTTTGATTCCGATGGATTTACCTTAATAGTAGATGATGCTACTCCTGCTAACTTAACAATATTTTATGAAGTATGGGGAGGTGATGATGTCCGGAATGTAACAATAGGAGATATTGCAGAACCTGCGGCAACAGGTAACCAAACGTACACCGCTACAGGATTTACATCTACTAACGTTGTAAATGATCAAGTAGTAATGTTGGCGGGAATACAATCAACCGCAGCAGTAAATACCGGACAAGCAAATGATTCAGGTCTATATGCCGGATTTACAACAGGAACAGCCACCGCAAATAATATTGTAGTGTTAGGCAATTCGGATGATGCATCGGCAACTATGGATACGGATGGTTATGCTAGAGCAGGAGATTGTTTGGCAATGATTGTAGTAGCAGGAGGTAACCCAGATGCAAGAGCAATATTACAATCTTTTGGTACAGACCAATTTACATTAAACTGGACTAACAGAGCAACTACGAATAGGAGAAGTATTTATATGGCAATAAAAGGTGGAGGATGGCAAGTAGGTTCTTATACTATAAGACAAGATGCTGGTCGTACTGCTGCTGTTACTGGACTTCCTTTTTATTTAAGAGGTATAAGTATGATTGGAGCAAGAAAAACGCAAAGTGCAGCAGGTACATCATCGACCCAAGATAGCATAGGATTTGGAACTGCAAGTGGTTTAACATCAAGACAATCAATGGCAATATTAGATGAAGATGCCACCGCATCATCAACAACAGAAATAGATACTGCAATAGAATATGATAGTTTATTAGTTTTCCCAAGCGCAGCTGGTGGGTTTCAGGCTAGACATGATTTAAATGCTTGGGGACCAAACAACTTTACAACAGTAGTTGAAATTGATGCGGGTGGACCTGAAAATGAATGGCACGGATATTTATCATTTGGAGATATAAAATTACCAAGACCAATACCTGTAGAAGGTGCTTTTATAGTTTAAAATAAAATAATATATTATGAGTTACGATACATCAGAATTTATTTACATCGGAACAGAGTTAACAGGAGAAGAATCTACTAAAATTGTTACTTTTGAATATCAAAATTTTCTTTACTATGTTAGGTGTTTTGAAAATGTAATTCAATTTATTAAAGGACAAAGACATAGTGAACTATTAACAAATGGACAGGTTCCAACTCAGGAACAACATATAGAACATGATGTTAGACGAGAATTATATAATGGAGATAGGCAACCTTTGCAAGATTGGTTAGATAGTAATGGTTATTAATTTTATATTGAATTATTCAAAACTATAATAACTTTAATAAAATTATATGTTCTAAAATAAAAACAATATTTATTAATAGAATAATAAATTTAAATATAAATGTATAACATATTTTAGTTTTTGAAAATAAAAACAATATTTATACATTAGAAATACAAATTGTAAATTAACAATAATTAAAATAACATGGCAGAAAAAATCGTATCACCGGGCGTCTTTACTAGAGAAAACGACCTATCATTTTTACAACAGGGTGTATCTGCAATTGGGGCAGCTTTCATAGGACCTTTTAAAGAAGGACCTGCAGTTCCTACAATTGTAACTACACAAACTGATTTTGAAAATTTATATGGAATAGTAGATGATACCTACTATACTCCATTAGCAGTACAAAACTATTTAAAAGAAGCTGGAGTTGCTACAATTTGTAGAACTGTTGGTGTTGGTGGTTACACCGAAAAAGCACCATTGCTTTTATCAATTGCAACTGGATCAATAACACAATCACTTGGTATCTTATTTAATACAGATAATGATACTACCGGATTTGGTGATACTGTAATATCTACTACCGGATTTGGTGATTTTAACATTAGTGGTTCTGAATTAGGATTTAGTGGTTCGGTATCATTAGACCCATCAGATACTACAAACTTGGAAGCGGTATTTGGAAGATCACCATATGGTGCAAAGGGAGCATACGCAGCTGCATTTTTTAAATATAACCAAGTTCCATTAGGAGCAAATACATCAGCAAGTGTGACAATTCTTGGTGATCAAGATTTTGCATATGATGCAACGGAAGCATTAACTCCAATGATTCAATCTCAATTGATTTCTGGTCAAAGATATGACCTTTTCCAATTTGAAACATTCGGTGTTGGTAATAGTGCAAATGAAAAAATTAAAATTGCAATATCAAATGTAAAAGCAGCTGGAACAGTTTCAGGAACAGATTATGGTGTGTTTACAGTAACAATCAGAGCATTTAGCGATACCGATAAGAAAAAAGTATTATACGAAACATATTCAAATGTAAATTTAGATCCTAATTCACCTAACTATATTAGTAGAGTAATTGGTGACAGAAAGAGAACAATTAGTTCTACTGGCAAAATTACAGAAACAGGAGATTGGAATAACTTTTCAAAATATGTTAGAGTTAAAAATGTAAACGTAAATGCTCCAGTAGCAGCAGTACCATTTGCACACGCAGCTTATAAACTTCCTGTAACAGGAACAGCAGCACAAATTGGTAAAATACCTGCGGTAATATTTGCAAGTGGCTCATTGACAGATTCTGTTCTTTATAGTGGTATAGATTTAGATACCGCAGTAATAAAGAACGATAACAGAATTTATGCTTGTCCAGTTCCAAATAGTTCAACAACCGGATCAAACGTTCAGTTCTCATTGGATAGTACATTAGGATTATCTTTGACTTCTACGGCAACATCTGAAATAGCAAAAAGACAATTCGTTGTAATTTTCCAAGAAGGATTTGATGGAATGTCTCCAACAATACCTATCAACAAAGGAAATAATATTACCGCTGGAAACTCACAAGGATTTAATTTGACATCTACTACATCAAGTGGTAGTGTAGCATATATCAAACACATTAACGCTTTATCAAACGCAGATGAATTTGATATCAATATGGTTGTTACTCCTGGTCTTGTTAGAAGATTACACTCTGGTGTTGTTACCAAAGTAGTTGATATGGTTGAAGATAGAGGTGATGCATTCTATATTATGGATTCCGTAGGTTCAGACACATTTGGAAGCGATAGTATTGATGCAGTAACAGCACAAGCATCAGCAGTTGATTCTAACTATGTTGCAACTTACTATCCTTGGATTAAAACGGTAGATGTAAACACAAATAAACTAATAACAGTTCCACCATCCGTATTACTTCCTGGAGTATTCGCATCAAACGACAGAGTTGCTGCAGAATGGTTCGCACCAGCAGGTTTGAATAGAGGTGGATTGATTGGAGCAGTACAAGTACTTAATAGACTTACAAATGCAGAAAGAGATACTCTTTATGAAGGTAAAGTAAACCCAATCGCTCAATTCCCTGGACAAGGTATTGTAGTATTTGGACAGAAAACTCTACAAGATAAACCATCTGCACTTGATAGAATTAATGTTAGAAGATTGTTGTTAACTGTTAGAAAATATATCGCATCTACTTCTAGATACCTTATTTTTGAACAAAATACATCTGAAACAAGAAACAGATTCTTAAATATTGTTAATCCTTATTTAGAATCAATCCAACAAAGACAAGGTCTCTACGCATTCAGAGTAGTGATGGATGAGACTACTAACACACCTGATGTAATTGATAGAAACTTCATGAGAGGAGCTATCTACTTACAACCAACAAAGACAGCTGAATTCATTCAAATTGATTTCAACATCTTACCAACAGGTGCGGCTTTTAACGGATAATTTAAAAATTGAATATTTATAATAAATAAAAACATAAAAAATGCCAGAAATATTAGAGTTTGATAAGATGTTCTACAAAAATTTTGAACCGAAACTTTCAAATAGGTTCATTATGGAAGTAGACGGTATAGAATCATATATCATTAAAACAGCAGCTAGACCAACTTTCACATCGGAAGTAGTGGAATTAGATCATATCAACTTGAAGAGAAAAATCAAAGGAAAATCTACATGGGATGATATTAATATCACTCTTTATGATCCGATTGTTCCAAGTGGAGCTCAACAAGTAATGGAATGGATTAGAACTTCACATGAATCACTAACGGGTAGAGATGGATATGCAGCATTCTACAAAAAAGATATCAGTTTCTATTTGTTAGGACCAGTTGGTGATAAAGTAGAACAATGGACTTTGAAAGGAGCATTCATCAGTTCTGCTAACTTCGGTGAATTGGATTGGTCTGGTAACGATCCATTATCAATAGAATTGACTTTATCATACGATTACGCTGTTCTAGAATACTAATTTAGTATCTTAAAAATAAATAAAAAGGGAAACTCTACGGGGTATTCCCTTTTATTTTTTTATTTTCATATACTTATATTAAACCAAAAGTTATATTAATATGGAACAAAACGTAGAACAAAAAGTTACTAGAGGGTTGAATCAACAACCACAACCACAACCACAATCGGAAACACCTTATATTCCAAAATCATTTCCATTTCCAACGGAAATAATTAGTTTACCATCAAAAGGATTAATTTATCCTGAAAGTAATCCACTATCAAAAGGTGAAATTACAATTAAATTAATGACAGCAAAGGAAGAAGATATTCTAACATCAGCTGCATTGATTAAAAAGGGAATTCAATTGGATAAATTATTAGAATCAATTGTAGTTGAGCCAGGAGTTAATATAAACGATTTGGCAATTGGTGATAAAAATGCCATACTGATCACATCTAGAATATTGGCATTTGGACCTGAATATGAAGCAAAAATAAAAGATCCATTTGATGGTGATGAAATTGATGTAACAATAGATTTATCTCAAATAAAAATAAAAGAAGTTGATGAATCTAAATTAAATAGAAAAAATGAATTTGAATTTTATTTACCAATTTCAAAACGTAATATAAAATTTAAATTATTAACTCATGGTGATGAATTGATGATTAATAAGGATATTGAAGCATCCGAAAAAACATTAAAGCAATCAAATGAGATAACAACAAGATACAGAAGAATTATTATTGAGGTGGATGGTAATAGAGATATGGGATTTATTAGTAATTTTGTAACAAACCAACTATTGGCGGGCGATTCAAAAGCATTGAGAAAATATATTTCTGAAATTACTCCTGATTTGGATTTGAAATTTGATTACACCTCTCCCATAACTGGTGAAACGGAGGCACTTCGTATTCCTTTTGGGATTGGATTTTTTTACCCTTCCGAGTAATTACGGTTCTTATTTACATAAGAAAATTTTTCAAATGGTTTACTACGCCAATGGTGGATTCAATTGGCATGACCTATATTATATGCCTATAAAACTTCGTGAGTTTTATTATAGGGAACTTCTTGCCGCAAAAGAAACGGAGCAAGAGGAAGTGGGTAAGATTAATTCAAAGAACAAAAGTACATCTTCAAGAGTAAGAAGAAGATAATTATTGAATTGTTTATATTTATACATAAACATAAAAGTATTAATATGCCAATGTATATAAAGGAAGGAGTATGGACGAATATCTTACGAGTTTTCGCACAGAAACAAGATCAAAATAAACAAAGTAAATTAATTAAAAATATGCGAAAAACTAATCCAGCATTGGCAAACGCCTTTCAGGATTGGGATAATTCATCTTATAAATTATTACAAGCAACAAAAGCAACATTACAAAAGTACGGAAAATCCACAGCGGACGTTGATGATTTATTGAAAGATTACGAATAATTAAATCCTGTACTAATAGATGGCATCGGAAAAACAAATACAAGCGATTCAAAAAGAAATAGAAGCTAAAAAAGAGCTTAATGCTCAGAATAGGATTGCTATTGAAAATAATAAAAAAGAAATTGAGCTTTTAAAAGAGAAGAAGGTATTAAACGATGCTGAAAAAAAAGAAAGAGATGCAAGAATAAAAGAACTCCATGCCCAAAACAAAGAACATCAGAAAGGGTTAGATATAGAAGCTAGGAGATTAAAAATAATACAAGATTATAATAAAGAATTAAGTATATCCGCTACTACTATTGATGATATAAGTGAGTTTCAACATAGTATAACAACAGCGTATGGTAAAAATAATGCATTATCCAAAGTAGCAAATAAAAACCTACTTACTGCAAAGGTATTTCAATCTTCCATAGTTGCGGAAATAGAATCAAATAATAAATTAACAGAGAAACAAAAAAAGAAATTAGCAGATGTAAGTTCGGCGTATGGTAATGTACAAACAAGTATAATAGAAGCTGATAGAAAATTAGCTACCGGTGAAATTACATTAAAACAACGTAATCAATTAATACAAGAAGCCAATGAGAAGTACGTTGAAATGGCATCTTCCATTGCTAATATGGAAGGTATTTCCGATGAGGTAAAGCAACAAATAATGGCATCTGTAAAACAAACAGGTGATTTGGCTAAGGCAATGAAAAGTGCAGCAGTGCAGAGTGAAATGATGGAACGTATTACCGAAGAATTATCACATGATTTAGGAGGATTAGGCCCCATATTAAGTAGTATAAATACTTTAACAAAAACAAATATTAGGGATACTTTAGCTTGGAAAGCTGCGGTATTTGCATTAGGTGCAGCTTTAGGTAAAGCAGCATATGATTATTTTGGTGCACCGATTAAAGCCGCAATGCAAGCAGATAAAGAAAGGCATCAAGGAGAAATTGATAATATTGCAGCAGTTGCTAAAATGAAATCAGATGCAGAATTTATACCTGCACAGATAGCACAAGAACGAAATGAAAAGGCAATAGAAGCCCAAAATCAGGTAAATGAATTAACACACGAAGCTCAATATGCAGCACAAAAGGCAGCAAATTCATTCGCAGCATCTATGCAAATGGGAGCAGCTCAATTTCAAGCAGCTGCAAAGACCGCATTATTTGGAAAAGGAATTGGTAGTGTTTCGTATGGTGCTGCACAAATGCAATTAGCCGGAATAGGTGCAGATAAAGTTGCATCTGCTATGGAAGCAGCCGGAGCAGTAACAGGTAAAATGCCAACTGCAAAAATGGGTGCCGATATGGCAATAATGGCAGAAAGAACCGGCCAATCCGTTGATTCCATTGCACAGATAAATGATATGTTCCAAAGAATGGATGGTGTTTCTGCATCCACTGCAATGAATTTACAAGAAGGGTTACGAAATATGGCAGACCAAGCTGGTATTGGTTTAGGTAATTTGATGAGAGAAGTTGCAGAGGCTTCAAAAGATGCATTAAGTTATCAAATTAAATCTGGACCAGCATTGGCAAAACAGGTGGCATATGCACAATCATTGGGTGTGAACTTTGGTGATGTGGCAAAAGCAGGTAAGAATATGGTAATGAATTATAAAGATAGTATAAAAGCAGAGATGCAATTATCATCTTTATTAGGAGAACAAGTTGACCTTTCCGAAGTAAGAGCCAAATTTGCAGCAGGTGATACAAAAGGTGCACTTGAATCTTTGAAAGCACAAGGATTGAATCCAGAAGATATGGATATGTTCCAACAAGATGCATTATCACAAGCATTAGGTGGAATGGATTTAAGTTCACTACAAAAAATAGCAACAGGTAAAGGAGCAGAAGTTGGTAATTTGGCAGCCGGAAATGCAAAAGCAGGTAATCAACAATTTTTATCAACAACCCAACAAGCTCAAGGAGCATTGGAAGCAAAACAAGCATCTATATCAGCCAATCAGGCAATAGTAGATGCAAAATTATCTCAAGAAATAGCCGATGCATATTTAGCATCACCTGAATACGAAAAATATAAAAAAGCCCAATCAGATGCCGCAATAGAAGCAGAAAATTTAAGTCATAGAATGAAAGATGCATGGTTACAAACCGATGAATATAAAAAATCTCTTGCGGATAGTATGCAATTGGATTTTGTTGCAACTATTAAAGAAGGATTGATGGGAGGACTTGCGGCAGTTGGTGGTGGTTTATTGACAACAATGATTGATAGACTTGTTCCCAAAGGTGGTGTGGGTGGTAAAATTTTAGCAGGTTTGGGATTGAGCGGAGTATCCGGTGGTAAAGAAACGGCACCAACGGATGCCGGTACTATGGGAACTGGTATAGTACCAGCAATGAACACCCCTACATCCGATGCACCGCAATCATTACCATTACCCGTTCCCGTATCAATAGTAGGTGGTGATGATGTTGTGGTTGGTGATCAGGCATCTACAAAGGGATTTTTTACAAAACTAAAAGAAGGAATACAAAAAAAATGGGATGGTGTAACGGGATTTTTTGGAGGAATTAGAGATAGGATAATTTCTACTTGGCAAGGTGTAACGGGATTCTTTACAGGCATTGGAGATAAAATAAGTAGTGGGTGGCAAGGTGTAACTGGATTCTTTACAGGCATCGGAGATAAAATTAAAAACTTATGGTCAACGGCAACAACATTCATAACAGATGGTATTAAAACCGGATGGGAAAAGGTTGTTGGGTTCTTCTCTGGTATAGTTGAAACTGTCAAAACGTTCTTTAAAACAAAAGTTGCGGGAATATTTAAAAAAGGTGGATTATCATCTATGGCTCCAGGTGGTGGAGGTGGTGGAGAAGAAGGTGATGGTGCCGGAGCACCTGGTGCTAGTCCTATTTCAGCATTAACTAAATTGGATAAATCTAAATTAAGTGGTGCAGGAAAAGGAATTGGACAATTTATAAAAAATGTAGGAACAGGTGCAGGAAAGGCGATAAAAGCAATTATGACAGGGTTAGCAGAGGGATTAAGAGTATTTGCTGATCCAATGGTTGTATTGGGTGCTGCTGGATTAGCAGCATCAATTGCATTGATAGGAGCCGGTATAGCAGGTGCTGCGTGGATAATGGGTAAAGCATTACCTACATTGGCAGAAGGAATGATGGCATTTAATCAAGTGGATGGTGGTAATTTGGTAAAAGTAGGATTGGGAATATCCGCATTGGGAATTGGTATGGCAGCAATGGGAGCCGGTGCAGTACTTAGCGGTATTGGTAATTTAGTTGGAAGTTTATTTGGTGGTGGCATAGAGGATACCATTAAAAAAATGGAAATATTTTCCAAAGCGAATATAGATGTTGAAAGAGTTAAAAATAATGCAGATGCAGCCGTAGCTTATGCAAAAGCAATGGCAGCAGTTGGAGCAGGTTCAGCCATATCTGGACTCGGTAATTTAGTTGGTAGTATTGCAGATGGAATCGCAGGATTCTTTGGTAAAGAACCACCATTGAAACAGATGGAAGAATTTGGAAAGCTTAATATTGCAAATAAAGATAAGATAAAAGAAAATGCAGAAACGTTTGCAATATTTGGAAATGCAATGTCATCTTATAAAGGTGGTAGTGGAAGTCTTGGTGGTGTATTGGGTGATGCATTGGCTGGTTTTTTTGAAGTAGAGCCACCCGTTGAAGCGATGAAAAAGTTCGCAAAAGAAGATTTCGGAAAATATAAAGAACAAATAAAAGCAAACGCAGAAGCATTTACATTATTTGGAAATGCAATGTCATCATATAAAGGTAGTACAGGTGGTGCAATGGAAGTATTGGCACAGGGTGTGTCGGATTACTTTAAAGTAGATACTCCGATTGATAAATTTATGAAATTTGCAGCAATATCGGGTATAAACGTACAACAAGTTAAAAATAATGCAGAAGCATTTACCGCATTTGGTAATGCAATGGGAACATATCAGGGTGGTGGTAATGAAGGATTTTGGTCTGGATTAGGAAAGGGGTTATTATCCTTTTTTGGTGCTGGAGAAGAAGATGTTATAACTAAATTCCAAAGATTTGCAGCATTGGATGCGGCCGGAGTAGTTGCAATTTCAAACGGAATTGGTAGTTTAAATGGCAACTTGGCTAATTTTAAAACAGAAACTGCAAACGCAGCAGGTTCAGGAATGTCAATACTTGCGACAAGTGTTTCTGATAACTTAACGGAAGATAGAACTACTTTATTGAATAACTTTAATGCTGGATTATCCGGATTAAATACCACATTGACCCAAACTAGTACAATAGTAGGGGCTATACAGAGTATATCAGATGCAATGTCTGGCTTAGCATTATCTTTGGATTCATTATCATCAATAGATACCGCCGCAATAAACGAAATTCCTTGGGTAAAAATGGCCGTTTTTGGAAAATCGGGTGGTAAGATAGAACTAACATCTTCGGCATCTAAAAATTTAAATGTTTCAAAAGAAGCATCTGATAACTTAAAAAAGATATCAACAAACACCGAAGCTATGATTAAATTGAATAATACAATGGTAAAACTATTGAAAGAGGGATTCTTCGGTGGTGAGACATCTAAAATGAGTTTATTCATAGATGGTAAAGCTGTAAACACTTCATTAAAGAGATATAAAGATAATACGAAGGCTGGTAATCCAGATGAGAACTAATAAATAAGTGTAAATTTTCATATAGGATATTTATAGTAAACCATATTGTAAATGCCAACAATTTTAGAACTTTTTAAACAAGCAAATAATAACAGTGATGTAACTGTGTGGGATGGTACTACCCAGAAGAGTGGCATTGTTGATAAAGTAAAAGATTTTGTATCAGCAGAATTAAATCCAAACGGACCTCGTGTATTATTTTATAAAAAATTAATTACACCACCATTTATTTATGGTTCCGAAACTCCTAGAATTTCTTTACAAGGTGCAGTTGATCCACCAAGAACATTATCGGTTCGTTTTGCAAAATATCAATCAACAAAATCTACATCTGGAAAAATAACATTGGGCTCTTTATTGGGAGGAAGTGCAAATAGACCATCGGATACTATATTTGAATCCAAATTGGGTGCACCTGTAACAAGAGGAACACAAGGATCGGGACCTGGAGATTATGCAGGATTAAGAAATTCTGTTGATGGTAGTACATCATATTATGTTAGCCAATATCCTATGGGAAAATCACCATTTGCTGGTGTATTGAAAGGTGATTTAAATACAATTGGTGCCAACGTAGTAGGAGCAGGAATATCGGCAGGAAAAAGTTTAATAAAAAAGCAGATATCAAAAATAATAAAGAAAACTAGAAAAAATACATCTGCTCCAACATCAACCGAAGCATCAACAATTAATCCAACCAATTCAAAATATGTGTACTATAAACCTGCAAAATTTGTAGATGTACATAATAATGATTCGGGAAATACTGAACAAAAATATACAACTCACAAACGAAATTCACTTGGTCTTTTAGAAAAAAGAACAAAAGAAGAAGAAATTTATACTAATGGTGATAGTAAATTTGATATTATAAATAACGAAATATTAACATCTTTAACAAATAAAGAAAGTTTATCCAATGATGATTTCAAAAAGATAAAGGAAAAAAGTGGATTTGATGTTTCACCATATGTTTTGTTTCAATTATATAGAGAAAGTGGATTTGCAGGTGATAATATATTATTACCAGGAACAATATCCGGATTGTCAGAAGAAAATACTCCTGAATGGTCTACTTTTAAATTTGTAGGTTCACCATTTAATCAATACAGATATTTAGGAGTTGAACGTTCCATAAGTTTTGAATTAAAACTATACGCAACTGACTCAATTGAAATGGATTCTATGAAGAAAAGTATTAATAAATTAAGAAAGTTAGTATATCCTGATGAAAAAATATCAGCAATACAATATAACGATACCAATGATTATTCGCCAATAGTATTTAATGGTAATCTAACAAAATTAACAATAAATGGATTATACGAAAATTTATTAGGATTTATAGAAACTTTATCAATTAGTATAGATGATAGTACATCTTGGGTTGGTTATAGTTCTTCGGAAGAAAAATTAACTCAAAAACCACATCCAAGTGTTATTAATATTTCCATTGGATTCAAAGTCATAAACGAAGTAACGATTAATAACACCGATCCAAAAAATCAGAAATTAACATTCAAATTTTAATATATAGAATGGCAAGTAGATATTCATATACAAATACAATAAAAGATATAGATACCAAAAAAAATTATATGGAATCTACCATATATCCGAAAATAAAACCATCGGATAATGATTATTATATAATAACCGAACAAGGTGATAGATTTGATTTATTAGCATTCAAATACTATGGTGATGTATCTATGTGGTGGATTATTGCAGTTGCAAATAACATTAACGATGCAAGTTTTTTTGTAGAGCCTGGAATTCAATTGAGAATACCGGCGAATACAAATGAAATTATGAATGATTTATACAAAATAAATAAATAAGTAAGTTATGCCATTTCCATTTTTAGCACCATTACCGCCGTGGACGGTTGATATAATGGAGCAGAGAGAAGAAAATAAAACAATGACTACCTACAAAAATCCCTGGATAGTTTTAACTTCCGGTGCGTTGATTGTTCGAGGAAAAAGTCAAGCGAAAGATGCTGCAGAAAGAAGAGATGAATTGATAAAACTAATGAAAGAACCAGGAGAAGGTGCATTTAAAGGATGTATTATTTCTACAAACATAAACAATACAGAATTAATGTATTCAACTGGAAAGACTTACGTTGGTTTTGATTTTGAAGGTAATAAAATAGTTGTAGATGGTGAATCGGGTAGAAAAGTATCAACTCCCACAATAGTATCAGTAGATGTCGATACTGATGGTGCAAATAATACATTAAAAACAGCAAGAGTTTCCGTAAAGTGTTATACTTTGAAACAACTAGAAATGTTTGAGTTGTTTTTTATGAAACCCGGTATGAATGTTATGGTTGAGTTTGGCGATTCATCATTATTAAAATCTGCATTATATCCATTATCTACTGATAAATTTAAAAATTCTCCTGTTGCAAGTAAAAAAAAGTATAATACATTTAAAAATGGGGAACGAGTATCATTAGATACGATAACGGATATAAGAGATGTAATGGTTCCAAAAAAAGGTAACTATGATAAATGGTGTGAAAGCTTTTCCGATTACTATAGATCCGATACTGATGCAAGTGCAGCATATATGAATACTATTGAAAAATCTTTGGGAACATATGATTATGTAGCCGGAAAAGTATTAGATTATTCTTTTTCAATTGCGGATGATGGAACATATGATGTTAATTTTGAAATATCACAAGGTAATCAAATAAGTTTAGCAATACCACATAGTAAAGTTTCCGAAAGTTCCAAAGATAAAACACAACCTGCAGATAAGGAATTTAGAACATCGGATCAAATTATAGAAATGATGATTACCGATTTTAGAATGGGTGATGGTAAATCTTTTAGAGACTTGTTAACAAGAAAACTCCCAACGGATAAAAAAAACTGGGAAGATGATTGGTTTAATTTTTTAAAAATAAACCAAGAACAAAAAGATACGACAGCATCGGATGATGCATATGTTTCATTTAGATTTGTTATAGAAATATTGATGAATTTTGTATTGGCCGGTGGAAATGTTGATTTACCTTTTTTTGAAATTAATTCACAAAAGTATGAAACTGAATCAGGAAAAGAAATATCTGTAATACCTGTTAGTTCTCACAAATATATGATGTCATCAAGCGATGATGTTATATACCCTACTGGCGAATTACCAAAATTAACCGCACCTTTAAAGAATGCAAAGGGAAATCCTCCTGTTAAAAAAGAAGATAATATTATAAAAGTATCGGATAAAGAAGTGGTAGATGGAACTATAAACGGATATGATTTTCATGTAAGGGAAAAATTATATATACCAAATGATCAAATGAAATCTTTCATTCAACCAAAGAAATCAAATAGAATAGGAAACGCATTGAATATATTTATAAAATACGAATATGTTGTTAAAGCTTGGAATACCACATATACCAGAATTGATTTTTTAGAAAAAATATTATCACTACTAAATGGTAATAGTTATGGTTTATTCACATTAATATACGGATTGCAAGACCAAAATAGTGGACCAAGTGTATTGGATGCAAAATTATCAAATTCCGATTTTGTAGAAAAACAAACTGAATTACAAATTTATAGATTTAAACCAACTACTTTAAAATCAAATGTAAAACAATTTAGTTTTAATTTTGAAATGAGTAATTTAGTTGCGGGACGCCAAATATTTAATTCAGGCAAACTATTAGCAGAAGCAAAAAGCCAAGCGAAAGATGCAGGACAATTTGCATTACCAGAGGGTGTATATAAAGCAGTTGATAATTCTACTATGGGAAACGCTGATGGATTTTATTCTATAAACAATGTAGAATTTAAAAAATTAGAAAAGAATTTTAAAGAAATTGAAGCAAGAATTAAAACAAATCCATCCGGTTCAATTGCAACTGAAGCAAACGAAAGTGCAACAACCGAAGCAGAGGATTTAACACAAGTTATTGCAAATAAATCTACAAATTTCTTATTAGATAAAAAGGGTTCTATTATAAAAACGTTGATATTTAAAGATAAAAGTTTTCTTACAAAATATATAAATGAAACAATATTAGAAGAAGGTAATAGAAAATCAACACTATCACCAATTCAAGTTACGATAACAATAGATGGATTTAGTGGATTTAGACCTGGTCAATATTTTAAAATAGATGGTATACCTGAAATTTATAATCAAACAGGTGTGTTTCAAATAACAAATACAAAACACACCATTTCGCCGGAAGGATGGGATACTACAATTGAAGCGGACCATAGAGTTATGTAAAATAATTATGTATGTATAAAGATGTAGTTAAAAATATAGAAGTTTTTAAAATAAAATATCCCAAAACGGTAGTGCCATCCCCATCTGATACCGATTATGAACTTGGGTTTATTAGAAGATATTTTGTTAGAAAATCAAATGATATAAATGGACATGTATTTGAAGTTAATAACGATACTTATTCGGAGTATTTGGAGGATCCATTTTGGACATCGGGTACTTTAAAATGGAGAATCAGAGGACCTGTGCAAGAAACATATAAAGATAATGGTGAAATAAACGATGTGGGTGTTAGAAATTCAAATAAAGCAGCTATTAACATATTAGCATCTACACTTAAAAACATAGGATTGTATCTTCCAAATCTATTACAATTTCATAAATAATTTTGTAAATACGGATATTTTTAGTATATTTGATTCCGTATGAACTTAATAGAAACAAAACAATCATTACAATCTTTTTTAAAATCAAACGTTGATATTAAACTGATAGTTCCAATTTGGAGTTATCATAAAGCTCATGTTTGGCAAAATAGAATATCATTCATTTATTATAAAACGAATGATTCCGATGGTATAATAAATTCCAATCACATAGATGCAAAAAAATTAGATTGTAAAGATGTTCTAAAACTAATTAATGAAAATACATTGGTTTTGGACAATCGTTATCTAAACACAATAGGATTTGATTATGAGTGGGTTTACTTTGAACAATACGGAAAACCATTTATCCTTTCAGACTTCGCAGAATCGCTTTATAGAGGTTATAGGACAGACTTTAAAGAACTCAATGATTGCATACCTCTAATGAAGTGGTATGAAGTATTAAAAGGATTACCAATACCACCTACGAATATCCCATCATACAGAAAATACTCAAACGCAATTACTACATTGGGAAGGCTGGAAGGGGCTGGGGTGAAAGTCGTAAGGGAAAAATTTATTGATGCGTTCCCTACATTCCCCGAAGATTATATGAGAAGGGATAATATCGTTTACACACAATACAATCCATACACAATAACGGGCAGACCATCCAATAGGCATTTAGGGGTTAATTGGGCGGCATTGAATAAGAGTGATGGTAGTAGGGATGTGATGGTTAGTAGGTTTCCGGGAGGTACGTTATTACAATTTGATTACGAATCTTATCACATCCGATTGATTGCGAAGTTGATTAAGTATGAGTTCCCAATTGGAATGAGTGCACACGAACACCTTGCACAAATGTATGGGGTAGGAGTTGAGGAGAGTAAGGGTATTACGTTCCGTTATCTATATGGTGGATTAGATGAATTTGCAAGAGAGATTCCGTTCTTTCAAAAGGTAGATGATTATATCAAAGAAATTTACCAAAAGTTCGTAATTTCCGGTCGACTAACGACACCCCTGTACGGAAGGGAAATACATTTCGGAAGGATAGAAGGAGCGACTGAACAAAAGGTATTCAACTACTTACTGCAATCATTAGAAACTGAAATCAATTATATGAAAATAGGTGAAGTGATGGAGTGGTTGAATGGGAAAATGTCAAAAATGATTTTATATACATACGATGCATTCCTTATAGATACGCATCCAACGGAGAGAGATTCCGTTTTAGAAGGCGTTAAGGGTATAATGGAAAGAGGTGGATTCCCCGTCAAAGGATATGAGGGAAAAAACTATGGTTCATTGGAACTATTAAGTTAAAAAAAGTATATTTATATCATATAATTGTATTTATTTAAAAAAATGATATGAAAATTACACTAAATGAAGTAAAGGCAATGAATGAAATTGCTGGTACTCAAATGACGAAAGAACAAGAAATTAAATTCATCAAAGATAGATTACAAGAACTAGAGTTTGGAACACAAGCTGCGTTTGACACTTATAAGAAACAGCACAAAATGAAACCAGATACCAAAGTAACTATTGCAGGAAAGAAAACAACCGTAGGTCAAGCTTCGACTGTAAAAGGAAAATCAATATTTGGTCAAAAACAGGATAAAGAAAAATATACGGATTTTTCAAAAAAATACGCAAAGCTACCATCTAGGACAATGGGACTTAGTGGTAACGCAGCTGAAGCAGATGGAAAAGATTTTGGAAAGATTGATTCCGAAGTTACCTATCATTACTATAAAATGAAATCCGATAAAAATGATTTGTTTATGAGCAGAAAACAATCTAAACAGGTAGCAAAGGCATTGAGAAGCGGAGTTGATACAAATATAGATTCGGATACAAATGATAATGATGATAAATTTCCACCTATAAAAGTTAAAAGAAATAAAGATAATAGTATGAGAATTTCCACAGGAGGTAAAGAAATGAATGTTAGTAAAAAACAATCAAAAGAAATAGCAAGAGATATTAAAGATAGCTTTTTCTAAAAAATTATCCGATTAAAAAAACAATATGAAAATTACACTAAATGAAGTGAAGGCAATGAATGAAAGTGGTGGAAGTGGATTTGGTGGAGGTAGTTTCGGTGGTGGTGGAGCAGGTAGTAGTTGGTAAATTATAAAATAGAAAATAATAATAATAATGAATATTAATTTTGAAGAAATTCTTAAAGAGTTAGAATATCGTGTAGAACATGGTATTATTGATTTGACAAAAGAAGAACAAGTTACAAAGTTGAAACAAATTTTAATAGAGAATAAAGTTTCAGATGCCAATGAACTTGCACAAAAGGCAAGAGTGTATTTTTCATATTTGAATGAAGCTCCCAAAAAAGAACCTTTGGATAACGTATTAGCAAAAACATTCACAAATCCAGATACAGGAAACAATATAACAGTTGCATCTGCGTTGGGTTACGATAAAACTAGTAGAGCATACGATATAGCAAATAAAATGTTTAGTAACGCAGGATATAGTGATAAGGATATTGATATGGTTGATGCTGGTCCTGAAGATGAAGAAAAACCTAAAAAAAATAAAGCCACAAAAACAGGAACAAAACAAACATCAGCGCCTGAAGCGGATATTGATGTAACGGATGCAGAAAAGAAAAAAGATAATAAACCGACCAAATCAGCTGATGATGAAGATGCAAACGAATCTCCAAAATACGATAGAAATAATAAATATCAAAGAGCAATTGCAGAATCCAAAACACCAGAAGAATTGCAAATAGCGTTGGGAGAATTACTGAAAATTGAAGAAGAAAAGATGTTTAAGGAGAAAAAAGCAGGTGCAGGTGGATTGGTTGCATCATCGGGAGAAACGATGTATGTAGGAATGTCAACCGATTTGATACAAGGTTTTTCAAAAACTAAAGAATCAGACTTATATAAAAAACAATTACAACTTAAAGAAAAGAATACAAAAAAAATATTAGATAGTAAAAAGGGAAAAGAATTTAAACAATTGGCGGTAGAATTAGAAGCAATTGCAATTTCACAAAAATTAGATTTAGATAATCCAAAAGATTTAAAATCGGCTATTGAAATTTATAATGAAAGAGAAGCATTTGTAGTTGCATATGATGCAGAATTTAAAAAGACAAATGTTGGAAAAGATCCTAAATTTAAAAAAGAAGAAGCCAGAACAAGTTGGATAAGTGCGGCTTATATGGGATCATTATCTTTACAAAAAAATGGACCTGCGAATTGGAATAGAAAAGAGGGTAATGGAACCCTTATGAAAGCAAACGGAGTAACTGATGGTGCAACGGAAGAATTATTAAATAATAAATTAAAAAATGCAAAAACACCACAAGAAAAAGCACACTACGAAAGAGAAATACAAATGTGGAATAAATTTAAAAGTTATCATGATACATATTTAGTTTACACAAATGATAAAGGTCATGTTGAAGTATTTAATGTTTCAAATAAAAAAAGTAGAGATTTAAATGATCCGCAAAATAATACAACACCTGCACAAAGGTTAAGAAACTATATGGCTGAAGCAAAAAAACGTGGTATTAAACCCGAAGTTGTAGCAAAATTGGCAAAAGCAGAACAAAAAGCACAAAAAGGTGCAGAAGATGTAAACGCAATTGCAATGGAAGGATGGAATACATTAAATAAAAATGATATAAAATCATTAGCATATATAGGACAAAGATTATCAGGAAGAGGAAATATTAAAAGCAAAGATGATGCAACTGCTGAATATTTAAACGCATTATCTGGCGATAAGTATGTTAAGAATAAAATCAAAGAAGCTCTTTTAAAAAAGAATCCAAACGCAACCAAACAACAAATACAATCCGCACAAAATAATATCACACCAGAACAAACTATACAATATACATTAGAAATCTGGAATGATAAAAATATCGATAGATCCACATTATCCGGTAATTATAGTAAATTTATATTAAAAATCGGAACATTATCACAAAGTATATATGATAAGTCGCAAACAATGACACCGGAAGATATATCGAAATCTATGGGCGGTGTATATACTCCACAAGATATTAAAAATATATTAAATACAAAAAATAGTTTAGGAAAAACAATGGCCGCCCTCCGAAAAGTAAAACAAAACCACGCTGCGGGTTTAAACGGTGTTCATGTTGGATTTATGGATGATTTGCATAAAGCGGATGGAACAAAACCAGGACACACCGGACCTAACGGACCTGCCGTTCAAACATATGTTGCAGGAACCTTATCATCTTTGCACATAGATACATATGTTGAGAACTATGATGATAAAGTATTAGTTGAAATGGGTGGAGTTGGTGTAACACCGATTGATATGAGAAAGTGTATGGCAGAATTATCGGGATATAAAGGTAAAATTGATACACCAAAAGAAAGAGAAGCATTAAAAGAACATTTGATAAAAACTGTTAAAGTAGATGCAGGAACGGGTGCAGTATATTTAGTTGGAAATGATAAAAAAAATATTAGAATAGCTAGTGATACTTGGAGACAGGCCGGTGCAAACACCAAAAAAGTTGCAACTGCATACGGTCCTGAATTACAAGAATGTTTGAAAGGACGTGTAAAAAATAGAAAATAATGAATACACAATTACTTTGCTTATTTACAATTAAGGATGAGTTGGATAGTTCTATTGATTTTGTATTAAAAAACTATACTCTAACTAATCCAAATGTATTTGTATTGGAATCAAAAATCAAGTCCGATGAAGTATTCATTACATTTAATGTAGAAAAAGGATCAGCTGCCATTCCTTCAAAGTGGAAAACCATATTGGTTCATAGAAAGAAACAATCAAATACAATATACACAATAAATGCTCTAAACGAAGTAGTTAAGTCAAAAACGGGTGGGCAAATGGATTCATCATATATGATTGATTGGAATGAGTTTTATGGTTGTATATTGACAACATCGTTGGATGGTTATAAAAAAATACCAACCAAAGTTTATAAAAGTTTAAATACTCAAAATTTGGAATATTAAAATATTTTTCTTATATTTGGTGTATGCCAAAAAGAAAAAAATTCGTTCCAATAGAAATACATACGGATTCCCCATCCGAAATATTTGAATTGTATAAAATTGATATATCAAAGGCGATAATCAATGCAATATCTCATGGAATTTCCTATAAAAAGAAAAAAGTAGATTTTGCGTATATTATGATTAAGGATATGTTAGTTATAACTTTGTCTATTGATAAGAGAGAATTTAATGATTTGATTGATGATAATCTTAAAACTTTAATAGATTCGGAAGAATATGAAAGTTGTGCATTGGCGGTTAAACTTAAAAATAAATTAAATGAAAAAGTTACTAAAAAAAATAGAGTGGTTGTTTGATTATTATATTGCATATATGTTATATAACGGAAACAAACGTCACAAATATACAGAATATATGGAAACTAAATGGAATAAAAAATAAGTTATGACGGATAAATCAGAGTTATATATCGGCAACGGAAATCATTTAACTGTAAAATCCAGTTATTTGGTTGAAATGCGTGATGAACTTAAATTATTAAAAACGGATGATAGTTCGGTTAATTTGACCGTAAAGATAACGGCTAATTTTGAAAACATACCTGATGAGTACCATCAGATTTTTTTACAAATGATGTCCGCAAGATATGGTGGTAGTATAAATTGTTATGATAATATAACACCATTTGAAATGCCGAAACCCAAAAAGAAAAAGTGGTATCAAATTTTTAAATAATAAGTTATGAATAAAGAGATGGTAAATGGACCTGCACACTATGGTGGAGCAGATAATCCATACGAAGTAATTAAAGTATGCGAAGCATGGGAATTGGAGAAAGATGCATATCTTTTCAATGTAGTAAAATATGTAGCTAGAGCAGGTAAAAAAGACCCCCAAAAGGAGTTAGAGGACTTAAAAAAGGCTAAATTCTATCTGGAACGCAAGATAGGTCTGCTTCAAAAATAATTTGGTAAATTCGGAAATTTTTCGTATATTTACATAGTAAAAGTAAAAAAGGTTATATTTAGATATGTAGGAAGTAGCTACTTAAACCTTAAAACTTAAACAATTTTTCTAAACTTTAAAATTTAAAAACAATGGACATTTCATTGGCGCTCAAGAGATTTAATTCTCTTCAAAACAACACAAAAAAGTCGGATTCAATTTTCAAACCGGCAAATGGTAGAACAACGATTCGTATCGTTCCTTACAAGTTCAACAAAGATTTACCTTTCATTGAACTTTATTTTCACTACAACATCAACAACAAAACTTATCTGTCACCAATGTCATTTGGTAGACCTGATCCAATCGTAGAGTTTGCAGAAAAACTCAAACGTACAGGTGATACCGATGATTGGAAAGCAGGTAAAAAGATGGAACCAAAATTGAGAACTTTCGTACCTGTTATTGTAAGAGGTAAAGAAAACGAAGGTGTTAAATTCTGGGGATTCGGTAAGACCGTTTACCAAGATATTTTGGGTTACATCGCTGATCCTGATTACGGAGATATCACAGACCCAATGACAGGACGTGATATTGTATTGGAAGTTACTTCGGCAGAAGAATCAAATGCATCTTACCCAACAACAACAATTAGGGTAAAACCAGCTCAAACAAAACTTACCGATGATGCAACAACAATTCAACAATTGCTTGATAATCAGAAAGAAATTACTGAATTATATTCAGAACTTTCTTACGCTGAATTGAAAACAATTCTTGAAAATTGGTTGAACCCATCAGCAGGTGCTGCAGCAGATGATGAGATTGTTGAGGAATTGGAAGCTCCAAAACCAAAAACTGCAATCGCACCAACTCAATCAAAAGCAGCTTCGGTTGAAGATGATGAAGAAGGTGATTTACCATGGCAAAAGCCAGCTGCACCAAAACAAAAGGATGATGTAGCATCAGCATTTGATGATTTATTTAACAACTAAAATTAGGTTACAATGGCCAAAAGAGAAGAAGATTTAGCAAGTGTGCTTGCTGATTCCCTAAACAAGCAAAACAAAGAAGGTAGAATTGCCTACTTCCTAAACGATGGTGGTGGAGATGCCCCTACAAACGTTAAGGATTGGTTATCCACAGGAAATGCGTTATTGGATGTAGCAATCTCTAATAGACCTTATGGTGGTTTGCCTGTTGGCCGTATAGCAGAAATTACGGGTTTA
>JACCDW010344773.1_pt1 | contig 55483 bp, 37 predicted proteins | sample 7449781 | NCBI WGS metagenome assembly JACCDW01 (sample SAMN15323449, study PRJNA562643) | freshwater metagenome | isolation source: river surface water | place: USA:Blue River Watershed | collected 2017-08-18
ATAAATTGAAAGTTGAGAATTGAGAATGGGTTTATCTAGACTTCGCGGCCTTTGCGCCCCTAATGAATTGAAAATTGAGTGTGGAGAATTGAGAGTGCGTTTATCTTGACTTTGCGGCCTTTGCTACTTTGTGTCCTTTGCGCCCTAAATTAATTGAAAGTTGAGAGTGGAAATTAATTGTTAATGGTGAATTGATAATGGTTAATGCGTTAACAAAATATACGTGTTAAATTGAAAGTTGAGAGTTGAGAATGCGTTTACGCAAGCATTCTTCTAAGAGCAAGTTAAGGAGCAAGTGCAAGAGCTAGTATGTTTGCGTCAAACTTCCACCCCTTACCCCCCACCCTTTTTTAAATGGTGAATTGTAAATGGTTAATGGCGTTTATCTAGACTTCGCGGCCTTTGCGCCTTTGTGTTCTTTGCGACCTTTGGTAGTTAAACTTGAAACAGTATCTAGAACGCGCCCTCTCACTTCTCAATTATCAATTCTCAACTAACTTTCAATTCTCAACTAACTTTCAATTCTCAACTAACTTTCAATTCTCAACTAACCTTCAATTCTCAACTATTTTGCAACTACCTAATGCAGCATCTTGAACACTGCTTCCTTCATTAGTTCACCATTGCCGATGCTCCAATTTTCGATACCCTTGCTTTTGAGATCGACATCGCGTAGGATACGGAAGACCATTTTTAAACGCGCCACTGAAAACGTAGAGGCTGCTCGCACATAGTCTTCAACGAAATAGGGACTCACACCAAGCGCAGAGGCTGCGGCGAATTTCGATTTATCTTGTAGGAAATGGTATTTCAGAATTTTGACGAAGTACCCGTGTAGAACGGCGAGAACTGCCTGAATGGGGTTTTCTTTTTCGTTAGCCGCGAAATGATTAATGATTTGGTTGGCCTTTAAAATATCGCGGGAGCCCAAGGCCTTTTGAAGCTCGAATACGTTAAAGTCACGACTCAAGCCAATATTATCTTGAACTTGATCGACTGAAATTTCTTGTGAAGGGTCGCGTGCAATAAATAGTTTGTTGAGCTCGCCAGCCACTTTTGGCAAATCATTGCCAAGTAATTCAGCCATCATGGCTGCCGCACGTGGATTGATTTTGTACCCCTTATCTGCAACATAGGAAGTAATCCATTGTGGCAACTGGTTATCGTACAATTGTTTTGTTTCAATATAAACCGTTTCCTTGGTGATGCTTTTGGCCAAGGCACTGCGTTTATCAATGGTGCCGTATTTATAACAAAAAACAAGTATGGTGCTTTGCTGTGGGTTCTTAAGGTAATTAATCAGCATGTTGGCGCCAGGTGAACCTTCCTTTTTATCCTTGTTCTCCCCTTCTGGTTTCTCCTGCGGCTTTTTACTCAGCTCCTTCATATCCTGCGCTTCTTTCACGATAACCACCGTGTGAGAGCCAGACATGGGGAATTGATTAGCAAGGTTGACAATCTCCTTCAGGTCAACGTCCTTACCATAAACCACCGTTTGATTGAAGCCCTTATCTTCCTCCTCCAAGGCATGCTCCTCAATATAATCGCTCACCTGATCGATGTAGTAAGCTTCTTCACCCGATAAAAAATAAACCGGTTTGAAAATCTTACGTTTTAAATCGAGCAGCAGCTGATCAATTTCCTTCATGGGTCTAAATTCGGAAATTACTCTACAAGGAAAAAAGGAATTTTTGAAGTGGTTATTAAAAGGTTAGGAACACCAGAATAGGTGGTATCGCCTACTTATTCTGTACTAAATATCAACTTAGCCACCTCATCACTAGAAAGATTGTAAACGTCGATGGGAGCTGTTTTGGTAAAGGTTTGCGGGTTATTGCGGCTCGACTGTTTATCGTTGGTTTTATATACTGTCATGTACCGGTCCTCAGCAAATTGCACCATGTACGTCTCCCCTTTGTGAAAACGATACCCTTCATATAGATTCTTTTTAATTGTAGTAGCTTGACTGCTTGTTTTGATGTTCTTGAACAACATAACCGTGGCTTGACTGGAATTAGTGTCTTGTTCTGTCGCGTTTATTCTCGCATAAATAGGCACCATTTGTTTGGCATGGATGTAACAATCAATGTTGCTAATGCCCAAACCACTTTTTATAAGCACATTATTTAATTGCATCAGATCATAATCAAGTACCCCGTTGTTTCTAAATTTCTTTATCGCTGAATCGCAAAACGCCTGATGCGGCATGGCTCGTTCAGTTACTGTCATATACGGCACCGCCTTGTTATAAGCAAAGCGCTGATAAGACGTGTCGTTACGGGGGTAAAGTAAATTATAATTCGATCGGGAGTAGCGTGTAAAATCACTTTGGTAATAACGCGGTTTTTTGTCATACCGTTTTGCTGTAGTAGCTAAAATTCGTTCGTAGCGTTTAATTAGTCGATCATGCTTTTTTGCATCTTCCTCCTTCTGTCCATGTTTATGAACACGCACTGCCGTAACCACTAAACGTTGAAACCCAGAACTGGTTTTAAAGTTAAAGAACAATTGCCCATTCCTTTCTTCTACCCTCACATCCCATATTCGCGAGCGTGACAAGGCCTTTATATCGACAGCACTCTTTCCATCTTCTACCACAAAATAGGATTTCATAAAGGGTTGCATGTAGGGGTTGTTCCATTCATTGAGAAAAACGCTGTTATCAAATTGAATCAGTCGCCGTTTATCAGGCATTCTTCCTGCGTTTTTAATCTGAATCAACCCCCTCCTTTTTTTCTTATCTCTTTTTGTAAGGGTGTTATTTAAATACGTATCCCTTAAATAAATGTACTTGTATTGCCTGTTGGCAAAACGATCAAGAAATCGAGTGGTATCTGGAAAGTTGTAACCTGTAGAAATAAATTTATAATATTCCCGCTCGGCGCGGGTGGTGGTATCGATCTTGCGTGTTGTAAGACGCACCGGTTGATTGGTGACAGTCCATTGTTGTTTATTCAGTTGGTAAATTGCAAAATCAGACGCCGTATCGTTGGTTGCATAATTGACGCTAACAGCAGAATCGTTGCGAGCAACGAGTTGACGACCATTAAGATCACGTGCACTGATTTCATACATGCCACCACTTCTAAATAATTTTTGTTCGCCATTCACAGTGCTGGTCATGGGGATGCCACTGAGGAGTATATCCACCTCGTTTCTAAATTCTCGGTACGACACTATGGCTACGCCATCAAAGGCCTTGCCATCAGGATACATCAATGTGTTTGGCGAAATGGAAACCCTCGAACCCGACTCATAGGTGAATGTAAACGGTTTGTTACTCTCCATGCAAAGAACAGTGTCGTTAATGCGTATGCTCGAAACCGGCTGTTTCACATTATCAAATTCAGATTTATACAAAGTCTGTTGCGCGATTCTTAATGGCGTAATATCCTCTTCTACCTTTAAAGAGCCATAAAAAACCAGGTTAATACCTCGCGTCTTTTTGTTGTTAGAAACGTAATAGGTCATGGTTGAAGTTGGCGTTTGCGAGCGAAGCTGATTGGTCAACTTCACTGTTGTGAGACTATCTAATAGCGCCAAACTATCCTGATCAAATGTTATCTCCCGAGTATAGACCAGCATTTCTTTCAACGCTGTTTTCCTAAACGCTTGACAAAGGCTGGTCATATCCACCTGATTGCCTTCGCGTACTTCTAATGAATGAAGACGAGTAGCAGTCAATTCAGGCAAATCAGTAAGATTACAGCCACTGAAAATAAGGCGTGCAGGATTGATATCCTTAACCACCATTACCAGTACCGAGTCTAACCACTCCTCCTGAATGCCATTTAACCACACCGTCTCACTACCACGATAACGTGTTAATCCGGTTAACGCATAAGACACTTGCTTTTGCGAAATTTTCACCCCTTTACCCACAACTAGCGGTTGTCCCGCTTTTATAAAACCAGTCGTCTGTGCTTGAATTGCATAACCCAGCACAACTACTAAAAAAAACAACAAGCCCCTCATTTACCTTTGTAACGTAAGAAATTAGTATTGGTACAAAAATGAGCTATTTTAATCATTCTTCATTGCTATTAACCGTAGAAGGGGGAATTTTTAAACTATCAATTCATAAAAGCCGGCTATTAATAACAGCCACCCCCTTTTTCAAGGAGTTGCATACGGCATTGCCTTTAATAGCCATTGTTGCCCTTAATCATTTGCTATAAAGAAAATGGCAATACACGTTGGTTATGAAAGCCGTTTTTAGATTCTAAGCAGGTGTTTTTTTGAAAAAAACCTCCGGCTCAATGTGTGGCAACAATTTATCGTGATAAGGCGTACCACGTAACCGTTCGTGAAGCATGCCGGCAGCCATGGACAGGGAGTGGCTTAAAACAGTGTTAAGGACTGGTTGGATTGTTTTCTTGAATTCTATTTTACCCTGCTGCTTTTTTAAATGATTTTGGAGTTCTTGCACTTCAAATAAAAAAAGTATTTCAAGATGAAGTATGCGGGTACGGATGCACTCCCCACTCATAGTCGCAACCAAGTACCCCTTAATGTCTAATTCTAAATTCAACCCATTTTGCTCGGTCTTAACATTAAAATTGGGCTCAATTTCATATTCGATTTCAAACGATTCGTACGATTGCTTGGGTAAATAACAATTGAATAAAGGCGTTACTATTTTGGCCAACCGATAATGAATCGGGACTGACACCGTTGTGACTTTCATTTTTTTACCGTTTCACGAAATACACTCACCTGACCAGTAGTGGCGATGTAGGGCGAGGCGGGGATGTTTGTAATTTTTGAGCCCTTGTGACGACGTGAAAGAGCAAGGTCGGACTTGTCGGCCTCTAGACTTCGCGCATTAAACGTAAAAGTGGTCGCAAATACCCTTTGTATTTTTACCAAGAAGGCTATGTTGATGTTCTTTTCAGAACGAAAAACTTTTGAAATATACGCTGGTGACGTGCCGGTAAGGTGGGCCAGTTCTTTGCGGGTTTTAATGCCCTTTTGCACCATTAAGGCTTTTATAACTTGTATGATGCGGTCATTTAATAACTGGCCTTCTATTTCTAGCTTTTCATCATCACTGAAATCCAGGAGATGAGCTTTGTCGGTGTTTGATTGCATCGTGTGGCGTTTTAAAAAATTCGTATTGGTAGTGGCTTATAGCTTTTAATTTGCTTTTAATAGTTTGTTTTACCGCTTGGTCTGCTTTATTACTGATGCCGAAAACCATAACCACCCTTCGCCGGCCATACGGACCCCTAAATTCCAAACAATAAATTCGGGCATTAAGTTGGCCATGTTTAAACTTAATGGCCATGGTGCCATACGGTTCTTTTGCATAGTGATCACTGTCGTGCCTGTTTTCTAGGAGTGTTATTGCTTTAATCGGTATGCGCTTCCGGTGCTCTCTTAAAATCGCCACAATTTCAATTCTGTTTTTGCGATCCTCAACATCTATATACACCTCCACACCCGTTGTATCAACCTGTGAAAACTCAAGTGGAAACTCCCGTTTTAACCGATTAAAGTAATTAATTAAAGCAGCTCTCTTTTTCATACAAAATTAACCTATTGGTTTATATTTTTACCGCATTTTTTAAAATATTTGTTTAAAATAACCTTATTGGTTGATTATCAAGGTGTTTTTTTATTCACCCACCCCAATTGTCCCTATCTAAACTTCTATACTGAATGGCTTCAGCAAGGTGAACCGTTTGAATGTCTGCGCTTCCCTCTAAATCGGCAATTGTGCGGGCTACTTTTAAAATGCGGTCGTAGGCGCGGGCACTCAACCCTAATCGCTCCATCGCATTGCGAATAAGGGCTGCCGCGGTGCTATCTAAGCGGCAGTATTTTCGTAAATGTGCTGCGCGCATTTGCGCATTACAATAAATGCCGGCGTCGGCAGCATACCTTTGTTGTTGTAATTCGCGCGCCTTCGCAACACGTGCGCGAATCAAGGCGCTTGATTCAAGACTTCGTTCCTTACTCAATTCAGAAAAAGGCACGGGCGTTACCTCCACATGCAAGTCGATGCGATCGAGCAAGGGGCCACTGATGCGGTTCAAGTATTTTTGCACGACGCCTGGTGCGCAAACGCATTCTTTTTCTGGGTGGTTGTAAAAACCGCAGGGACAAGGGTTCATGCTAGCGATGAGCATAAAGTTGGCAGGGTATTCAACGCTAAACTTGGCACGTGAAATGGTAACCACCCTGTCTTCCATAGGTTGACGCATGACCTCAAGTACAGTTCGTTTAAATTCAGGGAGTTCGTCTAAAAACAAAACGCCGTTGTGTGCCAAGCTTATTTCACCTGGCTGTGGATGGTTTCCTCCACCGACTAATGCAATATCGCTAATGGTATGATGGGGACTGCGAAACGGGCGGCTGGTAACTAACCCACCGTTCCGTTTATTAGTGCGGCCGGCTACACTGTGAATGGTAGTGGTTTCGAGCGCTTCATCTAACGACAACGGCGGCAAAATACCTGGCAACCGTTTGCTAAGCATTGTTTTGCCAGCGCCAGGGGGACCAATTAAAATAACATTATGTCCACCCGCGGCGGCCACTTCTAATGATCGTTTGATGTTTTCTTGTCCACGTACATCCGAAAAATCGTGTTCAATTTCAGCTACCACCCTTTCAAATTCCTTTTTCGGGTCCACCGTAATAATAGGCAGCACCATTTTGTGATTAAGAAAATCAATCACTTCCTGCAAATTTGCCGCTGCGTATACTTCCAGACCGTTCACCACGGCTGCCTCTTGCGCATTTTCAGCGGGCAAAATAATCCCTTTAAAGCCATCGGCTCGCGCGCTTACAGCAATTGGCAGAGCGCCACGAATGGGACGAATTTCGCCATCCAATGACAGTTCGCCCATCATTACATAGTCGGCACATTTGTCACCGAGCACATCACCATTCGCCGCCAGAATGCCGGCTGCTATGGGCAAATCGTAAGCAGAGCCCTCCTTTCGTAAATCAGCTGGCGCCAAATTGACCGTCACGTGTTTACCGGGGATGCGAAAGCCCAAAGGACGTAACGCTGAATTTATGCGGTGTTGACTTTCTTTTACAGCATTATCTGGCAAGCCCACCATAAAAAAACTCACCCCAATACCAAGGTCCACCTCAATGGTCACCTTGGATGCATGTATCCCATGCACCGCATATCCAAAACATTTAATTAACATGGGGGCAAAATAGCTAACGGTGAAACTGCAAAGTCACTAAACCACTCAGATACCGCAAAAAAACAGGCCTTAGAGCTAAATGTTTAGTCCCTTCCACCCATTTTAAAACTCGCCCTCAATGGTTCCAATAACCAATTATCTTCCAGTCCTTTGCGCGTTATAACACTTATTATTTTCTAATAGTTAAAAGAAAACTATTTTAACAGCCTATGCTTATATTACGTACATTGAGGGATTATAATTAAAACAAAAACATGAAAAAACTTTACAATCCATTTTCTTCCACCGGAAAAGCTTTATTGGCGGCGGCCATGCTATGTTCGGGTATAGGATTGGCTCAACAAACCTATTCGTTAAATTTTACTGGAAGCGTACAAACCCTGACCCTTGGTCCAGGTTCTTACTCCATTCAAGCTTGGGGTGCTAACGGCGGTGATGGCTCCTATTACAGCTCAATGTCACCAAACAACAACATTAGTGGTGGAAAAGGCGGTTATTCAACCGGTACTTTTTCTACCGCTGCAAACACCACTTTGTACGTTTATGTTGGTGGTCGCGGATCCAATTCACTAACCGGAAACAATCCTGGTGGTTATAATGGTGGTGGCAATAGCTCTACTCCTTCATTTGTTGCCGGTTCTGGTGGTGGTGCTTCGCACATCGCTATGGTACCTGGCTTACTAAACACCTTATCAACCAATACGGCTGCTATTCGTATCGTAGCAGGTGGCGGTGGTGGAGGTGGCAACCAGTCGCTAGGTGGCGACGGTGGTGGCCTTTCTGGTGTACAACCTCCTAATTCTACCCAATTCTCCAACAGAACTGCTGGAGGTGGTGGATCACAAACCTCTGCAGGTTCATGTTACAGTGGCGGCTCTGGTGCTGGCTTTGGTCAAGGTGGTGTTACCACTCAAAACTTAGCTGGCGGCGGCGGCGGTGGCTGGTACGGCGGATGTACTGGTGAAAACTCTACTGCCGGCGGCGGTGGTTCAGGGTTTGTAGGTGGTGTCACAAATGGCACAACCGTTGCACAAGGCGGCTCAGGTTTTATTGCTAATCCAGTTACCACTGGACATGGTTATATCATCGTTAAAGAGTTATGTAACATTTCATTAGTGCCATCAACTTCTAACACGTTAGTGCCTTCAATTTGTTCAGGACAAAGCGTAACGCTTACTACCAACGCAGTTAGCAACTACTCTTGGAGTACTGGTGCTACTACTTCTTCAATCGTAGTTGCTCCTAACACCAGCACCGTATATGCCTTAACAGCGACTTCACAGTCTAACTGTTCGGCTTCTGCTAACGTTTCAATCACGGTTTCTTCAGCTGTACCATCGCTTTCTATTTCTAGCACCAACAGTGTTTGTTTTGGTAAAACAACTACATTAACTGCAACTGGCGCTTTGACTTATACTTGGTCTAGCAACGTTTCAAACGGTGTTGTATTTACTCCAACAGTTACAACAACTTACACAGTACAAGGTCAAAACGGTTGCGGTACCACCTCAGCTGTTGCAACTATCTCGGTTGCTCCATTGCCAGTGGGTATTTTCGCAAGTACTAACACGGTTTGTCTTGGAAGTGCATCTACACTTACAGTTGTTAGTGCTGCTACTATTTACTCGTGGACACCAACCAACTACTCAACTAACTCAACTTCGTACATCGTTAGTCCTTCTGTAGCTACCGTTTACACGGTGTCAGCTTCCGATGGAACTTGCTCTGGAACAGGCACTGTTGCTATTGGCGTCAATCCAATCCCAACAATTGCTATTTCAGTTAACAACACCACACCTTGTATCGGAGCAGTGATTTCTGCCTCTGCAACTGGTGGTAACAGTTATACATGGATGCCAATTAACGTAACTGGACAAACAGCTACCTTGGCTCCACAGTCTCCAACATTGTTAGTTGTTACCGGAGACAACCAATTCGGTTGTACTTCTTCTGCTCAACAAATTATCCTCGTTCAAGCGATTCCACAACTTAGTGTAGATATCACCAACACCTTGGTTTGTAAAGGTGAAAGCGTTGTTCTCACTGCTGGTGGTACTGCTTCTTCGTATACTTGGACTGGACAAGGTGCTGGCGTATCAAATACCGTTACGCCTAATGCTACCACTATTTACACGGTTACTGCGACACACCCTACCAATGGCTGTACTACAACCGCTACTTCAACAGTAGATGTTGTTGTAACTACCGTTGCTGTATCTGGACCATCAGCAGTTTGTTCTGGTGCTAGTGCTACTTTAACAGCATCTGGTGCTGACAGCTTCCAGTGGGCGAATGGTGGACCATTTGCAACTAATGTTGTATCGCCTACAGTAGCTACTGTTTACACCGTAACTGGTACTACCAATACGCTTGGTTTAATGTGTAATGCAGATGCAACCATTCAAGTAGGTATGTTGCCAAATCCAACTATCACTGCTTCAGGTACCCGTTCAGTTATGTGTAAAAATGAAACAGAAGTATTAACTGCTTCTGGTGCTGCTTCATATACTTGGAACAATGGTACTAGCACAGTTGGTTCATCAATTACCATCAATCCTAAATTCGCAGGAACACAAGTTTACACTATCACTGGTGTTTCTTCTGATAACTGTACTTCAAAAACAACTGTGACTGTTTCTGTATTAGCTTGTACTGGCATTGAATCAGTTGATGGCGCACAATTCAACCTCTATCCTAACCCTAGCCAAGGTAACCTTACTGTTGAAGGAATTGAAAATGGCACTGTAAAAGTGTTTAATCAAACCGGACAATTGGTATTTGAAGGCAAGGTAACTAGCCAATCAAACACATTGGATCTTAGCCACCTCGCTAAAGGTCTTTACCAAGTGAACCTGCAACAAGGATCACAAGTGGTAGTGAAAAAGATTGTGATTGAATAATCAACCCCACTTTAAAAAAAGCCTTTCTTCAGTTGAAGAAAGGCTTTTTTGTTTTAGTCCCCTTCGATATACAAGCGCTAACGCTATCTCCTTTCTAAAAGTAGAATGTAGATTAACCCTAGCGTCAACGCGCGTGAGGGATGGAACGGAAACACTGCGCACGCGGTGGTTCGTGGTACGTGCAACGAGCAGGCTTTTTTGAAAAAAAAGACCGCGGAGTGCCGTACCACGTACCACCGCGAAGCAGGTTGAAGTGACAGCCCGACCCCCGCACAAAAGGGCTAAATGAGTAGCTCAAAAAATCCTTTTGCTGCGGGGGACACGCCCTAAACACTATGACAATGGTCATTTAGCTGACTTTAGCAGTATTCCTAAATCGTGCTCATTGGTCCGACTAAACATATAACCATTTGATTGCGTGAGACTTAATTTTTAATACGCAACGTTTAATACCGACTAATTCTAAATCTATTCCTTTGCACCAACTGACCAAGGTCATCTTTACCTCAAATGACATTTCTATGACAAAAAAATGACCATTATATACCATCTTTGCGGTATCAATGGAGCACTTCAGCGTTATTGCCTTTACTTACAAAACCCTTGATTTATCAGTACTTGGGAAATTGCATGTAACCACCGAGGATCAACCTGCGGTTTTAGGTGCTTTAAAAGTAGCCAGCGGTATTCGTGAACTCATGTACTTGTCAACCTGCAACCGTGTTGAATTCCTCATTCACACTGAAGCAGAACCCACTACTACCACGCTTATTTCCTGGTTAAAAATAGTCAATAGCCGTTTGAGCGACGCTGAATTGACCTTGCTCGCCAACCAAGCCGTGATTTACCAAGGCGAAGCTGCCATTGAACACGTATTAAATCTTGTGGCGTCACTCGACAGCATGGTTATTGGTGAACGTGAAATTATTACGCAATTCCGCAAAGCCTATGATCAGTGCAATGCGGCGGGACTAACAGGTGATTTTATTCGCTTGTTGACGAAGTGCGCCATTGAAACAGGCAAGGAAGTTTATACCGAAACCGCTATTGCTAAAAATCCCGTATCTGTTGCATCGCTGGCTTACCGCCAAATGCGCAGTGCTGGCATGCAAAACAACGCACGCATTGTTTTTATTGGAAGCGGCGAAACCAATACCACGTTAGCAAACTATTTCAAAAAACACCAGTTCGCTAATTTTACGGTTTTTAATCGCACGCTCACCAATGGTGAAAAACTGGCGCAAACGTTGAATGGCAAGGCTTTTCCGTTGAATGCTATTATGCAGTACAACAACGGATTTGATGTTCTTGTTGTTTGCACCGGTAGCAATGAACCAGTTGTAACCGCCCCCATTTACCACCAATTAAGAGGTGAAGAAAATGGCCGTAAAATCATTATTGATTTAAGTGTACCCGCGAATGTAGCTGCTGACGTGGCTTCCAAGAGCGAAGTGCATTATATCGACGTTACGTCTTTACGTGAATTGGCAGAAGCGAATCACGAAAAACGCAAGAGCGAAATTGTAAAATGTGAAGCCATTATTCATCGGCGTGTTGGTGAGTTTGAAGCCATGTACCGCGAACGCAGCATTGAATTGGCTTTTAGCGATGTGCCACGTCGCGTAAAAGCGATTCGCGAAACAGCCTTGAACGAAGTTTTTGCCCGTGAAATTGGTAACATGAATAACGAAAGTCGCGAAGTGCTCGAAAAAGTACTGACGTACATGGAGAAAAAATACAATGCTGTTGCCATTACTACAGCCAAACAGGTATTACTCGACGATCGCACACGATTTAATTAATCTTCTTTTCTGGCCGCTAATTTTATGGCGTTACTGTGCAACGCTTGTTTAGCATTATCGTTATTTCAAATTTTTATTTGGGCGGCAGCCGGGCTTTTCACTGCAATGCTGCTCGTATTTGGCAAGGGCTGTAGGGCTGCGGGGTCTTCTCTCGCAGAAAAACGAGAAAAGCCTCCTCGCCCAACAGCCCTTTTGCCAATTACTTCGCAGCATTTCCGTTGCAATCCCTGCCGCACCGTATGGCCAACAGTTTCGCTACTCCTCATAACCGTTTACACGCCGTGCAGCGCTCCTATTTCGCTTTCTTCGTTTCACCAAATCAAAACGCACTTTTATGTCAGTTCAATAAATAGTAATTTTATAAAGTGGAACGACCTATTATTATTGGCACGAGGGGCAGCGATTTAGCTCTGTGGCAAGCGAATTATACTAAATCGTTGTTGGAAGCCAAAGGGCATGCGGTTGAATTAAAAATTATTCAAACGTCGGGCGACCGCACCCAGCAATGGGAAACAAGCTTTGATAAACTCGAAGGCAAGGGCTTTTTTACTAAAGAACTTGAAGAGGCTTTGTTGAAAAAGGAAATTGATATGGCCGTGCATAGCCATAAAGACGTGCCAACTGAAAACCCACCGGGTTTACTGATTGCCGGTGTATCGCACCGCGAAGATCCTTCTGAACTGCTGATTATACGCAAGGAACACGTGGATGAAAAAAAGAAGTTTTCATTAAAAACAGGCGCTGTTGTTGGCACATCATCTGCACGAAGGAAATCGCAACTGCTCGCTTTTCGTCCAGATGTAGCCATTAAAGACATGCGTGGTAATGTGCCAACGCGTATTCAGAAATTGCGGGATGGCCAGTACGATGCTATTTTATTGGCGGCTGCAGGAGTTGAGCGGTTACAGTTAGACTTAGAGGACTTGCATACAGAATTACTGAATCCACGTGAATTTATTCCCGCTCCTGCACAAGGTGTATTAGCCTGGCAGGTGCGCGATGACGACATGAAGTTGATGGATGTAATTGATGAGATCAGTAATTTTGATGTGCGTGTTCGCATTAATCTCGAACGCGAAGTATTGAATTTATTTGATGGTGGCTGTCAATTACCATTGGGTGTGTATTGTGAAACCGAAGAAGACGATGACCGTTTGAAATTCAAACTGTGGGTCAGTCACGCTGATAACGCCACAGCGCAGCCACGCCAATTGTGCTTTGAAACACTTGACACCGATGGCTTTGCTGACATGGTGGTTGAACACATCAAACACATTAAAGCGAGAAAGGTCTTTATTACGCGGCCATCGTCTGAAGGCGATTATTTTTATGATGCTCTTACGCGGTTGGGATTTGCTGTTGAGGGAAAAAGTTTGATTGAGTTTAAGCCCATTCGTTTTACGAAAGTACCTGAAGCGGAGTGGATTTTCTTTAGCAGCAAACACGCTGTAAAATACTTTTTCTTACAAAAGCCCGAATTGGGCAAGGTTAAGTTTGGTTGCATTGGTACCGGTACCAGTGCTGCCTTGCGCGCTTACGGTCACCGTGCCGATTTTATTGGACAGAGTACCGATACAAAATTAGTTGGCAAGCAATTTGGTGCTAAAGCTGGTGCTGGAAAAATTTTATTTCCGATAGCCCGCGGCAGTATGCAAACCGTGCAATGGCAAATTCCGAAACGCGACAACGTTATCAATCTTGAAGTATACGCCACCTTGAAACACAGCATTGAAATTGATAACGAAATTGAAGTAGTGGTATTTACCAGTCCAAGTAACGTCGAAGCCTTTTTTGAAAAAAACAAACTTGCGCCGCACCAAAAAGCCGTTGCGATGGGCGAAGCCACAGGGCAATCGCTCGATAAACTCAAAATAAAAAATTACGTGCTGCCGCCCACTTTCGACGATTTGGGGTTGGTTCAGGCAGTGATGATGGTGAGTCGGTAGGGAATTAACACAGTCCAAATTGGGCGCATGTGAGTGCTAACCCAACCACTACACCACACCCAATGGCATAAAAAAGCCCTTCAATTGCTTTGCAATGAAGGGCTTTTGTGTATTGTAGGATTACGCTTTTTTCAATAACAGCGAAATCTTATTGAAATCGGCTGCTGCATTAATGACTTTGCGATAGCCTTCGAATACGTCTTTTGAATAGAATTCTTTTTCATACGATTCGGTTACGGTAATGGTGAGGACTTTCCCTTCTAATTTATATTCAGAACGGAAGTAAGCCGTTACTTTATCGCCTTCTTTAAGCTCAATATTGGTATTCAGTTTTTCCACCCCTTGCAAGGTATAACCATCAGGTACAGTAAACGTAAGTACCCGTTTGTAACTGTGTGGATAGGCATCGTACACTTCGTACTTGCGCTTTTCTTCTTGATACAATTCAGCCTGTGGGCCAATACAGTTGCCGATTTTGAAAATGAAATTTTGTCCCGCTTTCTCTGTCAATTCATTCACCTCAATAGTCCCGGTGATGATGTATGGCTTAGTGAAGGCCGAATAATCTTTCATGTCGTGATTTTGTGATGACACGCTAATCACTTTCGCTTTATCAAATCCATTTTTGATGGACTCTTCAAGGGTAGCTTGCTTTTTCTCGTTTTCGTAATAGTGGTAAAACGGGCGCCAGTTTTGTGCCGGATAACCACTCAAAGTGCGACGCATTTGCAGGGTTACCTTTTCATCACTTGGATTAAAGTTAATAGTGACATCCAAGTTGTCGTAATTATTCTTGACATCAACCGGTGGTAAGTCTTTAATTGAATTCAACGCACTTACTGTTTCACCCAATTTAATTGGTTTGATAAACAACCCCTTCTGTCCCATTAGTGCTGCGGGTACTTCACCATAGCGACAGATGTAATTATCTAACAAGAAGAATTTTTTCGTTTCAGGAATGTAGAACATGGTTTCATCAAGAAACGCGTAGCTTTCGAAAGTAGGGTCGAACGGGTGATTGTTTTTATAACTGGTTGACACAATCTCGTAATCAATGCCAGCCTTTTCAAGCAATAACACACATAATTTATTTTGGTAAAACTTTGTTAAGACTTTCTTGCTGTAAAGCAACGACATGGTACCTGGACCATCGTAATCGATTTGTCCCAAATCATTTTTAATAAACGACTCAATGGCAAACACTTTTTCGTCAGTAGTTACCAATTTATCAAGTTTAAGTTTTTTAAACACCTTTTTTACCACCTTTTCGTCACCCGATTCAATTTCGTGGTAGTTGGTCATGATTTTGCGAGCAGCATCTGAATAAGTAAAGAGTTTCTTACTGCTGGCGTTGGTATTATGATCTAACTTTATTTCATAACGCATCAACTTTTCATATTCGGTAGTGTATTTTTCATCGGCAACCGGTTCGAGGTTATTGAGACGGAACGTATGGAAATTTCTATTCTCCATGAGCGTATCCTTTGCAGCAGGTAAGCCGTTGTACGTTTTACTCACGAAAACCAAGTTTTCTGGGGAGATCATGTGGTTGGTGTACTTTTTAACCAAGTACTTATTATTGATTGACTCCGAATTATAATACGTAACCCCGGTGCGGCGCAAGTAGTAATACTCTATGACGCATTTTTTCTCAACCCCTTCCAGCGCAAGAATAAAGTAATCATCCCCATCCTCGTTCACCGTTTTCATATCCCCCTTGTACAATTCGGTGGTTTTACCATCCGGTTTGGTAATGCGGCACTTAAGCGTAACCAAATCTTGAGGACTAGAAACAGGAATATAAATCTTATTCAATTTATCGATTACCGATTCATCGTTAACATAAATGCAGGTGAACGTAAACAAGTACTGTTCAATATTATCCTCATTTGGAAAAACCATTTCCCTTGCCTTTATTTCTTCAAGGATGATGGCTTTGTTCTTTTTAAGTTCCTCTTCACTTAAAGCCACTTGAGGCGCTTTTTCGGGAAGATCGAAATTTCTGAAGTACAGCGATTGAGCTTTAATAAAAGTTGAGAGCACAAGGGCTGACAACAGGATGGTGTATTTTTTCATATTAGTTTTTTCTGAGGATGACCACTTCATTATAGGCCTTAGTGAGCCCATCAATCATGCGGTTCCAATCGGCAAATTTTTTCTTTTTAAGAACGAGGTGGTTAATAGTGATGGTTTTTTCGAGAATCAGTTGATTATCTTTTTTCGTGTACCGAATATCAAACGAAAAATCCTCATTTGAAAAACTGCGGTTACCCGGCACTTCAACAATTGATTTTCCATCAGGGATATCGAGAGTGACCCTTTGTGAAATTGTGTATTGGTAATCGGACTCGATGTCTAATTTTCGTTTTTCCAACTCAATAAAATCACGTTGAAAATCCTTCATCAAATTCATATTAACGTACGTATCATTTTCGAAAGATTGTACGTAGTCTGATAATTTGAACTCATAACTCGAATGCAATGTCCCGGGTCCCTTCATGGCATTTTCGAGATTCGAAATCACCACTTTATTATTGCCAATTGGAAAATCGGAAGCATCGGGAGCCACGCTGTGTGTTTCGGCAGTGCGGCTTTCGTATTTTTCTCGAATATACCCAGTAACCATTCGTGTTCCGTTGCCTTCAATAACATTGTTATTCAATTTAACCTTAAGTGAATCGCGGATGACAGTACGCGCAGCAGTCATCACCGGCACTTTTTTTACCAAGAAGGTCGAATCAGACAGTCGAATTAGCGCGTCCTTCCCTTGCGTAAATGCAGAAGGCATACCAAATTCCACTTCAGAAGCGGTTGCGTCAAGAAACACCCATTCCCCATTGAGCTGTGTTGCCGCAATCATGTGATCATCGGTGTGGGGTGAAGGAAGCGCTTCATACGTGTACGGTTTATTGCGCGAGCCAATCCAAACGTGGTAACCCGGAAGTCCCGCCTGATTTAGCATACTCACCAATAAATTCGCCTTATCCTTACAATCGCCATAACGATTAGCGATAACCTTATCCGAACAACGAGGCACAAAACCACCACGACCTTCTTCAAATGCTACGTACCGAATTTGTTTTTGAACCCAATTAAAAATTCGTGCCACCTTTTGAGCACTATCTGTTAAACCAGCCGTTAACGAATCGGTTATTTTTCTTAATTCCTTATTATCAGCAGCGGGAATCTCCTTCAGCATTTTCACATACCGTGAAAAGAGGTTCTCAACCGTTCCCGCCAATTTTACTTCCTTACCATTGAGTGTATAACTAACAGGCACAACAATGAGGTGTGGCGTATAATACATCAGATTCAGTGAATTTTCTTCGTAGGTAATTGGCAGCCTACGTGCAGCCGAATAGGTGTGAATAGTTGATGTGGCGGTTTTAACAGCCGTATGAGTAACCCCAGTACTATCGCCAAAAAAGGCCAGGCGAACTTTCATGTAATCAGGAATATTGATGGTGCACTGAATGTTCATGGCAAACAATTCAAGGTTAAACAAACACCTTGAGGTAAGCACTGGATCAGAAATAATCGATTTAAACTTTAGTACCGATTTTGATCCCGGCGTAATACCAGGAAAGGAACAGCCTTCGCGTACTAAGTCCTCATAAAAAATGCCGCTACTTGTAATTGTTTTCCTGCTAAACTCTTTAATCTTCTTCTTTTTGTAGTGGCCATTCGGTTTGAGGATGAGGCTATACGCTTGAAATTCCTTTTGAACCGTGTAATAATCAGAATAGCTCACGGCTTGAACATTTCCATTCGTGCTCTTTTCAGTAAGGTAGAGTACTTCCCGTTCAGTTTGGTAACTCGCTACCAGTGAGCCAGAACGAATTGGAAAATCCAGTTTATAAATATAGCGCGAATAGACCATGCCATCGCCATCTGTGGAATCGTTCTGCGCGAACGACCACAGCGGCAACAACAAAGCCAATATAAATTGTTTAGCGAGCAAACGCATTTCCATTGATATAAAAATAGGTGGCAATAACTTTACCATTTTGGTCGTACCAAGTTTCCACTCCTTGTTTTTCACCATAATAGAAATTGGTTTCAACAGCTAATTTTCCATTTGAGTAGTATTGTTTTCTTACCCCATGGAAATCGCCGAATTTCAAAGTAGATTCTTCCTTCAACTTACCATCGATGTAATATTCTGAGGACTTACCATCGAATTCGTCGTTTTTAAGCACACCCGTAGTAAACACTTTACCATTCGTAAAATAAGCGGTACGAGTACCTTCAAGCATGTTGTGAACGTACTCCGCTTCTCTTGCTTTATTGCCATTTGAATACATAGCAGCAATTTTTCCGGTTTCTTCCGGCATTGCTCTTACTGGTCCGAGTTTACCCGTATTGTCAACATAAGCGTAACCCATCATGACTCCTGATTCAAAATAGAGTGCCATACCAATAGCGCCATTTTCACCATAGAAAACCGTTGTACTATCTTCTTCACCATCAGTATACCATTTATCCGCTTGAACTTGACCGTTTTCATAATACCAACGGCGTGAGCCATTCAAGTTACCATTATAGAATGTACGTTCAGCTGATTTCCGACCTTCCAAATCATAGTCCACCTCCACACTATCAATATTATCATTGTGATAGATTTGCATGAACGATAATTTTCCGTTCGGTTCATAGAATTTGTATTGGCCTTCGTACCAGCCATAAACATAATTAACTGTTTCACGTAATACGCCGTTTGGATAGTAACGTTTGTAAGGTCCGTGTTTAACACCATTAACCATTGTAAACTCTTCGTGTTTAGAGCCGTTGAAGAATTTCGTGGTTATAGCACCAGAACCTGTAACATCACCAAACGTTTGAAACACTTTTCCGGTGGTGTCCATTAATTCGGTTTTCGTTACAATAATATCCGAGTACAAGGTGCGTTTGGTAATGCGCCCTTTGTTATCAAAGAACTCACCATAACCAGTTGCCTCGTTGTTCATGTAATAGAACTTTTCTTTAACCGCTCCATTTTCATAGTAAGACGTATAAGGACCAACCAAGCTGCCTTGTTTATAATAGCCCTCAGCCTTTAACTGTCCGTGTTTATAATAACGGCGGAAGTACCCATCCAAATCCCCTTGACGGTAGTAGTATTCATCTTGTACCTGACCATTGTAGTAGTACTTGCGATACAAACCATCCATTGCATCATTGATGTATTCTGATTCAGTACCCAATGTATTGTTCATCCAACGGTGAACGAATTTACCTTGGCGTTGGTTCTTTTCGATTTTACCAACTTCATCCACCACCCCATTCGGATACATATCCTTCATTTCATAATTCTTTCCACCCTTGGTCGTGCTCAATAATTTGCCATTGTTATCGAAAAATTGCGCTACTTTTAGTTTACCCTTTTTGTAGACTGCAGTTCTAATAATAGCCCCCTTACTGTTATATCCTGTTATAGTTCCATTCAAAACACCCGCATCACTCATGGTGTAGGTTTGACGGAGGAACCCTTTGTAATCATAGTCCTTCCATTCACCTACTTGTAAACCCATTTTGTAATTGCCTTCCGATTTCTTCTTGCCATTGTCAAAATAAGTGATCCAGTAGCCATCCCGTTTACCAGCGATGTTGGAGCCTTCAGACATGACCTTACCGTTTTCAAAATACTGTTTAGCCGGGCCGTGTGAATAGCCATCTTTAAATTCACGTTCTTCTGACTTTTTCCCGTTGCGGTAGAAGTTGAGCACTTTCCCTTGCACACTGCCATTCACGTATTCAGCTTCAGCCGATTTAACCCCGTAACTCGTGTACGAAACATATTTACCATGACGTACACCCTTGCTGTTAAATTGGGTGACTTCAGAGATGGATCCATTCGAATTGTAATTAATTACCTCACCTGAAATCGTTCCGTTATCGTAATTTCCTTTTTCCTTGATTTGACCATTTGGCCAATAAAGCGTGTAGGGACCATGGCGTTTTCCTTTTTTCCAACCCCCATCTGTATTTTTCTCTCCCGTGATATAGAACGTTTCCCATCGTCCCTCTGGCTCATTGTTTTCGTAATGCGCCAAGGTTTTGAGATTACCATTGTAGGAAAAAATATACCAATCACCTTCTTTGTTACCATTCACTAGTTTACCTACAGCCTCCACATCACCAGAGTTGGTGAAGAAACGATCTCCTTCGAGTGCTTTACCTTGATAGATATAGGGAATTTTTTTGCGGAAGGTCACAATTTCATTAATCATGTAATCTTGGTAAGCAGAGATGGCTCCCTTTTTCTTCATCACAATTGCTTGAATATCGCGGTCATTGATACCTGAGAACATTTGGTACATGCCCCCTTCAAACAATCCCTTTTTCCAAGCATTGTAAAAATACTTGCCATAGTAGGCGTTGTAAAAATTTTTGTCCTCTGGATCGTACACAAACTGTTCAGAGAGCAACTGACATTGTTTAGTTATTTCAGTGTAAGGCAATGAAACCTTGCTTTTGTAGGATTCAATTTGTGCGGCACGTGCCTTTAACAATTCGTCAATTTGGTTGTAATTCGCACTATGTGGTATAGCATACGGCGTCTTTTCCATTTCCACGTTGTTATTACACACCTTTTGGAATTCAGATAAACCATTTAAGGCACGACCTGAATTGTTATCCAGCAAAATCGCGTACATGTGCGCGAAATAGGCCCCAACAAAGTAGCCATTTCGTGCTGCAATACGCGCCAGTAACAAGTGAGTCCCAGGGTGAATGTTATTTAATTCGTTTGCCTTTATTAAGTAACGAATGGCGGCAGAATCGTTTTTCTTTCCAGCATACGACACGGCAATTTCAAAATAGTACTTGTAATAATTGGGGTAAACTTTTAGACCCTCGTTATAAGCCCAAATCGCTGAATCTTGTTTCTCCATGTAGTCGTAACAAGACCCCATTAGGTCGTAGAAACCACGTTTCTCAGGACTGATCATTGCCAATCCTTTCTTACAAAAATCAACCCCTTTAGCGTATTTTTTTTGATTCATCGATGTTAATGCCGACTCGTACAAAGCCAAATAGTAGAGCGAGTCTGCCGGGTGCACTTTTTCAAATTCGCGCATGGCTTCGTCGTATTTTTCATCATCATTAAATTGTACACCTTGTTGGATGCGTTCACGTGCACTTGTAAAAGCCGCACCAGGTGTTTGTGCCGCCAATGCAAATGGCAGCAATAGGAAAAGGTATATTGATTTCTTCATAAATAGTTCTATTTCTTGCAATGTTTAGCTATTAGTTCATTCACCTCATTGCCGTACATATCGGTGAATCCTTTGTTAAGCGCAGTTCTAAAGGCTTCGCACGCTTCGCTTTTAAGATCGAGAGCCAATAAAATTTCGCCAAGGTTTTTATAGGCATACGAATTATCGGGGTCTGATTGAATGGACTGTTTTATACAAGTTAGCGCTTCTTGTAGTTTTCCGATTTTCATTAAAGAATAACTTTTGTTGCTGAGAGGATAAGCAGCATTGGGGAACAATTTTAAAGCCCGATCAAAATAATAAATGGCTTCTTGGTGACGGTCGACCTTTGAAAGTGTGAAGCCCAAATTTGAAATGACAGCCATGTCGCTCGAATCTTTTAAGTACAGTCGTTTTAGAATACGTTCAGATGCATCGTACTTTTTCTGTGAGTCATAACAATTAGCAAGCGTAACGAGGGCCGCCGCACCAAATTTACTTGTAGAATCTTTTGTAGTGACTTCGAGACAGTCTTTGATGGCAGCATCTACATTTCCCAACATCATTTTAGCAGAAGCGCGGTTGGCATAGGCTTGCAACCGTATTGAATCTACCTTGGCATGTTTGATAGCCATGTTAAAATCGTTAATGCTCTCGCTGGCCAGTTTAGGTACCAAGATGAGCGTACCCCGCTGAAAGTAAGCTGGAGCAAAATCTCCTTTCGCATTAATCGACAAACAATAATCGTCGTATGCTTTTTGAACTTCGTTAGTAAACTCATAGCACATACCGCGGTAGTAGTAGGTCAAATAATTGGCATTGCCCGACTTCTCAATTTTATCCAATTGTTTGATGGCTTGTTTGTACTTTTTCTGATTCCAAAGTTCTAGAATTTGCCCGCTAATTTCTTGTGAAGACAAGGGCGAAAGTCCACCAATAAGCAAGAAGAGACCAAGTAAGGTCCTATTAAAAAAGTTCATATTAAATTTCATTATTAAAAAGTAGGCCGAAGAATTTTCTAAAAGTTGTCTGTGATATCGCCGGTTTGTTATAAGTCGACCCATTGTTAAAAGGCAAGACCAATCCGAAGGGTAGGGCTGGGTTGCCTTGTGTTTGAAAAGTGATGTGGGGCTGAAGTCCCATTTTTTTATAGCTACGGTTCAAGTCAATACCTGCACTTAGAATCGATTTATAAATTGGTTGTCGGTGTTCTTTAAGTGGCGAATCAATCGACAAGAGTAGTTGTGTAAGAAAGCCTGGATCAACAGGTGAATGCGTAGGTTCAGCTTGCACTGTTACCCACCCTGCCGGCGATCGTTCAATCCACTGCGAATACAAATTGCGTGAAACGATGCGTTCATATTCTGATCCAATAGAAAAAATAGGCATGAACGCCGCTTGCGTTATAACATCCGTTACAATTAATTGCCTTTTTGAAGATGAGATTAACTCATTCAACTGCACGTAATCAGTATCGTTGACAATTAAGAATTTATTGTTGGCAGAATCGGCAAAAGTTGGGCCTACAAAAAAGGTCAGCGAATAATCTGCCTCCATCTTTTCTATTGAAGTAGTTAAGGCCGTTAGAGATGGATTTAAAAGGGTGGTGATTTCTGAAGGTCGCCATCCACCTCCCATGGGTGAAAGCAAGAACCGCCTGATCCGCTGAGCAGGAATCTGGGATTCGGAATCATTACCCGAAATAATTAACAAAGCCTTACGAACAGGCACCATGGCAGTATTGGCTAAGATAGGTTTTTATGGCGAATATTTCGAGTTTCTAGGATAAAAAGGAATGACCATTCCTTTTTAAAGGGGAATTTTAGTTCTTTGTCGCTAAAAAAGAGCTGATTACCTCAAGTTAAGCCTCCCAATGGTAGGCTTTAACGGTATCGACAAACAATTTTACTTTTTCGCGTTCGAGGTCGGGATAAAGGCCATGACCCAGGTTGCAGATGTACCGGTGTTTACCGAAAGCTTTCAACATCTCGTGCGTACTTGAAACGATGGTGGCATCGGGCGCATAGAGTAAACAAGGGTCGGCATTACCCTGTAAGGTAACATTCGGAGCTGCCGTTCGGCAATTAGAAGGGCTCATGGTCCAGTCGAGACCAATAACCGAGCAACCCGTTTTCGACAACGGTGCCACTGCGTAATGCGCATCTTTTGCAAAGAGGGTAACGGGTACACGTGGCGATAATGCCTGAGCGATGCGCGTGAGGTAAGGCAACGAGAAATGCGTGAACTGGTTTTCGCCGAGAACGCCTGCCCAAGAATCAAAGACCTGCACCAAATCAGCCCCTGCATCTACCTGTGCGTGCAAGTAGGCAATGGTACTTTCTGTAATCATGTCCAGTAATTTATGCGCTGCAGCAGGTTCGGCATAAAGAAATTGTTTAGCCTTACTAAACGTTTTACTACCACTTCCTTCCACCATGTAAGAGAGGATGGTAAATGGGGCGCCAGCAAATCCGATCAAGGGCACACGACCATTCAGTTCTTTCTTGGTCATGCGAATAGCATCCGTTACGTACTGTAATTGCGCAGGATCAGCCACATGCAGCTTTTCCAGATCTCCCACGTGTTTAATCGTTGAAGGAAACCAAGGCCCCTTTGCTTCAATCATTTCATAAGGTAATCCCATCGCTTCGGGAATAACTAGGATATCAGAGAAGATGATAGCCGCGTCTACCCCAAGAATATCAACGGGTTGAATGGTGACTTCACAAGCCAGATCAGGACTTTTGACAAATTCAACAAAATTTTTAGCGCGGGCGCGTGTTGCCTTATATTCTGTTAACACACGACCTGCTTGGCGCATCAGCCAAATAGGTGCACGTTCAACCGCTTCACCCCTTGCTGCTCTGAGCAGTAAATCATTTTTTAGCACGGCACAAAGTTAATTGAATAACGGGACAACTAATCCAAATTTAGAATTTGTTTAAGACGATTTAGGTCACCCGCTTTTTGTAAATTGCACCCTTATGAATAAGTTAGTTTATTTTCTCGTTTTGTGCACCACCTTGGCTAATGCTCAGCGAACTTGCACGCATGTTAGGACCAGTCTGAAAACAAGTCAAACCGCCGCTACTGCGCTATCACACGAGATGAACTACGACGTTAAATTTGTACATCTTAATCTTAATATAGAACGCACGAACAAAACCATAAGTGGAAATGTTAAAACGGTTGCAACGGTTACAGCCAATTCCCTTGACACTTTCATGACATTACTGCACCAGAATTACACCATTGATTCTATTCGCTTTAATTCGCTGCTATTAACTGCTATTAGGCAAGATAGCATGATAAAAGTAAAAGTGCCAACCACATTAAACAGTAATACCACATTCACCTCTGTTGTTTATTATCATGGCACAGCCCCAACAGGTGGGGCGGCCATAGGCAGTGGCTTAAGCAATGCATCCTCTCCGTCGTGGGGCAATCAAGTAACCTGGAGTTTAAGTGAAAGTTTTGTTGCCTATCATTGGTGGCCTTGTAAGCAAGTATTAACTGACAAAATCGATTCCAGCTGGGTATTTATTACCACCGATTCTACCAATATGGCGGGCTCTAATGGTCTTTTAAAAAACGTTGTAACCGTTGGTAATAAGAAGCGGTATGAATGGAAATCTACCTACCCTATAGACTACTATCTCATTTCAATTGCAGTTGCGAAATACAAAGAGTACAATCTTTACGCTAAACCAACCTATATGAATGGGGATTCACTGCTCATTCAAAATTACGTTTACGACAATGCTTTAAACAGCTCTAACTTCAACAATCAGAAAACACAACTGAATAAAATGCCTCAAGTGCTCAGTAAGCTGTGTGACTTGTACGGCATGTACCCATTTCGGCGCGAAAAATATGGTCATTGCATGGCGCCACTCAGTGGTGGCATGGAGCACCAAACCATGAGCACAGTTGGATTTTTCGATTATTATGTGGATGCACACGAACTTGGACACCAGTGGTGGGGCGACAATGTTACCTGTAAGAGCTGGGGTGATATATGGATCAACGAAGGTTTTGCTGTGTATAGCGAATTCTTAACGGCACAGTACCTTGATCCTGCCAATTTTTCAACTGTAGTGAGTGATGCACATGACAATGTAATGAGCCAACCCGGCGGAAAAGTTTCTGTAGAGGGTGCTGACACACTCAACACCAACCGCATCTTCAGCTCACGACTCACCTACGATAAAGGAGGATCCATCATTCACACCTTGCGATTTGTTACCAATAACGACTCGGTTTGGTTCAATACCTTGCGCGGTTTTCAGAACACCTATAAAAACGGTACAGCCGGTGCAAAGGAATTCAAAGCATATTATGAAGCGCAAACTAATAGCAATGCTACTCAATTTTTTAACCAATGGTATTATGGTGAAGGGTACCCAACCTTTAATGTAAAGTACAACAACTTTAATAATCTTGTGGTTATGACGGTGAGTCAGACTGTGAGTTCTCCTTCCACTTCGCTATTCATTACCCCTTTAGAATATAAATTTACAAGAATGGGGAAACCGGATACAACGGTGCGATTAATGCATACACAACCAGTAGAAAATTACACAATTGCTGTAACGGGCACTGTAAGTTCTGTAGTTGTTGACCCCAACAATTGGGTAATCAATAAAGTCATAGGTCCTTCGAAAGATGTAACGATGGGTATCACACAGAACTCACTCGAAGAGCCATCGATTCAAGTGATACCCAATCCAACAACCGATAAAATTAGAATTGAAACCCATGCCATTCAAAATGGCCGTTTTACCCTCTATGACCTAACAGGTAAAGAACTTTTATCAGGTTATTTTAATGAATCAGCAGATATTGAAGTAAGTTGGCTACCAGCAGCCACCTACGTGATACAACTGACGGGAAATGACGGTAAACAAGCTTCTACACGTTTTATAAAGAAGTAATGACACCTCAAGAAATACTTAACGATAAGTCCCTAAAAGCCACAGAACAAGCGGCTCTTTTGATTGTTGGTTTAGAAAACGCCACCATCACCGTTGAGGAATTACTTCACGATATTGAGCGTTGTAAACCGCCAATGCAATCCAAAATATTAGGTGCGCTTGAAGGAGCGACGCGTAAAAATCCTGCATTAGTTTCTGCCACCATTTTAGATCGGGTAATATTGCTTTTACAAGCCAAAGAGCCCGCGGTAATTCGTGAAAGCGCACGCGTGATAGCTAATACCATTCATTTACAACCCTCTGTTATAAACGAAATCGTACCCCTTTTATTTAAAATAGCTAATCATGAAGGCACTGTGATACGCTGGAGTGCTGCTACTGCGCTCAATGCGATTGCATCTTGTATAAAGGATAAAAGCCTACTTGAAAAAAAACTTACCGCCCTGAGTGAAAAAGAAGAGCAGGCCAGCATTGTGAAGATTTACCAGAAAGCGCTACGCACCCTAAAAAAAAGAGCTTGATTAAAAAGGAATAAAAGTGACGCCAATCATGAAGCTGAACCGTTGTGAAGGGTAATTGTACCAACGGTAGTACCGCTGTCCAGCAATATTATTAAAGCGCAGGAAGAAGCTCATCATTTTACTATAGCGGTATTCGCCTTCCAAGTTAAAATCGAACCATTCTGAAATTAATTGCGGACTGTAGAGAACATTCACGCCATCTGTTTTACGCGCCTTGCCCCACTGTTTACCCATTACATAAACATCGCCTTTCACAATGATTTTGCTTTGTAAGTTGTACACAGCAGAAAAGGTCATATCAAACTCTGGTCGCCCATATGCCCTAGTTAAGTTTTTCGTTTTGTAGTAATAGTAATTTGCTTTAGCCGCAATGTTTAACTTTTCTTTGACCTGGTACTTAATTTGTCCATTTACATTTAACAACATGGCATCATCGTACAACACCTCGAATTGATTGTAGATAGCTTGTGGGCCGCTGTAATCAGTGGCAAAGAAATACAAACTATCCAAGCGCGAGTATGTAGCTTTTACATCATACGATGTTTTGCTGCTCAGGTGTCCTCTTAGTCCCGCGAAAAAATTATACTTGTTGTCAGTATTGCACAAATGCATGGCCGTATCTACAAACGGGTTTTCTTGCACAAGGCTTCTCATGCTGTTTTTAATCAGTCCGCCTGTTATTCCCCCATAAGGCACAACTAAATTTTTGTAAACATCGTAATGCATGTTTAACTGTGGGTAGAAATAAAACGAGTTAGTGCCTTTGAACCTATCAAATGTTGCAGCAATGCCAATATCCACATGCCATTTCCCACCATTTGCTTCAAAAGAGGGGTTAAGCGTCATAATTAAATTATTGATGGTATCGGTCCGTTGCCGGTTATTATAAAAATCCGTGAGGAAATTCACATTCAGCTTTTCTTTATTGACGAAGAAGCTACCATTCCCATTAAATTTGATATTGTTTTCAGATTCTCCATGCAAGTTGCGCAGATTATGAAAACCCAACAATAAATCATGATTTATATGAGTACTATCGGTGTAATGACTCATTAAACGCACTTTGGGCTCAATTAATTGGTATCGCTGACGTGTAAACGCCTCGCTTAGTTTATTTACAGCTGTATCGTAGCCATAATAATGCACCACGTTTCGTTCGTAGTTTAGATCACCCGACAAAGTATGTTTGGCATAAAACTGTTTTCCAGTTAACTTCAATTCATTTTCACTGAAACCTCCATACCCAACATTTGCTAAATGGGTATTACTTGAGAGGTGTTTTGCCGTTGCAGCCCATAAAGCATTTCGGCTACGCAAGGAACTAATTCTAAAATCAGCCAATGGCATGCTATAGAATGGACTATAGCCTAATTTTAGGATACTTCGGTACAATTTAGCCTGCGGTTCGTTTTTTAATTTAGCTGATACAATCGGCGACACTTCATAAGGCGGGAACAGCGGTTGACTTGTGATGGGGTATTGAAAATTAGAAAGCCGTTTGACACTATCTTTAATTTCCGGACGATCTGAGAATTTTATAGCATCCCTTATTGTAGGCACAAAATTACTTGTGGCCGTCATAACAATGGTAGTACCCGATCCTGCGCCTTGCTGTGCAAAAGCAGTCTGCGGCTTACTAACGAGCCACAACAACATGATAAGAATATAGGCGCGCATCATCATTTTTTATCCGGGAAAATCAACTCCAATGGTTCTTCTGTACCCTCTTCAGGCACGATAGGATGGGCCTGTTTGGGTTTCTTCAATTCTTCTAATTTCTTTTTAGCCTCAGTGAGATACGGTTCATCCGCTTCACCATCAATAATAGTCGTTAATATTATTTCAGCGTCATTGGGTTCATTCTTCGCAATATACATATCGGCCAACAAGAGCATTCCCTTTGTGTTCCACTCATCATTTGTGTACTCGTAGGCAATTAGTTTTTTAATAGACTTTTCTACCTCTTTATAATCTTGTTTACCAAACTGAATTTTTGCAATCAAGTACAATGCTTCTGCACCACTGACATTATTCGCGGTTTTCACCATCGCTTTGAGTTCATTCATTGCATCATCCAAGCGATTGGTCTCATACAACGATTTAGCATAGATATAACGTGCTTCAGCAGCTTGCTGTGGAGTTAATTTTTCAGTAGCCATAACACGTTTACAAGCCTCGAGTGAAGCTTCAAATTTGCTCTCGTAAAACGCACAACGCATAACACCAAATCGACCCGCGCTTTTGTTGGAAGGCGTTTCAGCTATTTCTTCAAGTTGGGTAAATAGCGGTAGTGCTTCAGCAAATTTGTGTTCTTTGTAATACAGATAAGACGATTTAGCTAAAGCAATTTCATGATAGACAGTACGCGGCAATGAGGTGATATAAACATAGTTAGGTAGCGCCTTATCATATTGTCCCTTTGCATACAAACACTCTGCCACTTGAAATTTAGCCTCGGTGGCGTAACGACCATTTGGAAACTGTGTCAAGTATTCCTCCCATTTAGGAAGCGCCAATTCCAGATTTTTTTGCGTATACATCAAATCAAAAACAACCAGGTAAAGTTTCTTTTCGATTTCGTTTTCAGAAAGCGGTTTTCCGATAGCTTCAAAATACGCCTTCTCTCCAGATACATCCCCTTTTGCTTCGAAAATCTTCTTCATGTTTTCAAGAATTTCTTGTGCTTCAGCCGAATGAAGATTCGTTCTAACGTATTTGTCGTAATATTCAAAGGCCTTTTCGTCCTTCTTTTGTTCATAGTAAATATTCCCCAACTGCGCATAAGCATTGTTAACGAAGGAACTTTCTTTGTAATTAGAGAGGATTTTTTCGTAGAAAACAATGGCATTATTTAGATCGCGGAGGTTGTTGTAGTAAGTCTCTGCTATTTCATTAACAGCTGCTGCTGCGTAGCTCGACTTTGGATAATTCCCTTCCAATTTAATTAGCTCGGTGATTTTCTCATCGTATTTTTTCATTAATCCATCACACAACGATTTTTGATACAATGAATAGTCCACATCGAGTTTCTTGCGGCTGATGGCATCACGGTAATAATCGGAAGCTTGCACAAAATCCCGATTCATGAAGTAACAATCAGCCGCTCTAATGGTTGCATCAACGACCTTATTTTCATCGTAGGAATTCTTAGAAAGGAGAAATTTTCTGAACGATAAATTAGCATTGAGGTAATCGTCGTTTTCCTTTCTTTGAAAATAAGCATAACCCAGTGCATAGTTACTGAGATCATATTCCGCTAATTGCACGGCGCCTTCCATGAGTTGGAATTTTTTCCAAGCATCAATAGCCGTAGAGTAATCCTTACGGATATAATTTATTTCTGCTAACCAGTATTGATTCAATGCATTAATTCGAGGATCTGCGCTTAAACGTAATGACTTTCTGAACTGTGTTTCAGCACTAGTGAGGTCATTATTATTAAAGTACTCAACGCCATAGAAGTAAATTAATTTTTGATACGTTGGCTTCAATAGTATGTCAATATTTGACAAGCTTTCGATGCTTTTAATTGCCTGTTCGTAGTTGCGCGTGGTTGAATAGACATTAATCAGGTACCCATACACCTGATCAGCCCGTTTTGAGGTTGGAAATTCTTTTAAGTACCGAGCAAAAGATTTAACTGCGTCGTTGTATGGGTTGAAATCTAATTCATAGCTGAGTTTAGCGAAGCTAAACAAGGCATCCTCTGCTATTGATTTGTTAAACCCTAATTGGAAAGCACTATAAAAGGCGTTTTTCGCCTTTAGTTTGTCCTCTAATTTGATGTTACAATCAGCCAAGTGGTACCATGCATTTTGGGCAATAGTATCATTGGCTTCAGTTGCTGCTTCAAAACATTTTGCAGCGTTGGACCAGTCGCTTGTTTTATAGTAACAATAACCAATAGCGTAATTGCCTTGCGCATTTGGAATGGCACTTTTTTTCAACCATGGTAAGGCCTCTTCGTACTTATTTAATTTAAAATAGCTTTCCCCAATCATTCGGTTGATTTCAGGCGCCTTTTTAACATTGGCTGTGTCTTTTAGCAATCGTGGAGCTTCTTGTGTTACCTTGTCGTACTTGCCTTGTATAAAATAGATTTGAGTGATGTAGTAAGGCACAACTCCGCCAAAAGTTTCATCATTCACCAAGCGGTTGAACCCGCTTAAAGCCAATTCATAGGCTTTTTCCTCGTAAGCAATATGAGAGTAATAATAATTGGCTGGTGCCGCGTATTTATTATCAATGTCCTTTATTTCAGCGAAATCACTCTTGGCTTTCTCATTATTGACCAATTGCAAATAGCTGTAACCCCTTTTAAATCGCAATTCTTGCAATTGTTCCTTATCAAGGCCGTATTGGTCAACCATATTAAAATACTCCACGGTTTCAGGGTACTTTTTTTTGCGGTAGTTCGATTTACCAAGGAAAAACCAAGCTAAATTAATTTTGGTTGAGGCCGGATAAAGCTGCACGAAGCGCTTCATCATCCATTCGCTATCGCGGTTCACTAGTTCTATACCACAAGCCGCTGCATAGAAGTAGGCGTCGGATTTTAATAAGGTTGAGTTCGTTTTCTGATAATAGTCTAAAAAGGCCTTTTGAGCAGAAGCGTATTGTTTCTTATCGTATAGTTCAAGACCTTGGCGGTACAGCTGATCAGGGTCTGTATAAAAGGCCGTTTTCTGCGCACGTAACCCCGTGCTACAAACAGAAAAAAAAACTACCCAAAGCAGAAAATGCCGGATCATGCGCATGTTACCTATATCCGAATAAAAGTAGTAGGACAGTCTCAACCATCTTCTTCTGTTCCCACGCAGTTATTAACCCTATCGTGTTGAAATTGACAATAGGCTAATTTCTCCTCCTCATAGCAATTGATTTACCTTAGATTCCTAATGGACGAACTGATAGTATACAACAACGTAGCCATAGCGCAGGAAGAACGCATGGTATTAACTGACTTTAATCTTACAGTCAGGAAAGGCGAGTTTATTTATCTATTAGGGAAAACCGGTAGTGGCAAAAGTAGTTTTCTACGCACACTGTATGGTGATTTGCCCCTGAAGGCCGGTGAAGGCCATGTTTGTGGTTTTGATCTGGGAAAATTGAGACAAAAGGATATTCCCTTTTTAAGGAGAAAACTCGGGATTGTTTTTCAAGATTTTCAGTTGTTAAGTGATCGCACTGTGTACGACAATCTTGCCTTTGTAATGAAAGCAACCGGTTGGAAGGATGAAGCGCGTATTCGCGAACGCATATTGGATGTGTTGCGCAAAACCGGACTTGAGGGGAAGGAAAATAAAATGCCTCATGAAATCAGTGGTGGAGAACAACAGCGTGTGTCTGTTGCCAGAGCGCTCGTTAATGAACCAGATGTAATCTTAGCAGATGAGGCCACCGGAAACCTTGACCCACAAACCTCTGAAGAGATTTTGCAATTATTCAGAAGTTTAACCGATGCCGGACGTGCTGTTCTATTTGCTACGCACGACATGTTGGTGTATGCCAAGTACAAATCAAAAACCTTATTATTTGAAAATGGCAAAGTAGTACAACGCGATTAAATAGCGTCGTACTCCTTTTTTACAAAATCCATTAAGTCCTTAATGTAGTCGGGACTAAAATCAAATTTTATTCCCGCGGCTCGATAGATTTCTGGTATCGACCGAGTGTATCCTAACGTTAAAGCATCCTTATACTGTTGAATTCCTTTTGTTGGGTTCAATTTGTAATTACGCCAAACGGCAATGGCACCTAATTGAGCAAAGCCATATTCAATGTAATAAAATGGCACCTCATATAAATGCAATTGCACTTGCCAACGGCGGTTCAATTGGGCTTCCAAACCACTAAAATCAACCACATGACTGCCAAACTCAACCATAATACGGCGCCATTCAGCATACCTTTCTTCAACTGTATGCTCTGGGTGTAAATACACCCAATGTTGAAATTTATCTATGGTTGCTATCCATGGAAGGGTGTCCATCACACTCTCTAATTGTTGTTTTTTGGCCCGTTTTAATTCATCGGGATTTGAGAAGAAAACGTCCCAGTGTTCCATGCTCAACAATTCCATGCTCATGCTGGCTAATTCGGCCACCTCACTAGGGGGAGATTTGAATTCAACTAAGTCCTGATTGCGGTACAAAAACGAATGAATAGCGTGTCCACCTTCGTGTACCATTGTCGTTAAATCGCGGTGCAATCCAACACTGTTCATGAAAATAAACGGCACATCAGTTTCATAAAGCGGGTATTGGTAACCGCCGGGCGCTTTACCCAAGCGACTTTCAAGATCCAATCGTCCCATTTCATCCATTACCCTTACGCATTCACCAAAATAAGGATCCAATCGATTAAAACAGATTATCGTTTTCTCTATGAGTTCGCGCGCATTATTAAACGGACGCAGAGGTGCTAATCCATCTTCATCTACAGAGGTATCCCATGGCCGGTAAACTTCTAGATTCAATTTTGATTTCCTAACCCTGTCGTGTGCATCAATGAGCGGCACCGCGTGCAGTTTCACACTTTCATGAAAATTCAAACAATCCTCAACCGAATAATCAAAACGAGCCAACGACCGGTGTTTGTAATCCCGGTAATTCTCAAAACCAGCATTTTTAGCTACTTGATGACGAATTGAAATCAATTTACTGAAGAGCTCATTTAATTGGCCTTCATCTTGTCCCCTTCTATTCTGAATCAAGTGATACACCTCCTCGCGGATAGCTCTATTCAAGTCTTTCAGGTACACTGCTGCCTTTTGTAAGGTCATTGTTTCACCTTGGTAAGCAATGCTTTGTTCACCATTGATAGCGCCGAATTGTTGCTCTAATTCTTGCAATTGCGTTTGAAGCGGGATGTTTTCTTCCCGAAACAATTCTATACTATTAGCAATGCCCCGTAAATAGATAGCGTAACCCTCTTCCGTGAGTTCATTTTTAAAAGCGCAAGCCATGATTTTTTTATTCATGTCATTAGCAAGCGGCGCCATGTGCGGGTCGATGTTTTGAATAAAATCGTTGTAACGGTCGCGCAATTCCTGATTAGCCGTATCGCATGTCATCTTAATATAACGCCAAGCCATGTCTTCACTAATCACTGCAGTGAGTTCGCTATAGTCCTTTAGCCACTGCTTCAATACTGTGGCACTGGTAAGGGGTCGGATTAATAATTCATCAAAATACGGTTTGAGAAGATCCCAAGTTGTAATGACAAAGTCAGGCTTTACATACGAACGTTTCATGCCTGCAAATTATAAATTTGAAAGTCAATTGTGAAGCCCGGTTCACAAAAAATTAAAACCGTTTATTGTTCGTTTTTGTATTGTTTATGCCGAAGCACTTTCGCTTCAAGGAAAAAGATAATTTCCTCAGCGATGGATTTACTGATATCTCCTGATTTTTCTATTCGGCGAAGCAGGGACATCATTTTCAAATACTTTTCAATTTCTTGCGGATTGCTTTTAATTGAGTCAATAACCGAATTTAGTGCTGTTTTATTAAGGTCGTTAATGTATTCGTCGCGTTTGAAAATTGCTCTCGCTTTCTGTGCATCGTTGGTTTTGAAGGCTTCCAATGCGTCATCCATTAACTCACACGACTCTTCGAACATTGAGAGTGCATGCGTTTTATTAATTAGATCATTGAAAAAGGCATCATCCGCTTTAAGTACAAACTTTGCAACACGGGTCGCAATATCTCCCGCCCTCTCCAAATTACTATTCATTTTAATCATTGCGAGAATAAATCGCAGGTCAATAGCAACGGGATTGTAAAGAGCGATGATGTTTTCGCAATTGCGTTCTATCTTTACTTCTAAGGCATTAACACGATTCTCCTCTTCCAATATGGCTTGTGATAAAGTACGATCATTGTTTGCCAATGCGCGCAGGGCATTACGCAATTGTAAAGCCACCATTTCCCACAAACTAGTAAAGTCAGACTTTAATTCTGCGATTTCCGTTTCAAAGTGATTCATAGATAATTATGTCAAATTTAATCAATCAACCGAAGCGACCTGTAATGTAATTTTGGGTAATTTCCTCCTTCGGATTGGTAAACATCTGTTTTGTTGGACTGAATTCTTTTAATTCACCCATGTAGAAAAAGGCTGTTTTGTCACTAATACGTGCCGCTTGCTGCATATTATGCGTCACAATAACTACCGTGAGGGTTTTTTTCAGCTCGAACACTAGTTCTTCAAGTTTTGCAGTGCTTATAGGATCCAGCGCCGATGTAGGCTCATCCATTAAAAGTATGCTAGGCTCAACCGCTAAGGTTCGCGCGATACACAAACGCTGCTGTTGTCCTCCAGATAGGGCAAACGCCGATTTCTTCAATTGATCTTTAACCTCTTCCCAGAGAAAGACTTTCTTCAGGGTAGATTCCACCACTTCATCCAACAACCTATTATCCTTTACCCCTTGAATTCGCAAGCCATAAACCACATTCTCATAAACAGACTTTGGAAACGGGTTAGGCTTTTGAAAAACCATGCCGATTTTTTTCCGAAGCTCTTCTAGTTGAACATCCTTGCTATAAATTTCCTTGCCATTAAAAATAATGCTGCCTTCTTTTCTAAAACCTTCTATATAATCATTCATACGATTATACAGGCGAAGAAAAGTAGATTTACCGCAACCAGAAGGGCCGATGAAGGCTGTAATGGAGTTTTCAGGCATGGCGATACTAATATTCTTTATGACATGATTGTCGCCATAAAAAACATTGACATTTTCGGCTATAAGCGATTCTCTTGCTACCATTTTATTTTTTTCTGCCACTTGTTCCTATAATAAAGGGCGATGCCATTCATAACAAATGTAATTAAGAGTAACACAATAATTGCTGCTGCTGCATCAATTGCGAATCCTTTTTGTGGGCGGGATATCCAATTAAAAATTTGAATCGGCATAACTGTAAATTCATCCATTGGCGAAGTTGGCACAAATGGCACATAAGCTAGAGCCCCCACCACAATTAGGGGAGCAGTTTCGCCAATGGCTCGTGCTAATGAAAGGATTATACCAGTTACTATTCCTCCCGATGCTGCGGGCAATAATTGCATACGAATTGTTTGCCACTTTGTTGCCCCAAGCGCAAAGGAAGCTTCTCGCAAAGACTTCGGAACGGCCTTTAGCGATTCACGTGTTGCTACAATAATTACGGGTAGAATGAGTAATGATAGAGTGCAAGCTCCGGCAAGTATACTTCCCCCCATGTTCATTAAACGAGCAAATACTTCTAATCCTAGTAGCCCATAAATAATGGAGGGCACACCAGCGAGGTTGGTAATATTAATTTCGAAAAAATCCTGGAGTCGATTCTTACCAGCATATTCTTCCAAATAAATTCCAGCGCCAACACCAACTGGAACGGCAATAATAGCGGTAAGGACTAATATCCATATCGTGCCAACAAAGGCAGAAATAATTCCCGCTTTTTCAGGTAGACGAGATGGCAGGCTCGTCATAAATTGCCAATTAATTCGTCCAATTCCTTCTAAACAAATATTGCCGAGAAATAAAAGCAAGGACAACAAACCAAATACGGTACAAAAAATGGCGAACCCTTGAAAAGCCTTATCTACAAGGTAATTACGATTGTACTTACTCATACTTTCTGGTGAACTTTTTCTTGATCCAAAAACTAATATTATTGAGCAAGAAGGTTAAGGCAAAAAGGGCTAAACCAGCAGCAAAGATGGTTTGATATTCTATCGTACCACGTTCCACATCACCCATACTGACTTGGACGATGTAAGTAGTGATGGTTTCAATTGGTACAGTAGGGTCGAAAGTAAGGCGTGGTTGTTGTCCTGCTGCAATGGCCACAATCATCGTCTCGCCCATGGCTCTTGAAATGGCAAGCAAAACAGATACAGTAATGCCACTTAAAGCAGCGGGTACTAATACGCGGAAGGAGGTTTGAAACCTTGTAGCGCCCATACCATAAGAGGCTTCTCTTAGCGATTTAGGAACCGCATACAACGCATCTTCGCTTAACGACGAAATCAACGGAATGATCATAATGCCCATTACTATTCCGGGAGACAACGCATTAAATCCTGATAGTCCCGGCATAAAAGTCTGCATGAGTGGAGTAACAAATGTTAGCGCAAAATAACCGTATACAACAGTTGGCACCGCAGCCAGGATTTCGAGCAATGGCTTTACCACTGTGCGCAATTGTTTAGGTGCGTATTCATTTAGATAAACAGCAATAGTTAACCCAAACGGCAAGGCCACTAAAATAGCAATGCCCGAAGTAAGCACGGTGCCCGCTAAGAGGGGCAATATCCCGAAATGTTTATCAGCAAATAATGGCGTCCATTGACTAGAGGTTAGAAACTCGGTTATGGAGACGGTCTTAAAAAAAACGGATGCTTCTGATAAGAGAATCCATATAATGCCAAGTGTAGTGAGCACGCTCACTACACCGCAAATCAGAAGTAAAAACTTAATTATTTTCTCTCGTCTCTTCACAAAAATCTACAAGACCCCACCTGCTGTTTATTCAATGGAACAAGTTGCTTAGTACTTATTTAGTTTCACCTGTAAAGGTCTTGAACTTAACAACCTCTGCTTCTATTTCTTGATCAGTCAAAGAAATGTATCCAACATCTTTTGTCAAAGTCTTCGTATTGGCAAGGTAAAACTTAACAAATTCGGTCACTTCTTTTCTTGCCGCAGCCTTTTTGCTGACATAAATGAAAAGTGGACGGCTAAGTGGCGCATACGTTTTATCTTTTACTGTTTGTTCAGTAGGTAGAATTGGACCATTGCCACTATTCACAGCAACCAATTTCAGTTTATCTTGGTTTTCAGTAAAATAGGCAAGTCCAAAAAAACCTAAAGCGTTTTTGTCATTACGAATACCTTGAACCAAAACATTATCGTCTTCGCTCGCGGTATAATCGCCACGACTTGAGTGTGATTTACCAACAACCGCTTCAGTAAAATAATCGTAGGTACCACTTTCAACACCAGGACCAAACAAGTGAATCTCTTCATTTGGCCATTCTTTACGAATTTGATTCCAACGCAAGATTTTACCTTGAGCAGCCGGTTCCCAAATCATCTTCAATTCTGCCACGGTAATGTCGGCGCACCAGGTGTTCTCGGGACTTACCACGACCGCCAATCCATCATAAGCCACTTTCAATTCGCAAAAGTCAATGCCCGCTGCTTTGCAGGTGCTGTCTTCGGCTTTCTTAATAGAACGGGACGCATCGTTGATGTCAATTTCGCCACGACCAAATTTTTTGAATCCGCCACCGGTACCTGATAGACCCACCGTTACGCGAACCTCAGCAGCTGTTGCCTTAAACTCTTCTGCAACAGCTTCAGTCAGTGGATACACGGTGCTTGATCCGTCAATAGAAATTGCACCGCTTAATTGTTCTTTAGAAGTTTCCTCTTTATGGCCACCTCCGCATGCTGCTAAAAATCCTGCAGCTAATAAAATATATATACTTTTTTTCATGGTTTCTGGTTCAAAATTACGTTAGATGTGTTTGTTGAATGTTAAGCTAATGTTACCAATACTCTATTAAAATTTATACTGCATTCGTACAGTTAAAACATTGTCCTTGAGGTCTTTAGTATATCCAGCCAACCCGGTCGCTTCATTTCTTTGGAAGTTATAATGGAACATCCATACAATGTTTTCGTTCAGGTAATAATTATAACCCAGTCCTATTTGCTCGTAACGAATATCGGCGGCAGTAAGTTTATTTGTTTTTCCACCTATAATGTCTGCCCCTTTAACTTTGGTGTTTGGGTCATAAAATTCCATTTTTAAGACCAATTCGTGTTTTTTAAACCGATGAATCAAGTATCCGTAAGCGCCATTAAATGCCCGTTCGTACACAGAAGACATGCTGGTTTGAAAAACAGGTGAAGCTGAACTGCCTGAAGCGCCAGTTTGAACTCCCTGAATATATTCGCCACGAACGGTTGTAGAACCCGCCTTAGTGGCTAAGCGGAAATATACTTCTGCACCGGTATATACTCTTGGTGCTTTATGGTTGATAAATACGGTGGACGATGTATCATGCGCCACCCAATCATTTGCACCATTCACGCTTTGAGAAATATTGTCATAGACAACGTTTGTTTGAAAAAGATTACCGCCATTGTAATGAGACATCCCGACACCCACCTTTATCTTGCTTGTCAATTCTTTGTAATACTGTAATCGACCAATAAAATCCTTTTGAAAATCCATTTCATTCACACCCAATACAGGAGTTGTATACGGTTGATAACCCACGGGCGTAGAGGTTCCAGGGACATAAATACCCTGTCCATCATAAAATCCAGCATCTAAACGCAAACCATGGAATAGGTGACCCTTCCTTGGTGCGAAAATTATTTTAGCCCCTAAATCGCGTTCGTTTGGCATCAGAATTTGTGTGTAACGCGAACGTTCAGGACTTTCACGTACCGATGACGACTGATCAATTTCAAAACCAAATGGGCGGTTCATAACACCAACAGTTAATGAAAAGGACTTCAATACTGGATCAGTTAGAACAGCAAAAATTTCAACTAGGTTAAGTCCTCTTTCTGTCCCATTAAGCTGCATAACATACTGGCTGTTCTTGCCATTGTAGGTGAATTTAACACGGCCACGTCGAATCATGAAGCGCTTGTCAGAATTCGGAGAAAAGGTTCCACCATCAAAATTAGCTGCACCACGCGTTTCTATATATTGAAATTGTGACTGGATCCACCCGGTCACTAGGAGTTTTTTCATTTTAGTCACATCCTGTTCTAAATGATCCACCTTCTTTTGCAATGAATCCACATTGGCAGGGGCCGATTGCTGGCCTTGCATTAAAACTGCTAGCAAAGCGAACAGCGAAACTAAATTTATCCTTAACGTCATGTTACTTAATTGTTATTGACGGCAAAGAAATATTATGTATGTTAAGTGAAATGGAGCTCTATGTTAATTAATTATTAAGCCGATATGCGCATATCAGCCCCTTTTCTTTGTAAAATAAAATTGACTCTTTAATTTTCAGGAGTTTAAAACATAACCCTTACCTCGTCGGCACCCAATGACATCTTCCCCCAAAATCTGACGAATATTATAAATGTGAACGTCTATTCGACGTTTCGCCGCCACTAAGCGGTCGCCCCATATCTGTTCAGCAATTTCAGTTTTCGTAAAGTAACGCCCCTTGTGTTGGTATAACAAATCTACTATCAAAAATTCCTTCCGCGGTAATTGGAATTGTTTGCCTTGATAATTGATTTGAAATTGCTCCTTATCTACCCCCAATTCTTGATTTGTAGCTGTTACAACGTATTCTTTGCGTCGCAATAGATTACGAATAAACAATTGAAGAATCATGGGTTTGTTGATGAAATTAATAAACGCATCTGCACCTGAATTGTACACCAACTCTTGCACATATTCATCTTGAGTATCAGAATACACAACGAGCAACCCTTTATAATCAGCATAACGCCGATGTATCTCACCCAAAACAGCAATAGCGTCGTTCGGCTTAAAGTCGAGATTAATCAAAATTACTTCAGAACGTGATTCGCTTAATCGGTTGTATAAGTGCTCCTCTGAACTAATCCAAGTCACCTCTGTACAGGCAGGTGAAAGAATGGCCATGGTTTTTTGAGCCTGTTCTTGGTGGTTGTCTAATATAATGATACCTGAGTTCAAAGGAGGTTTATTACAAAGTTTGATCTTGAAGGTTAAGTTTATGCAACGTTTCGGTTAATTTTTGATTATCCTATCGACTGAAAGTCTCATGAGAAGTTGGTTCATAGTAACTAAAAACGGTTTCAATCTTTTATTGTTCCCACTTTTCATGTTTTTGAGGTGCTTCTTCCCATCGTCCAATACCATAAGGATGGTTTGCTGATCATCTGGCGTTAGTTGTTTAAAAACTGGACTGTTTTTACTAAAACTATATAAGCACTGAAAGAGGTAAACAAAAGCTTCGAGGTGATAGCCCTCATTGATAAGTCGTGTAGCTTTATCTGATTGAAAGGACAGCATAATTGAATAAAAAAGCGCCGGCAATTCGCCGGCGCTTAATACAGTTTGAAAACTTAGTGGTTTACAACCAGTTTAAGTACTGAATTACCTGAAGTGCTATTTAAATGCACGAAATACAACCCATTCTCAAGATTAGCTGTTGAGATAACCATTACGTTTTCTCCACCAATCATGTTTATTTCAGATGATACCACTTTTTGACCTGAAAGGTTATAAATAGATACATTAGCAGCATCACTCGAATTAGCATAGAATTTTAAGGTAGCTTGTTCAGCTGCTGGATTTGGATACAACTGAAGTGCAGAAATAGCACCTACTGAATTAACTCCAACATCTGAACAGGTAGTTGTTACAATAGCTGTGGTGTTGCTAAGTGTAGAAGTGCCAACAACCACATTCAAAGTTACCGAGAAATTACCAACGGTATTAATAGTAAAAGTTGGGTTGGGAGATACAGAGGAAGAAACTGATACACCAGAAGTAGTGCTCCAATACAATGAACAATAGCCTGCAACAACCGTACTAGCTGGTGCAAACACCATTGGAGTAACTGTTGAACCGTTGCTTACGCATTGTGTGGTTGGACTTTGAACTGCAATACTCATAGCGGCTGTATTGGTAACTGCTGATAAGGCAGCATCTGTAAAGCTGACATTCGACAATGCAATTGAACCTGAAGATGGGCGGTAGTCGGGAGAAGTGAAACTATAAGGTGTGGTGAGAATGTTAGCAGATGATTTCAATGTATCGTTTGCATTTTGAGCTATCCAAGTATTTGCACCGCCAGTGATAATTCCAAAGGTTCCTGTCTCAGTCGCACGTTGGCCGTAACCAGCAACGATGTTGTTTTTAAATTTCAATAAACCATTGTTCACATTGTTCTCACATGCACTACCATCAATATAAACACCACGAGTAGCGTGATCCATAAACAATGAATTGTAAATTTTCAAAGCCGAATTTCTACGGATACGTGCACCACGACGGTAACCTGATGCATAAGTTGCTGTTGCAACTCCACGAAGAGGTCCGAGTAAGGTCATGTTTGAGAAAATCCCGCTGGTTTGAGGTGTTGCAGCTGAACCAGAAGCATCGTTATCCGACTCAAACGCCTCTGAAGTTGATACGTTAGGGTTATCAGCTAATTGCGGGTCACGGATAGCGATACCAAATTGTACCATGCCAGAAAAACCGAAATCAGTGTCAAAATCATCGTCCAAATTTCTATATGATACTAAGTGTCTCGAGTTCACAGTACCACCAAACCATTCGAATCCATCATCATTAGCAAAAGAAACTTGAACGAAGTCAATGGTTGTTCCACGACCAACGCCACCAAATGTTATCCCGTTAATTTCTTTATCTGGTTGATACACATAACCACCAAACTCAATACGTACATATTTAAGTGTACCAGAGTTATCGTTAGCATCCGCCGAAGTGCCTCCACCGTACTCGGTATCGCTCGACTGAGGAAGTCCTTCGATAAAATTAACACCATTTGGTGAATTGATTGGGGCCTTACCCAATAACACAATTCCACCCCAATCGCCAAGTGCACGTTGTCCTGCAGGCTGATTGGATGTAAAAACAATTGGTTGGCTAGCTGTACCTACAGCCATTAACTGCGACCCTTTTGTTACAAATAAACCTGCACCGCTTACGCTTTTATCGCCTAAAACAACCACACCTGGCTGAATTGTAAGGACGGCATTGTTCTTAACATAAATTTGACCTGAAAGCAATACGGTGCTTCCGGTTGACCAAGTAGTATTTGCTGTAATGTTGCTCGTGATAGTTACTGTAGGTGCTGGGTAATTAGTTGCATTCGGGTCCCAATTAGCCCATCCATCGGTCCACATAGCAGTTGGAGCCGGAGCAAAAGCACCCCTATAACAGGTCGGGGTGAAAAAATTAGATTGCGCGGTCATCGCAGAAATGGCGAGAGTTGCAATAGTCGTAAGTAAAGTGTTTTTCATCGTTCTAGATTTGATACAAAATTCACGCTATTACATTAGCTACTTGTTAAGGGTGTCTTACTAAACAATTGCCATTAGGTTAAGCTATTATTAAGCAAAAAGCGCTATGAGAAATTTCTCATAGCGCTTTAATTTTTTCTTAGCGTTTTTAGAATTTATAGCTTATCGAAAACGAATAGGTAGTGCCGTAATTTCTAACAAAATTGACATAGTCGGTGTCTGGGTTATAATTTCTCAATGTATTGGAACTACCACGATAAAATACCACCCATTTTTGTTGGAGAATATCTTTCACGTTTAATTTTATTTCTAGTTTTTTCTTGAGGAACATTTTTGACGCTTGAAAATCCACTACTGTTCTTGCACTTTCCCAACGATCTGGGATTTGGTCATTTCCAACAATGTAAATTTTCGGTCCAGCACGATTAACCATTAATGTCATACTATGACCCTTGGTTACATCATTATAAGTGATACCCGCATTAACAATGTAAGGTGCTTGTCCCTGCATTTCGCGCGAATTAGCCACTTTATCATTGAGTCCCTCTACATTTACCTTCGACTTAATCAAGGATAGATTCGAGAATAAACTAATATTGTTGAGTACACGTACTGAGTCTTTGTTCAGCAACCATGCTAAATTAACTCGGTATTCCATTTCAGCTCCATAAACTTGTGCATAGTTGGCGTTTCGATAAATAATCTGACTTTCTTGCCCAGGCTGCATATAACGCTCAATCGGATTAACAAAATACTTATAAAATGAAGAAACAGTTATTAGCTGGCCCTTTCCAGGATAATGTTCAAATCGTAAATCCATGTTTTGAATATAACTGCGCACCAAATCAGGATTGCCCGATACGCTTAAACGGGTCTCAGGGTCAAACCAGTTGATTTTAGCCAATTCGCGGAACTCTGGACGATTAAGCGTTTTGTAATAAGACGCACGAAAACCAGTTTTCTTATTCAAATTGTAAACCAAATTTAAAGAAGGTAGAAAATCACCTAGACTGTTTTTTACATACACTGAATCTCCAAAATTATACGCTACGGTTAATAGCTGGCTGTAATTTTCATAACGCAACCCACCTATAGCTCTGAATTTTTCAGTGTGTTTTAACTCACCCATAATATACCCTGCTCCCAGGTTGGATTTGGCACGGTAATTATCATCTGCTTTTGTATTTTCAAACAACTTAAATCCACCGGTATTAACAGGCGTTACGCCCATGTTTTGGGTCGCGAAAATTTGTGATTCTGACAGGTACAGCAAGCTGTCATCTGCGAAAATGCCTTTATTCGTTGCAGAATACTGTTGCATTCCAAACGAACGCATTAAAAAGGTACGATCGCGAAATTGATAGAGCACACCTGTTTTCGCTTGAAGTTCCCAACTTTGGTTGAGTGTGTAGGTTTTAGAGACATCGAAACGACTACTGTAAATATTTTCATTTAACTGGTTATATACGCGGTAACCAGCGTAACTCGGTCCAGTAGAAGTAGAAATATCAGCTTTGTATACGGTGTCTTTTAAATTCGGTCCCTCGGAAGGATCGTATTCATTAAAATGGTCGTACCTACTATAGCTCATGTTTCTGAAATTTGGCACTGAACGAATCACATTTCCTATTCCAAGATTCCATTCGAATTTTAATCCCGATTTCTCAAAAAAGTGCTCCCCATTTAGCTGCGAAGTAATAATGCGATTGTAAGAAAAATACCTTGTAGTAACACGGTTCAATACCACATTGTCGTTGGTGAGATCATTAGAACCATTGGCAAAAATAAATTTATCGTCTGTTGATCCGGTCATAAACGACTTCAACACGATTTTGTTATTGTCGTTAAACCTCGCTGATAGATTGAGTAACAATCCTGTTGAATTTTGAGTTTGGTTAACCAAACTTGAGTAATTCCGTTCACGAATAATACGTTCTGGCTGTAGATTGCCAACAACCATGCCATCATACTCCGTGCGATCCATTGTATAGAGGGACTTGTTTGAATTATACCCAGCACCGAAAATTATGCCTATAAAATCTTCTTCCTTCCTTTTTATTTTATAACCGCCCGTTAATTGCATCATACTGTTTGGCATAAAACGAGAATTATTCCATGACCAATCATTCGCGAAGTTCTTAGCCATGTTGGCCTGAGCATCATTAGTAATCCAACTACTTCTATCGAGATACCCCGGCAAGGCAGAGGGAATAGCTCGTGAACCGTCGTCAAAACCCATTAAATCATACTTCCCACCTTCATACTGCATGCGGTTTTGTAACGTAGTAATGGAATTGTAGCCAGTTCCGGTGTTCAAGGACAAAAAATTCTTTTCGCTACTACTTTTAGTATTGATTTGAACAATTCCACCAGCGAATTCAGATGGCATATCAGGGGTTGCGGTTTTGTTTACGACAATGTTTTCAATGATGTTAGAGGGGAATAAATTATAGGCAAAGGCTTTTTTATCAGGCTCAGTGCTTGGCAATGGTGCACCATTGAGGTAGGAGGAATTATAGCGTTCACTTAACCCGCGAATTACTACATATTTATCATCTTGAATAGTTACACCGCTTACGCGCTTTAACACGTCACTACTATTACGGTCAGGTGAGCGGGTGATGGCCTCTGCTGAAGTACCATCACTTACAGCACCGTTGTTACGTTGCATCAACACTTGAGTTGTACTGGCCGAGCGATCAAGAGTGGTAACCACCACCACTTGCAACGAATCGCCCGAAACTGGTTCTAGCTGGATATATAATTCGGTTGTTCCTGGCGTAATGGCTATATCCTTCATTATTTTGGTCTTATAGGAGATATAACTAACAACCAAGGTTTTCTTCCCAAGACTAACGTTATTGATTACGAATCGACCATCCATATCAGCCGCTGCACCAATGTTGGTTCCTTCAACACGAATGGTAGCTCCAGGAAGCGATTCACTCGTCTGTGAATCAGTAATTGTGCCGGTTATTCTACCGGTTTGAAATTGTGCGGAAAGTGTTCCACTTATGACAAAAAGCACTAAGAAATATACAATACGGTGCATGCAACTTTAATTTGCTGCAAAGTAACCGCACAAGGTTTACCTGTAAGTGAATGGTAGGTTAGTGAAACATTAAGGAATTGCGACGTTACCGCACAATTCCTTAACATTTGCTTTACTTTTTAACTCTATTCGGCAATTAGCCAACCCTAGTTAGTGCCGAGCACTTTAAACAACTCGTCGAGCTTAGGCGTCAAAATTATTTCCGTACGACGGTTTTTCTTCCTTGCCTCTGCTGTTTTTGCCGGGTCGAGCGGGAAAAACTCGCCCCTTCCTGCTGCCGTTATCCGCTTGGCTTCAATAGTGGCTGATGTTAAAAGGATTTTTGTGACTGAGGTTGCACGCATCACCGATAAATCCCAGTTGTCTTTAATATCCCCTGCCCCCTTCATAGGCACATCATCGGTATGGCCTTCTACCATAACATAGATGTCAGGATTTTGCTCCAACACTTTCGCTACATGCCTCAGGGCTTCAACCCCCTTTGGTTCAACATTGGTCTTGCCACTTGCAAACAATAAACTCTCATCTAAGCTTACATAGACCTTTCCATTTTTCTTCGTAATGGTTAATCCCTTGTTTTCAAAACCAACTAAGGCATCCGTGAGCTTTTTTAATAACTCTGCTACCGCTTGATCCTTTTTCTTCAATATTTCTTCTAGCTCCACCACCCGAGCTTCACGATCTTTTAAGTCAGCAGAGGTTTTATCCAACGCCTTCTTTTGGTCTGCCAATTGAAGCTCTAATTGCTTCAACTCGTCTTGCTTTCGCAATAACTGTTCTGTCGTTGTTTGTAGATCACCGCTTAACTTGTTATTGTCCTTTTCTACACCTGCTAACAACTTGTTATAACGATCCATCAATTGATCATTCACCTGATTCAGTTTGTCGTACTTAGCGGTAAGTGAACGAAGATTACTGCCCTTAATGGCCGTATCTTGCTTTAAACCTTCTACCGACTTCTTCATAGAGGTAGCCTGTTCTTTTAATTCAGCATATTGCGCATCCGTTTCACGGGATGATTTTTTAAGAGCCTCAAGTTCTGCTTCGCATTTGGCCAATTTCGCTTTTGCTTCGTCAAGGTGCTTCCCTGCAACACATCCATTTAAAACTAGGGAAAGCCCGATAAAATATATGATTTTGCGCATGGCTTAAAATTAAGCGCCTTATGAATGGATCTAACTCCCTGATAACAATGGTTTTCAACAGCAAGGGTTTAAGAACACCTTCACTAACTAGGAACATTTGTTACGGTTTTTCTACCGTTTTGGGGGTACATTTGTGCATGATTACGAACGAACACCTAAATAAATCGCTGAGTTACACCAAGTACCGGGAATTGTTGGACCAGTTGCAGTTGGAAGGAAAAACAACAGGACACAATCAATCTGCCGAATATGTAGAATATGGCCGTGTAAATATTCAACGTATGAAACGCCTAGATAAAACCCTGAAACTCCTACCAGAGACTGAAGCCTTTTTCTCAACTTTTAAAAAAAAGATTCATATAGTAGTCATTACCGAAGGTTGGTGCGGCGATACCGCTCAGTTTCTGCCGCTCCTCCACAAATTGGAAATAGCCTTCCCCCACGTGGATGTAAGACTCGTTCTGAGGGATGAAAACCCAGAAGTAATGGATCAATACCTCACCAATGGCTCCCGCTCCATCCCCAAATTGATTGCCTTGGATGAACAGCTAAATGAACTTTTTACGTGGGGACCGCGACCAGCGCCTCTTCAAAAAATGGTGAAAGAGGCCTTGGCAAATGGCATTTCAGCTGCCGATAAAGGGGTTCTAACCCAAAATTGGTACAATCAGGACGGGTCGGTGACCATGCAGCACGAACTTATTGCCTTATTTCAGGACAAATTTAAGGTTGACGGTATAAATTTTCGGTGTACGCCCTAGGAGTTTTTTCACTATCTTTAGTGTTTGATGCATCATTTCATATTATGAGAAAATTTATACTGTTTGCTTTTGTAATGCTCTCCTTTGTTTCATTCTCACAAGAATGGACCGAACTTATGCAATCACCCACTGCAAATTTTTACGATATACAGCGTTCGTTCAACGATTATTGGAAAACACATGATCAAAACGAAAAAGGAAAAGGCTTTAAAGCATTTAAGCGTTGGGAACATTTTGTAGAACCAAGGGTCTACCCTTCTGGTAATATGTCACAACTAGTGCTTTCTTCTGAAAACTATGAAAAATGGTTCTCAGATTACCAAGCTACTAAGGCTACTGCAAAGGGACTTGGTGGGAGTGCACAATTAGCTTCTTCAACATGGACCGCCTTAGGACCATTTGGTGCTCTAGCTGGCAACGCTGGCGGGCAATTCCTAAAATCAGGCCGTTTAAATTTTATTACGATAGACCCCACCAGTACTGTAAATATTTGGGCAGGTGCACCTGCAGGTGGCCTATGGAAAAGCACAAATAGTGGAAGTTCTTGGACGACCAATACCGATTTTTTATCTGTTGTAGGTTGTTCCGATTTGGCCATAGACCCTACGAATACAAGCGTAATGTATCTTGCGACTGGCGACGGTGATGCTGGCGATACGCGAAGTATTGGCGTGCTTAAATCAACCAATGGTGGTGCTACGTGGAACACGACAGGACTAAACAACTCTGTTACAAGTTACTTTTTAATTAGGCGTATTTTAATTGATCCAAGCAATACACAAAACGTTTTTGCAGCCACGTCTAATGGTATTTATAAGACAACCAATGGTGGCACCAACTGGACACTTGTTGCTGTTGGTAGTACATTTGATATGGAATTTAAACCTGGCAACTCTAGCGTAATTTATGCTGCTGGAGCCACCTTTTCCATTTCCACAAATGGCGGTGCTAGCTTCTCACAAGTTTCCACAGGCATACCCACCTCCGGCTGCAACCGCATGGCCGTTGCCGTTACTCCGGCTGATCCAAATTATGTGTACGTGGTTGCCTCTAGCTCTTCGAACAGTGGGCTACAAGGTTTCTACCGTTCAATTGTAAGTGGTAGCGTATTTACGCAGCAAACCACTACGCTTAACTTACTTGGTTATAATTCGAATGGCGCAGATGCTGGTGGTCAGGGTTGGTACGACCTCTGCATTGCTGCATCGCCTTTAAACCGCGATGAAGTTGTGGTGGGTGGAGTTAATATTTGGAAAACTACTAACGGTGGGGGGGCATGGACCATCGATGGACAATGGGTAGGTAATGGCGCGCCATTTGTACACGCTGATCAACATGATTTAGAATACAACATCAACGGTTTGCTGTATGCAACAAATGATGGTTCTATTTATTACCGTACATCAACTGCATGGGTTGAGATTGGCGGCACTATGAACATCTCTCAAATCTACCGAATTGGTCTCTCAGCACTATCACCAAACCGATGGATCACAGGCCACCAAGATAACGGCACCTCTATTTTTGCTGGTGGCACCTATAGCGCCATGCTAGGTGGCGATGGTATGGATTGTTTTATTGATAGAACAACCAATAATAACGTCTATGGCACTTACCAGTATGGTGCTTACCGCCGCTCAACGACCGGCGGCTCAAGTTGGTCTGTTGCAACAACAGGGCTTTCTGGAACACCTGGGTGGGTCGCTCCTTGGAAACAAGACCCCGTAAATTCAAACCTACTTTATGCGGGCTATACGAATTTGTTTGTTTCAAATAACCTCGCCGCTTCATGGTCAACACTTACTGCAATTCCTGGCTCAGGCACCATCAAAGAATTCAATGTATCACCAGCCAATAACAGCGTAATTTATGTTGTTAAATCAAATGCCGTTTATAAAACAACCGATGCAGGTAGCTCATGGTCTAATGTCACTTCTAACTTGCCTGTGACTTCAGCATCGCCAGAATGGGTCACTTGTAGTCCTACTAACTCAAATGTGGCTTGGGTGTGCTTCAGCGGCTACTCAAACGGAAATAAAGTATTTATGACTAATAATGGCGGTAGCTCTTGGTCTAATATCAGCAATAACCTGCCAAACATTCCAGCCAACTGCATGGTCTACCAACCAAGTACCAACGATTTAATTTACGTGGGAATGGATGTAGGGGTTTACTATAAAGATAACAGTACCAACAACTGGACTTTATGGAATACAGGTTTACCGAACGCACCCATTTCTGAACTCGAAATTACACCGGCAACTCCTACGTTACTCTATGCAGCCACTTTTGGAAGAGGTGTTTGGGCTGTGAGCCTTTATGCTCCGAATGCACCACTATCGAGTTTTTCTGTGAACAGTAATTATGTCTGCAACGGATCTGCTATCACTTTCACCGATAATTCACAGAATTTACCGAGCACTTGGTCTTGGAGTGTATCCCCTAGCAGTGGCGCAATTTTGAGCGGATCAGCTGTTGCGAATCCAACCATCACCTTCTTTACAACTGGCACCTATACGGTAAAAATGCAAGCCGCTAACAGCTCTGGAACAGGAAGCATTACCACGCAAACGGTGGTTGTTTCTTCTCCTCCTGCAATTACAGTCGCTGCTCAAAATAACTCGATATGTCTAGGAAGTGCAGTCACTTTAACAGCAACTGGCGCTTCAACTTACACCTGGATGAATGGTAACACGACAAATGTCGGTGCCTTCAGTCCAACTGCTAGCGGCGTTTTCTCTGTTACTGGTACATCTTCTGTTGGTTGTGCAGGTACCGGAACATTCTTCCTCAATGTTATTAAACTCACACCTTCCGTAAATGTCAACCCGACTGTCTGTGAAGGTTCCACTGTATCCATACTTGCTTCTGGAGCGTCATCGTATACGTGGAATAACGGGACAAATGGTCCGGTTGTAACCGTTTCGCCTTCTGTTACAACGGTTTATACGGTTACTGCAACCAATTTACTGGGCTGTACAGGCACAGCAACTTCCATGGTAACTGTTAACCCTGCACCAATTGCCAATTATACAATTTCTGCCTTGATGATTTGTGAAGGTGAAACAGCTGTTCTAGAAGCTGATGGTGGGGTTATTCAAGTGTGGGAACCTGGAAATGTGGCTAGCAATAGTTACACGGTGTCACCTGCCGCCACTACTGTTTATACACTTACTGTCACAGATGCAATTGGTTGCTCGAACTCAACGCAATTAACTGTTAGCGTTTCAACATGTGAGGATCTGGCAAATTCTGCTTCTGTAGGAAATGTAAAAATCGATCTCTACCCTAATCCAACCAAAAATAAACTGACCATCAATTTTAGTAATAACCTTACTTCAACTGTGATGTACACTTTAGTGGATGCTACTGGTAAACTAATAACGAGTGGGGAATTGCCTGTTCAAAATAAAACAGCATCGATAAATTTACAGAACTACGCTCAGGGTATTTACTTCCTGAAACTAACTTCTGGATCCGAAAATAGTCGAATGATGAAAGTGATTCGGGAATAACGGCTTCCGCCTTCTTCCCGTACCATGACAACTGCCCTTGTCAGGAAATTTATAGGTGATGTTTATGCCGTAAAAAAAGTACCAGTCCCTGGTGCTCGGATTACCTCTCATACCTCCTGCAACGGTTTCGCCACTGCGATTAGAAAAGGTACTGCCATTATCACTAATCGCCGTCTCCGGATACTTTCCACTTACATCATCAAGAAAATCAGTATAGAGCTTGCGAGGTCCCCATTCCAATGCCATACCAAACGATTTTCCTATGTTCCACTTTATTCCACAACCAAATGGAATATTGACTTGCCGCTTTTTATAACTCTGCCCTTCAGTTGATAAGCCACTTAGATCGGTGTACGAACCATTGTAACTAGCTTGAGGATTGAATATATAGTAACCCAATCCACCAAAAACATAAAACGAAAACTTGTATCGATCATGTCCTATGCGGTATTCAACAAAATGAAATTCACTCACTCCATACCATTCATACAAACGCGATCTGAAATTTAAATTCCTCTCCTCCTGGTCAGCTTCGCCACTTAAAGCATCATCACCATAAACCTGACCATAATTAAAACCAAATTTAAAAGCAAACCGATAACTCGGCGTAAACCGATAATACACCCCGGTGGCCGGTTTAGAGAATACAAAATGAGTCCGTGGATTAATATCTCCCAAATAATAACTTCCACCACCGAAAACACCTACTTCGTGCTGCCGAAAGGTCCGCCGCCTGTTCTGCGACCATACAGACAAGACAGGGATTAATAAGAGCAATATGATGAGCTGACGCCGCACCGGACTAATTAAAACGCAAAATTAAGGGGATTATTGCCTAAAATTCACACATCAGAAGGAGTTTACCAAAGTCGAACGGTTAAAAGCCTCGCTTTTTCCTAAATTTACACCAGTGAACACAGATAGGCATCCAATAGGGGTATTCGATAGCGGTTACGGTGGATTAACCATTTTAAAAGAAATTGTGGCTAAACTACCCGAATACGATTATATCTATCTCGGCGATAATGCCCGTGCACCCTATGGCTCTCGGTCCTACGAATCAGTTTACCACTACACACTCGAATGTGTGAACCTGCTCTTTAACAAGGGGTGTGAACTGGTAATTCTCGCTTGCAATACCGCATCTGCTAAGGCATTGAGGACTATCCAACAAAAAAACCTACCTCAAATCGATCCCAACAAACGGGTACTAGGTGTTATTCGTCCAACCAGTGAAATAATTGGTAAACTCTCTAAAAACGGGCATGCTGGCATTTTAGGCACCGCTGGCACCGTTAACTCCGGCTCTTACCTGCTCGAGATCGAAAAGTTTTTTCCAGATTTAATGGTTAGTCAAGAGGCCTGCCCAATGTGGGTGCCCCTGATTGAAAACAACCAAATCCACAACCCGGGTAGTGATTATTTTATTCATTACCATGTACAAGAACTTCTGAAAAAAGACCCTGAAATTGATACGGTTGTGCTGGCTTGCACGCATTACCCACTAATCGCCAACGATATCAAGAAATTTTTACCATCGGGGGTTAATCTGGTGGCACAGGGACCGCTAATTGCCGCAGGCTTACACGATTATTTGAAACGCCATCCCGAAATGGATGAAAGATGCACCCGCAATGGTGAAGTAACGTTTTATACTACCGACGACCCTGCCTTTTTCAACGAGGCGGCATCCCGTTTTTATGGACAACCCATTCAATCCAAACACATTGGTCTGTAAATGAAAATTGAGAATTGAACTATTGCCAATTCTCAATTTACCTAAGTTTTCCAATTGTTATTTCTTTGTTTCAGCAGCCTTCGCATCTGCTTTGGCTCGCGCATCATCCATGATTTTTGCGCAACGGACTTCACTTTCATCTACCATCTTCTGCACTTTTTCATCCACCTTTTTCTTCGCAACATCCGCTGCTTTCTTTGCTGCAATTTTAGCTAATGGATTACTTGCCTGTTCTACTGCTTTATCAGCTTGTGCATACCCTTCTGCCCGAGTGCGCTCAGCTAAGGCCTTGGTTTCTTCGCGAATTCTAGCTACCTGCTTCTCTGCTTCGTCGATAATCTTTTTTGCTTCCTCGTTCGCTTTATCGATACCGGCATTAAACGCTTGAGTCGTTGCAGTTGAAACCGCCGATTTACCTTCTTCCTTCAATCCTGTTGTGACAGTAGGTTTGGTGACTGTACCTCCAAATCCAACATTCACGTTAATTTTGTCACCCAAATTAACAGAAGTGCCTGCTGCCGAATTGGCCTTGCTAATTAACCCATTGAGGGCAGAATTGGCGGCTCCTCCAAACATACTGCGAGGAATTTCCATTTTGTATTTGTAATCAATGGTTTGATCTAAACCTGTACTACCAACAATGTTGGTATTCATCCCGTTGATTTTTGTGTCAAATGGTTCCAAAAAAATTCTTCCGTCTCGAATCGAATACTTCGCATTGATATTCTTAGCACTCATGTTCTTGAGTTGCTCAATTTTAAGTGCCTCTCCCAATTTTACAAAAGGTGGAAAACCTCCCACATTGACATCATTGGTCTTAAAGACACCCGATGCATTCACCGTTTTTAAATCAGGCTCCATGGCAGCATTTAAACTGGTGTTGAAATTTTCAAGTGTGGCCGTGAAAGTGCCTTTTGCATATTCGCCAACAGGGGCTAGCTTTTGCACTGAATTAAACGTCTTAAAAGTCTTCTGTATGTCAAAACCTTCGAGCTTAAAATTCATAGCCACAGTAGGCTTCTTCGGATTGGTGGTTTCGTAATACCCATTCATCGTCAGTATGCCATCAATAATCTTCATGCGCAAATTGGTCATGTCTGCTTTTTGATCACGCACAACTACTTTACCCGTCATCTCCTCAATCGTGTAGGTATCATACAAAAGTTTATCAATGTGTGTATCCAATACAAAATCAATGTTGGCTGGCACTTCAGCAGCGCCTTCTGTTGTAGCTGTTGCTACAGCAGCTGTGTCGGCGGCGGTAGTTGGTGTAGGTGGCCCCATGAGTTCATTCAAATCCATTAACTTACTGCTAACTGTAAAACTTCCCTTTATCAATTCATCTTTAAACATGTACTGAATCAAATTATCGATGCGACCTGTAGCGTTAATATCACTCTTGCCTAACATGGCATCAAAGGCCTGCAGTTCTACATACTGGGTAGTAAAATTCATCTTCATGGTGTTAATCAACACCGGATAAGTTAATGTAGCAGTGCGGTAATCCATCTTATCAATTACCAATTCGCCTTGTGCCTTGAACTTATCGTACTCTTCTTTCTCAATGGTGCTCATATGGCCAGATAAGGTGATGTCTGAATGAATGGTTCCACTCAAATTGTCATCTTTCTCTAATGGCACGACATCTTTTATCGAGGCTAAATTAATATCGCCCTTAATTGCCGCTGCAATGCCAACATCGGTCATTGGCGTGGTAATGCGAGCGCTCATGTCAACAGGATTACCAGCCATCTCCACATGGAACTTACTTACATCAACCACCATATCATTCAGGTTGCTAGTCGGACTATTAACATTCACCTTGACGTTGATATTGTTGACTGATTTGGGCAACGATGGGTACTTAAACATGGCATTAATTACAGCTAAATTGATTCCAAATGCAGGCATCTCAACTGCATTGTAACGCCCTTTGAAAAAGCCATTCAATTCAAACTTTCCTGCAGTTTGCACCGATTCAAAATCCTTACTGTACACAGCAGGAATCAATGATAATACCGACTTGAATTCCGTTTTACGGGTGTTGAATTTTAAGTCCATATCAATGTTGGTGTCAGGCATCATTATTTTTCCATCCAGCCCAAGGGTTAAATCGTTCAAAACAAATTCGTTTTCTTTAAAGACATAAGTGCTACTGGTCATGTCCATATCAATCTTCGCCGACGCTTTTGCGTGAGCGTTGCTGAGATATGGAATGCCGTCCATCTTAAAAGTGGTCTTCAAAATATCCAACTCATTCCCCATTTGGAAAACATCCTGGGTAAAATCACCACTCAAGGTGTAATTCATCCCTTCCAACTTTGAATACATATTGCTTTCACGGTCGTCGTAAACAATAGTGGAATTGCTGATTTTAAATTCTTTCAACCCTAACTTGAAACGGGTAACACTGGTATCCTCAGGCGTAACCGCAGCGGTATCCGCTGATGGCTTAGTAATATCCCAGTTCGCACGGCCGTCTTTTAATACAATGGCATTTATGCGCGCACGGTCAATAACAATGGCGTTGATTTGGTAATGGTCTCCACTCAAAACACTCTTTAAATTGATATCGGTACTCAACTCGCCCAGCGCCATCAATGTGTCACCTTCAAAATCACCCATCCCAACCACACTCACGTTCTGAATCTTAAATCTAAAATCTGGAAAGGATGAAATAATGCTCAAATCAAAATCACCAAAGTCCACCTTGGCATTCAACGAGGCATTGGTCTCCTCCTTTACAACGGCTACAATTTTATCTTTGAAGATAAATGGGGCTGCTACCAATA
>JACCDW012109598.1_pt1 | contig 55475 bp, 63 predicted proteins | sample 7449781 | NCBI WGS metagenome assembly JACCDW01 (sample SAMN15323449, study PRJNA562643) | freshwater metagenome | isolation source: river surface water | place: USA:Blue River Watershed | collected 2017-08-18
AGTGCCCTCATAATGCCATTGAAGTGCGCTTCAATAACATCAATCTTTTCTTTACGGTCTAGTGCGCTATCTTTTGTGGGAGTTTCAACACCCATCTTGACTAGGTGTTCGTGAATCTTTTGACCCAACTCTGGATCGGTTTTAGTTTTGTTATAAGACATAATTGTTTCCTTCCTTACACGGATTATGTTAATGTTGTTGTAACCTTTGTGCTACATTATTATTTAGTGTTTGCAAACACATTGTTAAATTGATTATTTACCCGAATAAATGTAGTGCATTTGCTTAGGTGCTTGAGTTCGCTAGCACCAACATATGTGCAAGTGCTACGAATACCACCGAGAATATCCTTAACTGTATTCTCAACAGGCCCCTTGTAGGGTATTTCTACAGTACGACCTTCACTGCTGCGGTATTCAGCAATTCCGCCATGATGCTTGTTCATAGCAGTATCGCTACTCATGCCATAGAAAGTGACTTTACCATTCTCTACATTGCCACCACCTTCATCATGGCCTGCGAACATTCCACCGAGCATAACGAAGTCAGCCCCTGCTCCGAAAGCCTTACTAACATCGCCAGGGCAAGTACAGCCGCCGTCGCTAATGATATGTGCGCCAAGACCGTGTGCAGCATCCGCGCATTCTGCGACCGCGGAAAGCTGCGGATAACCCACCCCAGTCTTAATGCGAGTAGTGCAAACACTGCCGGGCCCAATACCCACTTTAATAATATCAGCTCCACGTAAAATTAACTCCTGTGTCATATCTGCGGTAACAACGTTACCTGCAATAATTGTATGTGTTGGATACTTATCACGAACTTTAGAGACGAATTCACCAAAATGCTCACTATATCCATTAGCAATATCAATACAAATAAAGTGAATGTATGGATACATTTTTATTAGTGTTTGTAGACGCTCAAAGTCTCTAGCATTCGTACCGGTGCTGACTGCATATCTATGCGAATGCAATTCAAAGGGAATTTCAATAATATCCTTAGTCAGGCAGGTGAACAAATTTTGTTCTTCTAGTGACTTAGCCATATCAATAGTACCAACACCATCCATGTTAGCAGCCATGATAGGAACCCCTCTCCAAACAGTTCTGCTATGCTTGAAAGTAAAAGTTCGTTCTAGATTGACTTCTTTGCGGCTAGACAACGTGCTACGCTTAGGACGAAACAATACGTCACTAAAGTCTAGCTTGATGCCATCTTCAATCTTCATTAGTACTTTGCCTCACGAGTATGCTTACGATAGTCGCTGCTGATACGAAGATACTTGCCGCCTTTACCTTCAAGAATGTCACAAATACGATCAATAGTGCCATCAGTATAATCGCTGATCTTACCCATGTTCGGATGTGCCTTCTTAAGCAAAACATCAAGCTTAGTAATAGCATCATCAATTGACCACGGAACATACATACGTTCATGATCATTTGCAAAAGTCTCAGGGAAACTACGATATGCAGGATAGAGAACATTGCATCCCAAAGCATCAGCTTCGCTTACAGTGTTGCTTACCCAGTCTTGTAATGCACAGTTGAATACAACACGGCTATCGTTTACGATTTCGTAATACTTGTTCTTATCAAGATTGTCATAGATGATAAGCTTACCATCTTCAACCATCTTGCGAGTACGAGCCATATAGCTATCGTTGTTAGACTTCAATTCCCCGCCTGAACAGACAACAAATTCAACATCCTTGCTTGGGAATCGTTCACGCCAAGCTTCAATCAAGTCCATGTAGAAGTCAGGCTGCTTTTCTTGGTCCCAACGTGCAGAAAATACAACACGCAAACGGCGATCATTGAATGGCTTGATTTGTCCACCAACACGCTCAATAACCTCACTCTTACCAAACGCAAGACCCGAGATATTGTAGATGGGAACGTCCCAACCTGCAACCTTCATATGTGCAACCATTTCTTCGTTAGTTGCAAGAACGCCATCTACGCTTGAACATACCATCTGTTCATATGCTCTCATCCAGCGATCCATCCCCCAAACATGAACAAAGTCATCAGGGTCAATAGTTTGTGCAAGACAACGAACAAAGATACGAGGCATGTTGTCTTCATCGCACTGGTCAATGATATAGGGCAATGCTTCAAAGCCCGGCTGGAACATATCTTCAAAATAGATTACGTCTTCGCTAGTGACTTGACCCTGCTGCATCATACGAACGAGATTCATCATCTGACTCATGCCAAAGTATGAACGACCATGGGCGTCAAGTACCTGACCAGTTACAATCTTCTGACTGTTATCAAGTGTTTCGCCCGGAACATAAACAACATCATATCCCCTGCGCTCAAAAACACGCTTGTTCCATTCAGTAAGTTGTAGTGTGTAACGAGCGTTATACGCTTCAAGTCCCATGTAGTATAGTTTACGCATTATATCTTCTCTCTATATCCTCTTCGACACATTCTGTGCCATATTGTATTTCAATAACCTTTAGTGGGTCAGATGAATGATTGGATAGTCTGTGCCATTGATTTACATTAATGTGAATAGTATCAAACTGTTTATATGTTCCAACTAGTTCTTCATCTGAACTTCTGTTGATAGTATACAGTGTTGCGGTACCTTCTGCAATAAACCATTTCTCCAAACGATGGGAATGTCGTTGCATACTAAGATTTTTCCCCGGTTCAACAGTAAGCTCTTTGACCTTTACATTCTTATTAGCTTCGTGCAATACACGATAGTAGCCCCACTCACGTTCTGTTTTGGGAGCCTTCCATTCTTCTAGTAACCAACTAGAACTATTTGCTTTATTTTCACCACCCACACCGAATGCAAATTCAATGTTATCATCCACAAAGTCCATTTCAGGAATGTTGTCAGATGTGCGGTCGCCGCCATTTGCAAAAACAATAGCGTGATTTGGGTACACTCGGCGCGCCCATGCAATTGCATCTTTGGCTGTTCCGTCTACATCGTTGAACGGAATAGCGTAGTCTACATTCTGCAATGCACTGATAATTGAGATTCGGTCTTCAAAAGGCATGAATGACCGGCCCTTTTTACGGACCAGCCATTCATCACTGTTTACCCCGACAATGAGAATGTCTCCCAATTCTTTAGCGGCATTGATATAGTCAATGTGTCCGCTATGAATAGGATCAAACCCACCAGTTATTACAACAACCTTATCCACGAGCCTTCTTAGCTTCCTGTTCCTTGTACTTTGCGTAATCAATTTCCCACTGATTACGAGGACGCTGTCCTGCTAGCATTCGCTGAAACTGCTTGTAGTTTCCGCTGCGGGTGTTATAAAGATCGGCTTCGTTAAAACGATAACCAAATTCTCTGCAAAAATTGCGATAACGATCTAGGTCTTCAAAAACTTGCTTGATATTAGTCTTGATAATAGCCATTTTATTTTCCTTAAATGGTCAGTGATTGAAAGGGTTTAGTTGTGTTGTAATAGATAGTGGCACCGTTCTCACCGTCTTCTGATACAGTGATTTCAATGTCACGTTCGGGGTAGCGATTTGCTATATACATATATAACTCATCGCTGATCATTTCACAAGACTTATGGTCAAGTTTCATCACTCCATCACGAAAACTATTTTCTAGCCAACGCTTGAACTGAATAAACTCAATGTCTCGGTCATTGTGAAATACCTGAATCGCCACTTTAAAATGAAAGATGTGACGATGAGGATAGCCTAGGAAACTAACGTCATATTCGTCGCCAGTTGCCAAATTAGGATCGGTGTCTGCACCGGGATATTTGTGGATGCCTTCTTTCTGAAAAGTCACCCAAATCATGCGCTTAGCTTGTTCGCTAATACGATTTTGCTTTTCAGCAAGAGCTTGTGTTACATTATCCATAGTCTAGTTATATCACCTGTGTTAAAATTATCAATTGTTTTGGTCAAGAACTTCTGCCATCAAGTCATCAGTATCTTCAATATCTTCATCAATCTCAGGATCAGTATCTTCAACTGCAAATAATTGATCAAACATCGTATGAGCGTTGATAGTCTTCTTACCACTGAATCCTTGACCAGCTTTGAACTGCTGCCAAAACTTATCATATTGGTCAATCATAGCGAGGCTCTTTTCACGATCCTTGAGCGAGAAAATCTCATCAACGATATCAGAAAAATTGAGATTGCCTAATGGATCCATAACCATCTTAGGCTTGATACCCTGTTCATAGCGACGATTAGCTTCCTGAACAGCAATCATGTGCTGATAGACATTGTGTGCCTGAATCAATGTATAGCTAAGGGTGTCCCAGCTTGTCTTTGTTTCTTTGCCATGCTGACCTAAGAAGCCCTGACCACGATAGCAGATATCCTTCATCATAAGCTTGTCAGTCACTGGACTATCAGTAAAGACCTTGTGAATCTTGTCGGCTAGCACGCCATCACTGAACTTGCGAGTATCAGTTGCATACTTTTTGTTTTCAGCAGTCTTATCCATAGCATAAGTCCACTTAGTATCATGCTCAAACGTGTTGTTGTTATAAGCAAGACCCTTAGCAGCAGCAAAGAATGGACTAGCACAATCAAACGTAATCTGTAGCTTCGGATTATGATGCTTACGAATTGCTTTCTGAATATCAGTAAAGAGAACTGCATACTCCATAATTGAAGTACCGAGACAGTGAATAAGATCGTGCTTACCTTCTTCTAAGAAGCCATCGTGAATGATATGAACAAGACGCTTAAGCATCAAGTGAATATCAATCTTGTTTTGACCTCCGAATGCCCAACCATTGAATGCACGATCACCGTAGATGTTGGTATCGCAATACTTCTTCATTTCTTCATACCAATCATCCGACTGCTTATGATTGCGACCCTGCAATACGTTCAAGAACTTGCAACGCCCATCACGATTGTTGATGAAGTATTCATTGTTGATGTGGGTAGCAGTGATTGCTTCCTCAATAGTGCTGATACCGTGCGCTGATGTACCAGTCTTCTTATCCTTAATATGATAAGTTGTTAATGATTGTGATGGAATATCAAGACACATGCCATAGTCCATGTACTCATCCATCCAAGTAAGAACTTGTTGACGCTTCTTCATTGCACGAGGACAGTTAGGATCCTTCCAATCTGCTGGCCACTGACATTTAAGAATCTGGAATCCACCTGAGTCTCCTAGAAGAAAAGTACCTTCTTCTCTCTTGCGGATAATTGATTCGTTATTGTCATCCTTAGTAATGTCTAGATTCGCGTGACCAGCAGAATACAAGCCCCACTTATAAGTGAATAAGCCTTGCTTGCTATTGAAGAAATTCAAACACTCAACGTCACCGTTAAATGCCGCAGGGATTCTCGCCGGGTCAAAATACTGTTCACCTTCACGTTGCTTGCCTAAGCCAGCAATGAAGAAAGACGAGATTGCGGGCAGAAACAATGCCCAATCGGGATTGTGACTGTTTGAAAGGTTAATTTGTTCCAACTTTGTTATCTTTCGTTAAGATTTCAATCACTTGAATTTGCTCATCAATTTTCTTTCTTTGATTAAGCAAATCAGCAATTGCTGGGTTATCTTTAGCTTTTTGCTCAAGTGCCAATTCTTCATTAAGTTTTCGCTTAGCCCAATCAATAGCCAATTCAGCGTCAGGAGTCAACCCAATACTAGCATGACTAGTATTGAGTTCAATCCACATATTACCGTCATATACTTCAAGGCGTTGAATAGAGGTGTTGTATCTAACCTCACCTACATTCATGTATCCTGGACTAGTATTGATATATGTGGTCGCCGGGAATCCCCCTTGAACCATCACATATCTACCAGCGCCGTTTACAGTCTTGATCATTACTTAGCCTGTGCGGGCAACAAATAACGATAATTAGCAATACCGGAATCAACAGTGATTTCAGCAGCACCTGCGTCACTGAAACGAACAACCTTGTCACCAGGAAGATCCATGATTGCGAGGAAGACCTTAACAGGCCAGTTCCAAGCCTTCGTCAAATTACCAGTTACATCAGACTGAAACACGAAGTTACCTGAGTGAGTAGAAGGATCACCGAAGTAAATCTTTAGATCACCGTTGTCAGTCTTAGTCTTGAAGTTAAGTTCTTCGTTGTTAGCAGAAGCCTGCTTCTTAAGACGCATAACGCCAGCAACAGTAGGTTCAAACTCAACGTCCCAAGTAGCACCCTTGAACGTGACAGTCTTTACCTTGTCTTCAACAACGACCTTGCTCATAAGACGATAATCGTTTACGAAATCACCGGTTGAAGTTTCAAAGTGAATAGCTGACGGAACTTGTACTCCGTTTTCATCCTTCATAGTAACATTGATGATAGCCTTATCGTCATAGTCATCAAAGCCAAGAATAGTCTTGAGCTTGCTCAAGTTAGGCATACCGAAAGTACCCTGAAACCCGTCAATAGGAGTCTTAAATGTGCCAGTTACGATAACTGACTTGTCTTCGGCATAAGCAGAAACCTTAGTTTCTGTATCTGAACCGTCAATTTTAACAAGTTCAACTACACCCAGTCCATAAGTGTGCTGAATCAAATCAAGTAAATAATCTTTCATGTGTTTTCCTTTTAGATATTTAGGCAATGCTATAGTGTATAATAGCGGAAGTTAATGCGAAAGTCAATGTAGTTGTTATCCGAAATCAAACAAGTCACCGACTGTACTGTTAGTATTAGTATCTTGACGAATCTTCCAATTCAATACCCCTAGTAAGTTGTCAATCTTTTCATCAACCAACTTACGTTCCATGTCAAGTGCATCAAATGGCAAGTCAATGAACCATTGTGGAAGTCTTAGTTCGTCTGTGGGATATGCGATATTTGTGAATCCTAATGGATTGTCCTTCAACGAACAAACAACAATCTTCATACCATCCACGATCTTTTGACTGTACTGATCGTTGTTCATCTTACGCAAATAGTTGTAGTTAATTGCTGCCCTTGCGTGACCAACTGCACACTTACCAGTCTTCTCGAACTTGATAGTATGATTAGTAAGATTGTTCACTGACTTAGGAGATCCTTTAGTCCAAGGATCTTGTTCACTCAACCAACGCTTGAATGTTCTGATTTTTTCAATGACTTCATCACGAGGACTACCGCCTAGTACCATCATAAGAACTTCCATTAGAAACTCTTGAACATACTTAGGAGTATCTGCTCTCTTAAGATCAAGACCCATTGCCTTAATCTTACCCATCTTACCATCAATGTCCTGACGCTTACCTTCAAGATCAAAGATGTTGATCGCATAACGCTTCTTTGTGATAAAGAGAGTACGATCACCGATAAGCTCACGACCAGCTTTGATCACTTCGCCGTTCTTACGAGGACAGTGAAACGCACGTTCCATGAATGCAGGGAAGCTAGCATTGGTCATTTCAGCGATTTGATCGTATAGAGCGATACAGCTATCTTTGTCCCATACCAATTCACCACTGTCAATCTGTTCCTTGAGAATAGGATATGCCGAGAAGTAACAGGAGTCAGTATCACCATACACAATAGCGTCGCCGTCGTGTTCATACTTTTCCGTGATGATTTCGTTTATCTGGCTCATCATATGTTTAGTAATTTGACGACCAGACAACGTAACTGACTGCCCGATTCTTTTATCGTAGAAACGACAATGCTCATTCAAAAGCGCACCATACGCAGAGTTAAGCAAAATCTTACGAACTAGCTGACGCTTATCGTAATACTCAAACTTATCTGTGCCATATGCTGCCTTTGCTTCCTTCTGAATGCTCTTACGTTCTGAATACCAGCGTGAAAGCAATCCTGGAATGACGCCCTCTTTCTCATACGTAAAGATTGTGCCGTTCGCACTGATCATCCAAGGGCGATGACTATCAAAGATAAGCTTCCAAATCTCTGCGGCACTCATTTCTACGCTACGACCATCTTCATAGTCAATCGTAAGCATAGTGCCACGCTCTTGATTCATGATAGCTGTATATTCAAGCGAGCCGAACAAGTTTTCCCAAAGAATAGCACCTGTTACTGCATCAGCATCATCACCATTCTTTTTCTTACGCTTGTCTTTAGCAAGTGCAATGCCCTTATCGTACATGTATTTGTCTGTTAATGTTTGACGAACCTGACCCACAATAGTTTCGGGAGCCATATTCAATGCACGAATAGCAGAAGGATATAGTGAGTTAATGTCAACTGCGCCTACCCATTCATGAATGCCCTTCTTTGGAACAGCAACATAAGCACCAGCAGCCTGCTGCTCATCACCATAGCTATCTTTGCGCTTCTTGTCCGGGACAATCATATCACGAGCATGAGCTTCGTTATAGATAGCCATTTCAATCATTGCCACCGAACCCATGACAGTTGGCAGCAACACAGTATTCTCGTGAGCCAGAGCGTTTGCTAGATCAAGGAACTTAAGCTTGTTGTGAATCTTATAGACCAGCATAGTATCTTGTCTGTTGTATTCCACGAACAGTTTGAAGTCCTTATTATACAACTGATCAAGACTACCTTCATATTGAGTCTTGCGCTCACCCAACTCATACTCACCGATAGCATCAAGTGAATAGCTATGACGGCTTTCGTAGTTGTACTTTTTGTAAAGCTGTAGATAGTCCATATGAATACGACCAATCAAGTCGTAAGTCTGTTCTTCTTTGCCAAACCGTTCATAAGTGCGAGGCTTGGGAAGCTGTCCAAGCAAACAAAACTTGCGTGTATCGTCCTTACTCATAATGCGAGTAACACGATTCACGCAATAGGGAATATCGTATCCTTCTGAGTTCCAACCAGTGATAACATCTGCATCTTCAATCAATGCAAAGAATGTTTCAAACATTTCAATTTCACTGCGGAACAACAAGCAGTTTTCAAACTCTGATGTTAGTTCCTGTGCAGTTTCATCACTCATATGTCTAGGAGGAATAACGAGTGTTACTAGTTGTTCTAGCCAGTCCAGATAAACTGAAATAGCAGTGACCGCGTTGAACGGATCGTCCGTTGGACTATAACCACGCTCTCGGTCAAAATCAACTTCAATGTCGAAGAATGCGGTGTGAAGTTTGGGAGGCTCAGCATTCAGATAATTATCGCTCAAACATCTGAAAATAACGTTAATGTCACTTTCAAATAGTTCTTTGCCACGATGAATCCTGCGTTCTTTCTCAAACTCTGCCTTTTTGCGAGTAGAGAATCTACTTACAGGATCACCGTAGATAGAGCGATATTTACCTTTAGGATCACTATAGTAAAATGTGTAGTTAGTCTGATATTCCTTGTAGAGTCGTTTACCCTCAGGGGTACGTTCTACTACATGAATACGATCAGACTTGCTATCTAATATGGCGTCAATATATGACATTAATTAGGCTTTACCCACCGTCTGTAGAATAGTGTTAAGTTCTTCGTTAGCTTCGTTTTCTTCATTGAGGCGCTGCTTATGAGCAATCTTGATAGCCTTCTTGAGGACACTTGGCTTAACTTCAAGTTCTTCTGCAATCGCTTTAACAGTATCGTTAAGACCATCGTTAAGAGTATCAACTTCCTGTAGTACGCTGATACCTTCGTTGATAAGCTGGGTCAACTTGACCTTAGCTTCTTGATTAAATGTACGTGACATAGTTTCTCCTTATAGTCTACACAGTATATAGCATATACGAAGACAGGTCAAGGATTTGTTTGGGTTATTTCACCGTTTTACTGGAAGATGTGATGGTTCTCTTTACCATAGATTTTGATGTACTTGCCCGCAAGCATATCAGCCATAGCTTCAATAGGACTGCCAGGATAACTATCTCCTGGCTGAACCATACCAAGTTCTTCTTGACGAACGTGGACCAACTCGTGGAATACAGTTCTAAGGATATCAACCAAATTGCGATTTTTGGCATACACCCATACACTATCGCCGCCCATAACATGACGACCGGTGTGGTGATTATCTTGCGCTTCTTCGGTATCCATGCTTAATTCTACTTTTGGAACTTTCTGAAGGTTTAGTCTTTTTGCGGTCCAATCCACAAACTTGGATACTTCTTGTTCAATGTCAACATTGTCTGATTCAGCTTCATCTAATTTACTTTTAATCCAGTGATCAGGTGTATCGTTGAACTTTTTCTTAAACAAATCGTGGAGGGCCTTGTCAGTAATCTTGTGCTTACGAGCAATTTTCTTCATTAACTTGTCAATAGTGTTATAATCATGCTTAGCCAATGATGGGAGTCTTTTAGCCAATTCTAACTCAGGAGCTTCGTTAACACTTTCGCCACCACCGCCATCGCTACCAGAATCACCGTACTCGCTACCGCCAAAAAAGGCATATCCTGGGAAGAAATATCCGCCATATGCGCGGCGAGATTTCTTTCTTTTGCGTTTGCGTTCGGTAATGAATTCTATTGCTCTCATGAATGTATTTATCTTTTTAAGTACTCATCAGTACTTGATTTCCGTACGGCTTAAGTTTTAAATCATGTTGCTTTGAGAATTTTACAAATGCTTCTCTGACTGGCGGCATAAAGTAGTCATCTCCTATTATAAAACGATCCTTCTTCATTTTTGGATAGAAATGTTGTAGCTCTTTTGTAACATGTTCTTCTGTGTGCAGCGAATCCACAATCAGCATTGAAATATTATCAACTTCTAAATCTAAACTACTTCCCACATGCTGTGCTATATTGTTGATATCTGACAAATGTGCCTGTTGAATGTGAATTATATCATTAGGATCAATTCCTATCAAATCACATTCTTGCAGAAATTTATATAATTTTGAGCTAACGCTAGTGGCATATGCATTCCATACATAAGGATCGCATATGTCTATAGTATGAAAGATTAGATTAGGATAACGAGTTGCAAAATACTGTGTCAACCCGCCCATCCATGTTCCTAACTCTACTACAATCTCACCATCCTCAAGAGTAGCAAGTCTTTTGTCAATAAATTCTCTACCAAATTCATCTATACCAACACACGGATTAGTTTTAGCATTTTGGTTGATTCGTTCTAGTTGCGTGTTAGTCAGCATCGCACGGAATCCAGTGGGCGTACATAGCAATTCTGTCACATAGGGCAGCATCGTATGGCATTACTCCGTGTCCCAACTCATTACTATGTATTATTGCACTGTTTGGTGTAGGGGAAAATATTAAATCTTTTTGGTCTTTACTCTTGCTTATGTATATTTCCCCGGATTCTACCCAACGCATGTGCAAGTAATATATAGAAATATAGAAATTTTTAGGATCCTGACTGAATGATGGGGGATGAGTATGCCATCTTCCTTCGTCTTTGTTTAGACGTATCGTAACCCCGGTTGGCTTAAGTTTTTTTCCGACGGTCTTCTCCATTATGCTAGCTAGTTGATCAAACAGAGGTTCAAAAATAGTAGCATTGTTTGTGAAATTTGCATGGAAATATGTAGTGCTTTTGAAACTAGGGTCCAAAAGGGTTTTGCTGCGGGCTATGTGCAAAAAGTTAATAGGGTCAAGTACGTCAGTGATACGAAAAACTTCCGTACCGTCGACTGCATATTCTTCAATGTTCATTCACATATTTATCATTTGGATATGGCAATGGCGACGATTTTACTCGCCGCCATTACGCTTAGTCAGTTATTAGAAACGAAGACCGAAGCCAACGAGTCCACCGTGACGGCCGACAGCACCGTCGAAGTCAGTGTAGCGATACTCAGCCTTAGCAAAAGTTGAGCCAATGAGCTTCACTTCAAGTCCGCCGCCGACAGTGAGACCATCAAGCTTAGCGACAACGCCGCGAACAGCAGGACGCTCAAGATTGGTATAACCGACGCGGGTATAAGCAAGAACATTCTTGTTCAAGGTATAACCAAGACGAGCGGCTGCACCAAGGTCAGCACGATCAAAGACGTTAGCAGCGGTTGCTTCAACGCCAAGAACTACCTTGCCGAACTGAAGATCATAGCCAAGGGCAGCGCCATAGGCAATGTCAGTTGCGTCAACACCACCGGTAACGTCATCGGCTCCAGCAGTCACTTCAACACGAGGACCAGCAAAGTCCTGTGCCATTGCAGGGGTAGTAAAAGCAGCGGTTGCGAGTGCTGCGAGTGCGATTAACTTCTTCATACTTTTTGTTTTCCTTTTAAGTTTGAAAATCTGACATTTTCATGTCAGTCTTATATTTACATCATATACGTGTCTGTGTCAAAAATATTGGGTAACTTACTTTGAAGTCGCCCTATATATACCATCCCATTTAGCAGGAGGATTCTCTTTATACTCATTGATACGTTCAATCATCATATCGTAATACTGGTCCATTTCTCCTCTCCAGCATTTCTTCAAGTCACTTGCATATTTTGCAGCAACTTCCCAGTGACCTTGACGATATAGTTCTAAGAATTTCATGTGCTGTGTTTCACCTAATATGTCATGGAATGGTAGAACCGTGAATATTCTAGCAGGTTCAGTCTTACCCTTCACAGCAATCAAATCAAGCTCTACGACTTGGTACTCGTCCAGTACCGCACGAGCAGTTTTGGGTCCGAGGACAATCTTAACGCCGTAAGGTTTGCTTTGACCTTCGAGCCTAGCTGCAAGATTAACGCCGTCACCAAGACAAGTATAGTCGAAACGCTGATCACTACCCATATTACCGACAACCACAGTGTCAGTATTAATACCGAGGCCCATTCCAAAAGCTGGGATGCCTTCCTCTTTAATTTCATCATTGAATTCCTCTAATGTTTTCAGCATCATAAATGCTGTTCTAACTGCATCCTTAGCATGTTGTGCGTTGTCTAATGGAGCATTCCAAAACGCCATTTGAGCATCACCAATATACTTATCTAGTGTACCCTTGTTCTCAAGAATTGCTTTAGTCATCGCAGTCATGTAACGGTTCATGATCTTGGTTAGACCCTGAACATCTTTGCCATAGTGTTCACTGATTGTAGTGAAGCCACGAACGTCAGTAAACATAATTGACAATTCTTGTTCTGTACCACCAAGTTGTAGTAGTTCAGGTTGACGCTGTAGTTGTGCTACAAGATCAGGACTTAGATATGTACCGAACTGCTTCTTAATCTGTTGCTTCTGTAAATACTCACTGATAAATTTAACAGTATAAATGTGCATATATATTACTAGTGCAGCCAAAACATTGAAAGAAATATCAAACAATATCTTGTTGTGGGTAAATAGATACATCGGAGCATAAATATATCCGGCTAGTAATATTCCGATCCAAACGATTGAATATCTTACTCGTGACAGTAAAATGATCAATATTGAAAGAACGACAAATGCAAGAAGATCAACTAATTCAACCCAATTCGGAATTGATACAGAATCCCCAGCTATTAGAGTCTCAAGCATACTCGCCTGAAGGGCATGGGGATATTGCGCACCTGATGGAGTCGCTACAGGGTTCGCTACCCCAGCAGCAGTTACGCCAAGTATTACGATCTTACCAGTCAGATCAGGAAACGGTTCCCCGATTTCTATTGACTGAAACTGATAGTTCGGATTAATAAACACACGACCATATTCATCTGTTTTGATTGTACCAAATTGAGGAACACGTAATGCTTCAACACCCGTCTGATTTATCTTCGCCTGATATGAAGGATCTCCCGCAGCAACTCTCAAAAGTTCTAAAGAAAACGCAGGATAATATTCGCCATTTGAAGTCCCTAATAAAGGCACTCGGCGAGTTACCCCGTCCGTCTCTGGAAGAGAAGATGTTATGCCGACGCCTACAGCAGACTCTTGAAGTATTGGAATGTTATCAAGTACACATGGATAGTTCGGAAGAAAATCAGTGGGTTGTCCGTCACCAATTACAGCAACGCCTGTACGACGAGGGATCCGATTATCCTTAACACAATCATCAGTGAGTGTTTGACTCAATACAACTGGATACTCCTTTAAGGTATCCGAAAGAACTCTGTCAGACCCGAAACGATCAGGCTCAGGCATAAGAACAGTACTACCAACAATACCAGCCCCTCCACTATAAAGGTCGCTAATAACTTTAGCATGGACCTCTCTTGGAAACGGCCATTGACCATATTTTTCAATTGCTTTCTCCCCAATATTAGCAACTACAATCTGTTCTGATTTGACTGGCTCACCCAGCATCAGATAGTCATAATACTTTAATTTTATACTATCTACTAGATACGGATTCATTATCTTTACTGATAGTAATAAGAATAGTGTAGCTACTGCCAGCCACGGTGACAATAGAATTTTACTCGCTTTGTTTAACATTGATTATAGTTCCTCCGGCTGGTTCGTTGATTTCAATTAGGAATGATTTTCCATTACTGTCTATGAATAGTGTTTTATTTGAGTCTTTCTTAACAACAATATCAACAGTAGTACTTAGTGTTCTGACAAGTCTTAGATAGTCACCAGACATAATAGTAGTGATTTGAGTAGTGTTATTAAGACCAAATGTAGTTCCACACAGTTTCACTCCGTCTCTTGTCATACATTCTTCGTTACTCAAATCGTCAAGAAAATCTTCTCCAAGAAAATCACTGTCAATGGCATTGATATCAAGATCCGAACTAGCTAACTGATCTTCTTTTAAATCGTCTCTAGCAAGAAAATCAACATCAAGTTCTGTCAAATCTAATAGATTAGTTCTAGCATCAGCAACTTCTTCGGCTGTACGAACTTCTTCTGCGGGAGATATAATTAGCATGTTGTCAATCATATCAAGTGAGAGATTCAATATAACTGGGCGAGAGGGTCTACTATCCATTGTAGATACGATAGTAGCTTGGAATGCTTTATTGAGAATGACGAAACCTGCAGCATTTGCTACAGTGATTTCTCCTACCGATCCGTCTTCTTCTGGAAGTAAGACAATCAAACTTTTACCAAAGTCATCTACTGTTGCTGCAAAGTCTGTACCACGAACAGCAATTGTCGCTGTGGGTGTTCTGAGATTGATATTGCTCTTGTTTATTCCACCGGACTTACCAGTAGCGAATCTAACAGTACCGGACGCAAACTTAAGAGCCATTCTACTGGTAGATGGGTTACCGCTGTAAACGAAATCATCAATGACAAGCCTAGATTGTTCTGTAACTTTAACTGTTGAATTATCTACGAATGTGATTTCAACTCTACCATTACCAGTCTGCACCCTATCCATTTTGGCAATAGGTAACTGAGGTCGTACAGGAACTCTTGTCGAATTCTTTACGACCTCACTCACCCCTCGGTTTTGCGTAACCTTGCCTATATTAGCATGGGCCGCCGGCGTTACACTGATTAATAGTAATAGTGCTGCCGTTGCTCGTGCTATTGATCTTAAGTGTGTCAACATTCGTTGTACTCTTTTGATTTATTGCTACAGTATTGGTGTTACCAGTAAGAGCTAATTCAATATTCTTTCCGGCAGTACCATCTTGTACTGTAGTAATAGTATTCCCGTCACCTGCAATCGTTTTCGTGTTAACTACATCGTCTGCATTTATGGTAGATGTAAGTGTATTAGTATCACCTGTAACAGTAATAGTCTGAGTTGCGTTTGTTGCAGATGCTAACGTACCCTGATTGAATGTTAGGTTGTTTGAATCTCCGGTAACTTCTAGCGTCTTGGTAGACCCTGCAACACTAGCGCCATCGCCCTGATCATACGTCAATGTGTTACCATCACCCGTAACTGTAACATCCATTGTTACGTTATCAGCTTGAACAATAGACCCCTGAATAGAGTTATTGTTGCCTTCTTGAGTTGTTGTTATTGTTTGATTATTTCCCTCAAGTACAACACGATTTTGTTCGGTTCCGATTCTGTTGCTCTGTCCTTTCTGAGTAATATTGATATTACTACCGTCACCAACCTGCTCAATAAAAATAGAGTTGGTAGTTGATTGTTGAGCTAAAGCAATGGAACCTGTCATTAAAGCCATTATGGCAATTATTATTTTGTTTTTCATTGTTCCCCGTCCTTATATTTAAAGTATCCCTTTTCTACTCCTTGCTTTATTAATTGTAAAACTGCTTCTTCAATGGCCATCTTTACTGCCATTGTGTTCGCTTCATTCTCAGTCATGCCAGCTTCGGCTTCAACTAGCTTTGTGCCAACATCCACGAACTTAAAAAGAGATAAGTCCCTGCCTACTGATAGTACAGTCTTTGATACTTGAACGTTGAGAATTACTTCCCCTGTGTTGGTGTTGACTGCACGCAACGCCACTACTACCTGATCTTTTCTATACATAGTTGTGCCGCCGATGCCTAAATATCTCGCACCTGCACCACCCGTTTGTATATTAGTATCATAGCCTATGATGCCACCTTGAATGATCAGACCAGCAAACAACATTGGCTCAAGTTTGTTTGCACCTTCACCGAGATATTCTTCGCGGGTTTGGCGCACAATCTGTCTTTCTTTTGCAAGATCATCAACACGATTGCGCTCAACAACTCTGAACCATGTTCCTCCGCCTGCATCTTTCAAAGCAGAAATCAATAATGGTGTCCCGCCCTGTGTCACAGCAGTTGAGATACTAGCGAGTCCGTCTCTATCTCGTCTCTGACCTGTCAAATCCGGAAAGTCATACACTGCTACAACAGCTTGTCTTTCAGGAGCCGGCAAACTTTGAAGTTCTCTAATCTGCGTGTTAACAACAGCAGGAGTATCTTGCATACTAAGTATACCTGTCCCAGAGGACATACATCCGCCCAACAAGAAGGGTAATATCAAAACTTGCCACTTCATTACCATTTAAATCCACTTGTTGGAATAATAATTTCTGTTACATTTCCTGCATCATCAATGATTACGAGTTTGATTTCTGTATCTGTCTTTTCGTACTTGATTTCGTTACCTTCAAGAGTAAATGCTCCTGACTGTCCGCCCATTGAACCAAATAGATTGTTGGTCAATTGCTGAGCAAGCTGGGAGTAGATACGAGATTGCAAATTGTTCATAAATCGGTTTAGGATTGAATTCTTTTCTTCAAGTGCTTGTGCCTTAAGATCAGCTTCTATCTTGTCTTGGATAGCTTTCTTGCGCATAGTTTCTTGATTTTCAATAGTTAGCCACTGTGCTCCGGCGTTGTTTCCAGAAAATGATGGATTCTTGAATTGAAAAACTATCTCTGTGGCTTGTGCTGGCGCGCTTACTAAGAGTAGTGATAATATGATTGCTTTTTTCAACATTTATTTCCCCTTAGTCTTTTTCTTTAATGATTTTGTTAATTTGTTCTTCTGCTTGTACTCTTTCATGTTCAATGGTTTTGCCGCGCAAGTGTAGCACAGTATCTACTTTTTGCTTTAAACGAATTAGATCATTGTCAAGCATACGAATACGATCAATCAAGCCAATCAATGTTACATTAGCTTCACTTAATACTGGGTCAACTTCTTCTGTTGCCCATTGCCAAACATAGTACACGAAATAACCCATGCCGCCAGCGGCGATGATGGGGAATCCGTACTCACTGATTAGGGTAGCAATGTCTTCCATTAGTCTTTTCTCGCATCGTCCTTGCCATCCGCTCTAGATATACGATCAATGTCGGGTCTAAGCCCTAACGCATTAGATACAACTGTGTCAATACGTATAACATCGTGGTTCATTGTCTTTACACGATTGTCTAAAGACTTGATGATTCCTCTCATGCCACTAATGCTACCAGTGACACCTGCAAGAATAAACTTCAATGTTAGAAAAACGAAATAACCGGCTGCTAACGCCGCAGCAATAGGAAAGCCTACATCGGCTACTAGTTTAAAAAATTCCCCCACATAAGCTCCTTATTATTATTTTTATAATAATATTTAGCGTTGCGGAGGCAAAAATAAACTACGTGTATTAGTTATGGTTACTAGGCTTGATGTGTTCAGCTAAAATGTGAGCTATTTGCTTATGGCCAGTTAAACTAGGATGATCATCCGATTCGGAAACTCTCTCGTATTCCACTAAGTTCAGCCAGTTAAACTTGTCTTTACAAAATTCATGTGCTTCTTTCGGAAACTGCTCTAGTATATTAGCATCGTGAGTCCAAAAATAGTAAGGGATATTGTGCTGTTTTAGTAAATTGTCCACTGCTAAAAGATCACCGATAAACCGATACATGCCTTCAATTTCAGTATATGTTGACAATCTTAGATCATTGTATTTTTTCTTAGTCACCTCATTACGATCATATGGATTTAGTATACAATCAATCTTGGCTCTAACCCAACGGTCTTGATGATTTTCATATTCGTTACTGTAGTTTTCCGGATAATAAAACTCATACCTAGAAAGTTCTGTCCATTGAATTATTGCCACGGTCTTTTCTAAGTCTTCGTTTGACTGTGCCATTATCCAATCAAACGTAGTTCTCACTATACGTTGATTACTTCCACAACCGGTTGATAGATTGTAGGTTTTTTCGGCTTGTACAAGATCGCCTAATTTTTTAGGCCAAACAGCATTAGCTCTTAACCTATCATGTTTGTCAAGGTTGAGGCCACCGCCCCAAGTCCAACTACATCCATTTGTTAGTAAAATCATCTACTATTTAGTAGATGCTCTTTGGTGCTCTCGGTTTGTTGTAGCTCTTTACTACATCAATAAATGCTTCCTTGCTTTGAACAGCCATGTTTTGCATTTCTTCACGATCCATTGGCTTGAGGTCTTCATAGCGATTCAAGAACGCAATCATTGCATTTACAGGAATCTCAGCCTTTGATCCATCACGAAAGACGATAGGGCGATTACCGCCAGTGTCCATGCTCTTGCGAATCTGCATGACAATGTTTGGAACCTTGTCAGTATCTGGATCTTCAACGTTGTCAAACGATTCGTTAAGCAGTTCATTAATTTTCATATTCTATCACCTTTGTAGTATTTATCAGTGAATCACTGTTTTATCATATTGGGCTACCAATGTCAACCGTTATATAGCCTTGCTTCTAATTCTCTTGATGGATCAATCCGAAATGCTGCTCTAGCTCTTTCAATTGCTTGCTCAGGGCTAGTAGCACGAACGGTAACGCCGCCATTATCGCCTACGTCTGATACTTGATACACTTCACCTTCGCTGGGTTGCCCAGATGTTGTGCCAGTGTTTCTTCTTGATACAGTTAAATCCATAATCGACCATTCTGGTCTTGCTCTAGTAGCAGCGTGATACGCTTCTTCTTCGCTAGGAGCACTAACGGTTATAGTGCCGCCCATTCTGTTGTTGCTAACATAGAACTCTTGATTTTGTGTTGATGAACGGTTATTTAGGGCAGCTATATTTTCTAGTTGGTGTCTGTATCGTATCTCAGCGGCGAGGGGGGACATGTCAGTTACGGATACATTTAAGTTATTACCTAAATTAGGGTATAGTAGCATAGCAATACGTTGTGCTTCGCCGGGCGATCTAGCAGCAATAGTTTCCTCAGATGCATTTGAACCAGTTACAAGGTATGCATTATATTGTGATCCTTCTTGATTTTGAGGCTCTTCTTGGGGTTGAGGCTCTGCCGAAAGAACTCTGATTTGATGCTGATAACTATCCCAACTTGGATTATTTCTTAATGCACGACTCAATGCAGTTGCGCTATCTCTTGCACCTAGGCTTACTCGTTGATTTAATGTATTGTTGACAACAACGAACTCTATTTCGCCAGGAGCCATTCTAGGTGCTTGACGCTGATACTCGCTAGCTAGCTTAACAGTTAGTTTATCTTTTGGTAAATCATCGTTATAGCTCATAGCAATATCAATTGCCTGCAATGGAGTCAGTGCGTTATATATGCTAACTAAATCGCCATCAGCATCTAAAACAGCGTATTCTTTTTTGCCAGTATAGTCAGTGACAATGATATTTTCAATGTCATCAGGCTTGAACCAGCTTGGCTCAAGATTCATTGCCGCTTCCATTGCCTTGTTAGCGTCATTAACTTGTTCTGTCTTCTTGAGGAACATTCTACGAGTGTCGCCAGTTGGATTATCATATTCAATAATCCAGTCACCGTCGTTCGCTTCATAAAAATCTAATTCAACAACACCTTCTTTAGAAAGCTTTTCTTTTTTTCTTTGTGACTGAGAATACTTGAGCTTGTTCTTCAATTCTTCTCTAGTAATTGTACCTGCTGCATATTGAACAAATACATCTTCCAATGAACCCTTTGTGGGTGCAAACATTTTAGTCAACTTTTTTAAGTATTCTTTGCGATACTTCTCAGGATCAACTGCTGCATCAAGCGCAACCACGCAACGATACAATGTATCTTCAATCTTGTCAAAGTTCTGTCCAAGCCAATCACCACCCGGGCCCCTAAATTCAACACGATTATCTTTAGGATTAATACTAGTGAACTTACCTACTCTACCTGAGTGAATAACTCTACTTGCCATAGTTTCAAGATTATCTTTTAATCTCTTGAACAATAGTTCTTTATCTTGTGCATTAGGTGCTTCTTCAATAATATCCATAGCACTCTTACAATATGTGTTTGCGCTACGACCAAATCTGTCTAGTAGATATCTATCACCTAGCAACAATGTCAATTTAACAAAGTCAAGCTTTTCTTGATCAAAACCAGGAACACTAACATTCATGTGTAAGCCGGTAGTTCTATTTGTATAGGCTCCCTTTTCATCAGCCCACTCTTTGATCTTCTTTACATCTTCTAATGCTTCGTCAATAGGCAAGGGAGGACTAATGAACTCTAGACCGGCATCGTCTCCTGAGCCGCTTAAGCTGCTATCTGGTTCAATAGTGTATGCATCACTTGTTCTTGGACCACCGTGATAACCTGTGCTGTAGTGAACTTTACGACCAATTGCATCTGAGAATTCATCTGCTAGACTTTCAAGATTCATTTCACTGTCACCGTCACCAGGATAAGTCCAGTGCGGCCAGCTAACATATTCTCTTACATTATCATTAACATCGCTCATGTAGCGAATGCCAATGTTTCTTAAGAATTCTCTTTCGTCAAAGTCGGCATTGTCTTGGCGGTCTTCTCTGAATTCATCATATGCACTTTGATAACTATCGCTGCTGAAGCCTTCTTCCCACTCATCTTCAATGAATTGCATCCAATCAGATCCATCAGGATTTCTGTTGCCGAATAAATCTTCTTCTTTGTTAACGTGATCAGCGATAGTGTCGGGGTCTACATTATCTTTGACCCACTTAGCGAAGAATTCCCTGCCTTCGTTATTCCATTGTTCGTCTATCTGTTCGCTCTGCCACTCATAGAACTTTTCTCTTAGTTCTTCTTCTAGGTCACGGATAGTGCTACGGTCATTGTAGTCCCCGTCGTTAAAGAAGCGAACGATATCATCAATATCATACGCTTCTTCATCATAATCCATATCCTCTTCTGGATCAGCATCCTCGTCATCTATTGAACCAACATCAGGGACAATCATTTCAAATTCAATACCTACCAATGCATCAGTTTGCCCAGCAAGCTTTTTCAAGTTGCCAGGACTCATATTGACTTCAAAAAGCTCTTGCTGAGCTTCTACAATAGGTACGAATTGTTTTGCTCTCATTTTCTACCAATCTTCATAAATCTTGTATAATTAATTTCAGGGTCTTCTAAATATTTATCACCAGTATAATATACTTTGGACAGCGGGAAATAGTCAACAAAGTCTTCAATCTGTTCAGTGGGGAATAACGTATTCTCGTTGTTGTTTCTAGCTTGTAATAAACATAGCATATTATCGGGAACTTTATTCAAAAATACAGGTCCTGTCTCATTGCAGCTAGTATTGATCACTACTCCCGGCTCATCATAAACAATATCTTCTGCTTTTTGATTAAGAAATACAATCTTACCATCACTGTTTATCTTGTCTAATAGCTTTTTACTTTGACGCAACCATTCTTCGTTTGGTTCAACTAATACTAATTTGTCAAACTTGACACCGGCTTCTTTTAAGAAAATAGCCATGTTGCCATACCAGCTACCTAGTATATAAATAGTGCCAGCACTCTTACCCTTAAGACCTCGTGCTAGTTTCTCAGCTAACCATGTCTTACTCTCAACTAAGTCTGGAGTAAAGCTACCCTCTAATGTGTTTGGGCTTGCTTCATCAATGATTTCTTCTGCGAGAGCTACTTCTTCTACATCAACTATCTTTGCTTGTCTAGGATCGGTAATTACGTAACTCAAATTACCCTTGTCTTCATATCTATTCTTATAAACGAAACCATCAATACCCAAATCACTTAATTTGCTAAGTAATCTTTTTCGTAGTTCTTGCGGGTCTTGTTCAGTGGTAATGTATTCCATTTCTTCTTGGCTAATAAGTTTCTTATCTCTTAGTTCAAATGCATACAGTCTATCATAATGAACGCCTGGAAAATCTTTAATAGTTAATGGATTGTTAATGTTTAATTCTACTTTGTAGACTTTACCACTCTTTACCTTCTTATAATCCATTCTATCATGTGCTGCTTTTTCAGAGCCAAAGTGGCTGAATGGGCGAAACTCTGTAATGTCATCAGTTGACCCATGATAGGCAACAGTGTTGATTGACTTATCTTCTGTTAAGCTAACTTCTTCTTTGAAGATAGCATAGTAGATAGGATATTCTTCGTCGCCAGTCAATCCCGACTCAATTGGCATGTTGCCGTCTTCACGATTGATGAAGTCTCTCAATACTTCGTCGTAAATGTCTTCGTACTTGTCTAAGTGTCTAGGATCTTCTTTTGGCAGATGACAACGATCTTGTGCATCTTGCTGGCAGTAATCACTGAATCCTTCAAAATGAACTGTATAGGGACCGAACTTTTCTACGCCAACGTCATCTGGACCCAAATTGAATAGAAATTCTTCAATTTTTCCTAAATAGTTTTTATTATCTGAGTTAGTATTCTCAACCACAATAGGTTGCTCCTGAATCTCAGGTTCTTGTTCAAGTAAGGATAGTGTGTGAATCAACATCTGCATACTATCCGGGGACATTACGCCCTCGCAGTTTTGAGAATACTTCTTAACATCCATTGATGCTTAGCGTGTGCGTCAATTCTGCCTGCAATAAAGTCACAGATTCCCTGCTCATCTGCTTCGTTGGCTACATGAAACGCTTGCTTGTACATGTCAAGTACAATAGCGTTGTCATGATATAGTTCTTGCATCATTAATTCAGCACGAGGAATCTTAACCTGATCTTCAATCTGACTCAACTCAGCATAGCGAAGAATGCTGCCGGGAGTATATGAATCAAGCTGGCGAATGATTTCAGCTAACTTGTCAATTGTATTATCGTAAACTTCTGAATAATAGTCACCAAAGAAACTATGGTATTGTGGAAAGTTCGGGCCTTCCACATTCCAATGAAAGTTCTGAGCTTTGATTGACAAAGCATACGCAGTGGCTAAGAGTGTTTTGAGTGTATCAGTAAGCATATTAATAGTCCTATAAACTATTTATCGTTTTGGAGACGAATGCTCACAAAGATTGTCAGATGCTTTAGTTTTCCAAATGTTGGGGAATAATCCATGAACTATTAGTATACCTGCTACTTTCCAAGCACGATATAAATGCTCAAAGTAACTTTTATTCACTTCTTTAAGGTGACTCATGATTCTTCATCCAAGCTGTTGCAATATATTTAGTTCCACGAGTCACTATGTTTCCCCCATGAATAGTAAGATTTGCAGTATTATCATTATCGTAAAAGAATAGCAAACAAGAACCAATTGCCGGCTCTACCGTCATTGATAGTTTTCCAAAGAATGTGTCTCCTCCAACAAAATCTTCGTTCAAATAAAAGATAGCAGTGGCAATTCTATTGTTGTTATCGCCAAAATCACAGTGCTGTTTGTATTCTTGATTAACTTCATAACGCTGAATGCTTATGTTTTCAGAGACATATTTTATGCTTTTATTAGGTGAATGTTTTTCAGCCAACTCAGTTGCTAGGGATTTTAAGAATGCAAACTCATCTTGCCTGTCGTAATGAGTGTGACTTGACCTAACATTAGGATCTATGGAAGCATCGCCATAGATTTTGGATTCTAAGAATGTCAATTCTGAATTGATGATATCATCACAATCTTTGGGAGTCAATACATCTTTTACTAATACTATTCTGGGTGCGATAGATAATATCATATTGTCAAATCAGTGCTTTTTACGTTTACCAACATTATCTTCGTATGTCATCGCAGTAATACGACGAGGACCCTTACGATTGAACTTATTGTATTCTTGCTCATACGTAGTAGGACCACCCATCATTTGCCCGCCGCCCTTTCCAGCAGAGCCTCCACCTTGACCAGTGCTTGCGGTCTCAAATAACTCGCTTATTTTCAAAGCTTGAGACCCCTCATAATAGCACTTTCTTTTGGTACGCAGTTGGGGACCATCTTGTCACCCTTCTTTTTCATACCAACTTGCTTATGACTGTCCCAGCATTTTTCGTCAAGCTGTTCTTCTTCGTTAGTGTTCTTGACGCAGTTTGGATATGTCTTACCAAACATTTTCTTTGTGCCTTGCTTCTCATAGCCCTTCCAGCATTTTTCGTCAAGCTGCTCATCTTCTTTAAAAGTACCTGCGCTCTTTGGCTTGAACTTGCGATATGATTCGCCAGCGTTTCCACCTTGACCCATACCACCTGCATATGCTGTATCTTCTTTAACTCCGCCGAACTTTTTATTGAACATCTTAATGAGTTGCAATTGTTCTCCCGCATCATAATCACCGAAGAAATCGCACATGTTAGATGAAGCAAACATGCTTAGCTGCTCTCTAGCATCATCAATCGCTTCTTCTGTATCAGATAGATCAACAGGTTCCCAATCGTATCCTTCTTCACGCATTTCTCTAGCTAAGTCTCTTGCATACTGCTTGACATTAGCCGGATAGCTTTCAGTAATGCCGGCACTCTTTGGCTTATACTTTCTCCAGCCACCTTCACCACTAGCTCCTGTAGGATTATCGGTTGGTGTTTCGCTGATAGCACCTCTGAATTGACGATCCTTTTGACCACCGTATGGATTAGTTGCTGCTGTCTTTTCTGCTGCGAACTCTCCGGTGTAATCTTCTCCGAAGTAGCCCTTTTCCATTTCTTCTTCGGCAGCAACGATGGTGTTAAGCGTGTTGGCAAGTTGCTTTACATTATATGCTGAGTTTTTAAACTTACCCTCACTAACATCCTTAGCTAATTCATTAGCTTCCATCTGCGCTTTCTTTTTAAGATTGCTGAGTTTATATGAACCAGCGCCGCCCAACACAGCTACATCAGGATCTTTAGCATCATGTCCAATGATGACTCCCTCACGCATTTCTCTCTTTAGCTCAAACTTCTTGTTAGGAAACTTGGCTTGTAGTCTTTCCATATCACTTTTAGCTTCGTGATCCTTAGCATACTTGGTTGAAGGTTTGCCGTCAATGTACAATACTAATACATTTTCGCTCTCATCAACGATACCCTTCATGATAGAGCTTTCATTCTTTTTGCCGCCTGTACCCCAGTTGCTTGCGCCCTTCTTACGGCACTGAACTAACGCACCTGAAGCATATGCACTTGGCCATACTTTGTAACGGGCTTTCACCTTATGATAGCAAGCATCCTTCTTTTCGTTGATCATTGATTCGTGAACAATAGGCCCGCGGCATTCTGGGCATTGATTAAATGGGATACCTTCATTCATATCTTCGTTCTTCTTCTTTCCTGCGCAATGTGCTTTTTGGCTAAAGCCTTTTGGGTTAGAGCAATTAATACTATCTTTGTATTTCTGACTCCACTTTTCATTTACTTGAATTTCTTCGTTAGACTTCTTTTTAGTAGCTACATTCTTAGCCTTGCCTCTACGCTCTGGGTTTGGATCTTCTCTGCGCTTCTTTGCAGCAGCATACTTACGACCCTTCTTGCCTAAATTCTGTGCTTTCTTTTGCGGAAGACACTTAGGCTTACCTTCTTTATCACTGCCTCTTGCACAAGCACCGCGAATTTTACCATCAGGACCGAAACGAACCCACTTCTCTTTGAACCACTTACGTAGATTCTCATCTAATTGTTCAATGTCGCTAAACTCGTCGCTAGTCATATCAGTCTGCTTTCTTATTCTTATCTTTTTCAGTGATTGGGCCGCCAGTTACCCAAGCTTTGCAACTACGACTTCCTGCGCACTTGAAGTGTAAAAAGTTGCAGTAACCCAAATCACTTAAATTAATTGTGGCGTTAGGATCAATATTATCTTCGTCACCCTTGATACCTTTAGCGATGCATTCACGCATACTGTCGCTTACATCAAATGCTGCGCAATTGCCGCACATCATTGACTTAGCTGTTGATTCATCTACTTTGAATACTTTACTCAAGTCTTTCCAATATGAGCCAGGCTTGCTAGGATTAGCTGGGCCATACATATATTCATCAATTGCAGTTTGACGATTCTTAAGATTCAAATCAATATCGCGGGTGGCACGGGGGCAACCTTTCTCAACCGCTTCTAGTAGGTTGATAATGTCACGCATTATCCTACGCCGCCACCTGCAATAACACCACCGGTCATTTCATTCTGTAGTTGCTTACCTTCTAAGTATTCACGGACTGTGTTTAGATAGTCATTAGCTTTGATGATCTTTTCTTGCACCCAGCCTTCAAGACCTTCTTCTTCTGAAAGGTCTTCAATCATTTCGTACACTTGCTTTGCATTTTTGGCAGCACTGAACAAATCACTACGAGCCATTTCAACTTCATGATCTAGGCGACTTTCACCATGCGGGATAAAACCACTCTTTAATTTATGACCTTGACCCGGAACAAGAATCAAATCGTCTTCTTGTAAGTCTGCTTCGTGTACCGTCTTCTTTGCGTCCGGATCACCTAATACAGCCTTAAGTTGTTCTTTAGTCTTTTTGTACTTCTTCATGAAGTTGCCGTTATCCATATTACGGATATCCATTGCAAGTTCTTTCATCTTGCTTTCATTTACTTTTGAGTTGGCATACTTCTTATTAGTCTTTTTGCCAGTCAATAAGTTACCACCTTGCTTGCCGCCATAGATACTAGCGTTGCGAGATTGCGTGGTCATTGGTGATGCTACAGTGGCAATAGAACCTGCTGTTGTGCTTTCGGTGACAATATCAGTAATTTTCATGGGTAATCCTATATAGTAATATAGTATTTATCTTGGCAACAAAAAGGGGGCACCGTTTCCGATGCCCCTAGTTTGCGCTACTAGTCAATTTTACTGACTAGGCGGGGAAGCTTCTTGTGCTGCGGCTGCGGCTTCGGCTGCTGCCTTTTCTTGCTGAGCCTGCACATACATCGGACCAATGTTGTCCATCAAGTACTGCTGATTTTCTTGACAGAATACATACGATCCTGAGTGACGCAATAGAACTCGCTTGTCAACCCAGATACGACCGCCGAGGTCTCTCCAGTTTTCACAGAATGTCCAGTCTTCACTGTAATAACGATTCTGACGAACAGCAGTGTCAAAGTAAGTCTTCAAGTGCTGATCGTACTTTGGATCAAGACCAATGTCGTTCTTGTACTGCTTAACCGCGGGGTGACTATTCAACTTCTCGAATACATGCTTCTTCATAAGAAGGAATCCAGTACCAGCCTTTGAAACTTCTTGAAGTCCATCGGGGCCTTCTTCCGCACCCTCAAACCCGTTAACAACCCACTTGATGGGCATAGTCTTCATTGGGTACAAACCACCGATAACGTCTACGTCCCTATTCAAGAGGACTAGCAAATGCCAGGGTTCCCAACCGATATCAGCATCAACGAAGAATAAGTGAGTTGCATCGGGCATGTCAAGAAACTTAGCAGTGAGTGTGTTTCTTGCGCGGCTAATCAATGATTCATTAACCATTGTTTCTAGTGTCCAGTCAATACCAAGCTGACGGGCAGTGTTAGCCCACTTGATGAATGACATGAAAGTTGATTCGGTCAACATACCACCGTAACAAGGCATTGCAATATGCACCTTAGTTGTACGGAGATAGTCAACATTTACCTGAACTTGACCTGCTTGAGGAGCTTGATCCTGTGCAGCCTGTTCAGCAATTTCTTCTAGCTTTTCAACGGGAATATTGCGTTCTTCGCCGTTTGGAGCAACAGTGTTTTTTGTATTCTTTGGTTTACGTGCCATATAGTCCTCTTTCTTGTAAACTTGTATAGATATTTACAAGAGGAACTAGTAGTGGAATTATTTTTCGTCTAGATAATCCGAACTTTCGGTTACATTACCTTTATCAGAAGCAATAATCTTTTTGATTTCGTTTTCAATATGTCCTGGAGGATTACTGTAGGGACTCATATCCACGGTGTCAACCATTCTATATTGGTCAACACCTTCCTTAAAGTAAACAGTGTAACCTTCTTTATAGAAGCCCTCATCGTCCTGATAAGTGTCATCACCTAAGAAATAACCATTCCCCAAATCTTCAATAATTTGAGCCATTCTTGCTGAATAAACGTCTCCGGGGCGTTCGTTAATAATCGTTTCTGTCACTTCTTCGGTACCCATACCCAAATCAAGCATCTTGACAATGTTCTGTGCTAGTCTCTGGTTTTCTTGTGCCTTAGGATATAGGCTCATTACCATTGCAAGTTTGCGACGATCATTCAACTGAGGCCATATGTTACGAATCTCAGTAGCACTCTTAATGCCAGGACCGAACTCTACAGTAGGTAGATATGCGATATAGCCGTGCTTACCGAATGGTTCTAAGTCCTTGCCTGTGTAGGGCTGAAAGTATGCAGGGCTACCATCTTTCTTAGTGCCGCCTGGCTTAGGTTGTTCGTCACGATCTTTTTCACTACGCACAAACACTAATACATCTTCTTCGGGATTATAGTTTTGTGTGATTTCTTTAGCTTGGAACGGACTCTTTACTTGAACAAAGCGACCATCTTGCACGCCAGCTACCTTAGCCAGTTTCTCTTTAATCTCAAAAGGAAAAGGACGAGTTTTGGTGTCATTAGTTGCAGCGACATATACATCTGCACCTGGAAACGCCTTCAATGCACTTTGATACAGTGCAGCATGTCCAGCATGAAAGGGGTGAAAGCCGCCTGGCATAATGACAATCATACTCATATTAGTAACTTACCTTAACAAAATTAACTGTGCCCTGGCTAAAGTCTTCAATCTTTGCTCTAATGTAAACGAAGTTGCCGTCAATGTTGGTATACATGCTAGTGTTGCTAGCAGTTGCTTCAAACTCATACACCTTGAACCAATCAGCATTATCGCTGTTAGCTGCTAGAGTAGCTTCAATGACAATGTTACCTGTCATATTCACTGTGCTAAAGTTTACGGTTTGTAAATCCTGATTACCCAAATAATAAGCTGCTGCGGGCTGGGCATTACCAGTTACGGTATACGGCGCGCCATTACCAGGGTTGACATAAGCTGTCTGTGGCAATAGGATCAGAGTAGTAACTTGAGACATTAAGCCTTCTCAACCTCTACTAAGACCCCATCACCTGCTAGTTCTTGGGCTACTTGTTCCAATGCAATTTGTGCATCTTCTGCGATAATTGCACTAGTTGGATCACTGTCTTTTACAAGCTTGGCTAGCTTAATAACAATGACCTCTTCAATCATTTTTGCCATGATAAAACTCCAAAATATATAGAGTATTTATCACTTCTGTTCTAGTTTATAGTTCTTCCCGATTACTTCTGGAAATAGAATATGCATCATCATTAACTGACTGGCATCAGTGTAATTGATATAGTAGGTTTTACTGCACCAACATTGACTCCAGCGAGTCGCTGACTTCAACCATCTATACAGTGAATCAGATGGCTCTACTCCCTCATTCTTATTGATGTAGTCCATTATATCTTGTTTTATTTCAGAGTTTACCCTAGCTTCTTTTAAATGCACTCTAAAAGGGGCAGGTACAGTACGCTTGAAATACTTTACTCCGGCAGGCATTACTGAAACCTGTGTTATTTTCAAAGGCGCCATCGTACTAGGAGCTTTCTTGAGAAAATCTAAGTCATTACTGAAAAAGGATATAGTATTACCCTCTCTACGCAATGTTCCTTTATCATTCTTCTCAAATCTAAGAATATAGCGAATTAGATTGTCAAGCTCAAGATAATCTAGGTCATTTAATCCACTTGGAATATACAACGGGTATCTTCGCAAGTCACTTTGTAGTTGATCTACCTTATCTCTATATTCGTCAATAGAGGTAACGTTATGTGTATAGTGAGCACCTTTTACTCGGCATGTCGCTCTGTATTGATACTTCCTATAAAATAGCTGTTCTCTTTCCTCAACCTTCAATTTCAATGATGCCATCACTACCGATCCTTGCGTTCTGCTTAGCAGTGATTTCAAAATCTATCTCATCATTTTTCATCACTGCCATCACATTGGCATTCTTGATGCTTTCAAACAAAATCTTCTTTGAAAGCGGAACACGAACCAATTCATCAATCTTACGTGCTAGCGGACGGGCACCCATCTTGCTATCGTAACCCTGTTCAGCAAGATAGTCAATGACCGGCTCACTAAGATTAAGATTGATGTTGTGCTTTTCAAGAAGGGGCTTCTTAAGTTCTTCAATGAACTTGACAACGATCTTCTTGATTGAAAGAGTGTCAAGCTTGTTGAACTTGCAAACCATATCAAGACGATTGCGAAACTCAGGCTTGAAGAATTCCTTAAGAGCCTTATCATCTTCGCCGGTCTTGTTAAGATCGCCAAAGCCAATGTTGTTACGCTCGTTGTCAGCACTACCCAAGTTACTAGTCAGAATGATAAGAGTGTTCTTCATTGACACCTGCTTACCATTAGAACCAGTGATGGTTCCCTCATCCAACATCTGCAAGAAGATGTTGAAGATATCGGGGTGAGCCTTTTCAACTTCGTCAAACAGCAGAATAGAATGAGGGTTCTTGCTCAAGTCTGAAATTAGACGACCGCCCTGCACCTGCGAGTCACCAAAGCCCACGTAGCCCGGGGGCGGACCAATCAAGCTACTTACGCTATGCTTCTCGCTGTACTCACTCATGTCATACTTGAGAAGCGGCATATCCAAGTTCTTGGACAGCAGCTTAGCCAATTCAGTTTTACCCGTACCCGTTGGGCCCAAGAACAAGAAACTTGCTGTCGGCTTCGTATCATTACCGATACCTGCGAAGCTGACATAGACACGCTCAAGAACCTTATCAACAACTTCGTCCTGACCATAAAGCTTGTTCTTTACGTTCATTTCAAGATTCTGAATACGATCCATGTTGTCACCTGACAACTTATCAGCGGGGACACCAGTGAACTTTTCTACCTGCTCATAGATAAGTTCCTTAGTAATGATTGCATCCTTGTTCATAAGAACACGCTGCTTAGCACAGGCTGCGTCAAGCAAGTCAATACTCTTATCAGGATTCTTACGATCATGAATATAGCGATCTGCCAACTCAACTGCGGTATCAACTGCTTCCTGAGTAATGTTTACTTCATGGAATTCATTAAGTCGTGATGCAAGACCACTAAGAATGCGAACAGTACTATCCTTACTAGGCTCATCAATCGTCACACGATAGAAGCGGCGCATCAATGCACGATCCTTTTCAAAGGATTCGTAGAACTCTTCCCAAGTCGTGCTTGCGATAACCTTGAGAGTACCCTTAGTGATTGCGGGCTTAATCATATTACTAAAGTCAACGCTACCATTCGTAGAGCCGCCTGCACCCTGCATAGTGTGTGCTTCGTCAATGAAGAGGATTGACTTCTTCTTTACATTGAGGGCTTCAAGAACCTGCTTGACCTTTTCTTCAAAGTCACCACGATAACGTGAACCCGCAAGCAAAGAACCAACTTCAAGGCTGTAAAGTTCGTGATCAAGCAAGAAGTCAGGGACTTCCTTATTGACAATAGCGTTAGCAATACCTTCAGCGATTGCAGTCTTACCAACGCCCGGATCACCGACCATCAATACGTTGCTCTTGAATCGCTTAGCAAGAACATTGACAATATCATCAATTTCCTTGCTACGACCAATTACAGGTTCAAGCTTTTCCTGACGGGCAAGTGTGGTGAGATTAATTGTATATTCTTCAAGGATTTCTTCTGCCTGGTTATCAGTGATAGCAGACATGCCGTCTTCACCCTTGTAATAACGCTGCCAGTGATTTAGAAATTCAACCTTAGTTACACCATACTTCAATAGGAAGTAATGTGCGTGACTGTTGTTCTCACTAACAATACTCATGTAAAGATCAATGGTAGCTACCTGCCTACGACCAGTAAACAGCACTTGCGTAACGCTGCGATTCATTACACGCTCAAGAGCATTCGTTCGCTTAGGCTGCATGTTAGGATCGGTAGATACGATTGATTGCAGACTATTCAAGTACTGCTCAATCTCTTGAATCATCGTGTCAGTATCTACGTTAAAACCGTTGAGACACTTCTTAAAGGGCGCATGGGTTACCAAAGCCAAAAGAAGATGTTCAATCGTAACATATTCGTGTTGATACTTCTTAGCAGACTCAATTGATCGTGCTACAATATTTTCAATTTCAGGTGAAGACTGCAATGTGTTTTCCTTTTTAATTATTTACTTGGTTACGCTGTATGCTTTCAATAACATCACTAGGGATATTATCAGGTAAGAACGGCTTTAGCAATAGTATTTGGTCACCATATACACCGGATGAATTCTTTATAGGCATTCCATAACCCGGTATTCTAATTTGTTGCGATGGCTGGGATTTCGGAGGAATAGTGACTTCAATTGTTTTTCCAGATATAGTGTTAAAGTTTATCTTAGTACCAACTATTAAATCTAGCACGGAGATAGGCAAATTGCAATATAAATCATTCCCTTTCCTATCAAAACGTAGATCAGGAAGAATATGGAAGCTAATGATCAATGTTCCATTATCAATTACATTCTCATATCTAACTTGGTCACCGTTATCAATTCCTACAGGAATTTTAACATTGATTACCTTCACTCCTGTCGGAGTAGAAAGTTGAAACGAATGTTCTTTACCATTAAATGCATCCAGTAAAGATACTGATACTTGCGTCCTAAATATCTGTTTCTGATTGATGCCGCCATGCCTACCAGTACCAAATATTTGACTGAACAAGTCGTTAATGTCAAAATGATTTTGATTGAACTGGAAACCGCCAAACTGTGGTTGATTAATCTGCGGATTATCGTATTGCTGTCGCTTGGTTGCGTCACCCAACACTTCATATGCATCATTAATTTTCTGAAACTCTACGGGGTTACCGCCTTTATCGGGATGATGAGTCATCGCAAGTTTGCGATAAGCTTTTTTGATTTCTTCTTGGCTAGCGTTACGAGATACGCCTAATGTGCTATAATGATCCATTCTTAATATATAGCATTCTCTATGTCAAATGTCAAGTTTTATTTTTAGGCCTCAGAAGAAGAATTAGCCAGGGCCTCAACTTTTTCCTTAGTTCTACCGTATGCAGCAATGCCTAATACTGCGCCCATTGCAACGTGAAACAATCCTGCGCCCTGTAATGTTAGGGGTTGCCATGGTGTTGTCACGCTACCGTGACTTGCTGCTTGTAGAATTGACCATGCAACAGGGAAAAGAATGAAGTCAAAAATACATACAGCCAGATACATCCAACCCATTGCAGGGCGCCATCTGCTGTTTATCCAGTGTTCATTAGTGTTTTTAACCAACACCTCAGACACTTTACAGCCCTGCTATTGCTTTTAAGTTCTTGATATATTCGTCTTCAACGTAGTTGGTTTTTACGTCAAGACCAGCACGAAGACGCATTTCGTTTAGTTCTTCGTCGTTTTCATCATCTTCTGAATCTTTTTTGTCTTCGTATTCATTTGGATTTAAAATCATTTTTTCCTTCATGATTTCTTCGCTGGCTTCATATTCATTGCCATCTATTTCAACTGTCCAATCACTCACCGCCATATCAGTTAATGTTTCTAAGTCTTCTAGTAAAGTAATGATTCTTTCAGGAACCTTGCTTCTACGATCCATTTCAACAAAGACTAGCCACTTGCCTGGTTCAATCTCACCGTCACTAACACTAGCGTCTAGTACAAAGTCATACCCGCGTTCAAACCAAGTAACCAAATCCTTTGCAGCAAGTTTGCTATTTGTAGTGAACGTAATGGTTACGATATCACTATCCTTGCCCATCTTAGCAGCATATTCGTCAATTGTGATTTTATCGTTGAGTTGCCCTTCAAGGTCCATGTAATCTAGTGCCATATTACATCATCCCCTGTCCCATTGGTGTTGCGTCCTGTGCTTCTTCGGCCTGGGTCTCTACAGTGTCTTCTTCTGACATTGCACTATCCAAATCTTCATCGTAAGCATCTTCAATCTCAGAAAGGTCAATAGTTTGGTCAGCAAGGTCAATAGAACCTTCTTTGATATCGTCCATTAATTCGAACGGAATAACAACTTCAACAAACCAAACTTTTCTCTTAACCATCTTAGGATAGGTAGTTCCAGGGACAAAATCTTCATAGTCCTTAACTTCAACGGGAACTTTGATTTCGCCCTTACCATATGTAACTTTACAACCGATGTTAGCTAGTCTTAATGCACCTTTTGGATTCGGCATCAATTTGTATGGCCACATGAACACGCACTTGCAGTTGTATCTTCCTACAACTGGACCGTCAACAAGTTCGCCAACTATCCAATTTTTGAAGGCATATACATCTGCTTCGTCCATAACACGTTCAAAGTCTAGCAACGTAGACATGGCGCCATCGCTCATGTAGACGCCCTTGACAGTATCTACAATACTAACGAAATCAATATCGTTGAAGAATTTATCTGCTGGTAAAGTTTTCATAGAACTATTTATCTTTCCGGAAGCAGAATAGAAGAATCGTTTGTTTCACAGCGAACTGAGTAAGTATTTATCACAGGAAACATTTTTTCACATACAGATAGTTTACTCAATGTGCCGGTTCTAAGTATCTTTGAGAGCAAAAGTTCTCAAGTGTCAAAGGCACAGATTAGGAGATATATGTGAGCAAAAGAAAAACAAGCGCACTAAGACAGAAAGACACACGCTATAGTAAAAATACTCGTTCTGAGAACATTTACTACAATGAATCAAAAACAATTGATTTCAATCAAACCCAACCCAAAAGGGCCACAAAACCTATCGAACTAATACCGCAATCGGTAAATCAGGAAAAATACATAGTCAATTTGACAGATCCTAACATAGATATAGTCGTAGTGAGTGGTCCTGCGGGAACCGGTAAAACTTACCTAGCGATGCTAGCAGCAATCCAAGCAATGAGGAGAGGTGAATGTGATAAAATATTACTTACAAGACCAGCAGTGGCTGTTGATGATGAAAAGCACGGGTTCTTACCTGGCGACTTAAATCAAAAAATGGAACCATGGGTCAGACCTCTTTTTGATGTGTTGAGAGAATATTATTCAACCAAAGAACTAGAGTACATGATCAGTGAGCAGATTATTGAAATTGCGCCCCTGGCCTTCTGTAGAGGCCGCAATTTCAAACATAGTTGGATCATTCTGGACGAAGCACAGAATGCAACGCCTAGTCAGATGAAAATGCTAATGACAAGAATTGGTGAGGGCAGTAAGATTGTCATTACTGGCGACGTTGAGCAAACCGACCGAAAAACTTTAGACAATGGATTGTTAGATTTGAAATCTAAGATTCTAGAACATCGTGTTCCTGGAATGGCTGCTTGTGAGTTTGACACAAGAGACATTAGACGACACAAAATAATTGAACATATTTTAAATATGTACTCATAATGAAAACGGGGCCTAGCGCCCCGTTTTCACTTTAATCTTACTTTCCTTCTTTTCTTGTGCAGCAGTAATAGGTGCTTCTTTTTCTAACTGCTGCACAAGTTGCGGATATACCTTAAAATAATAATCACGCATTTGTTGAAATGTGGTGTCGTGATTCTTGCCTTCAATCACGCACTTGACAATCTTCTGTTCAGCAAAATCCAAAATGACATTGGCGTTGTTCAAATCACTAGTGCGAACACGCTTAGACACATTGACCATTTCATCAATCTGTCCGTTTACTTTTCTAAGATAGGAAATTAGTAGATATCTCATTCCTCAACCTTTTCAATTTCTAGCTCACCGTGAAAGTATACTTCGCTGGATTCTTGTTCCCAACCAAGATTTTCTACACCTTCACTCCAGTCCTCTTCCCAAGCCTGTCTGACTTCTTCAAGTTCTTCTTCTGTTACATCCGAACTAGTAGCAAACCATTCACTGTTGTCACCGTCCCAAAAGCTATCCATTTCTACTTCTAGGATAGTCTCATCGTCTACTAAATCATAAACTGACAAGCCATCTTCATCTTCGTTTGCTAAATCAATGTCGGGCATTTCATCAGTAGCAGTAGTAATAGTGACATTGCCGCCGCGCCACCAAAGACTATATTGAATTGTTTTGCCGTCTTTTGTCCAAAATTCAACTTCTTGAATGTTCTTCTTGTACTTAGGCATTAAGTTCCATTTAGCCATTTGTATTATCCTCCGGTACTTCTATATATCTCGGTTCACCATAAGTAATGTCAAAACCCGTGATTCCCCCGCCCTTGTACCAAGGCTTTCTAGTATATTCAACATAGATTTGACGAATTCTCCAACACAACTTTCCATTATGCCAGACTAGTACTTGCTGAGTATCTTTTGGCTGTTTCATGAGGTCAACTCCACGAGTGTTGCTGCAAGACTGATTTCGGGAATACCAACAAGAGGCAGATTAGCAAGACCATTACGAATAGTAATAATTGCTGCGTCCTTGCGCTCATTGCTATTGCCCCAAAGATCAAGATTGTCATACATCCAACGATAGCAATCTTCAATGCGAGTCGGATACAGACTGATATATTGCATCAACTGTTGACGACCTTCTAGAATCTTACCACTCTTGAATAGATCAGTTGCAGCAATCAGTAATTCATCTTCGCTGCCGCCTGTTGATTGTGGCTTGTTAAGCTTGCCATCAACACTGTTCTGCTGTAGCTGATTCAAGCACTTGCGAAGATCGGGATAACATCCGCGAACATAAGTGTCAAGGTCATCAAGATCAAAGTCAATATTTTCAGTAATCAATACCGTAGCAGCACGAGTAGTATACTCTGTGATATCGGGCTTTGCGATATGAAACTCTTGACAACGTGACTTCAACGCAGGAATAATCTTGTGCTGATAGTTACAAGTCAGGATATAACGCACTGTTTGATGATATGCTTCCATATCATTACGAAGTGCTGCTTGTGCGGGCTGTGTTAGATAGTCAGCCTCGTCTAATAGAACAACCTTGAACTTACCGAAAGGCATAGTCTGAACGAAGCCATTGATTCGTTCACGCAATGCATCAATGCCGTTCTCACGAGACGCATTGATTTCTAATACGTCAAATTCTTCAATACCTAGTTCGTTGATGAGAACTTTCGCAAGAGTAGTCTTACCTGTGCCTGGATCACCCGACAATAATAGATGAGGAATTGACTCCTCAGAAATCCAACGCTGTACGATTGCTTTCTGATTATCATCTACGAAGACATAATCATCCACCTTGTTAGGGCGATACTTCTCAACCCACAATTGATTTTTCACAGTTTAATCCTTTTGAAAAACAGAAGATAACACAGAATCGTTACCGAAGTCAAGATCAATATCTTCCAATTCTTTAAGGGCCTTTGAGGTTTTTACATACGCTACAGTGGCAGCGGCTGCGGCTGCTCCTAAGGCAGCAAATACAGCAATGTAGGGTGCATAGTCTTTGATGGTTTTGTCTGTCATTTTTTCACATTATCATTATGTAATACAAATATCAACTGAATTGGGAAATGATTCTTGGCACTCGGCCTTAGTAGAAATGTTTCTCATTTCCCAATTCATTTTACGCAATAATTTTATCACTCATTGTATAATCTTGTACTGGTTCATCACTTATTAATAAAATATCATTAGGGTCTACTTTACGGATTACTTTCTCGCCTTCAGCGTCTTCAATTGCTTGACCACGCGACCAGCGACCGTGTGCTATCATAATATAATCGCCTACTTTAACGTCTCTAACATTCGGCCCAACTGCATAGACCTGTGCCCATCTGGGCCGAATGCCTTGGCTTTTCATGTCATCGTCTAGAAGGATAAGTCCTCCGCGACTAAGACGCTCTTTAAATTCCATCCCATGAACTAGAATAGTATCCTTGAGTGGAATAAGCTTGTCAAATTTATGTTTTACTTTATGTGCTTGGTTTGCCATTATTAGTCTTTACTAGGATCAAAAAAGTCCGGTGCTTCGCTTGCCGGCTTAACTTGAATTTTCTTCTTCATTTCTTCAATTCTAGAAGCTTCAAGTGCCTTAGCTGCCTCAATAGCCTTGATAGCTTCAATTTCATTATCTTCATCATCGGTATCTAGAAATTCTAGTTCTTCTTCGGTTAGTTCAACCTTAGTTTCGGGAGCAGGCGCAGTCTCAATCGGAGTGAAGCTATCCAAATGCTTTTTCTTAACGATATTAGCTGCACGATTGCTTACCGTTCTTTGATACTTTTCACCAACCTTCTTGGTTACAGGTAGAATAATTCTACCATGCCCATCAATGGTGTCTCCACGAGCATTCACGCTCATGTTTCCTACTGCACGAGTACGCTCATTCTTTGCAGCAAGTTGGGACATGTCAACGACTTTTCCTTGTGCTGTTCTATACTTTGCCATAACTGACTCCTTTTAACTATTTATATATCTAAATAGCTGACTATTTTAAAAATTCATCAATTTCTAGATCATAATACAATGAATTGATTTTATGGACACCGATCAAGAACAACACGAAACTAGAAACACTAGAGCCTCTGCCCACGCCCCATACGATATTGTTTGCTCTCATAGTATCAACTAGATACTTTAGGTATCTCAACAGAACAAACATACCCCTTTCTTGATATAGTAGAAGTTCTTGTCCTGCTCTCTGTATTTCTGCTTGATTTTGGCACTGATCCAATACATACTTTGCGATATCAAAGTTTTTATATTCTTCTGGCATGTGCCAATTGCTCTGATTTGCAGCATCGAATTCTTCAACTGAAACATCAGATGTTACATGCTTCACTATCTTTGGGATAGTGTCAATGTTCAATTCTTGATCAAACTGAATAGCGTTGTCCGACATTACTGGTCTAGAGAAAACCATGTTGGTATTAGTGAGATATAGCTCTACTAAATCATTTTCTGAATAGATTATCTGACCATATTTGTCTTTTTGCATAATGTCATTATTACATAAACACTACAAAAAAGCAAGTTAATTTTTAGCCATATCTCGCCAAGATAAGCCGATGTTTACCCAATCGTCGGTGAATAGCTTGATAACCTTAGGCTGATCACTAATCTCAAAATCGCGGCTGTTCATTGCAGTGCATGGACTGTTCCACCAATATTTTCCACTGAAGGCGCTTTCGGCTACTTCTGATACGATGTTAAATCGTACACCATCGCTTAATGATGATCCAATAACTAAGTCTGTGATCTTGAGTCTTTCCTCAGTAATACTATTGAGCTTAAGCAGCAGTACCATTGCTAGTATTTGATCGTATGGCTCGCCGGGCAATTCACATACATTTAAATCTGCACCTTGATACTTTTCAATTATAGCATGATTGCTTGAATTGACTAATACTGAACCTTGAATAACCTCATGCAAAAAATAGTTTATGCGATCCATTGCGATGTTTTGTTCTTTGATTGATTCAGTTTCTACCAACATGGATAGGGTTATGTCATATACTCCAATGTGGAATCCACCTTCAAAATATAACCCTGTCTGAAAACAGAAATCTCTCTCAATTCTAGTGTTCATGATGATCTATCACTTTGAATGTTGATTTGATTATTAAGCTTTTGCTTAGCAAATACCTCATCCATTTTTTTAAAGTATTGTGTTCTATGACTTTCTAATACCATTTGAAGTTGGTGAATCAATGGCCCATTCTGTGTTCTATAAGCAAAGGTCAATTTATTCATGATGCCAGACATTGCATCTTGAATTTCTTCAATAGACTTTCCTTCTAGGTCTTTACTGCTTAAAAACGGATGTTCCACAATGTTACCAAGTATCTAATTCGATACGTTTCCAGATATCAGTACCGATAATTGCGGTAGCTGCAATATTAGCATTTGCTTTAGTGCCTACTTCAAACTCAGTTCCAGCAGTTCCAGCTACTCTCGTATCACTAATGGTAATATTAGGTGATGCAATTGTCTTGATATAATATACAGTATTAGCTACAAGATTAGTATTTGCAGTGTCTACGTTACCAGTAAAGATAATTGGCGCGTCTGCTACTAAACTAGTAGTATTGACAAGTTCCAATATGTTTCCTGAATTGAATGTATTAGCAACTACCTTAGCATATACATCTGAATCAAAATCGCCGGTGCATACATAAATGTAGTTAGCATCTACTGACACCGTTCCTGCTACATCGCCGGGTAGTCCTGTAGGGGGAGGACTACGAGTTATAACTTGCGTAGCCTGATATGGTCTGTTAGTTGGGGTAACGCTGATAGTATTACCACAATCTAGTGTAGTAAATGTATACTCTAAAACTTGTGTATTTGCAGGGGCAGTGATGGTAGCTGTGTTGCCAACCATAGTGTAGTTTTCTATTAAGGTAGTACCAAAATTGTTATTAGTTGAAACTACTTGACTCGGTAATGAGATAACAGCATTAGCATTAGCAACTGATAATCTTAGTGTAACTTTGCTTTCTGTGTTAGTTGGAGCCCAGCTTCCAAACTGTAGTGTTACATTTCCAGTAACTGTACCATAATGAACATCTGCTTTATTAGCGTCAACAATAACCGTACCTGAGAGAGCGTTACCTAAATTGAAAGTTGTGCCTCTGAATCCTCTAGTAGAACAGTTGCTAATCTGTGCGTTAGCCATATCATTGTTCAATACTGAGTTGTCTAGTGCAGCCTTCAACACAACCTTATTTTGCAAGTCGGTGATTTCTGTTGCCGCAGTGTTTAAGTTGGTTCTAATTTGCCCAAAATTATCTCTAAATCCCTGAGAGCTATTGTTTTGCCCCGGGACTGGATAGTTTACATTAATTCCATTAGTGTTAATTTGTGACACTGTGCTTAATTCCTATTCATATAATCTATTTATCGTGGGTATTGAGTCTGGTTAGGTAAAATTGTTTGGCGTGGGAACAGCACATAGAAATCTTTACTATCTAGTGGATTCGGTACTGGGTTAGCACTCGGGAGCGAAGTCCATGCCGGCGGCACCAAATTATTATCAAAGTCGTAAGTATTGACCTTACTAACAGTGAATCTATCAATCTTGAAATCAATCAGATTAAGAGCTAGATTTTGCCCAACTGGATTCTTCCAATTATTTTGTATGTTGTTTTTGATAGTTTCTGCGAAGCCAGGCTTAGTATAGCATATCACCCAAGCTGGTGTGAATCCTAATGTGTTGCCGTCTAACTGTTGACTTGTCATCCATAATGGCAAGATATTCGTGTTGTTGACAGTACCTAATACGTCTTCAACTTGTTCTCTCATATTGTCTAAACTGTTAGGATACAACAGTCTTGCAAATCCCGGAGTCAAACTGGTGTAGAACTGTAATTGATCGTCCTGCCCAATGTAGCTTGTAAAGATATCAGTGTCGCTTGTGTACCAAGGCCCCTGATTTAATGGAATAAATCTAGGCCAAAATACTTCTTTACTAACACTTACGTTCTGAGGATTCACTAAGTTGTCAATTACTGAGCTATACACGACTTCGTAGATAATTTCTCCCGTTTCTTCGTCTCTAGCAACAGCAGTCTTTATTTCGCCTAAAGTCAACTGTCTCCAGTAGTGATTTATAGTAACAGCCGCAACATATTCATTGAAGCTACTAGCATTAATACCGAATGCGTGTTCGTATATTACGTTAGTCGCTTTTCCAAAGTTGCTATCCTGCGGTCTATATATCATTTCACTAGGGATTAGAGCTTCATTATCTAATAAAGTTGCTAATAAGTCTCTATCCTCTATACCGGGTGTACATTTAATGTAGATATTGTCTAACGGATACGGGAATAACTGTTTCACTGATACAGTAAATGTTCTATCGCTTGTGACTATAGGAAAGTTGGGTGAAGTTGCTCTTACAGTAAACGTAAAATCGCTGACTGCATTAGCTCCTACTAAGAAATCATTTGGTTGGAAAGCAAACGTTCCAGCTAATTCACCTGTACTAAGCAATGATAGATTTGGAGGAAGTGTGCCGGAGACAACTGAGTATTGCAAAGGTACGTCACTCGTTGCTACAATAGATAACGTACTATCTGTTCCATTGAACACTGTTCCTAAATCAGACGGCGTCACCCATACTATTTCACCATCGACACTATTTCTAAGTACAAACGAGAAATTGAAGGATTGAGTAGTGATACTTGGATTGTTGCGCTTTCGCACGGCTACTGAAAACGTAAATTGATTTATGTTGTCCGACGAAATCATTGGATTTCCCGTTACCCATCCGGTAGTAGAATCTCCATTCAATCCTAAGGGCAAATTAGCAAACACATATTCCAATTCGCTATTATCAAAGTCTTTACCTAATATCTGAAAGGCGAACTTGTCATCGCTATTGAATCTTCCTATGTTGGCTAGCTGTGTTGGAGGATAAGTTTCCCCTCTGTTATTAGGAGGGAATAGATAAAATCTATAATCAATGTCATTCACTAAGATATTATATGTAAGAGGTCTTGTATTCAAGATAGTAGGGGTTCTAGTGTTGAGTGGTCTACCTGGACCACCTATTGACGGTGAAGCATTTTGATTAATGACAACGATTGAATAAGTTTCAAGTGCCTCACCAAAAGCTGTTATCAATTTTAGTGTAAAATCATATGTTTGTATAGTAGGCTGTCCAACTGATATGTTTGGTAAAAACGCAAGCATGAATCCTGCATCGTTAGATAGTTCATATACTGGACCGTTAACTGTCGTAGAAATCGTAAAAGTAGTGCTATCTATTATTTCTCTGACATAATATGTTTGGTCGGCTGTTACGCCGCCGAATACGTCCCCGCTGAATACAATAGGACGACCTGGTCGGAAGCCTAATGTACTGGATGCAATCATTGTATTATCTAATGTTGTTAGAACTGATGCATTAACCGAACCTAAACTAACGTTCACAATCGGCGGATTAGGATATCCTCTGATCAAACCAAATTCGTTAATCTCTAATCCAGGAGGAAGCCTGCCCTGTACTAAATTAACAATCGCTGATGTATCAGGAATAGGAAGCGAGTATTCGATAGGATATTCTACCCAAAGACTATCAAACGTAGTCAGCAATGTTCCTGCAGGAGTAATAAATTCTGGAGCATCAACTCCTGACATAATGATTGAAAATGTTCTATCTCTTATGTTTTGATTGTTGTCTGTTACTCTGACTGTAAAAGTATATGTCGTATTGTCAACTACTGGCTGTGTATTGCCAAGAATCAAACCAATATTATTAATTGAAACACCCGCCGGTAATTCTCCACTTATCAATTGATAGGTAAGACTTGTTGCCGGCGGAACAGGAAATGCAGATAGTTGAAATCTTATCACTGATCCTGAAGCGAATGCTCCTATGTTTCCTGCTGGGGTGTTCCAAATGGGCTGTGCCATGTTAATCCTTTATCTACCTTGACCTCTATAGGCTTTGTAGTTTCTGCGCTTATGCTTGTTCATTGTAGAGAACTTGATAGAACTATGTGATTTTCCAATAGTAGTTTTTCCCTTAGCTTGGTCGCTAAAAGATATTTTTGATCCCTTATTTGAACCACCGCTTGTTTTTGCTTTAGCCATTAATTTCCCTTTCTATATTAGGCATAAGTTGCACCGACTGTGTACCAGTCAGTTGTATTAGGAGCAATATATTGTAATGTTGCACCTGAAGTGTGAGAATATGCAGCGTTGGTTGCAGCACCGTTAATATCTCCGCTAGTGTGAGGATATACTAGTACTGCATTTGCACTGAGATTCGTGATAGTAATAACCATGCCTGCAACTGCTGTAGGCAATCTTACCCCCGAACCACTAGCGGCAGTAGATATAACATTCAATTCAGTAGTAATTGCAGTAGCATTACTCTGTACTGTTCCTGCTGCGCTGATACCCGTTGTTACTGAGCGAATATGATATCCAGTGACATTTACGTTTGCTGCACTGACATTGCCACTTGACGTTAGGCTTGTTAGTGTACCAACACTTGTAATGTTAGGCTGTGCTGCGGTAGTGACAGTGCCTGCTGTCGTAGCACTTGCAACAGTACCGGTGACATTAGCACCTGCAATTGCGCTTAGACCGCTACCATTACCAGTGAACACGCCCGTATTTGCAGTGAATGCGACTGCGGTTACTGTTCCATTGACGCCCAATGATGTTAGTGTACCGACACTAGTAATGTTGGGTTGTGCTGCGGTTGTTACAGTACCGGCAGTTGCGGCACTACCTGTAACACTAATGCCCCACGAACCGCTAGCGTTAGTACCAGTTGTACTTGGTGCACCAACAGTATTGTAGCTAATTGTGCGAGCAGTACCACCATTAAATGATGTACCGCTAGCATCGCCTGTACCACTATTGTTAAAGGTCACTGTCTGAGTAGTATTCGCTGTGACTGTTCCGCTACCACCTAATGAGATAGCAGTTCCGTTAACTGTAAGTGAGCTATTTGCAAGTCGTGCTTGAGCAAGAGTACCACTTGAAATATTACTTGCGTTAATATTAGTAATATTTGCGCCACTACCAACAAACAATGCGGCAGTGATTACATTACCTGCAAAGCTTGCGTTTGCGTCACGAGATACTACTTTACTTGCTGTTGCTGTGTCAATTGCATCTACTGCTGCGGTTACTGCTGTTCCACCATTGAAGCTTGTACCTGTTAAGAATGAACCTAATGTTAAAGTTTGTGTAGTGTTTGCAGTGATAGTAGCTGAGCCACCTAGTGAGATAGCAGTTCCGTTAACGGTTAATGAGCTATTTGCAAGTCGCGCTTGAGCAAGAGTACCGCTTGAGATATTGCTTGCGTTAAGTGTAGTTAAGCTTGCACCACTACCGCTGAATGTGGTTGCTGTAATGACGTTACCCGCAAAGCTTGCGTTTGCGTCTCTTGCAACAACTTTACTTGCTGTTGCTGCATCTGTAGCATCAACTGCCCAAGTAATAGCTGTACCGCCATTGAAGCTTCCTCCGGTGATGTAAGTACCATTGCTAAGACTTTGTGTAGTGTTAGCAGTGATTGTTCCGCTACCACCTAATGAGATAGCAGTTCCGTTAACTGTAAGTGAGCTGTTGGCCAATCTTGCTTGAGCAAGAGTACCACTTGAGATATTGCTTGCGTTAAGTGTAGTTAAGTTGGCGCCGCTACCAGCAAACAATGTGGAACTGATCAATCCAGCACCTGTAATTTGTGAGCTAGCACCGGATAATGTGATGTTTCCGTTAGCTGCTAACGTCAATCCAGTAAACGAAGTGCTTACTGATGTGATGTTTGGTTGAGCATTAGTTGTTACAGTACCTGCTGTAGTTGCGGCAGTAGCACTTGCTACTGTACCAGTTACATTTGAACCGTTAATATTTGTTAAACTGGCTCCATTACCTGAGAATAAGTTAGCAGTAATTGTACCGGCTGCTACAGTAATATTTGCAGCACTAAGATTTCCATTAACTAGCAGACCAGTTAACGTACCTACCGAAGTAATATTTGGCTGTGCAGCAGTTGTTACAGTACCTGCTGTAGTTGCACTTGTTGCTGTAGTTGCACTACCGGCGCTGCCTGTAACACTAATATTGTATGAGCCGGTCAATCTATCAGCAGATACAGTTCCTGAAGAAATATTACTTGCATTAAGTGCAGATAGTCCACTACCATCACCAGTGAACACGCCCGTATTAGCAGTGAATGCGACTGCGGTAATTGTATTGTTCACGTTCAATGATGTTAATGTACCAACCGAAGTAATATTAGGCTGAGCATTAGTTCTGAGTGTACCGGTGAAGAAATTAGAAGTAATGTTATTTGCACCACTAATATTTCCTACTGATAAGTTTCCTCCTAATGTCAATACGTTTGATGTTTTGTTGAACGTTAGGGCTGCACTACCTGCATAAGTTGAACCACCATCATTGTAAATGACTTGAGTATTAGCACCCTGAGCTGGAACTAATGTTGCAGTATCCCAAGTTAAATTGCCGCTACCATTAGTTCTTAAGAAAGCATTAGCGACACCACCAGTAATGATTACATTGCTATTAGGGCCTAGATTGCTGATGCCGGTAACGGTTAGAGAAGTTAACGTACCTAGTGAAGTTATACCTGTCTGAACAGGCGTTGCCACATTACCCGACAACGTAGTTGCTGAAATATTGCCTGCTGATAGATTTCCAGTAACATTTGCATATCCTGCAATATTAGCACCTGTACCAGTAACTGTTAGTACGTTTGCATTTCCAGAGACACTAATTCTTACATTACTATTAGCATCCACTCTTACTTCTGAGTTGCCATTTATGATGAACGAACCAGCTCCTACTGCAATGTTCGTCAATAGGCTACCGTCACCGATGAAGAAGTTGGCACTTGCTGCGTTACCTAAATTAGCATTTCCAGAAGATAAGTTACCTGATACACTCAATGATGACAGAGTGCCTACGCTCGTGATGTTAGGTTGTGCTGCTGTAGTCAGAGTGCCTGCTAATAGACTTGCGCCGATAGTACCTGAGTTCGCATAGACATTACCAGCAGTTATATTAGCTGTTACACTTAAGTTACCTAGGGTGCCAACTGAAGTAATATTAGGCTGTGCAGCAGTTGTTACAGTACCGGCAGTTGTAGCACTTGATACTGTACCGGTTACGTTTGCACCAGCAATTGCACTGAGTCCACTACCATTACCAGTGAATACGCCTGTATTAGCAGTAAATGCAACTGCCGTCACTGTGCCATTTACACCTAGTGATGTTAGTGTGCCGACACTTGTGATATTAGGTTGTGCTGCTGTTGTTACAGTACCTGCTGTGGTAGCAGCGCCGCTTAGTGTACCAACAAAAGTCGTAGCAGTAATAGAGTTGTTTGATAGGTTAGCAGTTAATCCTGTGCTTGTTACCTCTGAAACATTACCTGTTGCTGCGTTCGCAAAGACAATGAAATTGTTTCCTGTACCAGCAGATGCATTAATAAAGTCAGCAACGTTAGCATAGTCAACGTTTAAGTTTGCAACACGAGTAGTAGAAGTTACTGTTAATGGGGCAGTGCCGGTTGCAACGTTTGATGTTAGTCTAGATGCTGATACGATACCACTAGTATTCAAGTTGCCTGCATTGGCATTACCGGTAACAGCTAAGCTACCAAGTGTACCTACACTTGTAATATTGGGCTGTGCCGCTGTTGTCAGTGTACCAGCTAATAAACTTGCACCAATCGTACCTGAGTTCGCATAGACATTTCCAGAAGTCACATTTCCAGTTACTGACAAGTTTGATAGTGTACCGACGCTTGTGATGTTTGGTTGCGCTGCCGTTGTTACGGTACCTGCTGTAGTAGCACTATCAACACTAATTGAATAGCTACCGGTCAATCTTGCACTAGGGACGGTACCTGTTGATAGATTGCTTGCATTGAGAGCAGACAATCCACTACCATTACCAGTGAAAGAACCAGTATTAGCATTGATATTCGCTGCAACAATATTTCCATTAACTCCGAGAGCCGTTAATGTGCCGATTGAAGTAATGTTTGGCTGAGCAGCAGTTGTTAGTGTACCAGTTAGTAAGCTTGCACCAATTGTGCCCGAGTTAGCATAAACGTTTCCTGCGGTTACATTACCTGTAACAGCAAGACTTGTTAGCGTACCAACACTCGTGATATTTGGTTGAGCAGCAGTTGTTACGGTTCCAGCCGTAGTTGCTGTGGTTGCAGAACCAGCAGTAGCAACACTCAAGTTTGCTACTTGTGTCGTGCTTGTGACTACGAATGGCGCAGTGCCCGTAGCAACGTTGCTGATCAATTGAGGGGCAGTTACGTTAGCACTAGCAAGAACTTGAGCAGTGCCTAAGTTACCAACATTAGCATTACCTGATACACCGAGTGTTCCTGTTACGTTTGCACCTGTACTAGTAGCAGTAATTCTAGCAGTTCCGGCGACCGCAGTAGTAACGTTGCCTGTAGCTGATGCAATAGTAATATTGCTAGTGCCACCATTTGCTAGTACACCGATCAAATTACCTGCTGTTAGATTTCCAGTAACATCAAGTGTTCCTGTGATATTAGCACCGGTTGCAGTAACATTCATTGTTGGGTTACCGGCTATAACAATGTTTAAATTGCCGCCTGATACCGGTATGTTAGCAAAGCTAGTTCCGTTTACTATTCTTGTATTAGCAACAGCACTAACATTAGTAAGGTTACTACCATCGCCATATAAGAAGTTGGCATTAATTATGTTGGCGTTAAGATTTGCAGTAATGTTAGCATTCGCCGCAGTAATTCGTGCAGTAGCATTAAGATTTCCTGCGTTTACGTTAGCAGTTACGTTGGCATTAGTTGTGACATTCAAGTTACCGGTTACGTTTGCATTTGCACCCACAAGTAAATTGTTTGTGATATTAGCGTTACTAGCGTTGAGATTTGCTGTAGTAGTGATGTTCCCGCTAAAATTAGCTACGTTGCCGTTAAGTTGTAGATTTACGTTTACCGTGTTAGAAGTCAATGTGTCACTCAGTGCAATGTTTGAGACACCAGTGACGTTTGCAGGTAAGTTAATAAAGAATGGAACTGAACCGCTTGTGATGACGGCTAAAGATGCCGGTGATGTATTTGAACCGGTCGATAAATCTAACGTAGTACTCTGAATTCTAACCTGAGCGATATTGGCACTAACGATAACATTTCCGGTTGGTGAATTAACCGTTACGCCGGCTCCGGCAGTTCTGTTGACTGAAAGAACTGCTTGTTCTTGTAAACCAGAAAATAATTCTGAGAAATTTTCCTGTACTTTTTGGAATGCGGTTCTAATTGCATCTGCATTTGGATCGTCAGGAAAACTACCAAAATCTATATTGCGTTGAGCCATGAATTGAAATCCTATTAATAGTCTAATAGTATTTATCGTTTTGGATACATTTACTATATCCAAAAAAATAGCCGGGGATTAACCCGGCTATTCAAGCATAATGTCACGTATTACATTCTTATGCTTATTTGATTCCAGCAAGCTTTGTCCAGTCATCAATGCTGTCGCTTACAGTACCTTGATGATCGTGCATTCTGCTTTCTTGACCTGCAATAACTGGAACAGTTGTCTGACCAGTTGACTTGGGCTTATTGAGGCCACCTGCAATGATTTTGGTCATGAAGTCAATGTCAGCTTCAAATGCTGCATCAGTGCCCTTCTTGCCGGCGTTGTTTGCCCATTCAGTAAGTTCTTCTGATTCTTCGATTGCGTCTTCTTCGTCTTCTTCAGCCGATTCAGTTACTTCTTCCTCAGCATCGTCAAAGTCCTTGTCATCCTTCTTATCGTGTTCGGGATGCTTTGGCTTATCACCGGATCCTTCTGCTAGTTGATCAAGACGATCTAATAAATCAAAGAATGATGACTCATTCATGCTCTTGAGAGCAAGTGCCTTGTCTTCTTCAGCTTCGGCATTTTCGTCTGCGGAAGTTTCTGCTTCATCTGAATCGGGAGCGTTGTCTTCAGAAACTTCAAATTCCATCTGGTCTTCTGTTTCTACTTCATCAACCATTTCTTTGCCTTTGCCCATTGAGCATCCAGCTTCATGCATACTCTCATAGGCTCCGCATTCGTTACACATTGCTTCGTCAGTTTTTTCTTCACAATCGCAATCGTCTTCACAACCGCAGTCTTTTTCATCGGCTGCTTCATGATTACCATAAAGCTGTTCTTCGTCGCCTTCTTCGTCAGCATAGTCATCGGCGCCTGCTGATTGAATACCTGATAGCTTCTGCATAAGACCCATGATGCCGTCGTTGCCATCAACTACTTCTACGTCAACACCACCTGCGCCAACTTCGTCTGGTGCACCGTGTGCTGGTTGAATTGACATTGCACTTGATGGCGCGTGATCGTGATCGTCACCGAATAGGCCTAAACCAGCGTGCTTTACAAGCTGTAGTAGTTGGTCTGCTTCTGCATCTTGTGCAGTAATAGTTACTGAGTCAGGGCTATTCTGTTGCCCCTTAGAGACTGATACAGAAAGACCTTCAGTAACTTCTTCACTTTCAGTGAGAAGTGCATCAAGCTGCTTGTCAAGTGATTCAAATGCATACTCATCAACTTTGGTATCGTAGTTTGTACGATCGGTATAAGTCTTACCGCCTACTGAGAACTTTCCGCCCTTCGGAGTCTTAGCAAGAGCAGCGGTGAATGCATTTCCTTCATCCATTTCGTCTTCCGGTAAGTTATAGAATCCGCCATTACGTTCACGATCCATGTCTGCTTGTGACATGCCTATTGCAGGATCTTTCTTGTGATAATCGTGAATACCTTTAGCCATGCCGCCGGCTGCTAATGCAGAAGCTCCCAATGCTGCGGCCATCCCTACATTCTTAAGATTATCTTTTAGGCCTTCTTCAACTTCTTGGTCAGCCATACCAGGAACTGTTGCAGCAGGAGCAGTTTCATACATGCCCATTTCATACAACTCATCCATGCCTTCTTTGAAGCCTTCGTGATATGCACGCATTTCTTCTATGTCTTCATAACGCTTACCAGAGTGTGCGTGACCTCTTAGACCGTGTGATTTGCCCTCTAAGCGGGCTGCACTGATTCTGTGATTCATTGATTCTTTCACCTTTTGTTTTTTCTTGTCGGCTGCTGCCTTTTTCATTGGTTCTTTCTTGTTACCATCTTTGTCAAGATCAAGAAAGTCAGGCTTCTTGCCTTCTAATGTTGTTCTGCTACGACCTGCGCCTAAGCCAGCTCCCATAGTGTCTTGACCGTGAGTTGATGGAATGTCACCTTCTTTAACTTTCTTTGGAAGCTTGCTTACCTTCTGACCGTGACTTTTCTTAATGAATTCTTTTGCTACTTTCTGACTTACGCCAGTCTTCTTAGCAACATCTTTGTCATCGGCAGCCGCATACATTAGCTTTGCTTGTTGCTGACTTGCAAACTTTTCGTCAAGCTGTTCTTCTTCTAACTTACCTTGCTTAGCAAGCTTAGCACGAACTGCGCCAGCTACTCTTTCGCCAGCTGCCTTAGAACCATAACGCTCACCTGCACTCTTTGCAATCTTAGCAAAGTTCTTGCCGGGCTTGCCTTCGTCTTTTTCCTTCATTTGCATTTGACCAGCTTGTGGCTGCCCAGTTGCACCAGCTTGAGCAGGCTGTCCTGTTTGTTGCTGGTTAGGCTGAGTAGTTTGCTGCATTGGCTGTTGTTGTGTCATGACAACCTGTACATCTTTAGGATCAAGATTCTTAAGAATATTTTGTATGGAAGGATTGTCGCTAGTTACAACTCCGAGTCCGGCTTGTTTATTCTTAGGATCCATAATAGCAAGTGGCTTTTGACCCGGAGCAATATTTTCAGAAAGCATTTCAAACATGTCTTTGAGACTTGCTGGCTTGTTAGAGACATTGATAGGAGGAGTAGTTGAATCTTCATTCAACATTTTCTTCTTTGTTACCTTAGGTGCTGTAGCTTCTAACTCAGCAAGCTTTTTCATAATATCTTTCATGTTAGCCTCTTCCTGTTTGTGGTTTAGCAGGACGAGTAATCTTGCTCATAGGACTGTCCTTGCCCATTGTTGACATTAATGTTTCTGGCTTGAACGGATCAAACGCTGCTTTAGTCTTTTCACCTGCGTAAGGAATGTCAATCTTTTCATCCTGGGTTTGTTCTTTAATGCTGTCAAGATAGCTGTTACCATATGCTTTTGCAGCTTCTTTAGCGCCGGGCTGTTCTTCAAGTTCTTCATGAGTCAATACAGGGCTATGTTCCATTTCGTTTTCATAGCCTTCCATTTCACTAGTTACGCTCTCATCATAACCAGTCTTTACTAGACGAACCATATTCACATTGTAGCCTAGCAACTGAGCAATCTGTTGAACCATAGGCTCAGTAGCTGGGTAACGGAACTTACACTTAATCAAAGTGACAGGTTCGTTAGTTACCTCGTTGAATCCATATGGACTCTTTTGAATAGGTGTAGTCTTTGGTTCTGACATTTCAATTGGATCAAACTTCTTAAGATTATACTTGAACATGTCAAGCCAGTTTTTATCAACTTGGCCCGCAATCTTTACGGTATAATCGTAAGTGTGAACACTTTCCATAATGTATTGTTTTAAGCTGCGCATATGGTTTCCTGCAATATTATATTATGTATTTATCATTGATCGTTATTTTTAGTATTGAACATCTTGAGTAGTTCGTTACGATCAAGTGACTTACCTTCTCCTAGTGGAGTGTTCTCTACTTCTTCATTTTTAGCTGCGTTCTTAGCGTCTAGTTGTGCCTTCTTCATCTGCAAATCAAGCATTTTTAGTTTCTTATTGATCTTTGCAGTCTTTGCAGTGATAGCGTGTCCAAGCATACTACTAGCACTATTGAAGATTTCTGAGCTAAAACGAGACTCAACCTGCATACCTAAATCCATCAAGTCTTTATAGCTTGACGTAGCCATTTCAGCAAGTTCATCCATTTCAGTATCAGCGGCTTCTAAGCCCTTCACTTGAGGAAGTGCTGCTTCAATCTTGTCTAATGTGCTGAGAGCATTTTCGGTCACTTCTTCAGTGACTTCAGGCAATGGAATGGTAAGATCGTTTTGATCGGAAGATGCTAATTCAAATAATTCTTCAAGTTTTTTAGTCATACAAGTATTTAGTTTTACTTGCGCCCATTATAGAATATGTCATCTTCCGTAATGACTCTGAAGGTTAGTCCCTGGCTCTTACAATATGCCATTGCGGCCTGCCACTTAGCATGATTGATAGCTACTACCATTCTATCTTTAGCACTAGCAACCTTGCTTTCAATGACACTCTGTTTCTTTGGCTTGATTTCAACTACTTCAGCAACTTGTTTTCCAAATCTATTTTGATATACTACAAAGAAGTCAGGAACATAAATTGTGGGTTTACCGGTTAACGGATGCTTATATGGAATTCGCATTGATTCACTAGCCCAATATATGATGCTATCGTTACTATCACAGAATGTCATGAAAGTGAGTTCCCAACCGGAACGATATTTGGGCTGATGATTACCTATATACTTCTGTGGATTTTTAGGCGTGTATATGCCTTGTGCCCACTTGCCCATGTTACAATACTACGTTGCGCTGGACTGCTTCGTTTGGTTTAGGAATAATACCCACGCCGTATAAAGTTGTTTTCGGTCTAAACGTATTCAAGTAATAGCAAATTACCTGATTCATCTGCAACTTATTGGTTTTGCCTTTAATAGCAGCAAGCAAGTCTAGTACATTAAACTGACCTTCTTGAGCTATAAAGAACAGTAAAGATGCAAAATTGCTAGCTTCTGTTTTGTTTTGCGAGTTACCCAAAAAGAAAGAATACACAACGTCCCAGTCCGTTGCATTTACTTTGAGCGCATTGGAGTAAAAATTATCAAAAATTCTTACTGTATTTCCTAAAGATGTTACATTGAATATAGCCATGATACTATTTATACTGTACGATCGGGTCCAACATTGAAGCTGCTACCAAACGGTGCTTCTACTGGAAAGCCCGGACTAACTTCATTACCTGCAAATTGTCCGCCGGCAGTTGGTTCACTAAGTATCGGTTGCGGTGCTCGTCTAGCATCAATTGTTGGAGACCCCGCAAGTCCACTTAGTCCCGGAGTTTGACTTGCTCCTGGAAGAGAAAATAATGTATTTCTATTTCTGTTAGAAGGGGTGTTGGTTATTGCATCTACAAACATACTACCTAAGTCGAATGCCGCATCTTCAACCAAATTTGGATTTTTAAGTCTATCAATTGCATTTAAGGCATCCGCTGCTGCGCCTAATATATTTCCACTGCGCAATGATCTGATTGCGCCGCCGGCCGCATCAATTAGGCCGCCCCTTCCTAATATAGTTCCATTTGCGCCAGGTGACATGTTGGGGCTAGGTGTTCTGTCATAGTTAGCCACATCGCCGAATCCAGTAACAATATCTTCTGGAGCTCTTCCGTCTAACGCGCCTTCGTTATAGACTACTGTTTCGTAGTCAATGGTCATTCTATTTTGCATGGTACCCGAACCTTCACCATAATTATAGGTATCATGAGAGAAGTTCGTAATTAACGGATTGATCAATGTGTAAGCAATAAAATTATGTTGGTTTAATCCAAATACTGTTATATTTTTAAAGAATGGTACTTTAACTCCATCGGGTCCGGTTGCTCCACCCGATAACCCCCAGTCGTGATCTTCTTCACCTGCCGCTTCGGTATAGATATTATTAGTGTTATAATCAACAATAGGAGTATTTTCATCCCCTGCGAAGAATCTATTATTTCCTCTGTTGCCTCGCAATACTTGTCCGGGCTTTGATCCATCGTTATAATAGTAACGATAATATGCTTGCCACATTCCAGTGACATTGTTTCCATTGTCATCATGAAATGTTATTTCTATAGGATCATATTTAATTTTAGTTTGAACTATTCTTTTTCTGTTGTATTGATTAAGTTGTTCTGTTTGCATGGTAAAAGAAGGAAGTTTGACTTCTTTTACTAGAATGCCAAAGTTTGGTGCAGCCGCATATGCTTGATTGTTGAACTCAAAATATGTGTGGAAAAGAAATTTAAGTTTAGGAGCATTCTCATAGGAATTGGTTCTAAACGTTTTAGAAGCGTGTTGGTAGTCTCTTAAATAGGGGCTGCCAAACAGTGTAGAGGCAGCCCCATCTAATAAACTTTGACCCCAATTACCTAAAGTCATTTATTGTCCTAACTATTAAAGTGTAGCGCCAATACCAGTTGCGATACCGTCTACACCGTTGAACGCACGACCAACCAACTGACCAACACCGCTTGTGAGTGGTGCCTGGATTGCGTTGTCGTAACGAATAGTTAAAGCAATAGTTGCTGGATCGTTGGTTCCGTAGTTCAATGTGTTGTAGTTAGCTTGCTGAACGAAGCAACCATATAGTTCCCAAGTTTCAAGAACAGTCGGAGCAAGAGCGCCGTTACCACCGTCTAGAACTTCAATATTTGTTTGGAACTTATAGTCTTGACCAGTTGCAGCAGATGCCTGCTCAACAAAGTCAAACTGCTTCTGAATCTGCTGACCGACTGCCTTTGAAACAGTGCCGGCTGCGTCATCACGCAAGTTAACAGTGATTGCGTTCCAAGTGTGCTTACCAGCAAGATACATCTTTGAGTTATACACGTTTAGTGTAACTTCTTCAAAGGTAACCTGTGGTCTTGAGCAATCTACTACTTGCTTAGTTAATTGTAGTCCACCATTAACATCAACCCCAAAGTTCAAGAAATTGACTCTAAAGCGGAACTGTAGTTTAGGCATCAACAGACCTTGGTTGCCGCCTG
>JACCDW011283608.1_pt1 | contig 55467 bp, 55 predicted proteins | sample 7449781 | NCBI WGS metagenome assembly JACCDW01 (sample SAMN15323449, study PRJNA562643) | freshwater metagenome | isolation source: river surface water | place: USA:Blue River Watershed | collected 2017-08-18
CGTCCACTGTGTGGTTCTCGAGGTATGGTCGAGAACCGAAGAATGATCTTCGATTCACATAACTCAATAGTGTTTCGGCGGCCATAGCGAGAGGGAAACGCCCGGTCCCATTCCGAACCCGGAAGCTAAGACTCTCAGCGCCGATGGTACTGCAAGGGGGACCTTGTGGGAGAGTAGGACACCGCCGGACTTACTTTAGAAATGGCCACTCCTTTTAGGGGTGGCCTTTTCTATTTAAGCTGATTTCCAAAGGAGCATCATGGAGCGAAGAAGGCCTAGCGAAAAGCGCGAGGGGCCGATTGGCCGTGGTGAGCGCATCGACGCCGCACGTCCTATTTGGCAGGAGCGCGTCAAACGCGACCGCGATGTTGAGAAGTCACCACTCATCCCTAGCGAAATCACCCCTGAGGACCTCGATCTCGGGGTGCGGGTTCAGCTGAAGACTTTGACTGCCGAGAATGCGGAAATGGTTGCCAGGCATCTGGCCATGGTAAATCTGCTGATAGACAAAGATCCCGAGCTTGCCCATAAGCATGCGCTTGCAGCATCGCGGAGAGCGGGTCGTCTGGCAATTGTTCATGAGACACTCGGCGTCACGGCATACACGGTGGGTGACTATGCTCTTGCACTGAGGGAACTGCTCACTCATCGTCGACTCTCCGGCTCACTCGACCAGATCCCGCTGATTGTAGATTCCGAAAGAGGAATGAATCGTCCGGCCAAGGCACTTGAGGCGGCAGCGGGCGTTGATCGGAAGAAGCTCGCTGTTGGCGTTCGGATCAATTTGGCAATCGCGCTCTCTGGGGCAAGGCTGGATCTCGGTGATGCGAAAAATGCAAAGCTTGAACTTGAAATTCCTGAGCTGAGCCCCAAGCAGATATTCCCTCAGTCTCCACTGCTGTTTCGCAGTTATGCCGAGGTTTTGCGAGAGCTTGGTCAGAGCGGTGAGGCTTGGGATGAACTAGCTGAGCGGGCTGATAAGGCTTTAGCGGACGTCGGTGAAGAGCTGTTTGAGCTAGTTGAAGAGATAACCATCCCTACTAGCTCTGATTTTGAAAAGCGTCCCGCACGCAAATTCGATGACGGCAAAAAGTCTTCCTATGATCGCAAGCCCCGCCAACAGGGCGATGGCAGGGAGCGCCCCACTCGTCGAGATGTTGAAGATCGCCCAAGACGCGGTGGTTCTAGTTTTGAAAGTAAACCTCGTGAACGACGTGATGAACCCAAGAGTGCAGGGTATTCGCGTCCTTCGGCAAGAGACGGGGTTAGACGCAGCGCTGCAACGGGGGACCGGCCAGCGGGTAGGGGTTATCGCGCTTCGGAGACTGGTGATAGAAAATCTTCCGCTAGCGAGCGATCGAAGGGTGAGCGTCCCTCCCGTCCTTCGCGGGATGCGTCCGAGGCACCCAGGCCAAAGCGATCTTTTGATTCGAAATCGGGGGATCGCAAACCCAGGAGCTCTGGCTCTGTAGGCGGGGCAAAACCATCTCGTAGGCCCGGTGGTGAAAGGGGCGGTCGTGGCAAGGCTGGTTGATGCCTACGATTCCGTGCTTTTTGACCTAGACGGCGTGGTCTACCTCGGGTCAAAGGCAATCGACTACGCGGTTGAGTCCATCAATCGAGTCAAATCCGAGGGCTTCAAGATAGGCTTTGTGACCAATAACAGCTCAAGACGACCCGAGGTCATCGCTGAACAACTCAACGGCTTTGGGATTGAAACCGTCGCTTCAGAAATTGTTGGTTCGGCTCGTGCAGGTGCGCTTATGTTGGCAGAGCGAGTAGCGCCTGGTTCGAAAGTATTGGTTGTCGGCGGCGAGGGCCTTCGTTCGGAGGTTCTGGCACTAGGTTTTGAAGTCGTTGAATCTGCAGATGACTATCCGGCGGCTGTCATCCAAGGATTTTCCCCGGATGTTGGATGGCGTCAGCTAGCGGAGGCAGCCTATGCGATTCAGCGCGGCGCAATCTGGTTGGCAACTAACCAGGACTGGACCATTCCTCGAGAAAGAGGGATTGCACCAGGTAATGGCACTTTGGTTTCAGCAGTTCATACTGCGGTGGGTATGCTTCCAGATTTCGCAGGTAAGCCCTTCGCTCCGATATACCAATCGGCTATCGACCAACTCGGGATCTCCAGGCCACTTTTTGTGGGGGATCGCTTGGACACCGACATCAAGGGAGCTGTCGGGTTTGGTATGGATTCGGCCTGCGTTATGACCGGTGTAGCGACCAAAAAAGAACTGATTTCTGCGCGAGTTGATGAGCGCCCTACATTTGTGATTCAGGATCTGCGTGAGCTTTTTCTTCCCTACCAAGAACCCAAGCAAACCAAGCGGGGTTTTGAACTACGCAAGAGCTCAGTTGAGCTATTGGGAAGCCGCGTCATGTCGGTTGACGGTGACCCCCAATCGCTGGATGCCCTGCGCTGCGCATGCAAGGTAGTCTGGAACTCGAGTGTTCCCATCTATGGCCTTGAAATCGAAGCCGAACTGTATAGCTAGGAAAATTGTGAACCTGTCAGAAATCGAAGCACAGCTAGCCAGACTTGACGAGCTTGACGAGGCGGCTCAACTTGAGGTTATCGAGCAGGTTATTCGCGCTCTAGAGGAGCTAGTTTCCTAAGTGGCAGAGCGCCTGGATATCGAGTTAGTGCTTAGGGGAATCGCACGATCTCGGTCTCAGGCCGCCCAGTTGATTGATGCCGGTCGGGTGAGTGTGAACGGTAAGCCCGCAACGAAGGCTGCCCAGAAACTAGATGAGTCTGATGCTGTGGAGTTGAGCCAGGGGTTGGATTATGTTTCCCGCGCTGGGGCAAAGCTCGCCTTCGCACTCGAGCAATTTAGCCTCGAAATCAATGGAACAGTCTTAGATGCTGGCGCCTCAACCGGAGGTTTTACTCAAGTGCTCCTCGAAGCTGGAGCGGAACAGGTTCTGGCGATCGATGTCGGGCATGGGCAGTTGGTCCCCGAATTGGCAGCGGATCCTAGAGTTGCCAATCTCGAGGGCATTAATCTGAGGGATTACTCGCGACTGGAACTCGAGCGAGCAATTGGAACCAACCCAGAGATTTCACTCGTGGTGGCTGACCTCAGCTTCATCTCGCTTACCTTGGTCCTCGAGAATCTAAAAAAGCTCGCTCCCGAAGCTCCCATGGTGCTACTGGTGAAGCCTCAGTTTGAAGTAGGCAAGCATTCTCTGAATGCTTCGGGCGTGGTTACAGATTGGCGAGAGCGGGCCAGAGCCTTGGAGCAGGTGACCGATTGTGTCTATTCGCTCGGCTACTCGGTTAGGTCGATGATTCAATCTCCGATCTTGGGCACACATGGAAATGTCGAGTATCTCTTGTGGATAGTTCCCGCGAGTTCGAATAATCGTGAACAATGGAGTTCAGAGATTATTGAGTTGGCGAAGAGGACAAAATGACTAGACGAGCGCTAATCGTCTCAAACGCCCAGTCCGCTTCTCAGGCTGACGTTGTGCAACGTACGGTCAAGAAGTTGGTCGCCAGAGAGATTCAGCCTGTGCTTGAAGCCGCTGAAGTTAGTCGTCTTGAAGCTCTCGGTGCTGATTTAGCCTCGGTAGTCGAGTTTTCAAATCAGCAAATTGAACTGGGTATCGTACTCGGGGGAGATGGCAGTATTTTGCGTGCTGCTGAGCTATTGCGAGATCAGTCCTCGCCAATTTTGGGAATCAACACCGGACACGTGGGTTTTATGGCAGAGGCAGAGCTCGATGAGCTCGCATCAGCCATGGACAGAGTTGCGAGCAAGGACTATCAAGTAGGGCACCGATCGGCTCTCGAGGTTGAGGTCTACCAAAACGGTGAGCTCGCGTTCAGTTCATGGGCGATGAATGAAGTGACTCTCGAGAAATCCGCCAGAGAGCGGATGCTCGAACTTGTTGTCGAAGTGGATCGTCGACCCTTGTCCTCATTTGGTTGTGATGGAGTTTTGGTCAGCACTCCAACCGGATCGACCGCATACGCCTTCAGTGCCGGGGGCCCAGTGGTGTGGCCAGATGTTGACGCACTGCTCGTGGTGCCGCTGAGCGCGCATTCGCTCTTTGCTCGCCCACTGGTACTTGGTTCAAACACTCACCTTGCGTTTGAGGTTTTGAAGCGGAGCCCGGGAAATGGTGTCCTCTGGTGCGACGGTAGAAGAACCTTTGATCTAGGGCCAGGTGCCCGCGTCGAGGTGAAGCGCTCTGAGCAGCAGGTGCCGATGGTGCTGCTTTCCGACGAGCCTTTTACAAATCGTTTGGTTCGGAAGTTCAATCTCCCTGTCACCGGCTGGAGAGGTCCCGAGGAGAATAAGTGATCGAGTCACTATCGATTCGAAATCTCGGGGTTATTGCTCAGGCCGAACTTAGCTTCGAGTCGGGTTTCAATGCACTAACCGGAGAAACCGGTGCGGGAAAGACGATGGTCTTGAGCGCGCTAAACCTGCTGCTGGGGGGCAGGGCAGACAGTGCGGTAATCAGAACTGGCGAATCCTCCCTGTCAGTCACGGGAACTTGGCGAATCGAGTCGCCTGAGCTTTTACACATTTTGGAAGAGCTTGGCGCGGCAGTTGAGGACGGCGAGCTGATCATTACCCGCACGGTATCGAGCGACGGACGCTCCAAGGCGATTCTGGGCGGGACTCCGGTGCCGATCTCCACGCTGGCCGACTTGGCAGAGAAGCTCGTTGCAGTGCATGGCCAGTCAGACCAACAGCGACTCAGATCGCTCTCCGCCCAGCGCGATGCCCTTGACGATTACGGTCAGCTTCATGCTCAGGTCTCGGCTTACCAACAGGCCTACTTTCACTATCGCGACCTTAGAGCAAGGCATGAGCGCATGCTTTCATCAAACGGTCAAGATCGCGCCAGGGTGGATGAGCTTACCGCGCTGCTAAATACTCTTGAAAAACTCGACCCGCAACCGGGTGAGATAGCAGCACTTGGTGAGTTAATCGATCGCCTAAGCAATGTCGACAACCTGCGAATTGCGGCAACGACGGCGCACGAAGCGCTTTCCCCAGACGATTCGATTGGTGCAATTCAAGCCCTGGGCATCGCGCGAAAGAGCCTAGAGTCAAGCTCAGACCCAGTGCTGCAGGGGCTAGGTAAGCGACTCCATGAAATTGCAGACCTCACCAGAGATCTATCGGTTGAGTTGTCCGCCTACCTGATGGACTTGGAGTTGGATCCTCAGCAACTCGAGGTTTCGCTGGAGCGACGAGCAGAACTACTCGCCTTCGAGCGCCGTAATGGTGATCTAGATGCCTTTATCGAAAAAGTCCCCACCCTGCAGGCTGAGCTTCTTGATTTGGACTCCTCCGATGAGCAACTTGAAAAGTTGGAGATGCAGCTTGAGGCAGCACTTTCCCAGCTTGCCGGTATGGCTCGTGAGCTAACCAACGCGCGAATTGAAGCAGCTGAGCGATTGAGCGCCGAAGTTAGTGCCGAGCTGGCTGAACTCGCCATGGTCGGTTCGAAGCTGGTGGTCCAGCTTCAACCCTTGGGTGATTATGAGAGCTCTGGTCAGGATCGAGTTGAATTCATGCTGGCCGCATTTGATGGAGCGAATCTTCGACCTATTGCCAAGGCCGCTTCTGGTGGAGAGCTATCGAGAATCATGCTTGCGTTGGAGTTGGTTTTGTCAAAGGACAAGACCTTGCCCACGATGATCTTTGATGAGGTTGACGCCGGTGTCGGAGGGCAAACAGCGGTTGAGCTGGGTAGGCGGTTGGCCAAGGTTGCAAAAAACACTCAAGTGCTGGTTATTACTCACCTAGCCCAGGTAGCCGCATACTCCGCTAACCAAATCAGGGTCCTCAAAAACACCCAGGGTTCGATTACTCACTCATCCGTTCTGCCCCTTCAGGGTGAAGAGCGCGTTCGGGAGCTCGCTCGAATGCTGTCGGGCTCGCCCGACTCTGAGATTGCGATTGCCCATGCCCGAGAATTGTTGCTCTCCAACTAGAAACTTTGGTGTCGCAGGCAAACTGAGGTCCAATCGCTGATAGATTGGGATTCCATGGCCGAGAGCTCTGGAATCCCAAGACACATATTCGTTACTGGTGGCGTTGCGTCATCACTGGGCAAGGGTCTTACCGCTGCCTCACTCGGGAATCTCCTAACAGCGCGTGGTCTGAGGGTCGTGATGCAAAAGCTCGATCCGTATCTAAACGTCGACCCCGGCACAATGAATCCGTTCCAGCACGGAGAAGTTTTTGTAACTGAGGATGGGGCTGAAACCGACCTAGATATTGGCCACTACGAACGCTTTCTGGACATCAATCTAAACTCCGCTGCAAACGTCACCACTGGTCAGGCTTACTCGACCGTTATCGCAAAGGAGCGCCGCGGAGAGTATTTGGGTGACACTGTGCAGGTCATCCCACACATCACCGATGAGCTCAAGCGCCGCATGAGATTGCAGGCAACCATGGTTCCTGCGCCAGATGTCATCATCACGGAGATCGGCGGCACCGTGGGTGACATTGAGTCGCAGCCATTTATGGAGGCTGCTCGCCAGGTGAGAAGGGATGTTGGTAGGGACAACGTCTTCTTCGTCCACGTAACTTTGGTGCCGTACCTCAAGCCCTCTGGTGAACTAAAGACCAAGCCCACTCAGCATTCAGTAGCTATGCTTCGCTCGCTTGGTATTCAACCGGACGCAATCGTTTGTCGTTCCGACAGGGACCTTCCAGACTCCATCAAGAACAAGATTGCGATGATGTGTGACGTCGATCGCGAGGCGGTGGTCACTGCAGCGGATGCGGCTTCAATTTACGATATTCCAAAGGTGCTGCACTCTGAAGGCCTTGACAGCTACATCATCCGCTCGCTAAAGCTGGAAGCCAAAGATGTCGATTGGTCTGGTTGGACACCAGTTTTGAACGCGGTCCACGAGCCTAAGCACGAAATCACAATTGGCCTAGTCGGTAAGTACATTGATCTTCCAGACGCCTACCTGTCGGTTACAGAGGCGCTAAGGGCTGGCGGCTTTGCTGAATCAACCAAGGTAAATATCCGCTGGATTAAGTCTGATGATTGCGAGACCGAGGACGGCGCTCGCCAACTACTGTCCGATGTTGATGCAGTCTGTGTCCCCGGAGGCTTCGGCATCAGAGGGATCGAGGGCAAACTGGGGGCCCTGAAGTTCACTCGAGAGAACCAAATTCCTACTCTCGGCCTGTGTCTTGGTTTGCAGTGCATGGTCATAGAGCACGCCAGAAATAGGGCAGGTATTGCCGGAGCAACCTCCTCTGAATTTGAGCCAGATGCCGCTAATCCTGTGATTGCGACCATGGCAGAGCAGGTTGATGTTTTGGCCGGGGGAGACCTTGGTGGAACAATGCGCCTTGGTAGTTACGAGGCCAAGCTCGCACCAGGCAGCATTGTTGCTGAGGTTTATGGATCAGAGATTTCTCACGAACGTCACCGTCACCGCTACGAGGTGAACAACCGTTACCGCGATCAGATCGCTCAAAGCGGCCTGGTCTTCTCCGGTACTAGCCCAGATGGTCATCTGGTGGAGTATGTCGAGCTTCCTCGCGAAGTTCACCCTTACTACGTCGGGACCCAGGCTCACCCTGAGTTCAAATCCAGACCAACCAAGGCACATCCGCTGTTCCACGGGCTGATCAAGGCTGCCCTCGAGCGCCAAAAGCAACAGCGACTTTTCAACGAGAACTAAATGTCTCAGCCGCTTGAGAGCTACCTGCGGCATCTGACCATCGAGCGTGGCCTGAGCGCAAACTCAATTTCGGCCTACCGAAGAGATCTCGAGTCGTACCTCCATTACCTCGCTCTTGATAAAGCAAGCGAGCTAAGTGCTAATCGTGAGCAGGTGGAGAAATTCGGGCAGTGGCTTATGCAGCGTGGGCTGGTTGCTAGCTCAAGAGCGCGGGCTCTGGCAGCAGTTCGAGGTTTTCATAAGTTTCTAGTGCTGGAAAACCTAAGGCCAGATGACCCCAGCAAAAAAGTGCGTCCACCAAAACTGCCGATGCGGCTTCCCAAAGCGCTGAGCCTAGGCCAGGTTGAAGAGTTGCTTCGTGCTTCGGGACCTGAGCCGGGAAGTGACTCGTCCGACTTGGTGCGAATCAGAAATCGGGCCATTCTCGAACTCCTCTACTCAACTGGTGCTCGAGTAAGCGAAATAGCCGCGCTGGATCTTGACGAGGTAGACAGCTCGGGCTTTATCCGAGTCAGAGGTAAAGGCTCAAAAGAGCGTTTGGTGCCGGTGGGAAGTTACGCCGCTAGAGCGCTCGAGGAATATCTAGTTAGGGTCAGGCCGAGTTTGGTCTCAACCTCCACACCAGCGCTCTTTCTCAACCAGCGCGGCGGCAGGCTATCGCGCCAGTCGATGTGGGAGCTGCTCAGCAAAGTCGGTGAGCAGTGTGGGATCGAGGTTTCCCCCCACACCCTCAGGCACTGCTTCGCAACCCATCTAATTGAGGGCGGTGCCGACGTCAGAGTGGTTCAGGAGCTTTTGGGGCATGCCTCGGTGGCAACCACACAGATTTACACCAAGATCACAATCGATACTTTGCGCGAGATTTATCAGTCAGCTCACCCCCGTGCACGGCGGTAGGCTATCTGCAAAAGTAGTTGGAGGCGCAAGTGAATCTCTCTGGTAAAGAGTTTCCAATCCCGGCCAAGCTGAAGTCTCATGGCCCAGCTCGCATCATTGCGATGTGCAATCAAAAAGGCGGCGTCGGTAAGACCACCACAACCATCAATCTAGCTGCGTCGCTGGCGGAGTACGGCCGTAAGGTGCTGGTTGTCGACTTCGATCCACAGGGTGCACTTTCTGTTAACTTGGCGGCGGATTACCAGGACGCTCCAACCATCTACGACCTGATGATGAATGTCTCCATGGATCCTCACCTAGCAATCCAAAAGACCGAGGTTGAAAACCTTGATATCATCCCAGCGAACATCGATCTATCCGCTGCGGAGATGAATCTTGTAACCGAGATGGGTCGTGAGCGTGTGCTCGAAGGCATCCTGCACAAGGTCAAAGACGAATACGACATCATCTTTGTGGACTGCCAACCCTCCCTAGGTCTGCTAACGGTGAACGCCCTAACTGCAGCCCACGGTGTTCTCATCCCGATGGCGACTGAGTTCTTTGCGCTGCGTGGCGTGGCTCTACTGATCCAGACCATCGACAAGGTGAAGGCCAGAACCAATCCAACCCTTCAGTTAGATGGTCTGATTCCAACCATGCACGATGCCAGGACGCTGCACTCCCGAGAGGTCTTGGAGCGTCTTCAGGAGGCCTTCCCCGGAATGGTCTTCCAGACTGCAATCGGTCGAACCGTGAAGTTCCCAGATGCTACCGTGGCTAGAAAGCCAATCACTCAGTTCGCACCGACTTCAGAGGCGGCCGAGGCCTATCGCCGGGTGGCGAGAGAGCTAGTCAAACGTGGCAGTGCAGCTTGAATCTGAGATAGATTTTCGGATCCAACTCGACAACTTCGACGGCCCATTCGACCTTCTGCTTCGCCTCATTGGCAAGCACGAGTTAGACATCACTCAGGTTTCACTGTCTCGAGTTACAGACGAGTTTCTCACCTATGTGAAGCAGCTCGATGCTCAGGCCGAGATTGAGAGTGCCAGCGAATTCCTGGTAGTTGCGGCGACTTTGCTGGATTTGAAGATTGCCAGCTTGCTCCCAGCGGGTGAGGTGGTGGATGCCGAAGATGTTGCCCTCCTTGAGGCTAGGGACCTGCTGTTCGCACGTCTTCTGCAATACCGCGCTTTCAAGGAGATTGCATCATGGTTCAGCGCCTCGCTTGATCGCGAGGGGGATCGGATTCCAAGGTCGGTTCGCCTCGAGGAGCGCTTCCGCGAGCTCAGACCAGAGCTTAGGTGGGATCTGAGCTTGACCGAATTTAGCCAACTGGCACAGCTCGCATTTGCTCCCAAAGAAATCCCTGGGGTTGGACTCACTCACCTTCACGCTCCCAGAGTTAGCATTCGGGAGCAGGCCGGGTTGATGGTTGAAAAACTCCGACAGCGATCCACCATGACCTTCCGTGAGTTGATTTCAGATGCCAAGGACAGGTCAGAACTAGTTGCCCGTTTCCTTGGCCTATTGGAGTTATATCGATTGGGTGCGGTCGGGTTCAAGCAGTCCGATCCATTCTCCGATTTTCAGGTGGTGTGGGAGGATAGAGCCTTTGATGAGGCCAAGCTAAACCAGTTAGGAGCAGAGTATGACGACTGATCTTCAACTCCGCGCAGCGCTGGAGGCAATTCTCACCGTGGCCGAGACCCCGCTAAACCTAGTCACATTGGCTGGCGCACTTGAGGTTCCACTCAACGATGTTAAGCGGGAGCTGGAACAGCTTCGAATCGAGTACGACGAGGCCAACGGTGGAATCGGTCGGGGTTTTGAACTTAGGGAAGTTGGCGGCGGTTACCGTTTCTACGTTCGCACTGCCCACGACTGGGCGGTCAAGCAGTTGGTCGCGAATGAGAATCCAGCCAAGCTATCTCAAGCTGCGCTCGAGACCTTGGCGGTTATTGCTTATCGTCAGCCAATCTCCAGAGGACAGGTATCTTCCATTAGAGGGGTGAACGTGGATTCTGTGGTTAGGACTTTGCTCTCCAGGGGTCTGATCGCTGAGTTATTCGTTGACGTCGAAACGGGTGCCGCGATGTTTGGAACTACCGAGCTTTTACTAGAGGTTTTGGGGATCAACTCCCTCGATGAGCTTCCCCAAATCAGCCCATACCTACCTGGACAGGATGACATTGACTGAACAAGAGGGCATCAGGCTTCAAAAGGTACTGGCGAGTGCGGGAGTGGCATCCAGGCGAGTCTGCGAGGAGCTAATTGTCAAAGGCCGGGTTCGCGTCAACGGCAAGGTCGTGAAAGAACTCGGCTCGAGAATCAATCCAGAGATCGACCAGGTGCAGGTCGATGGCAGACCGGTTCAGCTGGATCCAGACCGTGTGTATTTTGCGTTTCACAAACCAAAGGGTGTTGTCTCGACAATGTCGGACGAGAATGGCAGGCGCTGCCTGGCCGATTACTTTGTTGGTTTAGACCGAGTATTCAATGTCGGGCGCTTGGATGCTGAGACAACCGGCATACTGCTCATGACGAATGATGGGGAGCTCGCAAACCAGCTAGCGCACCCCAGCTATGAGGTTGAAAAACTTTATGTAGCGAAGGTCAGGGGCAAAATCACCCGGGTCGAGATGCAGCGCCTGATGGATGGGGTCAAACTCGAAGACGGATTCCAGAAGGCTGACAAAGCCAGAGTGCTTGATCAAAACGAGCAGACTTCGCTCGTTGAGGTTGTGCTGCACAGCGGTAAGAATCGAATTGTCAGGCGCATGTTTGATGCGGTCGGATTTCCAGTTTTGGAGCTGACGAGAAAGAGTTTTGGCCCGCTGAGATTGGGCAACCTCAAGCCTGGCCAGTTCCGTGAGTTGGGTAGACTCGAGGTGTCCGCACTTATGGAGGCGGCGCAGGCAGGATCTCGCAGAGAAAAGAGGCGCTAATGGCCGTTCGAGCAATACGCGGTGCCATTCAGTTGGACTCAGACGAGCGTGAACACCTACTCCGTTCAACGGCAGAGCTGGTCACCAAGGTGCTTCACGAGAACAACCTCGCGACCGCAGACCTAATCTCGATTTGGTTTTCTGCAACCCCCGATGTCACATCCGAGTTCCCTGCTCTAGCAGCGCGCGAACTGGGTCTTGGCGATGTCCCACTTATGTGCAGCGTCGAAATGGATGTGGTTGGGGCAATGCCTCGGGTTATCCGACTCATGATGCATGTTGAAACCAAGTTGAATCGCTCTGAAATCAAGCACGTATACCTTCGCGGCGCAGCGAAGCTCAGGACCGACTTGGCGCAGTAATGCCAAACATAAAGATTGTTGGAACTGGACTTCTCGGCACCAGTTTGGGGCTAGCGCTTGCTCGGAACGGTGTCCAGGCTTGGCTGAGTGACCAGTCCAAATCGGCACTTCGACTTGCCGTCGAATATGGTGCGGGTGCGGAGTCGGGTCCAGAGCCTGATTTGGTCGTGGTCTGTGTACCACCAGACAGCACCGCTGAGATCGTTATTTCCCAGCTCGAACTGCACCCTCAAGCTGTAGTAACCGATGTAGCGAGTGTCAAAGCCCAGATTTTCCATGAGGTGCAGGCAGCCGGACTTGCCGATAGATACGTTGGGTCCCACCCAATGGCGGGAAGGGAAAAGGGTGGCCCTACCGGTGCCAGAGCAGACCTGTTTTTCGCCAGACCGTGGGTGATCACTCCTGGTGAACTCAATGACCCTCGGGCCATAGACCTAATTCGCAGTGTTGCACTTTTGGTCGGAGCGCTGCCAGTTCAGATGAGTGTCACAGAGCACGACCGAGCTGTCGCGCTCGTGTCGCATCTTCCACAGTTAGTAGCCTCAGCACTTGCAGGGCAGCTGGTAAACGGCGACGACCAGCAGCTGGCGCTAACTGGTCAAGGACTTCGTGATACCACCAGGATTGCAGCGAGTGATCCGGATCTTTGGGTCCAAATCGTCGCGCAAAATGCCTCATCATTGCTTCCCCTGGTTTCCGGAGTGCGCAAGGATTTGGAGCTTCTGGAACAAGCGCTCGGTGACATCTCAGCCTCTGGATCCTTAGCCAGGTTGCATTCTCTGCTAGCCAAGGGGAATTCAGGTATTGCTCGAATTCCGGGCAAGCACGGTGGCAAGTTTGCAAACTACGAGATGCTCACCGTTATGATCGACGACTCACCCGGTTCTTTGGCCAAGCTGTTCACCTTTATCGGAGAGATTGGCGTGAACATCGAGGACTTCAAGCTTGAACATTCGCCCGGTGCTCCGATCGGACTTGTTGAACTTCAGGTCGTGCCGGAGAGTGCTCAACAGCTCTCTACCGCGCTCATGGCTGAGGGGTGGAGGTTGGTCTAGTGGCTGACTTCATCGTCGCAATCGACGGGCCTGCGGGTTCGGGAAAATCGAGTGTCTCAAAAGAAGTGGCAAGAAGATTGGGATTTGGTTATCTCGACACCGGCGCGGGCTATCGAGCATTTGCGCTATGGAAGAGCTTAAATCCAGACTCAGGCTCATTTCCCTATGAGATTGCCACCGATCCCGATGCGGTTTCAGTTCACCTGGACGGCCAGGATGTTTCTGATGAGATTAGAACCGAGAGAGTTGCCTCGCTGGTAAGTTCATACGCTCAACTTCCCGAAATTCGATCGCTGCAGCGCACGGACGCCAGGGCAAGAATTCAAAGCTGCCCAGAACCTGGAATTGTTGTTGAGGGACGGGACATCACAACCGTTGTTGCTCCTGATGCCCAAGTTCGAGTCCTCCTAACTGCGAGTGAGCAGGTTCGACTTCGCCGCCGTGGTCTCGAAGGCACCGAGTCCGCTGAGAATTTAGTGTCAAGAGATCAAAAAGACAGTAAAGTGGCAAGGTTCATGGACGCCGCTGAAGGCGTCACAGTGATTGACACCTCCGATTTGGATTTTGAACAAAGTGTTCAGGCCGTTTTGGCCGAAATTGCAAGGATAAGAAATTGAGCGAAGAGTTTGAGCCTGAGCTGGAAGTAGCTAAGGCGGAGGTGCTGAAGGCTGAGCTCGAGGACTACGACCTAGACGAGGAGGACCTCGCTCTACTGGGCATCGAGCTCGACTCGGAGGAGCTGTCAGAGTTCCAGCCAGCCCCACCGGTGCTGGCGATTGTTGGTAGACCAAACGTTGGCAAGTCTGCGCTTGTGAACCGAATCCTAGGTCGCCGTGAAGCCGTTGTGGAGGATAAGCCCGGCATCACGCGTGACCGCGTTACCTATAAGGCTGAGTGGAATGGTCGGCCATTGACACTGGTCGACACCGGTGGTTGGGAGCATGACGCAACCGGAATTGATGCGTCAGTTGCGGAGCAGGCTGAGATTGCAGTGGAGCTCTCCGACGCCGTCTTGTTTGTGGTAGATGCACTCGTGGGCGCAACCGCATCGGACGAGCGAGTTGTCAAGATGCTGCGCGGCACAGGTAGGCCGGTGTTTTTGGTGGCCAACAAGATCGACGACGCGCATCTAGATTCTGAGGCAGCTGCCCTGTGGTCCCTTGGGTTGGGCGAGCCATATCCGGTTTCTGCACTCCACGGCAGGGGAGTGGCAGACCTGCTGGATGCCGTGATGAAAGTCCTCCCGCAAAAAAGCAACGTTGCCCAGGACGAATATCGCGGTCCTCGCAAGGTTGCCCTCATCGGTAGACCGAATGTGGGTAAGTCATCATTGCTGAACAAGGCAACCGGAACCAATCGTGCCGTGGTAAACGATCTTGCGGGAACCACCAGAGACCCCATCGACGAGCAGGTTGAAATCGCCGGAAAGATTTGGCGATTTGTCGATACCGCTGGAATTCGACGCAGACTACATCGCCAACAGGGTGTCGATTTTTACGCTTCGCTCAGAACCGCAGCCGCCTTGGAGCGTGCTGAGGTGGCTGTTGTGCTCTTTGATGTCACAGAGCCAATCAGTGAGGCTGACGTACGAATTGTCCAGTTGGCTCTGGACTCCGGCAGAGCACTGGTGCTGGCTTTCAATAAGTGGGACCTACTTGATGAGGATCGTCGAATCTATCTCGAGAAGGAGATTGAGCGCGATCTAGCACACGTTGATTGGGCACCGCGCGTGAATATCTCAGCATCAACCGGAAGGCATCTGGAGAAGCTGGTTCCAGCCTTGGAACTCGCACTTGAGAGCTGGGACAAGCGAATCCCTACCGGCAAGTTGAATGCATTTCTGCAGGAGCTACAGGCGGCGAACCCGCACCCGATCCGCGGCGGCAAGCAGCCGAGAATTCTGTTTGGAACTCAGGCGGCATCGAGACCACCTAAATTCGTGCTCTTCACCACAGGGTTCTTAGAGGCGGGTTACCGCCGCTACATCATTCGAAGACTCCGTGAGGACTTTGGTTTCGAGGGTTCACCGCTCGAGGTTGGTGTCCGCGTGCGAGAGAAGCGCAAGCGTCGCTAGGTTACGTCGCATTTGGAAGTCCAATAGACTTCTACGGTTATCTAAGGATGACGGGCTGTAGCGCAGCTTGGTAGCGCACTTGTCTGGGGGACAAGGGGTCGTCGGTTCAAATCCGGCCAGCCCGACAGATCTGCTATCGGAGCCCCGAGGCGCGTTCTGAAAGGAAAGCTTTGGCTACGGTTCCAATATCGTTTGAGGTTTACCCTCCACGTTCATCTGATGCTGCGCCCGCGTTGTACGAGGCTATTGATCGCCTCAGCGAACTTGGTCCTAGATTTATTTCGGTGACTTTTGGGGCTGGCGGCTCTGACACCAAGAACTCAATCGAGGTGCTTAGCTACATCCTAGAGAAAAACATCTCCGCGCTTGCGCATCTGACCTGCGCCGGGACCAGCCGGTCCACAATCCAAAAACTGATTGCAGAGTTTGAGGCTGCCGGGGTGAGAGATTTTCTTGCTCTTCGAGGCGATCTTCCCGCAGGTGTTAGTGAGTTGCCCGCTGATGCGTTGGCTACGGCGGCAGAACTAGTCGAGCTTTTGAAGTCAAGGGAGGCTGCAGGGGGGAAGATTGCCGTTGCTGCCTTCCCGAATGGGCACCCTGAGTCGGGAGAAAATCGGTCCGACATCGCAGCCTTGCTAGCGAAGCAAGAGGCTGGAGCCGACTTTGCTATCACCCAGCTGTTCTTCTATGCCAGCGACTACTTTGATTTCGTAGAACTGGCTCGAGAGCGTGGAGTGACCATCCCGATACTCCCAGGAATCATGCCGCTTACCTCTTTGAAGCGCCTCGAAAGAGTTCTGGAGTTGACCCAGGAGCGAAGACCCGAGGATTTTGCTGCAGCGCTTGCCGAGGCGGATGGTGCCGATGGACGAATTCAGGTCGGAATCAATTGGGCAGCCAATCTCGCGAGAGAGCTGGTCGCGGGCGGAGCGCCAGGTGTCCACTTGTATGCATTCAACGAGTTTGAACGAGTAACCGAAGTGCTCAAGCGAGCCAACCTGGTTTAGCGCGATGCGAAATTAGAATCTCGGTATGAGTCTGAGCCAGGAGTTGCGCAGCGTGCCGAACCTGCTGAGCCTGCTTCGGCTTTTGCTAGTCCCGGTTTTTCTATGGTTACTCCTGGCTGACTATATAGTCTGGGCTCTAGTTGTGTTGGCTGCAGCCGGAGCGTCAGACTGGCTAGATGGTGTCATCGCCAGAAAGTTCAATCAAATCACTGAGCTTGGCAAGGTTTTGGACCCTGCCGCCGACCGGCTCTATATTTTTGCAACCTTGATTGGCTTGACGATAAACGGCAACATTCCGCTGTGGCTGGCCGTGGTCATTATTGCCAGAGATGTGATGCTGCTTTTGGTCTATCCAATGCTCGCAAGCCACGGTTATGGCCCACTCCCGGTTCACTTCATTGGAAAGGCGGGAACCTTTGCGTTGCTATATGCCTTGCCTTTATTACTAATGGCTGATATCTGGCCACAGGCGAATTTTGTGGTTTTGCCGCTGGCTTGGGCGTTCGCATACTGGGGCATTGCGATGTACTGGATTGCCGGCTTCATCTATGTCAAGCAAGTTAAGAAATTGTTGTCAAAGTAGGTTCTGGCATCCCCTAGCATTGTGACTAACGAGGGGAGACCGCAATGTTCAACGCAGATGAAACCGCAAGGTTTTCATCAGAACTGGTCACCAGCGAGTCAGACTCTCTAACCCCTGAAGAAGCCAAAGCGGTAGCCGCTCTGCCCTCCGGATCAGCTTTGCTGATTGCAAAACAGGGCCAAGCACTGGGCTCAAGGTTTTTACTTGATGAGGATGTAAACCTTGCGGGTAGACACCCAAACGCGGACATCTTCTTGGATGACGTAACCGTGTCGCGTCGTCACGTCGAGATAACGCGGACCCCATTAGGCTTTGAGCTAAAGGATCTTGGTTCGATGAACGGCACCTACCTAAACGGCGAAGTTGTCGACAGCGCGCAGCTCAGTGATGGCGATGAGCTTCGAATTGGCAAGTTCCGGCTTACCTTCTATTTAGGGGGTAAGAAGTAGTGGAAAACGCGGTAAGAAAACTCTCGGATCACAAGCTCTACACCATCGGCCAAGTCCTCACCGTTCTGAAGCCGCAGTTTGGTGACCTGACTCCATCCAAGTTGAGATTTCTTGAGGACCAGGGATTACTCACCCCGGAGCGCACCGATGCTGGATATCGTAAGTACTCTGAGAATCAGATCGAGCGCCTGAGCATCATCCTGACTCTTCAGCGTGATCAGTATCTGCCCCTGAAGGTCATCAAGGATTACTTGGCCGAGCTTGATGCCGGAAGAGCCCCAATTCTTCCCACCGCATCTCCAGCGACTCTGCGCCGTGGACAGCGGTTTTCGACTGCTCAACTTAAGGCTGAGACCGGCATTTCAGATCTTGCATTCCGCGAAGCGGCAGAGCTTGGCCTGTTTGGACCTCAGCCGCACTCCTCTCACGAGGTGGAGATAGCTTTTGCTCTAGTTGGTCTCGAGCAATTTGGAATCCAACCCAGACACCTCAGAGGACTGAAGTCCGCAGCAGAGCGCGAGGTTGCCATCATCTCGGGGGTCACTGAACCAGTACTGAGGAAGAAGGCCCCTGAGTCGGCAGCGCGAGCCGCACATATCGCGTCCGAAATCGCAGAGCGCTTCGGTGCGATCCGTGGACATCTGATCCAGCAGTCAATAGATTCAATCGAAGGTTAGATTTCGACACGCCGAGGCTGTGGAGTAACCCTAAAGTACAACTTGAAGGCAGACTTAACCAATCGTTACTAAGGAGATACGCGTGGACTACGAATCCGGCATGCTCTTTACCGATGGTTTGCCTTCGCAGGACCTCGGTTACAGGGGAGCTTCTGCTGCTGCAGCCGCCGGAATCTCCTACCGTCAGCTCGACTACTGGGACCGCACTGGCTTGGTGACGCCAAGCATTCAGACCGCAACTGGTTCAGGTTCGCAGCGTCTTTACTCTTTCCGAGACATTCTGGTTCTGAAGCTTGTGAAGCGACTTTTGGACACCGGTGTCTCGCTGCAGCAAATCCGACTTGCAGTTGAGCAGCTTCGTGCATCTGGAATCTTAGATCTCACTAACACCACCCTGATGAGTGACGGAGCCAGGGTCTACCTGTGCACCTCCCAGGACGAGGTTATCGACCTTCTAGGTCAGGGTCAGGGCGTATTCGGTATTGCAGTGGGTCGCGTACTGCGAGAGGTTGAGGCAACACTGGTTGACTTTGCAGCCGAAGAGGCTGCAATTCAGGATGAACTAGCTGCTCGTCGAGCTAGAAAAATCTCCTAGCGACCGAACCACCGACGCTTCTTGGTCTCCTTGCGAGACTGGTTCTCACTCATTAGCTCAGTGATCGGGTTACCCATGCCGCGGGTCGCGCGTCCTGAGCTGGCGCGGTCCGGATTCTGAGAAATTCTTTCCATGGCTGAGAGCGCACCCGCAAGCAACCAGTCAAAACCTTTAGCAACCTCAGCGGCACCCTCAGCTGGCCAGGAGTGGATTGGTCTGGCCGCTCCGGTTGATTGTTGAATCGCTGCGCGCTCCTCGAAGTAAGGCATCAGGAGCTGATTACCAAACATCTCCTTCAACTCCTTTAGGCGGTAGTCGTGTTCGTTCGACTGTGGCCTTAGGCGATTGACAACAACGCCCAAGAGCTCAAGCCTTGGAGTCAGCTTCGCGCTGATCTCAGCAATGGCTTTTTTGGCCCTATCCGCCGCGATTACTGAGTACAGCGATGGCTCGGTCACGATGATCACGCGGTCAGAGGCGACCCAGGCGGTGCGGGTCAGGGCATTGATAGATGGCGGGGTGTCGATGATCACGAGGTCGTAGTCTTCCTCGATTTGGGTCAGCACCTCCTCGAGTTTCCAGACATCGGCAACCGTTGGAGCAGGGTTATCAAGAAGTAGTGAACGAGGGGAGCCGACCATGACATCCATCTTTGAGCCACGCTGCCAGGAAGAGCTAACAATCGCCCGCCTGATAGCCGGTAACTTCGGAGTCTGCAGAACTTCGGCAACCGATGCACCAAATTCATTCACCGCCGCCAGGCCGCTGGTTGCATCGCACTGCGGGTCAAGATCGATGATCAATGTGTTCAAACCCTTGTTCAGGGCCGAAGAGGCAAGACCGAGGGCAACAGTGGTTTTACCCACTCCACCTTTTAGAGAGCTCACGCTTAGAACATGCACTGCATTAGGCTACCTTTTTATACGCAGCGTGGCGTTATCTGAGCCGTAGTTTCAGTGAGGTCCCAATGTTTAAAAAAATCCTGGTCGCCAACCGTGGTGAGATAGCTGTCCGCGCGTTCCGAGCTGCTTATGAAACCGGCGCTCAAACCGTTGCCGTTTATCCATATGAGGACCGCAACTCCGTGCACCGCCTCAAGGCCGATGAGGCATACGAGATTTCCGGTGACGGTTCACCGGTGCGCGTCTATCTCTCGGTTGACGAGATGATCCGAGTTGCCAAACTCGCGGGTGCGGACGCGATTTACCCCGGGTACGGATTTCTTTCTGAAAACCCGGACCTGGCTAGAGCTGCCAAGGAAAACGGAATTGCTTTTGTTGGACCAACCCCAGAGGTGCTAGAGCTAGCCGGTGACAAGGTCAATGCCAAGGCTGCCGCAATCAGGGCAGGGGTTCCGGTGCTTGCCTCAACCGAATCCTCAAGTGACCCAGCGGAGCTGATTGCCAAGGCGAGCTCCATCGGCTTCCCACTGTTTGTGAAGGCGGTTGCCGGTGGTGGAGGTCGCGGTATGCGCAAGGTTGAAGCCGAGGCTGAGCTGCCAGGCGCCCTTGAGGCCGCCATGCGTGAGGCAGGGAGTGCCTTTGGTGACCCGAGAGTGTTTCTTGAACAAGCAGTGCTTAGACCAAGACACATTGAGGTTCAGATCCTCGCCGACACTCACGGCAACGTAATTCACCTGCACGAGCGCGACTGCTCGATTCAGCGCAGAAATCAGAAGGTTGTCGAGATCGCGCCAGCACCTCTACTTGATGAGGAATTGCGGCAGAAACTTTTCCGCGACGCGGTCGCCTTTGCCAAAGAGATTGGCTACCAGAACGCCGGTACCGTTGAGTTTTTGATCGACACTATTGGACCAAACGCTGGCAAGCATGTCTTTATTGAGATGAATCCTCGTATTCAGGTTGAGCACACCGTCACCGAGGAAGTGACCGATGTTGACCTTGTGCAGTCCCAACTCAAGATTGCTGCGGGGGCAACTCTGGCTGAGTTGGGCTTGAGCCAGGAGGGAATCAAGCCTCACGGTTTTGCACTGCAGTGTCGAATCACGACCGAAGATCCAGCCGCCGGTTTCCGCCCAGACACCGGAATGATCACCACCTACCGTTCACCAGGTGGTGCGGGCATTCGTCTTGACGGTGGAACCGTGACTACGGGTGCTGAGGTTTCTCCGCACTTTGACTCCATGCTGGTAAAGCTGATTACCCGCGGTCGCGACTTTGAGTCCGCAGTAAGCAGGGCAAGGCGAGCACTGGCTGAATTCCGAATCCGCGGAGTTGCCACCAACATCAACTTCCTTCAGGCGGTGCTGGCTGACGAGACATTCGCATCAGGAAATCTATCGACTCACTTCATTGACGAACGACCTGAGCTCATGACCGGAAAGCCGTCGCAGGACCGCGGCACCAAAGTTCTGCAGTGGCTGGCCGAGGTGACGGTGAATAAGCCATTCGGTGAACGCGGGGACAAGTCAGATCCCGTGTTGAAACTTCCCAAAATCGACATCTCAGTTCCTGCTCCGGCTGGTTCGAAGCAGTTGCTCGAGAGGTTGGGTCCCGAGGGATTTGCTCAAGAACTTCGCAGACGGAGCACAGTCGCGGTCACTGACAGCACGTTCCGAGACGCACACCAGTCCCTGCTTGCCACCAGAGTTCGCGGTAAGGATTTGGTCACTGCCGCTCCGTATGTTGCCCGCCTAACACCGCAGCTACTGTCAGTTGAGGCCTGGGGTGGAGCGACCTATGACGTTGCGCTTCGCTTCTTGGGGGAGGACCCCTGGGATCGCCTGGCCCAACTGCGCTCTGCGCTGCCGAACGTTTGCATTCAGATGCTGCTTCGCGGGCGAAACACTGTTGGCTACACCCCTTACCCAGAAGAGGTAACCAGGGCATTTGTGAAGCAGGCGGCGGCTACCGGAGTCGATATCTTCAGGATTTTTGACGCACTCAACGACGTTGATCAAATGGAGCCGGCGATTCGCGCAGTGCGCGAGCTCACCAGTTCGGTGGCAGAGGTTGGAATCTGTTACACCGGTAACTTGATAGACCCGAATGAAACCCTCTACACACTTGACTACTACCTAAAGCTTGCCGAGCGAATGGTCGCGGCAGGGGCTCACATTCTCGCGATCAAGGACATGGCTGGCCTTCTAAGACCGAGAGCCGCAGCAATTCTGGTAAAGGCACTCAGGGAGCAATTCGACCTTCCCGTTCACCTTCACACCCATGACACCGCCGGTGGGCAGCTAGCAACCTTGCTCGCAGCAATCGAAGCAGGCGTGGATGCGGTTGACGTGGCATCAGCTCCAATGGCTGGCACAACATCGCAACCTTCTGCTTCAGCATTGGTTGCTGCCCTCAGTGACACTGAGTACGACACAGGCATCCCACTCGAGGCGGTTACTAGCCTCGAACCTTACTGGGAGGCAGTGCGCAAGGTTTACGCACCTTTTGAATCTGGACTGCCGGGACCAACCGGCCGTGTTTACACCCACGAGATTCCGGGAGGTCAGCTCTCCAATCTTCGACAGCAGGCCATTTCTCTTGGCCTGGGTGAGAAGTTTGAGCTGGTTGAGCACATGTATGCCGAAGCTAACCGCATCCTGGGTCGGCCGCCAAAAGTAACACCATCATCAAAGGTTGTTGGCGATCTCGCCCTGCACCTGGTGGCAGTCGGAGCTGACCCGCTTGATTTCGAGCAGAATCCGCAAAACTACGACATCCCAGACTCCGTGGTTGGCTTTATGGCGGGAGAGCTGGGCGACCTTCCAGGAGGCTGGCCCGAGCCATTCAGAACCAAGGTTCTTGCCGGAAGAAATCCAGATTTGAGCCTCAAGCCGGTGTCCGATGAGGATCTCGCCAGCCTTCTCTCGGCGGACTCGAGCCTGGTTCGCAGGACTCTGAACAGACTTCTTTTCCCAGCTCCAACCAAGGAGTTTGAGCGAGTCAGGAACCTATACGGAAACCTAGACAATGTCGACACTCTTGATTACCTCTATGGTCTGGATGCCGAAGAAGAGCATGTTGTTGAGTTGAGCAAGGGTCTGCAGCTCTTTGTCTCGCTCGAGGCCATTTCGGAGCCGGATTCAAAGGGCTTCAGGACCGTTATGGCAAAGCTCAACGGTCAGCTAAGACCTATCACCGTGCGTGACCACAGCATTCAGGTTGCCTCGGCTGCCGCAGAAAAGGCCGATCCATCAAAGCCTGGACATGCAGCCGCACCATTCACGGGTGTAGTGACCCCTAAGGTTGCAATTGGTGATTTGGTGACTATCGGTCAGCCGATTGCCACCATTGAAGCGATGAAGATGGAAGCTAATATCCAAGCCGCCATAGCTGGTCGAGTTGTGAGACTTGGAGTTTCTGGTCCGACTCCGGTCGAGGGTGGCGATCTCATCGCTGTCATCGAATAGGTAGCGGCGAGCGATCGTTTTTGGGGATTAGGCGATGACTGTCAGGGAAATTCGACTATTCGGAGACCCGGTGCTGCGCTCTGAGTGTCGAACTGTTGTCGACTTGGCTGGAGTGAGGAGTCTGGTCGAGGACCTCCTCGAAACTACCGCGTTGCCGGGCAGGGCAGGGGTTGCGGCAAATCAAATTGGGGTGGACCTCAGGGTCTTTGCCTACAACGTCAACGGTGAGATTGGCTATCTGATCAATCCGGAATTGGTGTCAGTTGCGGGGGAACCGGAGCTCACCGAGGAGGGCTGTCTCTCACTCCCAGGGCTTTGGCACAAAACCCCGCGCTACAAAACTGCAACCGCCAGGGGGCAGCAGTTGGACGGCACCACGATTGAGATTTCTGGCTCGGGGCTACTTGCCCAAGCTTTGCAGCATGAGTGCGATCACCTTGATGGGAAGGTCTATATAGACAGATTGCTCCCTGATGAGCGAAAACTTGCGTTTCGCGCTCTCAGAGAGCAATCCTGGTTTTCGAAGACTTAGCCGTAGATTCGATCTACCGCTGCAGCAAAGTCCTTCATCACGACGGGGCGCTTGATCTTCAGCGACGGGGTTAGGTGACCAGAGGCCTCGGTTAGCTCTACATCCAAGATTTCAAACTTCTTGATCTGCTCAGCATTCGAGAACAGCGCATTAACCTTGTCAATCGCCTGCTGCACCTCTGCAATGATCGCCGGGTGCTTGGCTGCCTGAGCCAGCGTTAGCTTCTCGGTCAAGCCATTGTTTTGAGTCCAAACCGGAACCATCTCAGGATCCAAAGAGATAAGCGCTGAGATGAACGGCTTGGCATCTCCAATCACCACGACCTGACCAATTAGAGGGTGTGCTCGGAGTGGATCCTCGATTGGAGCCGGAGCCACATTCTTGCCTCCCGCAGTTACCAGAATCTCCTTCTTGCGGCCGGTGATGGTGAGGAAGCCGTCCTCATCTAGCTCACCGATATCGCCCGAGCGGAACCAATCACCCTCGAATGCTTCGCGGGTCGCGGCCTCATTTCGCCAGTAGCCGCGCATCACATTCAGTCCCCGGAGCCAAATTTCGCCATCCTCGGCAATCTTTATTCCAGTTCCAGGTAGCGCGCGGCCCACCTTGCCAATCTTCTGCCAACTGACTCGGCCGATAACCGCAGCGGCAGCGGTCTCGGTTAGGCCGTAACCCTCGAGTACCACAAGGCCAATGCCACGGAAGAAGTGTCCTAGCCGCTCTCCCAGCGGGGCACCGCCGGAGATCGCGTACTTCACGTTGCCACCCATAGCTGCTTTGAGCTTTGAGTAAACCAGCTTGTCAAAGACGCTGTGCTTCAGCCTGAGTCCAAGGCTGGGACCAGACTTGCTGTCCAGAGCGCGTGAGTATGCGATTGCAGTCTCGGCAGCCAGACGGAAGATTTTGCCCTTGCCTCCTGCTTCAGCCTTGAGTTCCGCACCGTTATAAACCTTCTCGAATACTCTTGGGACCGCCAGCAGGAAGGTTGGTCTGAAGGTTGGCAGCACGCTTGCCACCTGCTTGGAATCGCCCAAATGACCTACTCGAATTCCCGCGTAGATGCAGATAACGGACACGTATCGCGCCAAGATGTGTGCCATCGGCAGGAAGATCAGGGAATGTTGCCTGTCGTTAGCAATCTCTGGAATCTCTGCCGCAGCATTTCTACAGTGGTCTACGAAGGATTTGTGGGTCAGCTCACAACCCTTAGGGTTTCCCGTGGTACCTGAGGTGTAGACGATGGTTGCTAGGTCCTTTGCCTCAGCGCTCTTTCTGGCCACATCCAAGTCCGCATCGCTGATGCTGGCTCCCTTGCGGTGCAGTTCCGAGAATTCGGGGGAGTCGATGCGCCAGACCTGCTTCACGTTCGGAGCCCCAGCCTTGGCCTGGTTGAAACGTTCCATGTGCTCATCGTTCTCAACGAACAAAGCAACAGAATCTGAGTTGGAGAGAATCCACTCGATTTGATTGGGTGAACTGGACTCGTAAATAGGCACGGAAATTGCACCCGCGAACCAGATGGCAAAATCTATCTGAGTCCACTCGTAGCGAGTCTTAGACATGATGGCGATGGCATCGCCAGGCTTTATGCCACTGGCCATCAATCCCTTGGCCAGCGAGCAAACCTCTTCATAAAAATCTGAAACCGGGATGTCTCGCCAGCTACCGTCTGAATTTGGTCGGGAGAACAGCATGTGGTTGGGGCTCAACCTCAGGCGCTCAAGCAGCAAGTCGGTTGCATTTTCCTTCGGGTCCGAGGCAACAACTTGCGGAACATCGTATGAATTCATGATTTCTCCCTTGGAATTGCCACTCACTCTAAATCAGTTTCCGAGGCCAAAGTCTCCCAATCCGTTATTTTCACTATTCCGTTATCAACTGAGGGCATACCCCTAAAATCTTGGGAGAAGAAGGGGAATGCATGCTCTCAATCGGAATTGACATCGGAGGCACCAAGATCGCGGGCGCCTTGGTGAACTCGGCCGGCGAAATTCTGCAGGAGCTCAGGGTTCCAAGCCCGGCACAGGACCCCGACCAGATGATTGATGTGGTGGTCGATCTGATTCGCCAGCTGCAAGCTGCCGCTGATCAAGACGTCGTCGCTGCAGGTGTGGCAGCAGCGGGCTTTATCGATGCCGACCAGTCCACCATTCTTTACGCTCCGAATCTGAACTGGCGCAACGAGCCATTTAGAGATCGACTTAGCGCCAAGCTAACCCTCCCAGTCTTTATCGAGAACGATGCCAACGCCGCGGGTTGGGCTGAGTACAAATTTGGTTCAGGCATGGGGTCCAAGGACATGGTCATGCTGACCTTGGGTACAGGCGTTGGCGGGGCAGTGGTGGCTGACTACAAGCTGCGTCGTGGAGGATTCGGAATCGGTGGTGAGCTCGGCCATGTCAGAGTGGTTCAGGACGGCAAGCTTTGCGGTTGTGGTCGAAAGGGCTGTGTTGAGCAGTATGCCTCCGGAACCGCTGTGCTGAAAGCTGCTAAGAAGCTCGCTGCCAGCAGCGGGCCTGCGGGCACGAGGCTGCGTGAGCTGAAGGCCGAGTTTGGTGAGCTAACCGGTCACCAGGTTTATCAGGCACTGCTCGAGGGTGACGCTGGCGCTCGCGAACTCGTGGTTCAGGCGGGCAGCTACTTGGGTCAGGCCATGGGCACCATCACTGCGGTTTTAGATCCTCAGGTTTACGTGATCGGTGGTGGCTTGTCCGAGGCGGGCGAGCTAATTCTGGAGCCGATTAGGCAGGCCTACTTGCGTGAACTACCGGCTAGGGGTTTCAGACCCGAGGCCAAGGTGGTTGCAGCTAAGTTCTCGAATCAAGCCGGAGTTATCGGTGCTGCCGACTTGGCCCGCGAGTCCGTTGGGTAAGCTTTAGCAAAAGACTGGAGCTTACGTTGGCCTACTTCTTTCTGAAGAATTTTGTTCTCGGGCCAATTCTTCGCGTCCTCTTCAGACCCTGGATTCGCGGCAAACACCACGTTCCCAAAACAGGTGCCGCAATTCTTGCGTCCAACCACCTATCATTTTCGGATTCGATTTTCCTCCCTCTGAAGGTTTCCAGGCCGGTCACCTTCCTGGCCAAGAGTGACTACTTCACTGGTAAGGGAATCAAGGGTGCGGTGGTGCGATGGTTCTTCAAGGCGACCGGGCAACTCCCGATCGACCGATCCGGCGGCAAGGCATCCGAGGATTCGTTGAACACGGGTCTGGGTGTTTTGGAGCGTGGCTTGCTGTTGGGCATCTACCCAGAGGGCACTAGATCGCCAGATGGAAAGCTCTACAGAGGACGAACCGGCATTGCACGCATGGTGCTTCAGGCGAAGGTCCCGGTCGTTCCAGTTGCGATGATTGACACCGAGAAGGTTCAGCGCATCGGACAAACAATTCCAAAGATCAGAAGAGTTGGTGTGGTCATGGGCGACCCCCTCGACTTCTCCCGTTTTGCCGGCATGGACGGTGAGCGCGCAGTGTTGCGCGCTGTCACCGACCGGATTGTCTACGACATCATGAGACTTTCTGGCCAGCAATATGAAGATGTCTACGCCTCCACGGTTCGCAACCGGATGGCACGATAGGGAAGGGGTCGAAATGAACGACTTTGGATTGGACAACTACCGCTCTCTTGAGGCGAAGCAGCAGCCAACCTGGTATTCAAGCGATGCCTTGAAGGCAACCACCGAAACCCTCGCGAAGCAGCCACCTTTGGTGTTTGCAGGTGAGGTAGACACCCTTCGCACTCGTCTGGCCGAGGCCGCCAGTGGCAAAGCCTTTTTGCTGCAGGGTGGCGACTGCGCTGAAACCTTTGCGGACGCAACCGCGGATCGAATTCGCAATCGCATCAAAACCGTGCTTCAGATGGCGGTTGTTTTGATGTACGGATCTTCGTTACCGGTCATCAAGATGGGTCGCATGGCGGGTCAATTCGCCAAGCCAAGATCATCAGATTTCGAAACCCGCGGCGATGTGACCCTGCCTGCCTACCGTGGAGACGCGGTGAATGGCTACGAATTCACCGAAGCATCAAGGACCAATGACCCGGCCAGATTGCTGCAGGCTTACCACACCTCTGCATCAACGCTAAACCTAATTCGCGCATTCACCACCGGTGGTTTTGCCGATCTTCGACAGGTGCACGCTTGGAACAAGGGATTTACTGACAATCCAGCGAACAAAAAGTACGAGTCAATCGCTGCTGACATCGATCGCGCCATGAAGTTCATGCAGGCGTGCGGTGTGGACTCAACCGAGCTTCGTGCAACCGAGTTCTTCGTCTCTCACGAGGGCTTGCTGTTTGATTACGAGAGGCCACTAACCAGGATTGACTCCCGCACCAATTTGCCATACGTGACCTCGGGTCACTTTATTTGGATCGGTGAGCGAACCAGGCAGCTCGATGGCGCTCACGTGGACTTCTTCTCCAGGGTGCGCAATCCGCTTGGCGTAAAGCTTGGCCCAACCTCCACCCGTGAAGATGTATTGAGATTGATCGACAAGCTAGACCCAGAGCGCGAGCCGGGTCGCCTGACCCTAATCAGTCGAATGGGTGCTGGCAAGATTCGCGATGAGCTACCAAAACTGATTGAGGCCGCAAAAGAGTCGGGCTCAACCCCGCTTTGGATTACCGACCCGATGCATGGCAATGGCATCACCACCAAGAATGGCTACAAATCCAGACGGTTTGACGATGTTATGGATGAGGTCATGGGCTTCTTCGAGGTTCACCGTGCTTTGGGCACACACCCGGGCGGTCTCCATGTTGAGCTCACCGGTGATGATGTCGCGGAGTGTCTCGGAGGATCAGAAATGATTGACGAAAGCACTCTAGAGGAGCGCTACGAGTCAGTTTGTGACCCAAGATTGAATCACATGCAGTCGCTCGAGCTAGCATTTTTGGTAGCTGAGCAGTTGGTTGAGAGTGCGAGGAGCAGCAGGGCGTGATAGATCGGGTTTATTCCTGGTTAACCATCGACGAGGTTGCGAGCGCCCTTGGGGTGTCGGCCTCAAAGGTAAGACGTCTCATCGAAGAGCACATTTTGTTTGCGGTTCGAGTTGATAAAGAGCCAAAAGTTCCCGCTCATCTGATTCAAAATGGCGAGCCTCTCTCCAGTATTCGCGGAACCATGTTGCTGCTCATTGATATGGGCTTTACCGAGGCAGAGGCAATTGAGTGGCTGTACACCGAGAATGACAACCTTGGCAGTACCCCGATGGCTGCTTTGCTTCAAGGGCACAAAGCGCCTGTCCGCCGAGCAGCCCAGGCCCTGGGTTAGCTATTTCGCGCGATTTATAACAGCGTTTGCTAGTTGAGCGAGCGCTAGCCTGGCCTCTTCGGAGATGTCCAGCACTGCCAAGGCGTCGATTGACCTTGAAGAATACTCGGTGATGAGGCTCTCAGATTTGCCCAGTGCCCCAGATTCGACAATCAGATTGCGCATGAACTCAATCTGCTCAGCATCGAGCTCACCGCTGGTGAGGAGCTCTTCGAAGACTCGCCCTACTGAATTTGGCACGCTTTCGAGAGTGAGCCCGGTCAGTACGGTGCGCTTGCCCTCACGAAGGTCATCTCCGGCAGGTTTTCCCGTGACTTCTGGGTCACCAAAAACACCCAATACGTCGTCTCGGAGCTGGAAGGCTAGCCCAAGTGGAATGCCAAACTTGCTCAAACCAGCCCTCTGACTCTCCGATGCACCTCCCAGTGCAGCGCCGATTAGCAGCGGAGCCTCAAGGGAGTACTTGGCGGTTTTGTAGAGCATGACGCGATTAGCTCGCTCTACCGCCTCACCGCGGTCTCGGGTAGGGGCTGCGTTCTCCTCGAGCACGTCGAGGTACTGGCCCGCCATTACCTCAAAGCGCATTTTGCTGAATTCGGTTCTGCAGGCTGCCTCGGAATTCGGGTGTCTAGCAGCCAGCAAAGAGTCACCAAAAAGCTCTGAGCTCCAGGAGAGCATCATGTCGCCAACCAAAACTGAACCGGCTACGCCAAAGCGCTCACTTGATCCGGCAAAAGCCTTCTGGATATGAAGCGATTCAAATCGCTTGTGGATTGATGGCTGCCCTCGCCTGGTATCACTTTGGTCAAGCAGGTCATCGTGTACCAAGGCGGCGGCGTGAAACATTTCTAGAGCGCTGGCTATGCCAACTATTGGGCTATCGATGGTCAGTTCTTTGCCAGCTGACTCGTAGCCGCGCCAAGCCCAGAAAGCGAACAGTGCCCTGAATCGTTTTCCACCTTTTAGAAGGGATTGAGTGAAGTCCATGATGACTTCGATGTCGGGGGAGATTTCTCGAAGCTCAACGCGCTTAGCATCACAAAACTGATCGAGCTTTTTCTGGACCAGTGTTAGCAGCAAATCTTGAGGCACGCGGGATAGCCTAACCCGATTTCGCTGTTTACAATGAGGAGAGATTTGGAGTAAACCATGGCACTTTCAGAGCGCGAACAGCGGCTACTCGAGGAGATGGAGCGCAACCTGCGCGAAGACCCTCAGTTTGCCAGCAAGGTTTCAGCGGTCGACTCCGCAAACAAGTCATCCGGCAAGCTTGTCGGCGGCGTTCTTCTTACCCTGATTGGTATCGGCATGCTGGTCTTTGCGGTGATCCTGCAGGTGGCATTCTTTGGGGTCGCGGCATTTGCCGTGATGGTGATCGGACTTGCGATTGCGAGTGCGAACTTCAGACTGCCCCAATTGCCTGAGATAAAGCAGCCGGGCCAAGGCGGAAACTACTTCGAAGATCGCTGGAATCAGCGCTTCAACGGCGAATAACCAAGAAACCCTAGAAAACCCCGACCAATGGTCGGGGTTTTTCTTTACCCAAATGTGATGAAAAGTGGAGCAAAACCCTTAGAAATATCCCAAAAGTGGAGCAAAGTGGAGTAAAGTGGAGTAAAGCTTGGGAAGGGGAAATAGCAATGCTGCTAGGCACTCATACCCCGAAGCTTGATGACAAGGGCCGTCTTTTCCTCCCAGCTAAGTTCAGAGATGAGCTATCCGACGGCGTTGTTATCACCCGCGGGCAGGAGCGCTGCCTCTACGTATTCCCAGCAAAAGAGTTCGCTTCGATCATGGAAAAGCTTCGTCAGGCACCAGCTTCGGTGAAGGACGCTCGCGACTACATGCGTGTGATGCTCTCTGGCGCTTCGGACGAAACTGTTGATAAGCAGGGACGCGTATCCCTTACATCCCTGCTTCGTCAGTACGCCGGACTCACCAAAGAGCTAGTAATCATCGGTGTCGGCTCCAGAGCCGAGATCTGGGATGCCGAGGCCTGGGCTGAGTACCTGGCCAAGAACGAGGAATCCTTCGCAAATCAGGTGGAGGAGGTGATCCCCGGACTGTTCTAAACCTGGGATTTGGCCCTTGGCCGTATCCGACTTTCTTCCCCTAAGCCGGAACCTGTGAAAACCAAGCTCACAGACGGACAGGGACCAAGTTCCAGGAAAGAACAAATGGGAATCTATGGTCACAGCCGCTCTCCACATCCCGGTTCTACTGGATCGCTGCCTTGAGCTACTCAGGCCAGCGATTGAGAACAAGCCAGCTTTGGTCATCGACGCCACTTTGGGGCTAGGCGGCCACACCGAGGCTTTACTTAATGAGCACCCCCAGCTGACCGTTATCGGCATCGATCGTGACCCAGCGGCGCTGGAGTTAGCAAAGGCGAGACTCGCTCACTTTGGCGAGCGCTTTCAGGCCCACTTCGGAACCTACGACGAGATTGACCAGATTGCCAAGCCCTGGAGTGTGGATGGCATTCTCATGGACCTAGGTGTGAGTTCTATGCAGCTAGATCAAGCAGATCGAGGCTTCAGCTACTCCCAGGACAGTGATCTGGACATGCGCATGGATCAGACCCGCGGAGAGACCGCAGCTGACCTTCTTGCCGAGCTGGATGAGCGCGAGCTTGCGAGAATCTTCAAGGTGTATGGCGAAGAGCGCTTCGCAATGCCCATCGCAAGAAAGATTGTGGCTCAGCGCTCCCAGCAACCAATTACGACCTCGACCCAGCTCAACAAAATCGTCGGCTCAGTGGTACCTGTTGTGCCAGGGAAGCAGTCTGGGCACCCTGCAAAGCGTGTTTACCAGGCACTGCGTATTGCGGTAAATGACGAGCTGGGGATTCTCGAGCGCGCGGTCCCGCAGGCTATCGATGCCCTGAAGGTGGGCGGACGTCTTGTGGTGATGTCCTATCACTCGCTCGAGGACGGCATCGTGAAGGACGCGATGCAGCAGGCTGCCACCAGCTCGACCCCGGTTGAGATGCCAGTTGAGCTACCGGGCACTGCACCAGTTTTCAAAATCATCACTCGCGGCGTGGAGCGAAGTGGCGAGCGTGAGCTCGATCAAAACCCACGCGCTGCCTCCGCAAGGTTGCGGGCTGGAGAAAAGGTAGAGGGTAACTAATGGCTGTATTTCTTGTATCACCAAACGAGGCAAAGCGACTGCGACCAAAGCTTTCCGCTGGGTTGATCTTCGTGCTTGGCATGATCGCGGTCTACCTCGCACAGCTTGGCCTCAACATGGTGCTAACCCAGGATGCTTACCACCTAGCGGAACTGAAGGCTCAGAAGCGAGACCTCAACACCCAGGTTCAGATCATCCAAGAAGAGGTTGACTCCCTGGCTTCGCCACAGAACCTAGCCGATGCCGCGAACCGCCTAGGCATGGTTGCAAACCCAGCTTCAGTTCTATTGGATCTTCAGAAGGACAAGGTTTACGGTCAGCCCAGGCCAGCAGATCCCTCAAATGCTCCGCTCGCGAGCGCGAACCTAGTTGCAAACTCAGCCCTTGGAACGGTCTCAGATTTCTCCGAGACCACCGTTGCATCATTGGAGACTTCGAGTGTTGAAACTGCTCTGCCAGAGACTGGCGAAGTAGTTTTGACTCTGATTCCAGCATCTCCAACAAGGTAGGTAACCATGGGTTCCCAAAACAGTGTCAATCGACGCTTTGGGTTCTTCATCCTCTTCACTCTCGTCCTTGTGGGTCTGCTTGGAATTCGCCTAGTCGACTTCCAGGTGGTCCAGGCAGCTGAGATCAAGGAAAAGTCGATGGAGCGCCGCTCCGTCACCCAGACTCTCACTGCGCTTCGAGGGCAGATTCAGGACAGCTCTGGCCAAATCCTCGCGAGAACCGTCTTTCGATATGACGTCAACGTCGCACCCAAGAACGTGGCGCCGGTTATTCGTTACTCAGAAGATGGCACAAGAACTGAGATACCTGTCGAGCAAATAACCCAGGAACTTGCAAAGCTTCTAAACATCCCGGCCCAGGAGATTGCCCCGAAGCTAGTTGGTGACTCACAGTATGCGAACCTGGCAAAGCGGGTTGACGCTGAGACCTACAGTCTGATTCGTGAGCTCAGAGTCCCATGGATCTACTTCGATAGATTTGCCGACCGCCTCTATCCAAACGGTGCGGTTGCTGGAAATCTGCTCGGTTTTGTCGGTGCAGATGCCGAGCCCTTGGCTGGTCTAGAGCGCCAATACAACACCTGCCTAGCAGGTGTTGATGGGCAAGAGACTTACGAGCGCAGCGCAGAGGGTGTGAGAATTCCAGCCTCAAGCGTTGTGACTCAGCCGATTCAAAACGGCGGCAATCTGAAACTTACGATTGATTCCAACCTACAGTTCTTTGCCCAGCAGGTATTGGCAGATTCCGTGAATGACCTTTCGGCAGATTGGGCAAGCGCGGTTGTCATGGAGGTTAAGACCGGAAAGATCATTGTTGCTGCTGAAGCACCTTCGGTAGACCCTAATGACCCTGCCGCTTCAAAGGCCCAAGACCGAGGATCAAGAATCTTCCAGTCAGCCTTTGAACCAGGGTCTGTGATGAAGGCCCTCACCGTTGCCATGGTGCTCGACACCAACACCGCCAACGAGACAGATAAGGTCAAGGCCCCGTATTCCCTGAAGCTAGATTTCCCTGGTGGGTCAGTTCAGGACAGCTTCGGTCACGAGACCTACTACCTGACCCTCGGTGGAGTCCTCAGATACTCCTCAAATACCGCTACGGTTCAGTTTGGTCGCCAGATCGACAAAGAGGTTCGCTACGAATACCTGAAGAAGTTTGGCTTTGGAAAGCAAACTGCACTTCGCTTCGAGGGTGAGAGCTCCGGCATCCTGCACCCGGTCGACAAGTGGGACAAGATGACCAACTTCACGACCCTGTTTGGTCAAGGTATTTCGGTTACCGGCATACAAATGGCATCGGCCTACCAGGCCATTGCAAACGGCGGAGTGAAGCTGGATCCGATTCTGGTTGCGGGTTGTGCTCACGAGGACGGCAAGGTCACTATGCAGCCGAAGCAATCTTCGGTTCGGGTTCTAAGCGAAGCTAAAGCCAAAAACACTCTCGAGCTTATGGAGAAGGTTGTTGAGTTTGGTGGAGTTGGTAAAAACGCAGCAATCCCGGGTTACCGAGTTGGTGGTAAGACCGGTACCGCTCAGGTTCAAGAGGGGTCTGGCTATGGTCGTCGATTCGCTATCTCTTTCTACGGAGTAGCGCCGATTGAGGATCCACAGTACGTGGTTGGGGTCACTATCTTCCGCCCGGTGGGAGAGACAAACTCGATGAAGACCACTCCAGTTTTCAAGGCGATTATGCAGCAGGTGCTCAAGCACTACCGCGTGCCACCTTCGACTACAAAGTCCCGAGACATCCCGTCAGGCCCATTCGGTGAAGTCGAGAAGCGGAACTAGGGCACTCGCCCAGCAGCTGGGACTGGAGTATTCCGGGGCAGATATCTCGCTGACTGGAGTCTCGCTGTCCGCGAGTGAGGTTGAGCCCGGGGATTTGTTTGTTGCAGTGGCAGGCGCTCGGCATCACGGACTCGACTTTGCATCCGAGGCAATTCAAAGAGGCGCAGCCGCAGTGCTCGCTGATAAAGCAGTCGAACTTGAAGTGCCTGTTCTAGTTCACCCAGCACCGAAGACAGTTCTTGGTGAGGTTTGCGAGGAGATTCTGGGGGACGTTGGTCTGCACCTATTTGGTGTGACTGGAACAAATGGTAAGACCTCCGTTTCCAGTTACCTGCGCGAGTTACTTAAGGCCCAAGGGGTAAAAACCGCCCTATCGTCCTCCGTTGGTTTTTCCTCACCAACTGGCAACTTCCCAGCATCGCTAACCACTCCCGAACTCACTACCTTGCGCAAACATCTGCACAAATTTGCGAGCGAGGGCGGCCAGGCTGCTGTGATCGAGGTTTCTGCCCAAGCGCTGACCAGAAATCGAGTCGATGGTTTGAATTTCGATGTTGTCGGCTTTACAAACCTCACCAGAGATCACCTGGATGATTACGGCGACATGCAAACCTACTTCGCCGCAAAAGCCGAACTGTTTTCGGCGGAGCGAGCAAAGCGCGGTGTGGTGTTTCTCGGGGATGATTACGCAAAACAGTTGGCCGCTAGCGCATCAATACCGATTACCACAATTGGCCAAGATGGCGATGTACGGTATGAGTTTCAAGGCGGTGTGCTCCGCTTATCGGGTGCACTGAATCTAGAGCTAGATTTTCCCGCTGGCGAGCTGATGGCACGTAACTTTGCAGTTGCAGCTGTGATGCTCGATGTGGCGGGATACAAACTGACTGAGATGAGCGATGCTGTTGGATATCAGGTTCCCGGTCGTCTGGAGTTGGTATCCCAGGCCAAGCCCCATGTTTATGTCGACTACGCTCACACTCCAGACGGTATCGCCAATGCCGTGGCGGAGATTGCAAGTCGCTACCCAGGGGTCTCGCTGGTTTTTGGAGCCTCGGGAAACCGCGATCAGGGCAAGCGATTTGAAATGGGTGTTGCTGCAGCCGTCGCGAACCGCATTTACCTGACCGACCAGCACCCAAGAGATGAAGATCCAGCCCAGATTCGCCGTGAAGTTGCCAGGGGTATTGAATCTCAGAACAAAGAGTTTCTGGAAATTGCCGACCCGGCCGCAGCCATAGAGGCAGCGATTGCTTCCACGCCACGCGATGAGGCTGTGCTGTGGTGCGGGCCTGGACACCTAAAATACCGAGAGATCGCGGGGCAAAAGGTCCAGTTTGACGCCCGCGAGATTGCAAAAAGTTTGGTGGAAAAATGCTAGCTCTAACTCTTCGCGAGCTGGCCGAGGCCACACATGGCGAGATCGTAAAGGGCGATCCCACTCTTGTGATCAGTGGTCATTGCGACACAGATTCCAGGAACATCAACGTCGGGGATGTCTTTTTTGCCAAGCCTGGTGAGCACGATGATGGACATCGTTACCTCGACTCAATTGCCAGGCTCGCCGCTGTTGCCTTCGTAATGACACCTCAGCCCGAGCTTGAACTGAATCAAATCAAAGTGCTTGACACGGTTCAGGCACTAACCGATCTAGCCAGGTATGTGCTGGAGAAAAAGCGCGAATCTGGTCTCAAAGTGGTCGGAATTACCGGTTCAAATGGCAAAACCTCGACTAAGAACATGTTGCGAGAGATTCTTTCGAAGGTCGGGCCAACCATCGCACCTAGGGATTCTTTCAATAACGAAGTTGGGCTGCCACTCACGGTCCTCAAGCTTGAAACCCAGACCGAGTATCTGGTTCTTGAGTTGGGGGCCGCCGGCCTGGGAAGTATCGAGAAGCTTGCCTCCTGGTGCAAGCCAGATATCGGTGTTCAGCTCAAGGTTGGGCTGGCGCACGCAGGCGCCTTTGGTGGCGTCGAGCAAACCGCGGTCATAAAGGCTGAGATGATGCCGTTTATTGCCGAGGCCGCAGTTTTGAATTTTGATGATCCAGTTGTGCGGGATTATCAACCCCGGCAGGGGGTGCCGATTTTTGGATTCGGCTATAGCGATGACGCCCAGTATCAGCTTCAATCAGCTCAGGTTTCAATCAGTGGCACCAACGTCAGATTTAGATATCCAGATGGGGAAGTCGTGAGTTTCGACCTAAAGATACTTGGTGAACATCAGGCCATGAATGCATCCGCTGCCCTTGCGGTGGCCGATCTGCTGGGGGTAGACCGCAAGCTTGCAATCCGTGCGATCAGCGAGCTGGAGCTGGCGGAGCGATGGAGAATGCAGCCGATCTTGAGAAAAGACGGTGTCTTGATAATCAATGATGCGTACAACGCGAGTCCTGATTCAATGCGGGCCGCGCTGCAAACACTTGCCACGCTTGGGCGCCAGGGTCATCGAACGATTGCGGTGCTTGGCTACATGGCCGAGCTGGGGGAGTACTCCAATTCCGAGCACGAGGCGCTGGGAAGACTGGTTGTTCGCTACAACATCGACAAGCTTTACGTGGTTGGCATCGATGCGAAGCTCATCCACATGTCCGCAACCCAGGAGGGGAGCTGGGATGGCGAATCTGAGTTTTTTGAGAATGCCTCAGCTTGTTTCGAGGCCATCAATGCGAAGCTAGCCTCTGGAGATATCGTCCTGGTCAAATCCAGCAATGTCTCCGGTTTGCGTTTTCTAGGTGATGAATTGGCAGGTGCGGCTTGAGAGCTCTTTTGATGGCCGGTGCGATTGCACTCTGTATCAGCCTGTTCCTTACCCCTGCGTTCATTTGGGCATTCAAACGGTTGCAGTGGGGTCAGTTCATTCGAGATGACGGCCCGCAGTCTCACCACACCAAGCGCGGAACGCCAACCATGGGAGGCTTGGTCATTCTCTTTGCTGCCGTGGTTGGGTATTTCGTTGCCAAGTTGGTAAATGGCGAGATTCCGTCGATGTCAGCCCTGTTAGTGATTTTTATGATGCTCGGGTTGGGCGCAGTCGGGTTCATAGATGACTTCCTCAAGGTACGCAAGCAGCAGAGTCTGGGACTAACCGGTTGGGCGAAGATTGCTGGTCAAGGTGTAGTTGCGGTCGTGTTCGCCATCTTTGCGTTGCAATTTCCCAACGACCGTGGTCTAACTCCTGCATCAACTCAAATTTCTCTATTCCGCGACCTCCCCATAGATCTCTTTTTCTGGGGTTCCACAATTGGCATGGGCTTGTTCATCGCCTGGATCTATTTCCTAGTTGCCTCTACCTCAAATGGCGTGAACATTGCCGATGGCCTAGATGGCCTCGCCACCGGCTCGGTGATCATGGCGATCGGTGCGTATGTTGTTATCGGTTTTTGGCAGTTCAATCAGAGCTGCAGAACCGCGGTAGAGAACATCGAAGCCTGTTATGAGGTGCGCGATCCACTTGACCTGGCTGTTATTGCGGCGGCCATCGTCGGCGCCTGTGTCGGCTTCCTTTGGTACAACACCTCGCCAGCTCAGCTGTTTATGGGGGACACCGGTTCTCTTGGGCTAGGCGGTGCGCTAGCAGCGCTCGCGGTGCTATCCAGAACTGAACTGCTGCTGATTCTGATTGGTGGAATCTTTGTTATCGTCACTGGCTCTGTGATCATCCAGCGCGGCTATTTCAAGTTCACCAAGTGGCGCACCGGAGTGGGTAAGCGGGTATTCAAGATGTCACCGCTGCATCACCACTTTGAGCTAAAGGGTTGGGCTGAGGTGACCATTGTCGTGCGGTTCTGGATCATCGCAGCGCTCTGCGTATCAGCCGGTGTTGGTCTGTTCTACTTTGAATGGATTTACGGGCTGTGATGCTTCCAAGCTCTTGGCACCAAGCCTGGAATTTCAAAGTTGCTGTTTTGGGTCTGGGCAAATCTGGATTCTCGGTAGCAGACACCCTTACCGAATTAGGCTCTGAGGTAACCGTGTTTGCAGCCAAGGCGGAACCTCAGCTTGCCGAGTTGCTTGAGGTGATTGGGGCTCGTTTGGTTCTTAGTGATGATCCGAGCATGCTCAACGTCGAGGACTTTGATTTTGCAATTGTGTCACCGGGTTTTGCCCCGACACACAAAATGGTGGCCAAGCTATCCTCCGCTGGGGTTTCAATCTTCACTGACATAGATCTCGCGCGGGCACTTGATGACAAGGTAAAGAAACCAACCTGGATCACGATCACCGGCACCAACGGTAAAACCACAACAACCCAGCTCACCGAGGCCATGCTCACCCAGGCTGGCTACCGGGCTATTGCCTGCGGCAACATCGGCAATCCGATACTGGATGCCATCAGGGACCCCGAGGGCTATGACTATCTGGTTGTCGAGCTTTCTAGTTTTCAACTTCACTACAGCCACAGCCTCGGAGCTCGAGCATCGGCTTTTTTGAACTTCGCCGATGATCATCTGGATTGGCACGGTTCTGAAGCGGCATACTTTGGGGCAAAGGCCAAAGTGTTCGAGGGCACTGAAACCGCGATTGTTTACAACGTCGAGGATCCAAAGACACTAGCCGCCGCTGAGGAAGCGGATGTTGTGGAGGGGTGTCGGGCCATTGGATTCACAACTGGTATCCCGGCAAGGTCAATGGTCGGTTATGTCGAAGAATTCCTGGTGGATAGAGCATTCATCGATGACCGCGCGGACTCCGCCTTAGAGATTTGCTCCGATGAGGATCTTCAAGGGATCGGAGTTTTGAGTAAGCACCTCAGGGCGAATATCGCGGCGGCCACTGCGTTGGCCCGCTCCGTTGGCGTTGCCGCGTCAGACATCGCGCAGGCACTTCGGGAATTTCGCATCGCTGGACACCGCATCGAGCTGGTTGCCGAGCGAAATGGCATCTTTTTCGTGGACGACTCGAAGGCAACCAACGCCCACGCTGCCGATGCCTCGCTGTCAAGCTTCGATTCAGTTGTCTGGATAGTCGGTGGGCTCCTCAAGGGAGTTGATCCAGAGCCGCTGATCAAAAAACACGGCTCACGGCTGCGCGGTGCAGTCATCATCGGCAAGGACACGCTGCTTCTAGAGCAGTTGTTCGCCAAGCTGAATCCAGAATTAGATGTTGTGGTGATTCGTGAGGAGCGCCCCATGGAGCAGGCTGTGGCAAGCGCGGCTGCGATGGCTATGCCTGGGGACGCAGTACTTCTCGCCCCCGCAGCAGCATCCATGGATCAGTTCAAGGACTACGAGGATCGCGGAAATCAGTTCCAGACCGCGGTTAGAGGATTGGGGGAGAAGTGACGGACCTGAAGTCGGCCATTAAGCCTCGATTCCGCGCGCAATCGCGAGAGTTTTACTTCCTTCTCGGTCTGACCGCCATTATTGGTGTCCTAGGTCTCGCGATGGTGGCATCGGCCTCTACCGTTGATGCCTTCAAGAACACCTCAAATGCCGCTTCGACTTTTGTCCGCCAGGGTGCTTTTGCCTTGATCGGCGGCTTGGCCTTGATAATTGCCTCAAACCTGCCGCTGGCTTTTTATAAGCGCACCGCCAACCTGCTACTTTTGTCAACCCTCGGACTTCAGCTCATCACCGTTCTCTTCGGAACGGAAATCAACGGAAACCGAAACTGGCTAGACCTGGGTTTCACATCGATTCAGCCATCCGAGTTTTTGAAGATCGGACTAATCCTTGCTTTTGCTCTAATGCTTGCTGAACTAGGCCCAGATGAGATGCAGAACCGGCAGATCTGGACCCGGATTTTTGTCTTCAGTGGGGCTTCTCTGTTCTTGGTCGTAGTTATGGGTAAGGACATGGGAACCGGCGTAGTCATGGTGGTTACCCTGCTTGGGCTATTCCTATTTGCTGGCATGAAGCTCTCCACCTGGCTTGGCATAGTCGTTGCCGGAAGCGCTGCCGCTGTGATGCTTGTAATGCTCTCGCCTTCGCGACTCGCCCGTTTTTCTGCTTGGCTCAATCCCGCAGAGGCTGACCCAATGGGAGTTCGTTGGCAGTACGAGCACGGAACCTGGGCGCTTGCGCACGGCGGCATCTTTGGCACTGGTCTTGGACGATCGAAGATGAAATGGTCTTGGATTCCAGAGGTTCAAAACGACTTCATATTTGCCATCATCGGCGAGGAGCTCGGACTTATCGGGGCACTGTTTGTGATCCTGCTATTCACAGCTTTGGCAATCACCCTCTTCTCGATTGCGAGAAACCAAACCAATCCATTTAGTCGCAACGTGGTCGCAGCGGTCATGGTCTGGATTTCGATGCAGGCATTTATCAACATTGGAGTTGTCCTGGGTGTCTTTCCGGTATTGGGTGTGCCACTTCCTCTAATCAGTGCCGGTGGTTCATCTTTGATTTCGACAATGGCGGCAATTGGTGTGGTTTTGGCGGTAGAGCGAGATCGCTTGGCCAACCCAGGGCGCGCTAGGCGATGACTAAGTTTTTATTGGCTGGTGGTGGCACAGCTGGGCATGTTAATCCGCTCCTGGCTCTGGCCCAGCAGCTTCGTGCCGAGGGTCACGAAGTTATCGCGCTTGGGACCAAAGAAGGTTTGGAGTCACGTCTTGTTCCAGAACGAGGTTTCGAGCTACTAACCATCCAGAGGTTGCCATTTCCAAGGGAGCCAAATCTGCAGGCCCTGCTTTTTCCATTCAGATTTGCCGCTGCAACCCTAGGTGTGATGAGGTTGATTAGGAAGCACCGCATCGACGCGGTTGTTGGTTTTGGCGGCTATGCCTCAGCCCCGGCATACGTAGCTGCATATCTAGCCCGCAAGCCCCTGGTGATTCATGAAGCCAATGCCAAAGCAGGGATTGCAAACAAGATTGGTGCCAAGCTCACCAAGTTCGTGGCTATTGCTTTTGAGAACAGTGACCTAAGTGGTGCGATAACGGGAATGCCCATCCGCCCCGAGATTATCGAGTCAATTTCAGGTTATGACAAGGGTCAGGCGCGGGTTGAGCTTGGCTTGGATCCATCGCTTCCAACCTTGTTGGTCACGGGTGGGTCATTAGGTGCCAAACGTTTGAATGACGCCGTAGTGGCCGCATTGCCAAAGCTTCGTGCTGCCGGAATTCAGGTGCTGCACATCCTTGGCAATAACTCGGATCTTCCAGCTAAGCAAGAGCCCGGTTATTGCTCGATGAATTACTGCGACCGGATGGACGCTGCGATAGCAGCGAGTGATTTTGCTATCTCCAGGGCTGGATCATCGACCGTGGCGGAGTTCAGCGCCGTTGGTTTACCGGCTGTTTATGTTCCCTATCCGGTTGGAAACGGTGAGCAACAATTCAACGCCGTTTCTGTAACCGAGGCTGGTGGCGGGCTGCTTTGTCTTGATCGAGACTTCGATGCCGGCTACATCGAACAGGAGGTTATCCCTCTGATCTCACACTCGGCCACGCTTCGACAGATGGGCCAGAGTGCTAGATCGAAGGGAATTCCTGACAGCACCCTGCGCCTAAGGGATTTGGTAATCGAGTCGGTGAATACTTAGTCAAATGATCAAGCCAGATTACTCACAGCCCGTGCCTCAGAACCTCGGAAAGGTTCACTTTGTTGGTATCGGTGGTTCTGGAATGAGCGGTCTCGCAAGATTGCTCATCGGGATGGGACACCAGGTGACTGGCAGTGACGTGCGTGAAAGCGACAACATCACTCAGCTGCGAGCCCTCGGTGCCAAAATCACAATCGGTCACGATGCCGCAAACCTTGGGGATGCTGACACAGTTGTAGTCACAAGCGCTTTGTGGCCGACAAACCCGGAGTACCTACTGGCCCTTGAAAAAGGCCTACCGGTACTACACCGCTCAGCCATGCTGGCCCACTTGGCATCAAGCGGCAAACTGATTGCAGTGGCTGGCGCGCATGGAAAGACCACTTCAACAGGCATGGTGGTCACTGGGCTCGATGTCCTCGGCGCTGACCCAAGCTTTGTCAACGGAGGCGTAATTCAGGCCTACGGTGCCTCTAGCGCATTCGGTTCCGGCGAACAATTCGTTATTGAGGCGGATGAGTCCGACAGCTCGTTCCTGCACTACAACACCCACACAGTGCTAATCACCAACGTCGATCCGGATCACCTCGATCACTTTGGCTCACTGGAGGCGTTTGAGGGCGAGTTTGTGAAGTTTGCCAATGCCGCCAGTGACCTAGTTGTCATCTCATCGGATGACCCAGGTGCAGTTCGAGTCACGAAATTACTTCAGCACCGCAACGTTCTAACTTTTGGAGAGGCGCTAGGTGCTGATGTTCAAGTTCTAAACATCGATGCCTCCGGACCGAAAGTTAGGTTTTCTCTCTCCTGCCGAGGCGAGACTGTCGACCTAGAGCTAAGCATCCCAGGGGCCCACAATGCATTGAATGCCGCAGGTGCTGTTGCCGTATTGGTAGGTCATGGTTTTGACTTCAGGTCAAGTGCCAAGGCGGTTTCTAAATTCGGTGGCACCGTGCGTCGTTTCGAGCTTCACGGCGAGCATCGGGGTGTCAAGGTTTACGACGATTTTGCCCACCACCCAACCGAGGTTGCCGCCGCCCTCAAGGCGGCAAGGGCAGCTGTGGGCACTGGCAAATTGATCACCGTGTTCCAGCCCCACCTCTACTCAAGAACTCGCATCTTTGCTCAAGAGTTTGCCGAGGCTTTGGCGTTGAGCGATCAGGTTGTGGTGCTGGATGTTTACGCTGCCAGAGAAGATCCAGAGCCGGGTGTAACCGGGGCCTTGATTAGTGACCGGTTCGCCGATCAATCAAAGGTTCACTACGTCCCGCTCTGGGAGGATGCACCCGCCGTGGCTGCCAAGCTAGCCTCTCCTGGTGATTTCATAATGACTATGGGTTGCGGCGATGTCTACAAGATGGTTCCCGAACTTCTCGAGGCACTGAAGAGGTGAAACGTCCTGAAAGAGAGCTGCTGGCCAAGGAGCGCAAGCGCATCTCCAGCCGCACGAAGATGGAAAAACCCAAGTCTTCGCTTGGCCCGTTTGCACTTTTTTCCAGAGCATTCTTAGTGCTTTCGCCACTTGTTTTACTGGGCTTGGTGGCGGCCACTTTCTTTACTCCACTGTTGGCAATCGACAAGATCGTCATCTCGGGAACCGAGCGACTTGAGCCTAAAAAGATCTCTAAGGCACTCGAGTCACTCGATGGACGGCCACTAACAACCGTTTCCGAAGACGAGGTTGCAGAGCTCCTCGGCGACTTCACCCTCATTGAGACATTCGCCATCCAAGCTGAGCCGCCTCACACCTTGAACGTGAAAATCCGTGAGCGCCAACCCATCGTCGTGCTGGTTCGATCGGGTAAGAACTTCCTCTACGACGCAGCCGGAATCCAGATAGCACAGGCCACTGGGGCTGTGAAGCTGCCCTATCTAAACATCAAGGGCAACCCCAAGGACAATCCTCAGTTCTCAACCGCCATGGAGGTGCTGCTCTCGCTTCCGGTAAAGACCTACCAGCGTGTCTACTCAATTGAGGTTTCCGAGCAGCTAACCACAAAGCTGGTGTTGAAGAAATCAAACATCACAGTGATTTGGGGTGACACCAAGCAGGCGCTGCTGAAAAATGAAGTGCTGATGACCCTGCTGAAGACCGGCCTCAAGGAGTCGGTCGTTGTCGACGTGTCGTCACCTAACGCCCCAGTGGTTACCTACCCAAATTACTGACCAGGTTTGCGACACGCCCGAGCGCATGAGTTCTGATTTGGCCCCAGCGTTCTAACTTCTTCGCGCAATTTGAAAACCTGTTACAAAGTTAAGCCTCAGCCTTAACTTGAGGGTTTTCTTACAAGGAGGCAAAAGTGTCACAGGCACCTAACTATCAGGCAGTAATCAAGGTCGTCGGAGTTGGCGGCGGTGGTGTTAATGCACTCAACCGCATGATCGCATCTGGTCTGCGTGGTGTTGAGTTCGTGGCGGTGAACACTGATGCCCAACAGTTGTTGATGAGTGACGCTGACGTCAAGCTCGACATCGGCCGCGACATCACTCGTGGTTTGGGTGCCGGTGCTGACCCTGAGGTGGGTCGACGTGCTGCAGAGGAGCACGAGAATGAAATTGAGTCTTCCCTGAAGGGTTCAGACATGGTCTTCGTCACCGCCGGTGAGGGTGGTGGAACCGGAACCGGTGCAGCCCCGGTGGTCGCAAGAATCGCACGTCGCCTCGGTGCACTGACTGTTGGTGTAGTAACCAGGCCATTCAACTTTGAAGGTAAGCGTCGCGCCGTTCAGGCCGATGAGGGCATCAAGGCGCTACGCGCCGAGGTCGACACCCTGATCGTGGTTCCAAACCAGCGATTGCTGGAGATGTCTAACAAGAAGATCTCTGCCATCGAGGCATTCATGACCGCTGATGACGTGCTTCGCGCAGGTGTTCAGGGCATCAGCGATTTGATTGTTGTCCCGGGATTAATCAACCTCGACTTCAACGACGTGAAGTCCGTCATGCAGGGTGCGGGTTCGGCACTTATGGGTATCGGAACCGCTAAGGGTGAGGACCGCGCTGTCCGTGCGGCGGAAATTGCAGTCTCATCACCACTACTCGAAGCAACTATTGAGGGTGCTCACGGAGTTCTGCTACTGATTCAGGGAGCATCCGACCTAGGTCTGCACGAGATCGATGATGCCGCTCGTTTGGTTCAGGAAGCTGTTCACCCGGAGGCAAACATCATCTTTGGTGCAACTATCGAAGACACCTTGGGTGACGAGGTTCGCATCACCGTTATCGCTGCCGGCTTTGATGGCGGCGAGCCAACCTACCGAAAGTTTGACGCTGCAGCGCTTGGCCAGGCTGCCTTGGCCGCCGCCGCTTCAACTGCTGTGACGGCTGAGGCGACTCAGGAGGTCGCTGCGGATGTTAGCGAGGAGTCCGTGGCGCATGAGTTTGCTAACTTCGAGCCAGTCGAAGTTTCGGTGAGTGGCAAGTCAGACAGTGGCTACGGGGACGATCTGGACCTACCAGACTTCTTCCGTTGAATCTAAAAGAGCGTTACGAAAGGGTCCTGGCCGATGTGGCCAGGACCTCTTCGGCTTTTGGCCCTGCGACTCTGATCGTTGTAACTAAAAACCATCCAGCAAACCTTGTTGCAGAGCTCATTGACCTTGGCTGCACGGACGTTGGAGAGAATCGCGATCAAGAGGCAAGTGCCAAGTTCGATCAGACTAATTTGCTTCGGCCGAGCAACAACTTGAACTGGCACTTTATCGGTCAGTTGCAAACCAACAAAGTGAAATCTGTCCTTCGCTACGCAAAAGCTATTCACTCCATAGACCGGACCTCGCTGGTGCAGGAGCTGGCAAAGCAGCTCGAGAAGCAGCAAAGAGATGTTGAGGGATTCATTGAGCTTAACCTCACCGGAGATCCCGGTCGCGGGGGAGTGCTACCTGAAAATCTGCCCCAGCTCATCGAGCAGGTTTTGGCTGTCCCGGGGATCAAACTCAAGGGGTTGATGGCAGTTGCTGGCCTGAATGAAAATCCAAGGTCTGAGTTTGAGAAGGTTTTGAGGGCCCAAAAAACAATGCTGACTCTCGCACCCGAAGCTGTAGGTCTGTCGATGGGCATGAGTGAGGATTACCAAGTGGCCCTTGAAATGGGCGCGACACACATTCGAGTTGGCTCCAAAATAACGGGCCCAAGAGCCTATTGAGCCTAGTCTTGAAGCAAGCTAAGGAGTTTTCATGGGCGTAATGAATTCAGTAATGACATTCTTCGGATTTGGTGGGTCTGAAGCACCAGTTGCGGACACATCAGCTAAGCCTCGTCCAGTGACTCGTCGTCGATCCTCTGACATGTCAGAGATTGTGACCATTGACCCTCAGTCCTACGCCGATGGTAAGGACGTTGCGGCTAATTTCCGCCAGGGAGTCCCGGTAATCGTGAACATTGCAGCGCTCAGTGAGCCAGAGGCCAAGCGTATGCTCGATTTCATGATTGGACTCAAGGAGGGCCTTGAGGGTTCCCTGAAGCGCGTCACCCCAAAGGTTTACTTGCTCACACCAGCTCACGTCGCAATCTCGGACTCTGACTCAGAGGAAGAGACCAGCGAAGACCTTATGAACTAATCCAATGTCCCTCATCGGAGATTTGGTCGCCTTCGCGCTCCAGATTTATTTTTACGTTCTGCTCGCCCGATTCATCTCTGACCTCGTGGTAAGCGTGAATCGCTCCTGGCGTCCGCCCGGACTGCTATTGCCAGTATTGGATTTCGTTTACACGATTACCGATCCGCCGTTGAAGTTTGTTCGAGGCTTCATTCCGCCGATTCGACTCGGCCCAGTAGCGCTGGATCTTGCCTTCACGATTGTGCTTATTGCGGTACTTTTCCTAAGAAGTTTGGCAGCCGCCCTTTAGTCAAATAACATGGTGTTCGTTGCTTTGAGCGACCCTGTTAGGAAGGTGCACCAAATGGCGCTGACGCCCGAGGATGTAGTCAACAAGAGATTTCAGCAAACCAAATTCCGCGAGGGTTATGACCAGGACGAGGTCGATGACTTTTTGGATGAGTTGGCTATCGAGTTCCGCCGTCTCACCGCTGAGAACCAGGAGCTAAAGAGCAAGCTTCAGGCTGCCGAGGCTCGCGCGGAGGAAGCTCCTGCGGCCGCACCTTCTTACCCAGCAGCATCCGTGGTTGCCGCCGCAGCGGTTCCATCAGCTGCCGATGCCCAGAATTCCCACAGCCTGCTTGAGCTTGCTCGCAAGCTTCACGAAGAGCACGTTCGCGAGGGTCTCACCAAGCGCGACCAGCTGATTCGTGACGGTCAAGAGTCAGCAACTCGCCTAGTTCGCGATGCTGAGGCGCAGGCTCGTGCCGTTATTGGCCAGCTTGAACTCGATCGCCGTGCTATTGAAAACACCATCGATGAGCTGCGTGAATTTGAGCACGACTACCGTGGTCGACTACGCGATTACATCGAGTCCCAGCTTCAGACCTTGGTGCGTGAAGAGTCTTTTGAGCAGCCACTGGAGGCCGCGGCAAAAATCGAACTTGAGAGCGCAGCCGCAGCTGCAGCGGCAACCGCAGTAGTTGCCGACGCAGTTGCAGACGCAGTCGAGATTGAAGAAGACGAAGAAGAAGCGAACTGAGTGAGCGCAACTAGTTCAGCTGCTCGCTGGGTCTACTCAATCGGGCTGGTTGCCGTTGTCCTTGATCAAGTAACTAAGTACGCGGCAGAAGCTTTTCTCGGAAACGGCCAGGTGGTCAATGTCGTCGGCGACATCCTGCGTTTCAGGCTCGCTTACAACGAAGCTGCAGCGTTTTCTCTGGGATTTGGTGCGACCTGGGTATTGGCTCTGATTTCCAGTGTTGCGGTGCTGCTGCTTCTGTGGTTTGGTCCAAAGGCAAAGACCACTACCTGGGCCGTGATCGCAGGCCTAGTCTTGGGGGGAGCAGCTGGGAACTGGGTAGATCGGGTATTCAAGGAACCCCAATTCTTCTCAGGCCAAGTGGTGGACTTTATTCAGATCCCATTCAATTTCCCAATCTTCAACCTCGCCGACAGCTTCCTGGTGATCGGAATTTCAATCGCGATCCTGCGCACGCTGCGCGGCGATGAAATAGGTGGCGGCAAAGTTGAGTAAGTTTCTGCCGGTCCCGGACTCGCTGGTCGGGGAGCGGGCGGATGTTGCCCTAGCCAAAATGCTCGGATTGTCCCGCACCAAGGCCATTGATCTGATTGAAGCCGGGTCTGTTACCTCGCAATTTGGACAGCTGCAAAAGTCAGATCGACTCAGCGCTGACCACATCCTGGAAGTAACCCTGGATGAGGGTCCGGTTCAAACTCTGGAGGTTGTGGCTCAAGATGTTCCAGATCTGGAGGTGGTTTATCTAGATCAGGACATCGTGGTCATCAATAAGCCGGCTGGAGTCGTGTCGCACCCATCTGTGGGATTTGAGGGGCCAAGCGTGGCTGGAGTGCTACTTGCGAGGGGGATTACCCTCTCAACCTCTGGAGCACATGAACGCCAAGGCATAGTTCAAAGGCTAGACGTTGGGACATCTGGGTTGATGGTGCTGGCTAGATCTGAGCGCGCCTACTCGGTATTGAAACAGGCATTCCGCGATAGGACAGTAAAAAAGACCTATCACGCCCTCGCACAAGGGCATCCGGAGCCAGCATCAGGCACGATAGACACCCCAATTGCCAGAAGCCAGCGACATGACTACAAATTCACCATCTCCGCAGATGGCAAGCCTGCGGTCACGCACTACAAAACTATCGAGTTGTTTCCGGCAGCAGCCCTTATGGAAGTTGGTTTGGAGACCGGTAGAACACATCAGATTCGGGTTCATTTCTCGCACTTCAGGCACCCGCTGGTGGGTGACCCTCTTTACGGAGCAGACCCCAAACTTGCTGCAGCGCTTGGTCTAGATAGGCAGTGGCTGCACGCCAAGAAACTCGCTTTCACTCACCCAATCACATCGGACTGGGTGGAATTTGAATCAAATTACCCACGGGATCTTGAAATCGCTCTGGACAAACTGAGGGATGCTGATTTTCGCCTTTAGGCTTTAGGTCTATCGATTAGGAGCGGGTTTGAGCGAGTCTTTTGTTCACCTGCACAATCACACCGAGTATTCAATGCTCGATGGGGCAGCGCGGGTAAAAAAGCTGATCGCTAAGGCGGTCGAGCTCGGCATGCCCGCCATCGCTATGACCGATCACGGAAATACCCACGGGGCATATGAATTCTGGAAGCAAGCGAAGGCTCAGGGGATAAAGCCGATTATTGGCATTGAGGCTTATGTTGCTCCCGGTTCGAGACTGGAGAAGTCAAAGGTCCGTTGGGCCGACGGTGGAGACGATGACGTCTCAGGTGGTGGCGCATACAGCCACATGACGATGTGGTCAACAGACAACGCATCAATGCAAAATCTCTTCAGGCTTTCCTCCGAGGCTTACCTTTCTGGTTATTACTTCAAACCTCGCATGGATCGCGAGTTGCTAAGCAAATACGGCAAGGGCTTGATTGCCACAACCGGCTGCCCAGGTGGCGAGGTTCAGACCAGATTGCGCCTCGGTCAGTATGACGAGGCAATCAAGACCGCTGCCGAGTTCAGAGACATTTTTAGCGAGGGTAACTTTTTTGTTGAGGTCATGGACCATGGGCTGGACATTGAAAAGCGTGTTCGCGACGATTTGCTGCGACTTGCAAAAGACTTGAACCTGCCGCTGGTTGCTACCAATGACCTGCACTACACCAATCAAGAGGATCATGAGGCCCACGATGCGCTGCTGTGCGTGCAGGTTGGTTCTAACATCTACGACCAAAATCGATTCAAGTTTGAATCGCAGGAGTACTACCTAAAGAGTGCCCAGCAGATGCGCGAGATATTCAAGGACATTCCAGAGGCCGCAAACAACACTTTGTTGATTGCAGAGCGAGCCGAGGTGAACTTTGAAAAGCGCGATCTAATGCCGAGGTTCCCGGTCCCGGAGGGTGAATCAGAGTCGGGCTGGTTGGAAAAAGAGGTTTGGCGCGGTATGGATCGTCGATTCCCGAATGGTTACTCGGATCGGCACAAACAGCAGGCAGCTTACGAGCTTGAAGTCATTATCAAGATGGGCTTCCCAGGTTACTTCTTGGTGGTTGCAGACTTTATTGGCTGGGCCAGGGCACAGGGAATTCGTGTTGGGCCCGGTAGAGGTTCGGCGGCAGGCTCCTTGGTCGCTTACGCACTTGGGATTACGGAGCTTGACCCGCTCGAGCACGACCTGATTTTCGAGCGATTTCTAAACCCTGAGCGATTGTCGATGCCAGATATCGATGTTGACTTTGACGACCGTAGGCGACCAGAGGTAATTCGCTACGTAACCGAAAAATACGGCGATGATCGAGTAGCTCAGATTGTCACCTTCGGAACCATCAAGGCCAAGCAGGCCCTCAAGGATGCAGCCCGGGTATTGGCTTTACCCTACGCAGTGGGGGAGAAGCTAACCAAAGCAATGCCACCGATGGTTCTAGGTAGAGATGTCTCCTTGAACGAGCTGATAGATCCTGAGGCCGAGCGCTACTCCGAGGCGGCAGAGTTTAGGGAGATTATCGAGAGCGACGAAGAGTCAAAGCGGGTCTTCGATCTTGCTCAGGGGCTGGAGTCCCTTAAACGCCAGTGGGGAGTTCACGCTGCCGGTGTGATTATGTCGGCAGAGCCGTTGATGGATGTGATTCCGATCATGAAACGGGAGGAAGACGGCGCCATCATCACGCAGTTTGATCAACCTCCCTGTGAAGACCTGGGGCTGCTGAAGATGGACTTCCTGGGCCTTCGAAACCTCACGGTCTTGGATGATGCCCTAGAAAACATTCGACAGAACCGCGGTGAAAATGTGGTTTTGGAAGAGCTTGATCTCAATGCGGATGAAAAGACCTTCGAGCTTCTCTCCCGAGGTGACACCCTGGGGGTATTCCAGCTCGATGGTGATGCCATGCGCCAACTGCTCAGGGTTTTGAAACCGTCCGAGTTTGAACACATTTCAGCCGTTATTGCGCTGTACCGCCCTGGACCGATGGGTATGAACTCCCACAACAACTATGCGCAGCGTAAAAATGGCCTTCAGATTGTTGAGCCCGTTCACCCAGAGCTAGAAGAGCCACTCAGAGACATCCTCGGCCCCACCTATGGCCTGATTGTTTATCAGGAGCAGGTAATGGCGGCCGCGCAGAAAGTCGCAGGTTACTCGCTGGGACAAGCAGACCTGTTGCGTCGAGCGATGGGTAAGAAAAAGCCAGAAGAACTAGAAAAACAGTACGAAATCTTCAGCGCAGGTATGAAAGACAGGGGTTACTCCGATAGCGCTATCAAAGCGCTCTGGGAAACCCTGCTGCCCTTTGCCGACTACGCGTTCAACAAGGCACACTCCGCAGGATACGGTGTGCTCAGCTACTGGACGGCCTATCTAAAGGCGAACTACCCAGCCGAGTACATGGCTGCACTGCTAACGAGTGTGGGTGACTCTAAGGACAAACTTGCCGTTTACCTAAACGAGTGTCGAAAGATGGGGATTCGGGTGCTGCCCCCGGATGTGAGTGAATCCATCGGGGTTTTCGCGGCGGTTGGTGATGACATCAGATTCGGCCTCGGGGCAATTCGAAATGTTGGCAAAAACGTAGTTGATGCCATTGTCCAGGCTCGTCAAGAATCCAAGTTCCAGAGCTTTCACGACTTCCTGTCTCGAGTGGGTCAGCAGGCCACCTCAAAACGAGTTGTCGAATCGCTAATCAAAGCAGGCGCGTTCGACTCCCTTGGGCACACCAGAAGATCGCTGATTGCCATACACGAAGAGGCAATCGACTCCGTAACGGTATTGAAGAAGCAACAGGCCTCAGGTCAGATGGACCTTTTCGGAGGTTTGCTTGAAGAGGATCCAGCGATTATTGAAGTGCCGCAGTTGCCCGAGTGGACCAAGCGAGATTTGCTATCACACGAGCGCGAAATGCTCGGTCTTTACGTTTCAGATCATCCACTTGCAGGCATGGAGTCCATGCTGATGCGACACTCGGACATGGGGGTTATTGCCCTCCGGGAAACTCAGCTAAAAGACGGTGAGATGGTAACTATCGCCGGACTTATCACTCAGGTTGCCCACAAAGTTGCTCGAGCGTCCGGCAACCCTTATGGCCAGATCACGCTGGAGGATTTCTCAGGGGAAATCTCCATCATGTTTATGGGCAAAACCTATCTGGAGAATCGCGAGCTGCTTATAGCTGATCAGACTGTTGCGATTAGAGGACGAATCTCTAGGCGTGATGAAGAGGTCAACCTCCAGGCGTTTTCCATCGAGGTGCTCGATGCCGGCCGCGAACAAGGCGGAGTCCTCAAGCTATCGATCAAAGAGAACATGGCAAACAAGACGATTCTTGAAAAACTTGGCTCGATCCTAGATTCTCACCCAGGTCCTGTTGAGGTCCAAGTGAGATTGGTAGGAGCCAATGTCAAGCACTTCCTGCTACCGCAGCGCGTTGCGATCGGCCACGATTTATTTGGTGAACTGAAGGCTCTTTTGGGGCCAGACGCGGTTGATTAGTAGTTGTCCGCTAAGCGCTCACCAGTGGTGAGGTAGCCGCGGCGGAAGTAGAGCAGCGGCTCTGCCTCAGCATTTTCGTAACCGGATTCGATATCGAGCACAACGACAGCATTGGCCGCCACCTCTAGGCGAGTCCGAATCGAACCGATGATTATTGCTGCTGCCTCGGTGAATACGGGCACGCCGTGGACCCAGCTAAACCCACCTTCTCTGAATCTTTCAGCTTTTGGGCCTGCCAGCCTCTGGGCGAGGCCAAGGTTTTCGGCTTTCAGAACGTGAATCGCGGCCTTTACTCCTGGGAGCAGGTGCTCATACGAGGACGACCCTTGGGCGATGTTGAAGGAAACCAGCGGGGGATTAGACCCCAGGGAGGTCACCGATGTAGCGGTAAAGCCGATCGGCTCACCCGATTCGGAAACTGATGTGATGATTGCAACTCCCGAGGCGTGCCTGCGAAACGCAGCCTTCAGCGCATCAGATCCAAACAGCTTGAAGTCAGTGGGTTGAATAGTCATCTCAGCTAAGGTTAGAGCAAGAAACTCACTAAATTATTCCGAGGTATGGATTGCGGCGTTTAGATCTCAGTGGTCCGATCACCGCTTCGCGGGTGAGAATTGAGCTCCCCAGGGCAAGTGTCTCAAACAACACTGAGATCGAAACCACCGTCCGAACCCTCTGCGAAGATGTCAGAACTCAGGGTCTCGCGGCACTTAGGAACCACGCCGAGCGTTTCGATCGGGTCATTCCAGCTAGCTTTCGGGTTCCACTCTCTGAGATTGACTCCGCTGTTCGAGAGCTTTCTCCCGAGTTGCAGCGCGCAATTGAGGAAGCGATAAACCGAGTTCGCAAGGTTAGCGAGGCCGTCAAACCGCTGTCTACTGATGTCCAGCTGGCCACTGGCGCGAGAGTTACTCAGCGCTACGTGCCCGTTGACTCGGTGGGGCTTTATGTACCCGGAGGAAAGGCTGTCTACCCCTCCAGCGTCATTATGAATGTGGTGCCAGCTCAGGTTGCAAACGTCCCCAGGATCGTGATTGCTTCCCCAGCACAAGTGGAGTTTGGTGGCCTGCCGCACCCAAGTATCTTGGCTGCCGCTGGCCTTCTGGGAGTTACTGAGGTTTACGCCATCGGCGGGGCGACCGCCGTTGCCGCATTCGCGTTCGGCGTTGAGGAGATTGGCCTGGATCCAGTTTCTATGGTCACCGGTCCAGGAAACATATTTGTCGCTACTGCAAAACGAATCCTCAGGGGTCAAATCGGAATCGACTCCGAGGCTGGTCCAACTGAGATTTTGATCATCGCCGATGGAGCCGCAAATCCCCGATTCTTAGCAGCGGATTTGATCTCTCAAGCTGAGCATGACGAGAATGCAGCGGCTGTATTGGTTACCGACTCCGAGGAATTGCTGAAGAGTGTTCAGCGCGAGATCGAACTTCAGGCACCGAAGACCTTGAATTCAAGCCGAGTCCTGACTGCACTAGAGGGTAATCAATCTGCGCTGGTTTTAGTGGACTCTTTGGATCGCGCGATAGAGGTGGCAAACCACTACGCCACGGAGCACCTAGAGATCCAAACTTCAGAACCTGAAAGAGTTTTAGCCGCAATCACCAACGCCGGTGCGATCTTTATGGGGCCGTTTTCTCCAGTAAGTCTGGGGGATTACTTGGCAGGTTCAAATCACGTGCTTCCAACTTCCGAACAGGCCAAGTTTGGACCAGGTTTGGGAGTTCACACATTCCTAAGAGCACAGCAGGTTATCGATTACTCGGCCGAGGCGTTAGCTGAAGTTACTGAGAAACTTGACCTGCTTGCCATCACCGAAGGCTTACCCGCTCACGGCGCGGCAGCCAAGATTCGAAGGGAAATCTAGTGTTCTGTCCTTTCTGCAGGCATGCCGATTCAAGAGTCATTGACTCAAGAACCTCTGACGATGGCTCTTCGATTCGTCGCAGACGCCAATGCCCCGAGTGCCAAAAACGCTTTACAACTGTTGAAACCGCCAGCTTGATGGTCACCAAAAGATCAGGAGTCACCGAGCCGTTTTCAAGGGACAAGATTGTCTCTGGTGTAAGAAAGGCATGCCAGGGCCGTCCCGTCACCGATGCTGATCTTGCACTACTGGCTCAGCAAGTCGAGGAGACTCTTCGTGCTACCGGTGCCGCCAGCATAGAAGCCCAAGACATCGGCCTTGCGATCCTTGACCCATTGCGCAACTTGGACCACGTCGCCTACATGCGTTTCGCAAGCGTTTACCAGGCGTGGGATTCACTGGATGACTTCGAGAGGGCGATTGGCAGCCTGAGGTCAGAATGATTTATCGCTTGCTGTTCAACACCTTCTTCAAGGGCATGGACCCAGAGGCGGCACACCATCTCGTCGCAAGCGGTCTTGAGTTAGCTGCGAAGCTTGGAATTTTGAGAGCCAAAAAGCGTGCGAGCTCAATTGCGGTCATGGGTTTGCAGTTTGAAAACAGATTCGGCATGGCTGCCGGGTTTGATAAAAATGCTCGAATGGTAACCGCGCTACATGCTTTGGGATTTGGTCATGTCGAGATTGGCACCGTGACCCCAAGACCTCAATCCGGTAACCCCAAGCCTCGAATGTTCCGACTTCCAGATCACGACGCTTTGATTAATCGAATGGGTTTCAACAACGACGGTGCCGAGGTTGTCGCAAGCCGATTGCAGGCTCTGCGAAAGCGGAAAAATCTTCCAGTGATCGGGGTCAATATCGGCAAGAACAAGGACACCCCTGCCGATCAAGCTCATCTTGACTATGAGTTGGCCACTAAAGCGCTTGCCCCATTCGCCGACTATTTGGTCGTGAACGTCTCTTCGCCAAACACCCCTGGATTGCGGGATCTGCAGCAGGTTGCGGCACTCGAACCCATTCTCAGTGCGACTATTGCAAACGCAATGGGAAAACCCGTTTTGCTAAAGCTTTCTCCCGACTTGGCGGACTCGGATCTGCTCGAGATACTCGCGTTAGTGAAGCGGCTCAAGCTGGCCGGTGTGATAGCCGCTAATACGACCATTTCTAGAAACCTGAGTGCGGATCAAAAGCTGCTCGCTGAAGCTGGAGGTTTATCAGGGCCAGTGCTGCGCAACCGCTCGATTGAGATGTTGAAGCTCATTCGGACAGTACTGGACCAGAGCTTTTGCGTGATTTCGGTGGGTGGTGTGGTTACCCGTGACGATGTAATCGAGCGGGTAAAACTGGGTGCTGACCTGGTACAGGGTTACACCGGATTCGTTTACCACGGGCCACTGTGGCCCAGGAGGCTAGCGGTTACTTCCTAGCAAGGGCGTTCTGCGGGCGACTTGGTCAGCTCTGGATCTGAGATAATCACGTCGGCCAAGACCTCATCAACCTTCTTCATTACCTCTGCAGGTATCTCAACTCCACTCGCGCCCAGGTTATCTGCCATTTGTTCTGGCCTAGATGCTCCCACGATGGCCGCCGAAACTGCCTTGTTTTGAAGCACCCAAGCAAGAGCAAACTGGGCCATGGTCAATCCAAGGCCCGCAGCCAGAGGCTTCA
>JACCDW010922778.1_pt1 | contig 55434 bp, 70 predicted proteins | sample 7449781 | NCBI WGS metagenome assembly JACCDW01 (sample SAMN15323449, study PRJNA562643) | freshwater metagenome | isolation source: river surface water | place: USA:Blue River Watershed | collected 2017-08-18
ATAAAGTTTAGAGTAGGATTAAATGTTCCTACTGAATTGTTTTCAAATACTGAAACTCCATCTTTTACGAATTGTGCAGTTTCATTACTTTCTAAACTCAATCCACCTTTCATCCATCCCCAAATTATACTATTTTTCATTGTGAATTGAGTCCCTCTCCTAAATCTCAAACCTAAATTGTGGTTTGCTAATGCAGTAGATACATTCGGTCCAACTAAAATCATATTGTAAAGTTTTGGATGTGTGAATGGAGTTGCAGGAGAACCTGTTCCATCGTTATCACATTCTACACCATTTCCAGCATCACCGTTATCTACGAATTGTGGGTCTCTCTTTGCTACACCATTTGTAATTGTACCCGTATATCCAAAATCAAAATCAAAATCATCATCTGCAGTTGCGTATGCATATAAGTTTCTAGGTGATACAGTTCCACCAAAGAATTCAAATGCATCATCGTTAGCGTAGATAGTTTGAACATACTCAATGATTGTTCCACTACCAACTCCACCCAATGTTAATGCGTTGATTTCTGAATTTGGTAATGCTGCAATACCTGCGTATTCAATACGAACATACTTTAATATACCACTATTATCCAAATCGTTAGTTCCACCATAAGGTCTACCAATACCACCTTCTATTGTTGGTTCTGATGAGCGATTTGTTTTTGCTCTACCCAATATCACAATACCACCCCAATCGCCAGGTGCTTTTTGTCCATCTGCTTTTCCAGAAGTGAAAACGATTGGATTTGATGGGTTTCCTTCTGCAATAATTTGAGCACCTCTTTCAATACATAATGCACCCTTTTCTGCAATATCTGAAACTATTTTTGTACCCGGTTGAATAATTAACTTTGCTCCATCGGTAACATATACATACCCTCTTATAGTCCAAACTTTATCGGATGTCAAAGTCGTTGTAGTATTAATCGTTCCGGTGATGGTTGTTGATGATGGCACATTGATTGGTGTATCATCTCCACCCAATTGTTTTTTACAACCAAATGCTGTAAATAATAAAATAATTGCTAATAACTTTCTCATAAATTTAAGTTTAATGTTAACGAAATTGTTTGCTCATTGTTTGTTTTTATTAGATTTCTATTTTGTAACTTTTGGTAATAGATTGATGGTTGCGCAAATACATCACCTATTGCCAATTTTATTTCTCCTCTTTTGAGTTTATGTAAAAGAGTTATATCCAATACATCTCTACTATTTTCAAAGATATCTGGATAACCCTGAAATCCTACTGCCGATATTCTATCTCCAACTCTATTGCAAGTTATGTTAAGAGTATTTTTCTTTTTATGAATGTTTACTCCACCATTTAACACATAGTTTGATTGTCCCTGTAATTGTCTTTTAATACCATTTACCTCTACTTCCGAATTCATTACTGAAAGGTTTGTGTAGAAATCAAACCAACTATTTATCTTTTTACGAACTTCCAATTCAACACCATATAGGATAGCTGAATTAGGATTTGTATAAGTTAGAAGAAGATTTGATGGAACCGAACCATCTGCTACAATTTGTTCAATTGGTTTAATAAAGTTTTTACCGAATAAAGAAACGGAAACATTCTCACCTGCTTTTGGATACCATTCGTATTTTAGGTCTACATTATATATGTCAGATTTTTCTAACTTTGAATTACCTAATATTTGTGCGTTTCTTACAAAATCATAATAAGCAAAATTAGCTACCTCTCTAAATTCAGGTCTTGCTAATGTTTTACTTACCGAAAATCTATACTTTGTTTTATTTTCGTTGTATGAAAGGTTAAGTGATGGTAGAAGGTCTAAATACTCTCTATCCACATTTACTTTCTGCCCACTAAAATCCGCAGTTGCTACATCAAAAAGATTATACTCACCTCGCAATCCTACATTTAATTTCCATTTACCAAATTCATTTTCATACATTGAATAAAGAGAACCTAAATCAAAATCCGCAGTGTATCTATCTGTGTTGTTTGTGATTTCATCCATCATATCAACTGATTGGTAACGAAATACTCTAGCATTGAATCCTCTAATCTTTTTTAGATAACCACCGCCAACTTTAATCTTACCAAAATCTTTATTGATGTTACCATTAAACGAATTTTCATCCATTACACTCCAAAAACGATATGTATCTCTCCATGCTGTTGCATATGGTTCATCAATTCCCAATGATTTTGTAATAGGGTTAATTCTATAATCGGGTTGTTCTCTGAATATGTAATTGTATCCTAAATTAAAATCTAATGTTTTAATCTTACCATCAAATTGAGAATTGATTACTACATTGTTTATATGATTTGATGCAGTAGAACGAACATTCTGAACATTGTCAAAATTATCACCATTACGGGTTAGGTAATTATCTTCCGATTGATAATTTACTAATGTTTTCCAACTATATTTATTTTTTCCCAAATAGGTTAAGTTCAATAATCCATTTGCTGAAAATCTTTTTGTGAATAGGGTATCTTTATAATCGTATGCTAATTCGGTAGATGATTGATAATCCTTTCTATCAATGTAATTAAGTGTGTATGTATTTCTAATCGTAGAACTAAATAATCCATTCCACTTACCTCTTTTATATCCAAATGATAATCCACCATTTAAGTTTGGAATTGATGTAAAACTATTAACATCTGGATTATTAAATTGTTTTGTGTATAACCTCTTATCACCATTTCCACTAACTCTATATTTGTAAGTTGATGGGAATGTGGAAGGGAATTCGGTAGCTTGAACTAACTTGAAACTTTTCGAAGTAGAAACCAAACCCCAACCACTACCCAATGAGATATTAAAAAAATTATCCGATACATCTTTTGTTGAAATTTGAACCAATCCACCACTCCAATCTCCTGGTAGGTTTGCAGCTGCAGATTTGGAAACAATGATGTTATCAATTAATGCTGTTGGAATTATATCAAAAGAAAATGCTCTCCTATCAGGTTCAGTTGAAGGTAGTGTGGTTTTATTTAACCAAGCAGAATTGTATCTATCCGCCAATCCTCTTACCAATACAAACTTATCGTTTTGAATAGTTACACCACTTACTCTTTTAAGTGCATCACCTACATTTCTATCAGGTGTTTTTTTAATGAAGTCAACCGATACTCCATCCGATACAACCGATGAACTACGAATAGTGTTCAATACTGCAATCTCTGTTGATTTTTTGTTGGTTGCTCTTATAGTAACCTCTGAAAGTTTTTGATTGAATAATGTGTCTTGCGAAAATGTTAAAAGTGGAAACGTTAATAGTAAAAATAAAAAAAGCCTCATAAATTATTTAAGTTAGTTCCCAAATAATTATGAGGCCAGTTTCCCAATGAAGGAAAAATGGTATTACTAAATTGTTACCATTTAACCAATTTCTTCATCTTTGTAAGGTTTTGGTTCTTCAACTCCCAATTCATTATCAATTTTTGCTTTATCGTTTTCCGCTTTTCTATTTGTGTATTTGTCAATAGAAGCGATACCGAAAGCACCTAAAGTGATAACTAAAAATCCGTTGAAGATGAATTCGTTAATGAGTAGTTCTTGGCCCATATATCCAGTAACTAAATCAATAACGAGTGCAGCTGCCATACAAAGGAAAGCGGAAAATCCAACAACAGATTTTTCATTTATGTTGTTATCATCGCTAAATAAATCTTTCCAAAATCCCATAGCTTTTAGTTTTTAATTGTTATTCAATGTATCTATCTTTACACTCTTTTCTAAGGATGTATCAATTCTTTCATTAACTACACTATCTGATTTTATTGAGGTACTTGTTTTCTCTTTACCCCAAAAATTTCTTTTAGTTTCAATGTAAACTGTATCTATTTTATAGATTACTTTTTCGTTAACAACTTTCTGACTCATCATTAAATTGATTTCTTTATATTTTTCAACTTCGTTTGTTAAAAATTTTATCTCCCTTATTACTTTAATTACATTTTGTTTTGTAATAGAATCACTTTTATGATTAACAAATGCAGCAGTATCTAAATTATTTTGACTTTTTATCAAAACACTATCAGTTGCCGATACATACTCTTTCTCTACGGGTTCCGATGTAGAACATCCTATCAAAAATATACAAAATAAAAAAGGTAACGTAAATTTCATATTAGTTAATTTTACCAAGTTCTTGTAATAGACCTATTTTAGCAACAGCTGCTGCCAATGCACTGTCGGATTTACGAAGCTGATTTGATAAAGCATCAACTTTTGTTTCCAACAATTCAATTTTTTGTCCTTGTTTTTCTATTTGAGAATTGTAATTTACTTTACCATCTACATAGAGATATCCTATTGCTATAATTACTATAAACAATAATCCTTTTACTGGTTCTTTCGCGAAATCCTTAAATGATATTGGTAATGGATTGCCGGATACGTTGATTGCTTTTTTAGCTACTGACATTTGGTTATAAATTTTGATTTACAAATAAATAACCAATTACTTTACATATTCATAAATATACAATTATCTCAAAAATACAACTATTACGGAAAATATAAGGGCCAGTACTTGTATATTTCTTATATCTCTATGAAGTTTTTGTTCTTTTAAATTCCAATCCTCTTTCAAAACTTCCATATACAAACTATCTCCTATTCTTTTACTCTTTTCCAACATCATATTTTGTCTACTAAACTGAACCTCTGACAATAACATTTTATCATCATATATAGGTCTATTTCTAAGTTCGGTTATAGTATCTTGCATTTTAATAAACTTAGTATTCATTTCACCCGCCTGCTTTAATGTTATTATTAAGACGGAATCATTTCCTATCTTCTTTGTTGCCGGATATTGGGAGTAGCTTAAAGTTGATATTAAGATCAATAGTATCAGATTTAGTAAGTGCTTCATGTAATTCTTCTTTTAATACGGTTACTTCTTTTTTTAAAGTAACTATTTTTTCTTTAGTTTGGATAACCATTTCTATTCTTTTTTCCTCTGCATTTTCTAGTACTTTTTTATTCTTTTCCTTTACTTCTTTTACTTGTTGAAGCAATTCTCTAAATTCCCTATCTCTCCTTTCTTCTTCACTTGGTTCCTGACTAATAACCTGCGTACATCCATATATTGCATATAAACATAATACTAACGATAGTTTTTTCATATTATTTTGATATTTCTTTTAATGATTCTAACATTTCATATTTAGTATTTGCCATAGCAGCTTGCATAACCAAATCTTTTACCTGTGCTTGCAATGTGTCCACTTTATCCTCATATCTTTGAATTTTTGCATCTTGCTTTGTAACAATTTCTTTATTAGACATTTTTATATCTACATACAAATAACCTATTGCGATTAGCACAATAAATAACATTCCCTTAATAGGATCTTTAGAAAACTCTTTAAATGAAATAGGAAGTGGATTTGCCGATACGTTTACTGCTTTTTTAGTTGTTGCCATTTTCTTGGTTATAGTTTTTATATTGTTAAACGTATAACCAATTATTTTGGATTACTAATAACTACAATAAACAATTAAGTATTTTACTTATTAATTTAACTTTGAAACCAATTCTTTTGAAAATTTTATTGCGGATTGTTCATTTCCACTAAAATGCAAATACACTAAATATAAATCTATTGATAAAGCAAAAACAACCCAACCCAATACTATATAAACTGGGATTTCTGATAATGTTTTTTTAATACTTTTCATTTGGTTATTAATTTATTTCTTAATTATATAACCAAATAACAATTTTATATAAATATATTTTATTTAGGATTTAAGTTGATACCACTTTCTTTTTTTAGTTTCTTCTTTCTTAGAATGTCCGAAGATTGCAGTTTTCCTTCCATTCCAATTTTTACCCATTTCATTTATAGTTGAATTTTCAGAATCTAAATGAACACATATTATTTCCGGTATCAATACTCTATTTTTTCTTTCCCATTTTTTTGCAAATAATACATCAGTTCTATCTGCTGCACCATGTTCTTCTGGATAATAAAATACTTTACTTTCTTTTGGATTCCACAATTGGAAAAATCCGATTGGTTCATATCCTTCACTCATATATTCACCTATCCTAACACCCATTTCAAATATAGTAGGATGTATATAGACCCATCCTGAATGAAATGGTTTTGGTGAATTTATAAACCTTTGCCATTCTTCAAAATTAGGACACATCATCCTATCTAGTCCGTATATGTTTTTTCCATCTAATGATATTCTTTGTAGAATACTTCTTGTCAATGGTGGTAGATATATATCGGAATCCAAATGTATTACCCAACCAGATTTACTCAATCTCCTCAATCCTGCATTGATTCCTCTTGCTTTATTAAACACATCACCTTGATTTGTAAAATCATTGGTAGTAACACACTCTACATTATAAAACTCACAAACTTTTTGGGTTTCAACATCTTCAGGAGTAGTTACAACTACCATATGGTCAAAATGATGTTTATTTTGGGGCAAAGTATGGGCCAGAAAGTCTGAATAATTAACACAGACAGTAACACATTCAAATTTCATATTGAATTATTTAGATGGGAATACGTTAGATATTAAGTGGTGTATCGGAGTCCAAATACAATATATACCAACTGCTTCTAAAAAGTTTAGGTCAGGTATAACTTGTACTAATTGACTAACATAGGATATTGCTAAACCTATTACAGATGTAACCACTAAAATGTTAATAACTACTTTAAATTTTTCCATAATTTATTTTATATAAACAAATATATGAAAAAAATTTTATAAATCAAAATTAAACTAAAAGTTTATAGTATTCGTTGAAATGTTTTATTCTATCCTCCAATCCAATCGTTCCACCATTTACTAATTTAGTAACAGCGGTTACCACTTCTCTACTTGGACCTATATCACATTTGGGTAAACATCTTTGAAAAAACCATGCCGCAGAAAGTAATGAATAGTTTGTTGCAACCTTTGTAGGATTTGATATTACTTCCGAATCGTTTATTGAGTTTGAGAAAGCGGTATAATTACTCTTTCCGGTCAATTGGATATAACCTCTGCCACGATATTTGTAGCCATCACCACTTTTTTCATCACCATTACCCATGCGATTACCATACACTCTATTTGCAATCTTTTCTGGTTGCCTTGCATACTGATTTGCAAGTGTATCGTTTGGAAAATACTTACCAAATATTTGTCTTAATCCTTTTGCTGAATAATTTAGGTTTTCAACATTGATTGTGAATCCACCACTTTCGTGTCCACATTGTGCTAAAAAATGTGCCAATCTTAGTGGAGTGTTTATATTGAATTTAGCAGCGGTATCCGGAATCTGTGCTATTACACCATCAGGAATGTGACCTTTTAATTTATCTAACTTAAATAATGAATTTGATGGGATTGTCGTACTCTGTGTCTCCGTCAAAGTTTTTTTTTGAACCGTCACAGGAGTTATTCCCATTATTTTATTCCAAACGGCATCATCTACAATGCCATTTGGTGTAAATCCATTTTTTAATTGATATGCTTTTACAGCATCTTCTGTCTTAGGTCCGTAATTACCAATAGGGTCAACACCCAATTTTATTTGCAACAACTTTACGTTTTCGTTGTTGTCACCTCTTTTTAATAACATGGCTATATCTTTTATATAAATATAACCCTATTTCAAAATTACTTTGTAATTGGTTGAGGTCCTCCACCTGCTCCGGTATCCGCTGCTTTAGCTCTAATACCGATATCTTCTGCAAATTTATTTGAACGTTTCACCAATGGTTCAATTGGTTCATCAATTACTCTAACATTCATTGGTATTTGTCTATCTGAATTTGCTGCATTGTGTGCAACAACTGCTGCCCATCTATGGTGACCATCCAATACATATCCATCATTTGAAACGTATATAGGAGCAGTTATCTTATCATATGCAGGATGTTTAGGGTCATCTAATACTTTACTCATCCCTGCAACTTTAACACCTACAAGCTCACTCTGTGTTGCTTTCAAACGGTCTGGAGGAACTGCTGTTGGTTCTGAAACTTTTATACCATCTTTTTCCAACATTTGTTTGAAAAATTCTTCGGTATCTGCTTCACCATTTTCATCTTTTGGAAGTTTATCAGCAGGTGAACCCTTTTCAGGTGTTCCTTTAAATTGTGGCATATCTGCTCTTGGAATACCTTTGTTTCCATCACAATAAAGATTTGTACCAGGAACTGTTACCTGACACAAATTGTAGTTAGGTGCTTTTTCACCTTTTGCTTTGGCTTCTGCTCCCGCTTTAGCCAAATCATCAATCTTCATTGAGATTTTTTGCCTTTCTATTGGAGTTACCGCTGATAGTGGTTTTCTATCAAACTTTGCACCTGGCATTAAAGATTTTAACTTATTGATATCTACGCCTGGCTCACCCTTTTCTGCTGATGTTTTTAAATCAGCGGATGCTACCTTTTGTCCTTTTGGTTTTTCTCCCTTTTGAGGTTCGGTAGGTTTTTGTTTACTATCTTTTTCACCTTTTGGAAGTTCTCCATTGTTTGCGGCTTTTGTCTTTTCTACCTCATCTGGAGTTGGTTTATCATGCTTTGCCGGATTCATTTTCTTAACGAGATAGACGTTGCCAGTTTTTTTATTCTTGACAACGTCATCCTCATTAAGTATATCAATCAATTTAATCATGATTATCTTCCTTGTCCACGATAGTTTCTTTCGGACCTATCATGTTTATTTTTGGTTTTGGAATGCTTACCACCTTTTCTTTTTCCGAATGTAGTCTTTGCAACGCCTGATGAACCTTTTGTTTTCGCCATAGTTATTGAGCTTTTTTGGTTTTAACCGCCTTAGCTTTCTTAACTACTTCTTTTGCATCAGCTTCAACTTCTTTTGCTTCTTTAACTACATCTTTTACAGAATCAACTGCTGCGATAACTTCTCCTATATTTTTGGATTTTACAGCTTTTGATACTTTTTCATGAGCTACTTCTGCTTTTTCAACTACATCTTCAACGTTTTCACCAACTCTATCAACTTCATCTAAAGTCTTTTTAATTTTCTTTTTTTGTTCTGGTGAAAGCATGTTACTTTCATCTACAAATTTTTCAACTTTATCTTCTAATTGGTCTACTTTAACAAATAAATTTTTAAGGAATGTAAAGATTTTTTTCATAATACCTGTTTTACATATAAGTATAACAAAGTATCAAAAAAACTAATCTTCTCCGTAAAGTGAGAACCTTTTTTGTGGTTTAACTACTTCTTGCTCCATCACAATTTCAACAGTTCCTTTTCTGGCATCCATATAGAATTTGGTATCTCCGTTTGCCTGAAACCATCCTTCCAATCCATCTGTCAATGAACCATAAATAGTGGAGTCCTGCTTTGTATCAATGAATTGCCATCTATCTCCCGGTGGAACTCTTTTTAGGACAAGAATCTTTTGTTCTTTGATTTCCTTTTCCATAATTAAAATACCTCAACGATTTTAGTTTCTGAAACTTTAATAACTTCATACTCCAATCTAACACCATCGTTTGTGAACTTCTTTACCAATTTTGCTTCAGCCTCTGTACAAGACATTGCATCAACTAAATACTGCTCTTTGTTCTTTTTAATTTTGCCTTTTGCATCTTCTACTTCAACAGCAACTGTAACTGCGTAATACTTTGTCATAATTTATGTTTTTGATTTAAGTAAATATACTATATTTTTTTGAATTTACAAAATAAAAAAGGGAGAATTTCTTCTCCCTTTAATTTATCGTTTATGGTATATTACTTACCGAATGTATAACGGATACCTAACTGAGCCGTCCAAACATCAAATACTGATGAATTATACTGATATGTATTTTTTACCAAAGATGTACCACTTGCATCTCTTTGAGTTGATAATCTGTATATTGGTACGTTGTTTTGGTCTTTACTAAAGATACTCAACAATTGTGGTGCGGTTGCTCTTTGAGAAACACCCCAATTATTATTCAACATATTTGTAAAGTTAAGAATATCAAAACGAATTTGGAATGCGTTTCTTTCTCCTTTGATTTTAACAAATAGATCTTGTACTACTGATAAATCCAATCTATGTAAATAAGGTAATACACTTGCATTTCTTTCGGTGTACTGTCCTCTACGTTTAGAAAGATATGGGTCTTGTGAAATAAACTTATCAAATGCATCTTGTTGTTGTGCTTCTGTAAAGGTTACTACGTTTGAACCAACTGCAACTGAGAACGGAGCGAATCTAACATCCGAACCTTTCATTGGTACATAGATAAGGTCATTGTTATTAACTCTATCACCATTCAAATCACCTGCTACAACGTATGTATATGGGTTAGATTGTTGTCCAACATATCCCAAAGTGAAAGTTGTTGCTCCACCATATCTTTTACCATAATCTAATCTATAACCTAACAAACCAACAAATCTATTCTTAACAAAGAAATCTGAATTTGTCAAATCAAGATTATTATTTCCTAAAACTGATACTGCTGATTGCCAACTACCACTAGCAATAGAACCTGCACTCATATAATCTTTTGAGTTTGCAGTTGTCCATGCAAATGAACCCCACAATCCTTTTGATGCTGGCTTTTCCAATTTCAAGGTCAATGATTGGTGATATGCACCATCTCTATTTGTAAGAACTGCCGCCATTGAAACGTTATCATTAATTCTTGCACCTGCATCAAATCCTGCAAACACTAATCTCTGGTCTACACCACCTAATCTAGATGTATAGTTTTCAAGGTTTGCGTTGTAGTAATGAACCGCGTTGAATGTTTCATTGTATAAGTATTCCGCACTTGCTACCAATCCCAACCAAGGAAGTTTTTGGTCAACTGCTAAGTTTGTTTTCCAAACCTGTGGGAACTTATAATTTCTATCAGTTAATGCTAAATCAAATGTAGAAGGAAGTGTTGGAGTTTGTGGAATAAAGTAATCGTTTGGATTTGCGGTGAAACCATAGTTTGCCGCTGCTGCTCCACTAACATCAATAAATCCTGTCAACACACCATTGTTTCCGATTTGATTAGATAAGAATACATAAGGAGGTCTACCGGTGAATACACCCGTACCACCTCTAATTTGTGTTTTCTTCTCACCATTAACATCCCAATTGAATCCAAAACGTGGTTCAACTAAGAATTGTGTTTTTGGCATCAAACCCGTGTTGAACTTTTCTCCATTTCCAAAAGTCATTGCTGTGATTTTTGGATTTTCCAATGCTGTATTTCCAAATGCAATGATGTTTGCTCTCAAACCAAATGTTAATTTTAAATCATCGGTTGCGTTAAATTCATCCTGTCCATAAACATCTAAACGGGTTGTTCTTAATACTTGCAATGGTTCAACTGCTCCAGGTAATGCCGAATAACGGAATTGGAATCTAGCGGGTGCTAGGGTTGATGGTTTACCACCATTTGCTAATGATTGATTAGCTGCGGTATAAAAATCTGCTAAACTATTGAAGATATAAACTCCATTAGATGCAGGAAAGAATAGATTATTGGATTCGTATGCTTGGAAATTAAAACCACCAACAAATGTATGCTTACCTGCAAACTTTGTTAAGTTGTTTGTAATATTAAATGTAGAGTAATCTAATTTATTTCCTGGTGTGAATGGGTCAAAACCTACTGATGTGTAAGTTACAGAACTCTGTCTAATATCAATAGTTGGAAACATCTGGCTCAAATAACCTCTGTTTTCAATTTGTTTATCATAAGAAACAATCAAATTATTATGAAGTGTATTTGATAATTTTGAGTTCAATTCCAATACCGCTGAACGAGTGTTATCCTGAATAGTATATCCACTATTTTGGAAACTCATTGCGTTGAATTGAGATGTTCTATTACCCGCACCTGCTGATTGTGAATTTGAAATGTTTATCTCTGCTTCAGAATTATGGTGAACATAGCGAGCAGTAAGCTTGTGCTTTTCATTGATGTTCCAATCAAGGCGAACGAGAAATTTGTTAGAAGAATTCTGATTTGAATACCCCTCCCATGGTCCTGTAACATAATTGAATTTATCTTTCATAAAATCAGAAAGTGTTTTCATATCTGAATACTTAACACGACTGATTTGTGAACCTGTCAATGGTGAACCATCGGAAATCCATGTAGTTCCTGGCTCTGTTCTAACTATACCTTCATAGTTCGTAAATAGGAATAGTTTGTTCTTAATGATTGGTAATCCCAAACGGAAACCTTGTACCTTTTCATCAAATTTAGATGGAGTGATTGTAGTTCCTCTTGCGTTGTTACCAACATAGTTAGAACTATTATCTCTATTGGTTCTATATACTGAACCCTCTACATTATTTGTACCAGAACGTGTTACCGCATTGATACCTGCACCTGTAAATCCACTTTGACGAATATCAAATGGTGCTACGTTAACCTGTAATTGGTCAATCGCATCTAATGAAATTGCACTTGCTCCGGTTCTACCACCTGCTTGTGCAGATGAACCTAAACCAAAGTTGTTGTTAAACTGAGAACCATCAATTGTAAAATTGTTCAAACGAGAGTCTTGTGCTCCGAATGATGTACCATTACCAAATGGGTTATACTTTGTAATTCCATCAATAGTTCTTGCACCTGTGATAGGAATAGTTTGTAACTCTCTTCTACCAAATTGTTGTGCTGCACCGGTTCTTTCCTTAGAAAATATGTTGTTCTTACTACCGATGATTTTTACTTCATCCATCACTTTTGCAGCACTATTCAATTCAAAGTTTACGTTTGATGTAATACCAAGTTCGGTATTGATATCCGTAACTTCACCCTTTGAATGTCCTGCATAGGATGCGTGAATTGTGTATGGTCCTCCTGGTCTTACCGCAGGTAGTACATACACACCATTTTTGTTTGTGACTGTTCTGTATTCTGTACCCGTTGGAATGTGGGTAGCATGAATACTTGCTCCTTGCAACGTTTCGTTTTTTTCATTTTTGACAACACCAGAAATTGAGGATGTAGTAATTTGACTAAATCCAAAAAAACTAAGTGTCATAAGTAACAACGATAGAATCGTTTTTTTCATAATTGTCCTTTTTTTGTTAAATAATACTTGTTTACTGATTAAAAAATTAGGGTGCGATTGCTCACACCCTATTGTTTACTTTTTTGATTCCTCAACAGATGATGCCCTATAATCCGTAACCAATTTTTTGAGGTCACCAATCAATGTTCTTGCATTCTTTTGAGATACTTTTGTTGATTTATTATGTTCAACTTCAAATTGTTCCCACAATTGTTTCATTTGTTCAAATAAATCTTGCTTTTTGCTTTCTGACATAAACTTTGTTTTTTATTGTTTATTAAATATAAGATAGATTTTTTATTTTTCCAAAATTATCTACCTCGTTTTCTACGCTTTTCTATTTCTTTTAAATGATGCGCTTTCCATTTGTATTCTACCGAAACCGGTCCATTGGGATTTTTATCCAAATCCCATTTCCAAATAGATGTACTTTCTTCATCTTCAAATATGTATTCAAATTTTTTTGGTTTTTCTGTTTTAATATTTTCCTTAACTTTGCTCATTTAAATTTCCATTTTCATCTTCTTCTGGTATACCATGTTCTTCGTACCAATGTTTTACATTCCTATCTCCTACCAATAAAAAGAAACAATTATAACACAAAGGTCTTATATTTTCTAATTTACGATTATTTAAGTTACCATCCAAAAAATCTATTAATAATGGCATTTTACCATCGGATAATCTTTCTTCACTAAACCCACAACTAGAACAAACCTTTGGAACATATCCACTTGCGAATAGTTTATTCTTATATTTGTGTAGTGGATATTTTAAGTGTTTACCATTAATTAAATCTTCAATGTTAAACTTTTTATTTCTAATCTTTACTGTCCTTTCTATACCATACCCATATGGATTTTTCAAGTCCTCAAATATACCATATAGTTTTGCGTATTTTTTATAAGTGTTGTAACTTATACCCAATATTCTTGCGGCTTCAAATGCTGATTTTGCTTTTGCCTGTGCTGCTTTTATTTGAGATTCCAAGATTGGTCTTGCACCCAATCCTCTTTTTGTAAGTTTTTCTTTCTCTTCTAAATTAGGAAAGAAACTTTGATTTTCTTCATTTTGATTTTCCATACTAATAACCTTTAATTACATTAATAAGTATATCAAATCAACATTTTTATTAACTTTTCAAATGTTTGATCAATAGGATTTGATGTATCTAAATCAATGTAAAATGATTCTGGTTTTTCGTAGTTTTCCAATAACAAATGTTCAGTTCCAACCTTTTTAGATGTGTGACAGTATATCTCTTTTAATTTACAATTAGTTTTAAATTTATCTCTAATCTCTTTACTTGGGCACACCATAGAAATAACAACATCATTTCCACATCTGTTCAAATACTTTGCTATCTCTAAATATAATTCTGAATATTCTTCGTCTATATGAAAAACCGATTTCCTCCAATTTTTCTTATCAGTTTGTAACCAAAATTGTAACCTCTGACCTATTGTGGATTTTCCACTTTTAGGTTGCCCATGAATAAAATAAACCATATTTACTTTTTAATTGCGTTTACAGCCGCTTTATACGCTTGTGAGTTTGTATCGTAATTAAGGGCTGATTTTATTTTTATCTTTCTTCCAGTTTCTGGATTTTTAATTGTTTTATCTAAATCTGATTTTGGTAACAAGTTTTGTAGTTTCATATCTTCACCACTTTTAGGCCTATCTCCACTCTTTCTATCAAATGTATTTTTTGGAGTTTGAGGAACTTCATGTTTTACTTGCTGAACCTTCATTTTGATATCAGGATATTTCTTTTTAAGACCGGACACCGCTTGAACGTTTTTCTGTGAATCATCTATAAAGAAAACATCATTATATCCTGTTTTAATTTTATTCTCAATCCAATCTGCCTTTTTTTGTGGGTCTGCATCTCCCAATGCTACTACATATATGCCCTCCAATCCAATATCTTTAAGATAATCCTTTACGGGTTGATACGCGCTTCTTGCAGTAAGTATAACTACTTTTCTTTCTCCCTCAGATTTTACTACTCTTTTTAATAAGTTTGTAATGCCTTTTATTTCTTGTGGTTGTTTTACTTGTTCAAAATCTGAAAAATCAAATTTATCATCTGGCGTTGGTTCGTAAACTGCGTATTCGCCCGGTGTTAATTTAGATTCTTTACCATCACCATGTTTAATGTATATGTGTGATTTTGTTTTAACCAATGTATCATCAAAATCAAATACTCTCAACTTCTTATTTTCATCTGCTTCGTTTATTGGATTAAATGCAAAAGCAGAAAAGTTGGTATATACTTTTCCTAATTCTATTTTATGGCCATTCCAATCCGTTATGGTTGGTTTTAAGAAAAACTCTTTAAGTATTTTTTTCAATTCAGCCATTCAATTTCTTTTTTTCTTTATTTAACTTATCATTTTCTTCTGTTAGAAATTCTACCTTCATTCTCAATTCCGCAACCTCTGCTGTGAGTTTGAGTATCAATTCTCTCATCTTATCCTTTTCCTCTTTACTTTCCGTAAGAAGTGCTTCCAATTTTGAAATTCTATCTCTGCAATCATGCCTGATAAAGTCCTCATCCCTTTCTCTATGCATTGCTCTTCTCTCATAGAATCTAAATGCGGTAGAACCACCTAAGACGGTAATTGCAGTAATGACTACGGTGTATAAGTTTTCCATTATTTGTTATCAGTTTTTAATTCGTGATAACCTGTATTTGCTTGGTTAATAAAATTTTGAGATTGTGATATATGATCTTGAATCCATCCAGGTAAATTTTTTTCACTTGAACCAATTTTACCTTTAAGTTCCATTACGTTTTTTACTATATCATCCAATTGACCCATAGCCATAGATACTTCATGATCAGATGCCGGAGTTTCTTCGTTTACTTTATGTTTGAGTAATTCAACCATCGTATTGAACACCTGTTCGCCTCCATCTTGACCCATACGATATGCTCCACCCATTTTTTCGTAAATCTTCACCTTACTCTTCATAGGCATAGACTTCTCAGATAATTTATTCCAAATTTTTGGATGTGTTACGTTAAACTTCATTTGAGATTTTTATAAATAAATATCAAATTTTATTATTAAATAACGAAATTTCTTTTTCCCAATTAGATTCTGCGATTTTTCTGAATTCTTCTTTTCTATTTTTGGAAGATATGTAGTTTTTTACCGATTCATTGGGTCTATTTTTGTGATTTTCTCCACAAATTAAATTCTCAATTATAAACTGATTAACCTCTATTCCTTTATTTTTCATAAGAGAACTACATATCATAATAAAAGTATCTTCCAATCCATAATGACCAAATGATTCCGGCACACTAATTTTATCCAACAATGATTTTGAAATAAGTGTAAACCATCCACCTGCAAATTTAAACGTTTCCAATCTTTTTACATTAACGGTATCAAACTGTGGTAGGCAATCTCCAAATACATTATTTGTTTTATAATAATCTAATGGCATATTCCAATAATTTTGGTTTACAATTACATCCCAAGTGTTATCCCATTGCTTCACAAATTGAGGTGTAATTACAAACATATCAAAATTATCATTCTTTACCATTTTGATAGTTTCATTCATATAAAACAAAGTTATATCTTTGAAAAATATATCAGTATCTAACCATATGAAAAAATCAGCATCTGTATTTTTCAACCAACTATTTCTTCTCTGAGAAACACAACCTAATATTTGATTTCCATTTTCAATCACCAATTCAAATTCACACCAATCTAAATACTTTCTACACAATTCCTCAGTTCTTTCTTTTATATACTCTTTTGGAAGTTTTGATAGTTCCCAATCAGTAAGTTCATCGGAAAGACACATTGTTAAATCAACTTTATAATTAATTCCTGCCTCCAAAAATACAGAATTAATTTTTAAATTGTAAAGTGTTAACGCCAAATCTTCGAATTCTTGAGGCATTGCGAATATACTAATAACTGCTTTCATATTAAATCTTTTACTTTTGCCATTTTACTAAAAATACTTATAACGTTTTTACCAGTAAGTGGTAGAGTATTTGTAAGTGTAACTAAATCGTTTTTATCAATTATGTATTTGTATTCATCTCTTATTTCAACTGGCTCATTATTTTTTATTTTATTTCTTATATAGTTTATAAATGTATTTGGGTTTCTACCCCAAGATATATTTCCAATTCTAATTATATTATAATTTTCAAAATTATCTTTTATATATTGTTCCATTTTTCTTTTATGAGTAAAGTAAAAACTATCACTTACATCAATCAGAATGGAACTGAAATAAAATATGCATTTTGTTTTATCTTGCTCTTTTAATAAATTTAATTCTCTTTGGTATTCGGACTCTCTCATTTCGGAACTATTAGAAACTCCTGCTGCAAAAAAGATTACACCTTCTCTATCATTTAATACCGATGCTATATCTCCATTTCCTATAATCATTATTTATATTTTTCTGTTAGTATTTTATTCCATTCCGGTATTCTATCGTATTGATGAATTAGTGTAAATGGTATTCCCTTACTTGTTCTTACAATATCACCATCCAATATTGGTTGTGGCTCTACTAAACTATCCTTTGCATATGATACTACTTTCGGGTCAATCGTTGTTCCCAACTGGCATGCCCATCCATCCTCTGACATTGCAAAGTTAGTTATCCGTTTGTATGCATCAAATGATAATAAAGTATTTAGTGCGGCCTGGTCTGGTGTTTGATTTGGGCTTCCTACACACAAAAGGTAAATATTTAGAAACAATTCACTCATTGCTTTCCATTCACCTCCAACTGTTCCGCAATTAAAAATAAGATTATCTTTACATCTATCGTAAACGGTTTCACCAAAACTTTCTAATAAATTATTAGAACCCCATCTCTCATCTCTGTATCTCAAACTTTCACAACCAACATTTATCTTCTTATCACCCAAATTTTCTTCTAACCATTTTGACGGATTTAACTGAAATATAACATCCTTTGGGTCTGGCGCAATTATATATCTTAAATCTCCAAATTGAGATTGAATTGCGTTGATAGTTTCATAATAATGCAATTGTCTATCACACATTATTCTGAAATTATCTTTGTATCTATATTGTTTTTTAGTTTCATCTCTATCAAACCCAACGACCATCCAACCTTTTTTTTGTAATTCATCTACTGTTTCAAATGGTACATTGTAAACTATCATTGCTTTGTATCCATCAAAGCCTGATTTTTCTAATGAGTTAACAAAAATCTCTATCTTATCAAATGTGTAATTTGTAATACACCCTATAACCAAATCTTTCATAATTACATATTTATTAATCTTTCGTAAAGTATTTTATAGTGTTCACCTCTTCCATCCTTAAACATATGTATAAATGGTGGTGAAGATTCTAGTATAGTTAAAACATCATATCTACTGCCTCCTGTAACTATTTTGGATGGTAATTCAATATCATAATGATAATTGTGTGTTATACTGGCTATCTTTGTTGGGTCTAATACACGTATGTTCATAGTGTTTATTGCCGCAAATATAGCATGTTCATCTGCTTTTCCTCCTCTAAATTCATATACTGATAAATTTTCCTCATAATAATTGTTCCAATAAAATTTTAATAACTCTATAAAATCATCAAATTTATTGTTTTTTTTATTAAAATAAATTAATCCACTATGAGTTAAATTTAACTCTTCTGGACTTTTATTTATTTTTTTAGATACTACTATTGCCAATTTATTATATATATCACATTTACCACCGGTAGCCACATATGGCTCATTCATAGAATGCATATATTCCCATAATTCAAATGGATTTGATTGAACCAACATATCCGCATCGGTGTATATTGTTTCATCATATGGTGTATATTCTGATAAAAGAATTTTTGGAGTTCCTCCATATTTTTCAAAATCGGTTTTATCATTTTTAGATAATTCGTTATTAAATTCATACGAAATTGCATGTTCATACAATCCTAAACTATTTATATAATCTACATCCTCATTTTTACATAATATTGAGGCGGGATATACATCCCCCATCTTTCTTAAAGTTCTAACTAAATTAGAAACTTCATCAACATATTGTCTACCTAATGCAATAAATAGATATCCCCTACTCATAATTTATTTTTTTGTATAATACCAAAATTGATCAAGAACATTTACATTTAAGTTAGTATTATCTGCATATTCATGAACTGCCTTTGCAACACCACCATCAGGCCATCTATAATCATCACCACAAATCACTGCGTTAGGCCAGATTTCTCCTGAAAGTTTGATATCACTAAGTACACTTTCATAATCATGATGTGCATCTATATAAATCAAGTCAAATGAAATATCCAAATTTCTAAGTACTTCCAACCCTTCAATTGTTTTTTTTCTTATAGGGGTTAAGTGATGTCTATGTTCCCATGTATTAAGTAAAAACGATTTCCATAAGTTTTTAATATGTTCAAAATCTTCATTAACCTTTTCTGCTCCCCATGCTTTTTGTATTCCATGTCCTTCCAATGTTTCACTCCAATGATCTATACAAACCATATGTGCATTTGGTGCTTTATTTAAAATAAATTTAGTTGAACCTGCTCCTGTCCAACTTCCCATTTCTAAAATAAATTTAGGGTTTAATTCATTTATTAATTTTTCTAAAACGATAGCGTTTGCGTTACCAAACCAATGATGTTCATCTAATGGTATATTTGGTTTTTCATCTGGCCAAGTAAATAGTTCTTCTAATTTTTCTTTCATTGTTACTGATTTTTATTATATAGTTCTTTATATCCATGATAGATAGAATGTGGTAAGTTATCTCTATAATTTGGTTCTGCTAATTCTTGCCATTCTTCAAACGATGCACCGTTTCTTAAAAATATATGTTCCAATACTACATCGGCTGCCCAATTTGCATCAGGAATTGTTTTCATAATATCTAATATACTAACTTTTTTTATTGAGTCCAAAAATACTTTTCTATTAAAAATGGCACCACCTCCTGGTCTAAAATAACTTCTACACGTTCCAACATTAGCTTTTGGAAAATTTTCAATTTGCTTTTTAATATATACATCATCTTCTACAATTAGAATCCAATCTGATTGAGTATTTTCGCAAGTAAAAGTTATCCTATCATATACTTCTAATAATTTTTTACTATTAATTTGAAATGAATCTTCTCTATTTGTATAGAAAACATCAACATCTTTTATTATGAATTTACAATTATGTTGTACTGCAATTTCTTTGTATTTTTCAGAATCTTCTCGAAATGCGTCAAAATAAATAAAAACATCGGCAAATGGATGATGTTTTCTCAAATTATCTAAAACAAATTTATATGCATCAAAATGAATATATGGCATGTAATTAAAGGTAATTGTATTTTCCATATTATGTAAAATTATAAAATTTTCGTTTCAATATATTTTTATATAGTTTTTTTAATTTTTTTTCGGACTTACAATCTATAAAAATAAGTCCAAATCTACTAAAAGGACTTTCCTTTAATTCATCTCCCGTTATTGCCATTGGAATGAATTCATCCATCTTCAAATCATCTTCAAATTTAATAGAAATAAAGTTTATCATTTCCGATACTGATATTGTATGCCTTAATATACAATTCTTTTTTGTTTTTGTAGTTTTAATTTGTATTGGTTGATTGATAAATGGTTTTGTATAAAATTCTGTGTAATTAAAATCAGTTGATTTTTGTATGAGTAAACTATATAAATCACCTGGGCATCTTCTTGTCACTTCAATTATCTTAAATGAATTTTTTGTTTTTATAAATTGAGTGTGGAATAATCCATCAACTAAATCTAATTTTTCTGCAATAATTTCTATTTGTTTTTTTATTTCTTTTTGAATTTCAATTGGAAAATTATAAACAACATGACTAGTATCTACCGTAAACTTATTTGTAGTCCCATCTTCAATAACAAAAAAATCAATCATAATTTTTTTATTACTAATAAAGGCACTATGACTATATAATTGCCCTTCAACGTATTCTTCTATTACACATTGTTTATCTTTTGAATATTCGGTTGCATTACTTATTGCCGTATCTACACTTTCTTTATTAAGTTCTTTTACAACCGATACTCCTCTACCACTATATGCATCAACTGGTTTTACTATTATGGGAGTATTTAAATTATAAACTTCATCTTTGGAATAAACCATAGGTACATTTAGATTGTTTTGAATACCAAATTCTCTAAATTTACTTTTGTTATTTATTGTTTCGGAAACTTCGGTTGTATCTAATCCAAAAAATTTTGAATTATGATTTGCTTTGGTTGCGCATATATAGGACATATCATTACACCCAGGAACTAAATAATCAAATTGATATTTTGTAATTACTTCATTTAATAATTCAATATCTGAGTAATTAAAATTGATATAATTTTTAGTGTATTTAGCTAAACAATCATTTGGTTTACCACCTGCAACATATACTTCGTATCCGTTTTTAGTTAGATAATTATATATTGGAAAGGATGATACGTTTGTATCTAATAACAAAACTTTTTTCATAATTGAATCCACTTTTTTTCTCTTGCCGATTTTGAAATTGATTCTAAAAGTTTAATACATTCTTCCGATTGTTCTATACCGAATGTAACTCTATCTTTATTTACTTTATGAAAATCATCATATACATCTTCATAAAAGTTTGCAAGAGCTTCTATAAATCCAACTGGATGGCCTACCTTAAATCTATTATACTTAAATTCGTTTGCAGTTAATAATCCTTCAGAACCTCTATCTATTATTGATAATTTTCCTGTTTTATCTGAGATGTGCAATACTTCTGGCTCTAATTGATACCACTCAACACTACCTTCTGTTCCGAATATTCTTACTCTCAGTCCGTTTCTATTACCTAATGCCACTTTACTATACCACATATTACAAACTACATTATTAGTGTATTTTATTATGCAATTTATATCATCAACTATGTTATCAAAATTACCAAAGGTATTTTCAGTTGCAACAACTTCAACCGGCATTTCATCAGTTAAAAATTTAACAATTGAATATGTGTGAGTCGCTAAATCTAATGATAAGGTTGGAACTACTCCATCAATCAATCTCCAACTTTGTGGTTTAAGTGGGGCTCCGTTCATATGTTTCAAAAATCCCTCTTGCGGCATTTCTATTTGAACTTGGAGTATCTTTCCTATATCACCTTTTTTTACAATTTCCCTAAGTTCTTTTAACATTGGATAACACAGATAATTGAATACAACTGCTACAAAATTGTTACTATCTTTTTCTTTTAATCTTTGTAACTCCGAATTATTTGTTATCAACGATTTTTCACAAACAATTGGTATTCCCAATTCCATACAATAAATCAGTTGTTCATAGTGTTGGTCACTTGGTGTTAATATCACAACCATATCTATATTATCTTTTTCTTCCGATAACATAGTTTTATAATCACTATATAGTTTTGTTACACCATATGTTTCTGCTGTATTTTGGTTTGTTTCTACGTTTCTACTAAAATTTCCACAAACTATTTGAAACTTATTTGATAGAATCAATGCAGAATAATGCGCATAACCAACTGCTGAGTTTAATCCTCCTCCTATAACCGCTACTTTTAATTTATTTACCATCATACAAATATAAGAAATTTTGTTTTACTTTCCAAATTTGATTTTTTGATTTCTTTGTATATTTCTGGTAAGGATTGTATTCCTGCCGGACATATTATCGTATTTTTCTTAAAATCTTCCACATCTAACTCCGTTTTGTTTGATACTACTTTTACTACTTTATGGGCTCTTCCAAAATTTGTTTTATTTTTTATCCATTTTGATTGATATCCATTTCCCCAAAGTATTACATTTACATCACTCAAATGATAAACGATATTTTCGTGCATTAAATTTTTATCTACCAAATGTTGAATTAATTGTTCTGCTTCTGATTTGTCTAATTTCAATCTATCTCGTATTAAATCATCAAAAAACACAAACTTAAATCCATTAATAAGTAACCTACCTGCTAATTCATATAGAGCGTATATCATTTCTTTGGTTGGACTCTCTAGCTTAAAGTTACAACTAATTTGAATTAAGTTATCCTCAAATCCATTTTGTTTTATTACATTTACAAACTCCTCCAATTCATTAGTAAAGTAATTATCTTCTGTCATAATATACTTTATAGTTAGATTTTCTTGTGCGTTAATATTTTTCTTATATTTACCCAAATTTTCTAACACTTTATTTATCTCTCCTTTACCCCTAACCTCTTTGAATTTTTCTTGAGTACCGGCATCTATGCTGGTTACTATTCTTATTTTTTCATTACTTACCATTTCATTTAGGTTTTCTGAAAATTTAAGACTGTTACTCAGAACTCTAACCTTTGAAATCTTTTCACTATCCAATAAACTTTCTGTTATTTCCTTAAATTTTGGTTTAAGCGTGGGTTCTCCTCCACCCCATACTATATGAACTCCATTTGCCAAATAATCTCCATTTAATAATTCATCAATTATTTGTTCGGTATCATAAGATGGTTCTCTGCCACCATAATATGTTGGAGCACAATAATTGCATCTCATATTGCAATATGTAAAATTTTCCAATGAAATGTAATTTACTTTTTCATTTTGAGTTTTTTCATATCTTTCAATATATGGACATCCTTCACAATCTTGATAACTATCCATATTTATCAAATTCTCTACCTGCTTCTTTTTATCGAGTATTTTTTGAAGAGTTACATCATTTGAATTGGGCATTAGAACTATATCACCTTTCATCTCTCCATTGTAGAAAAATCTCTTACAGCATCCTATTATTTCTTGCGGGCCGAAGAATATGGAATTTTTCAAATCTTTGCAAGAAAGATATGATTTGAAACAATAATCTAAATCACTTATGAATTGTTTATTATCGGTTTTATTTAGAAACAATGATACTGCATATTTAAAATTACTACTCTTTTTGTTATATTTTTTTGTAATAAATTTTTTCAGTTTTTCATCAAAGTTATTTTGTAAATGAATTACAAAATTTTCTTTACTATGTTCTTCTGCTGAATTTATCAAATACAAGATAGTTCCCAAACATTGTGTAACTATTTCATTTTTTATTGTATTCAGTTCTTCATCTTCTATATTTACTATTTCTGTAATTGCTTTTAGATAACCATCTATTCTATCTTTGTTCAATTTCTTTGTTATAGAATCTTCTCTTGTTATTTTATTATATACCTTATCATTTAATATTTTTAATTTTACATCTTGTAGTAATAATTCCACAACATATCTTATATCTTCATGTAATCCTTTTGAGAATTTAATTTTTTCCGCTATTTCTTTTTTGAATATAAAATTAAATACTTCCTGTTTATCTTTAAATGATGCAACGTTTTTTAATAGTTTAAATTTATCATTTACGTCATAATTTAGTTTGAGTGAATGTGCAATTAAATTAAAGTCGGAGTTATTTATAATTTCTAAAACTTTGCCAATATTTTCAAATACCAACTCATCATCATCATCTACAAACCACACCCATTCCGCATTTGCTTTGCTCATACCAAAGTTTCTAGCTTCTCCTGGATGCAACCTTTCTTCAAAGAAATAGACGATTCTCAATTTATCGTTGTATTTGGGGAATACAATTTTTTCGGATAATCCACTAACTATGCAAAAAATTTCATAATTTTCATAATTAATAATCTCAAACCCATTTATAATTTTACTTATGGATTCAATTAATAAATCTTTTCTATTATACGATGGTATAACTATGGAAAGTTTTTTCATAATTTATTTTTTGTAAACATCAAATTGAGATAAATCTGGATAAGGTAATTCCAAATCTTCATTTTTTTTCTTATCACCTTTGGTTGTATAAAACTGATTTATTAACAGTAGCCCTCTTGCTGCCAGTTCCGGCATCATATAAAAATTCCAACCTATCATATCAAAGTGATCTTCGTGGTACGAACATTCCCTTCTACCACTATTTCTTGCTCTTTTAAACCAAAAATATGCATCTTCATCATCGGTTAGTATTGCACCACCCTTTGATAGTTTGAAGTGTTTATAAGGGCCTGTGAATGATATACACATATGTGATTGGGGTATATACATATCTGCTGTGAATCTTAACGCGGAATCCCAAACATTAGAACCTTTAAGTTGGTATGCTCCTTTTATGGTTTTTCCTTTTACTTTTTCAAAATCAACCTTTAATCCTGCGTGTATTATTTCACATGGAACCGATGGATATGTTCTTGAAGGTATAGTAATCGTTTCTTCTGTCCTATTTTTTACATTATGTTCGTAATATAATGCAAGAAATATAGCGTTACTTGTATTATCAACTGCTACAACATATGGTGCATCTGTATAATCTGCTAGTGCTTTTTCAAAATCTTCTGTTATTTTGTGAACTCCTTGTGCCATAAATTTATTATTTTATCTTTCTAATATTATATTGTAATTGTCTGCATTTTTCATTGAATAATTCATATCCAAAAATTCAGATATTATATTAAGCATTCTGACATTATCTATAAAATCTTTATTTTCAAACTGAATTTTATCAGGTAAAATATTATTTTCATCTTCTAATATACTTTCTAATATATCATAGTCACTTCCCTCTGCATCTATTTTTAAAAATTTAATAGAGTTTATATTTTCTCTTTGTATTAAAGTTTTCCAACTTATAACTTCACATTTAGCACTTTTATAAATGTGTAATAAATTTCTATTATTCAATTCATTTAAAATCAATGGATGTTGGTGATTAATAGTTCCGCATCCTCTAATCCAATCTGGTAACGAATGTATTTCTATATCTGCTGGAGATATCCAATAAGATGTAAGTTCGCCATCTTTATTTGAAATAGCACAATTTATTTTTTTTACATTTTTCTTTGTTGGCAACTTATCAAAGTAAACTTTGATAACTTCAACTGATATACCAAATGTCGTATCATCTGCTATTGAAATTAGATTATCAAAATCCGATGTTCCAATTTCTATAAAATCTAAATCAATTTTTTTTATCATAAAAAAATTTATATTTTTCAATAAAATCCGAACATATTCCAATACAGTTTAATACATCATCATCTTTCAATTCGGGCATAACTGCTATACTTTTTCTTATTGGTTGTTTTCCTGGATATGCCCAAATGTAACCAAATGATGTTAGAGTTAAAGTATCATTCTCATGCCAAAACCAATTTATCTCTTTACAATCATCTTCGTTTTCATAAAAGTATTCAACTGCTTCTATGTTTTTACAATGAACCCACAATTTATCTGATTTTTCTTCAATCCATTCAAATTCTATTTCGTATTGTGGTTCATCATGTCCTAACCACCATTTACCATCTATGTACCAAACATCAATCTCAACATCATATCCCATACTAAGTGTGTCGTTTATGTAATCTGGTCTATTTTCGGCATCCTCTATTCTTCCATTAATGTTTCCTCTATGTGATATTAGTATCATTTCATTAATTTTTATAAGAACCCCATTTTTGGATTGCTTTTGTATATTCTCTATCATACGTTTTATCAATACTCTGCCTCATAGCCTTCGCACCTGCCAACGTTCCATCTGGATGTCCGTGCAATGCTCCACCTACATTTGCCATATAATCTATACCAACTTTATCTGTCACCCATTGTGTAAGACCTGGATGAAACCCACAACTTAACGCTGGCATCACTCCATATTGATGTAATACTTTCATAGAATCAATTACCTCAGTTTCTGGCCACTTGTAATATCCACCAATCATACCGGCATGAATAAAATCAACTCCCATCATACCTGCTAATTTACAAACCACGGTCCAATCAATGTGATATGCATGGTTTCTATTTGTAAGTATTTTATCTCCACTCTTTTGGAAGTGAACAAATATTGGTAAATCTAATTCTCTAACTGCTTTATAAACTCCCAATCCACACCAAAAATTAATGTGAACACCATTACCACCCAACTCATATACTCTTTTAACTCTATCTAAAATATGTGGATAATCGGAATGAATAGATACACAATAAACTACATTTTTATCTTTTAAATATTCCGCAATCAATGGAACTCTTTCTTCAATGGTACAAAACGCAGGATTACTCATTATCTCATCCTCTTTAATAAAATTTACACCTCCTTCCACCAATTCCTTAACCATCTCCAAAAGTGTTTGTGGAGTAATACCAATCTTAGGTTTTACTATTGCACCAAATAGGGGCTTATCAAATGTTTTAGTGTATTCTCTAATTCCTTTAATACCAAATTTAGGTCCTAAAAATAGATTCTCAATGTGTTGTGGAAACCAAATATCTTTAACAGCGCATTTGGTAATGTTATCAATGTCCATCTGACCTCCCATAATATTTACCAATAGATGTGCAATTCCATCAGTTTTAAAATCAATATTTATTATAGGAAATGCAATTTTTACTAATCCATTATTTAATGATTTTAATTCATCTTCATCTCCCAAAACTATACAACTATTCCTTTCAAATAATTCATCGGATTCCCATTGATTTCTTACGTTAGGATTTCCAACACTTTGACCAATTGCCAAATTCCACGCGGCATCTTTCAAATTAGTTTGAGATGCCAAATCATACGTTACAATAAAATACTTTTCAGTATCTACTTCTTTTTTAAAAATATTTACCATTATATTATAAATTTATCACCAGGTATAGATGGTGTTTTAATAATCAATACTGTGCAATCTTCCAGAAATATAGGATTCGCTATTTCATATGGATTAATTATAAAAATATCTCCTTCATTTAATTGTTTGTTTTGAATTATCATTTTACCTTTCACTAAATAATTAATTTCTGTTCCAATTTTATGAAAATGTGTGTCCCATTTTTCTCCTTTACTATGATGCTTATAACAAACTTCAAATTGATTTGTTTTATATGCAGTTGGTTCAAAGTTACCTATAAACCACCCATCTTTCATATCAGACATTTTAATGATTTCCATAAATTTCTTTGTATTTGTTCAAGTCCTCCGGTGTTCCAATTGGGAAATGAAGATTATAAAAAAATGGAAGTATTTTTTTACCATCTTTAACTAAATAGTTGTAACTTGGTGCTATGTAAAATTCATTATTGTATCTTTCATTTGATTGTATCATTTGTTTAGATGAATATACAAAATCTTTTCCATTACTCCAAAAATGTAAACCATTAGTTGCAATATTACTTATGACTATTTTTTCTTTTATTTCTATCACTTCTCCCCGTGGGTCTACTTTCATATAAGAATTTTTCTTAGATGAAGATATAAATGCCCCCAATACACCATCCGCTTTATTTATTTTTGCAAACTCTTCTAATTTTTTAATATCAAAATCGTGTATCATTTGATCACAATTTACTATTACCAAAGGAGTTTCATCTATATACTCTTCTGCTAGCAATGCTGTACATGCTGGTCCATCGGTTAGTTTATCAACTGATATTATTATGCAATTTGGACTTATACTATTTAAAAAAGTTTCTAAATTTTTACCAACCGAATGTGATTTTTGGATTATAAAAATATGTTTACCATCTATATTTAGATTTTCTACAACCGATTGAACCATTGGTTTTCCATTTACTGGAATAAATGGTTTAGGTATAGTATATCCTACATCTGAGAATCTTTTTCCGGCACCTGCCATTGGTATTATTACATTCATATTTAAGCTTTATATCTATTTAAACGAAAGTTAAACATCGGATTCCTAATTACATCTTTATATAATTCTATATCAATCAAACGTTCTGTAAAACTTGTTTCTGTGTTTGGTATTGATTCTGAATTTTTATACTTTTCAAAGTAGTCATCAAAAATAGTTGAATATATTTTAATAAAATTTTTTTGAGATGTTCCACATAACGTATCATCTACTATTCTGCTACCACTCCATGATTCTGCGGAAACGTGTACTTTATTCAAATCTAAATTTTCAAAATTTATTTTTTGAGTTAATAGATGATCTAATCTGATTTTTAATACAAAATCAAAACTATTTTGTGATTTTTCTATATAATCTTTAAAAAGTAAACATGCTCTTTGTATTGAATAATTCATAGGATATCCATTTGCAAATTCTCCTACTTTTCCTTCCCAAAAATTTTTGAACATTTTTTGTTTTTCTATTTCAATTTTTTCAAAAGAATATAATTTTAAAGAATTGTCCAACTCTTCATAATTAAATGGTGTTTTCCAACCTCTAAAATCTCCATCATCATCTGATTGCTTCCATATATGTCCAAAATATGTGAACTCGTGTTCATTTGTAAAAACATTTGTTTTAAGATTTTCAAAACTATTAGATGCTGTTCTAGGTTGTCCACTAAATATTACTGCTATTTTCATATTATTAATTTCCAAATAATAGTTTAAATTCTATATTTTTGTTATGAAAATCATTGAGTTTAAAAAATTTATTGATTCAATGTCGGTTCTGATTGGTAAATTTTTGCTTTTTATTTGAGGTATTAAGTAATCTTCTCTTCTAGCCCAATTTGGTTTAAAATTTTCTTGAAGTATTCCATAAAAATTAACGTGGTCTATTAATGATTGAAAATACTTTATACAACTATTATTTTTTTCAGAATTTAAAAAGATATCCCAATACGCACAACACGTATCTTCTACAACATACACTCCGCCATTCTTTACAAAATCAAAAAGAAACTCAAATGAAAATATAACATGGTCCTGATAATGACTTCCATCGTCTACTATTAAGTCAAATTCTTTATATTTTTGAATTACTTGATTAAGAAATTCCGAATCATATTGTGAACCTATTTCTACAAAAACATTTTGATCTGCGATTTGATATTGTGAACATACTGGAGTTATATCAATGCCAACTACGGTGGCGTTTGGATAGAATTCCTTCCACATACGAAGTGAATGACCACCTGCTACACCGATTTCTAATATTTTAAGTTCTTTCAATCTATCAAATTGTAGATATTTTTCATACTTAACACAATAATTATGGTTAGCAGAACTTTTATCAGTTAATGAATCTAATCCTATTTCATCTAAACTTCTCATTTTTTAATTAATTTTTATAATTTTATTTGAAAATTTTCTTTTCCCTAACGTAATGGTTTATAGTTTCCCAATATGGTGCATATTTTACAATATCAAAATGTGTAAACAATCCTTCCGAATGTGCAATTTTGAAATTTTGATGTGCCCACCATTTAGATATTAATCCCTCTAACGAATCTTTATCTCCTAAAAACTTTTCTATTATATCTTTAAAAAATTTAGTTTTATACATACATGGATTATTTGTATAGTTTCCATATCTAGAAGTAGATGTGTAATACATACAATCCCCATCATAAAGTTGAGATATTTCATTTGGAAAATAATTATGTATATCTTTAAAAAGATGACAAGTATCCAATAAATGAGGATATGGTAATTGAAGTTCTTCATCAAAATATCCTAACGGATTTTCCGCATATCTGATTACTGAGAAATCTGTAAATCCTGGTCGTATCATACTTCTCATTTTTATGCAATCAAATTCATTATCAAGTAAATTAATAGATGATTTGATTCTATTATAAGTTGTATCAAAGTTTTCTTGCAAATACCAATCATGTTCTAGTATTAGAAAGTTTTCATATTTTGCATTTTCAACCAATCTATGAAAAGCCTTTGCGATTCCTATGTTTTTAGAATCTCCAATATATTTTAAATTAAAATAATTGGCGAGTTTTATATCTTCATCTTTTATTTCTTGAAAAAAAATAGTAATATCATCTGATATTGAAAACAAATCATTTCTTAAGTAAGAAAATAATGTATTTGGTAATGATGAGTTATTACTATTCCATCCTAATATTCCTATACTAATTGGTAACTTTTCCATTTTGTCTAGCTAAATTTATTATTTTATGCCACTCTATTGTATCATTATCTCTAGTAGGTCTTACCTCTTGTAAATCAGAGGTTATACTCATTTTTGTTTTTACTGGAAATCCATTTAGTTGAAATATGTTTTTATTGGTTGCGTGAATCCAATTATCACCATACCATATTTTTAATTCACTAGGTATTGGTATCCAATTTTTTTTATTAAAAGAAAACAAACATCCCCATCCTGTCAAATTTGTTTTGTTATCATAATTTTCAATTGCAGGGTTACTTAATCGTTCTATTTGATGGTTATTTGAATGTGATCCTATATAACCTGCATCCAAATATTGTAATGCCTGATTCATAAACTGAAAATATAAATTAACATCAAATAAAACATCATCATTTATTATGGACACATAGTTTGTAGATGTCATTGCTACTCCAAGATTCCATGCCGGATTTACAAATATATTTTCATATGGCTCTACATATAATAATTTTTCATGTTTTTTAAAATCAAGAGTATTGTTTGCATCATTATTTATCAATATAACTTGAGAAACATATTGAGATTCATATAACCTATTTAACAATTCAAGCAGGGATGGATCCCTCCACATTGTAGGTATTATTGCTGTGAATTTATCCATTTTAAAAAGTTTTCTACACTAATAACATTTAACATATTTTCTTTGTTGTTTGTGTAATAACTGTAATTTAAATAATTTTGTATGCTTGGTTCATATGGTATATTAGTGCCTTTTCTTAAAATACCACACCCATAATCCGTATTTACAACTTTAATATCATTATCAATGGTTTCCTCTCTTAATATTGCTATTGCTTTCCAAACATCACCTGTCCATTCTCCACCACGATCTTCTCTTTCTTGCATTATTTCTGTTGTTGGTAAGCAATCATGAACTACTATTGTGCCATTTTCGTTTAAATGATTAAATGAATTTTCTATATCTTTTAGGACTTGCTCATAATGATGCAATCCGTCTATGAATATAATATCAAATTTAGTATCATCCCCTATTGATTCAAAGTATTCATCGGATGTTCCTATAAAATCTATAAATTGAACAGAATCTGCGGGTGGATATGGTTCAACACAAAATTTATATTCTGCATTTACTTTATTAAAGTTTCCGGAAGGTCTCTGAGTGCCTACTTCTAAGTAAGATTTATATCCAAATCTTTGAATTAAAATATTAATTATGTCCGTTCTTAGCATGTTTTTCAATTAATTTGTTTACAATTTGTTTTTGACTAAAGTTATTTATTACTTTTTGATATCCGTTAAATGCTATTCTTTCTCTCTCCTCTTCATTTTCATTATAGTAATTCATTTTTTCAATACAATCTCTCATATCATCATAAAAAACTATTTCTTCACCTTCTTTGAATAATTCGTGTAGTTTTTTACTTTCATTCAATCTATCTGTTAATACCATCTTACCACATGCCATTCCTTCAAATATCCTTCTCGTAATTTCACCCCATCTACTATTCTGAACTACCATCAATCCTTTGTTTAAAAATTTAGTATGTTCAATTCCTTCCATTCCATTTTTATTTCCAACTGCTCCTTCTGCCCAATTTGTAAGATAATCTAAAAATTGCGAATTACCAAATCCTCTTGTAGTAACTGCTACATATTCGGGCTCTAAGTTCATTGGATATTGTATTGCAGTATCTGCAAAGTGTGTAATCCAATCAACATCTATCCCCAATGATTTATATTTCAAATAAGAATCATAATCAGGAGTTATTGTATAATGAAATCTGTTTGCTTTTGGTGAGTTTCTTTCCCAATTCTGTGGGTCATCACCACTCTCTTGTATCCAAAATGCATTTGGTACCAATTCTTTATTTAGAAACGGAGAATCAAATCTTCCCCAATCCATAAAGATTACAATATCCGAATCCGGCTTTAATTCAATCCATCTTTGTAATTTCATATCGTGATAGTGCCCTGTCCTATTACTTCCGATGGATATTATTTCGGTTTTCCAACCTCTTAATTGAAATTCTTTAATGAGTGCCATTGGTGTTGACCATTGTTCACCCTCTTCATACGCATAAATAAATGTAACCTTCATAAACTACCCCAATGTATTATAGTATTCGTTTTGTTTTTCCTGTCTTTTTATATCTTTGATATGTTTTATACAATAAATTTCATAAGATGGAAAGTTACTATAATTTTCAAATCCAACAATTCTTTCATGTACCTTATTAATCCATCCAATCTTTTCTGAATTTTTGTAGATACGTGTTTGATAATCTGGAAAATTAATCCATCCTTTCTCATTCACTTTCCAATTCCATTTTTGAATATGCTCATCCGTAATTCCATTTACTATATTGATTCTAGGAACTACAATCATATCTTTTTCGGAATTTGATTCAAGTATTTCTTCCAAATTAACAATCAAATCTGGTTCTAAAAATTCATCCGCATCTAATTGAAATATCCATTCACCTTTACATTCAGAATTAAGAAGGTTCTTCCACTCTGCAAAATCTCCACCAAAATCGGATTCTATTAAATTGATTTTATCGGCGTTTGCCTGTAATTCTAAATACTCTATAAGTTCAGGTGATGCTTTTGGAACATCCAATAAAACTACTATTTCTGAGTTTTCTCCTTTGTAGTTTAGTAATTGAGTTAAGAGTTTTATTATTTCTTCAAATTCATTACAAACTGTTATTGCGTAACTTATTTTCATTTTTATCGTTTTTTTCTAATTCTACTTTTTCCAAAGTATCTTTTAATTCTTGCCAACCAGATGGGGTCAGGTTAAAATTATTTGAACCTGCTATAAATCCCTTTAGCCATATTATAAATTCATGAGGTGTCATTGCTTATCTCTTTCTACTACTATTTCTTTAACTTTAGTTTTATAGGTATCTTTATTACTAACTTTGGTTATGAGTTTTGTAACATTCATATCTAAATCAAAATATTTTTTCATACCACTTATCTTATATGTTCTATAAATTTTATCATTTATATCCGGTACGTTTTTCAAATATTTAGTATAAAATTGCTTTGCTCCTCCGGATACTACTATTTTTTCTTTTTCAACATCTATAAGTTTATCAAAAAACTTTTTGAGTATATTTGGATTTATATCTGTTATTTTTAAACAATGTACTAAATCCTGTTTATCCGAAACAAATAAAGTAAAAATTATAGGACTTTCATAAAAACTATATTTTTTCTTGTTACCTTCAACATCAATGTATTCACTAATTAGATAAAATTTTCCTTTTTTAAACCCACTTGCTCTCTCATAATCCTCTAGCCATTTTTGATATTGCTTAATATAGTTTCGTTTAGATGCCATTACTTATTTAACATTTTAAGTTTTGGTAATTGTAATTGTTGAAATTTAGGCTGTACTTTACTATAAATACCATATTTGCTAAGAATAACATCAAATAACTCAGTCATTTTTTGTAAACTAAATGTTTCTTTATTGTGTTTTCCTAATTTATTTGATTCCGATTTGTACTTATCGTAATTAGAAAAAACATCTTTTATTTTAGATATAGCTTTTGAAACATTAACATTAAACCATTTAGATTCTTTTAATAAAAATTGATCTGCTGCGGATTCATGTACTTCTTTCAATTCACCATCTAATAATACCGCTCCTTGTTTTAAGAAATCTAAATGCCCACTCCAATTTGAAACAATAACAGGTTTTCCTGTCAAACTAAATTCTAAAAGAGGTCTACCGAACCCTTCACCTTTTGTAAAATTCAACATTGCTTTTACTTTTGGATGTTCGTATAGTGCATTTAATTCAGCTGGATCCATATCACCATGTATCAGATATATAGAAATTTTACCATAATCTTTTCCTAATGCATTTTTAATTTTTGATATAATTGATTCTCTATCCAAAACACTAAATGCGGCCGATGATGTTTTTAGAATTAGTGCGGGTTTTACTTTTTCATTTTTAAAAGCCGTCACAAATGATTTAATCATCATTCCAATATTTTTTCTATCTTCACCCAAATCACCTCTCAACCAATGTCCTACGAATAAGAAACAAAAATTTTCTTTAACGTTATCCAAAACATCAATATGTTTAATAACATCAGTTCCGAAATCGTTTTCATTGAACCCTTCAAAGAGAACTTCAACTGGCTTTTCTATTTTATGTTCTCTAATTATTTGATTTGTATTTCTATCCGCTTCGTTATATACCGTACCTACTAAACTCATTTTAGCGTGTTCGGATGGTGCTATAATTAAATCCATTCTATTACACCCATGTATCCAATCCAATGCACATGCTGTTGTTTCTATACCAGCAGTAATTCCAATATTATAATGCCCTAATGGTTGGAATTCATTTGGAACTGTAACTTGCATATAGATATCTGGTTTTTCCTGTGGGGTTGGTATAATGTTTTCTATAATCCATTTATGAAAATCATTATTATAATTTAGTGCGTCCATAGGAGTATTGCCCCAACGAGTACTAATAATTTTTATTTCAAACTTATCTAACTTATAAAGAGAGTGTAATAAATCTCTACTATGGTCACCATACCCACTTCTTGTTGCTACTGGTGCCTGAAATACTAATGTTGGTTTCATATTGTAACTAATTGATATTTTTTAATAGGTTTCCAATTTTTGAATGCTTCATCCATGCCATCAACCAAAGATTGACACATATATTTTACTCCAAGTTTTCCATCAGATAACATCCAATCTCTACCTTTTTTTCCTAATTCTTTTCTTTTTTCTCTACCCATATCATACCACTCTCTAATTAAGGGTACTACATCTTCAAAATCAACCCTATCATCAAAAATATATGGAGTAGGAACTGATCCGGTTGATGAACGAACTGGCCATATTGGCTTTACCCATTCACCATAGGTTACTGTATCTTTTAATTTTCTATCATGTAATGAACCTATTTTAACATAATCTTCTTCAGTTAGTAATTTTCCTGTTTTCTTATCTCTGAATCCACACTGGTCTTGCATACCACCCGTAACGTTTACAATTATTGGGGTTCCTGCCATTACTGATTCAGCGGTTGCTAATCCAAATCCTTCATTAGATGCCAAATTAATTGTAACATCTGCCAAATTGTATAAGTGATTCAACCCTTCTTCACTAAATCTACTTTTCGTAAATATAACTTTTGCATCTGGCATATTATGCTCAATGAACTTTGGTAAGTCTGTACCATTCTCATCAATAGGAGTAGTATGCATTAACATACAAACTTTATCTCTATCCGTTTCAGGTAAACCTTTTCTAAATTCTTCAAATGCAAGTAATGCATCCATTGGTTGTTTTCTACGGATATTTCTATTATTCCAATATAATACGAAATCATATTTTTTTCCATCAAATATTGAATCCACAAAATCTTTTGGAATATCTTTTATATCAACTGGTTTAAAATATTCTTCATTAATACCATGTGGTACATAACTTACTTGCCAATCTTCTGGCTTTTTCCAATGCTTTTCTCTATCCCATCCCCAAACTCTACGAGTAATACCATAGGTTTGTTTTGAAATACATCCAATCCAATCACAACTTTCATAGTAATCTCTATTGTATTTTGGGTCTGGTAAATCATCCCAAATGTGATAGAAGAAAAGTGGAACCGATTGACGAATTTCATGTGCCATTTCATACAACCAAATCCAATAACGTGGGTCTGTGAAATGTAGAATCGCATCAGGCTTTTCCATCATCAATAATTGTCTTATTGCATCTGGATTACCATATCCATCGGATGGGTATATCTTTACAGATGCATCGTTTACTCCTGTTTTTTGTTTAACATCATCCGATACATCCAATATTTTTCCAACTTCTGGATGTTTGATTGCCGCTCCTAATTGAACCCAATCGTACTTATCAACTGTCCCTAAAACTAATTGTTTGGAAACTGTGGCGATGCCACTAGTCATTCTTAAATCATCTGATAGTAACAGAATTTTCTTTTTTGCCATAACTTTTATATAATTATTATTCATTTATATTTTTCCATCACATATCCCTCTTTCTAAAAACTCACACCAGTCACAAAGCTTTGATGGTTTTTTGGTGTATTCTATATCCAACCTATACTTACCCTCGGCATCAAACACACTATCTACAAACTCCTTAAAATTGCTCCAAGCCTTATTCACCGATGGTTTACCATTTGCAGGAACATGTCTACTGATTCTATGAGTTGGCATATCTTCTTTAACTTGAACTTTTCTTTTGAGTATAATAAACTCAACATCAATCATATCAACTGATATATTCAACATTTCTGCATAAAACTTTTTATAAAGAAGTATTTGTGCGTTTTTAATCGGGTCTTTCTTTTGATACTCACTCCATCCTCTTGTGGATGTTTTGAAATCAATTATCTTATACTTTCCTGTAAACGTATCCTTAATAACTAAATCTATGAATCCTAAAAAGTTTACGTTATCTGCTATTTTAGTATTAATAGGTTGTTCTATTGCAACTAACTCATCGTGCTTCAATGAGAAAAACTTATTGAAGTTTTTTGATTTCTGAAACCAATCTAACAATACGTTTCCATCATCTAAAAATTCAACAAGCTCTTCCTTTGAACAAATCTCTAATTCACCATTGTTGGATTCTTTTAGATATTGTTCTCTCATTTTATGTTTAAGAGTTTCCTTTAAGTTTATTAGTTTATCAGCTTGTGATTTTGATATCCTCAAACATTTTTCTAAATACTCTTGTAAAGTTTCATGCATTGCTGTTCCGAAGATAGCATGTATGTTTGAACCTCCGGTTGATAACTCGTCTATGTAACTTAACTTATATTGCTGTGGACACGTACTCCACATACTGAATTGCGAAAAGGAAACTCTTGCCACTACAATTTTAATTTTAATTTTGTTATTTGTTTTTTATCTATTGCGTACTTCTCACAAATGTACTTGATATTTTCCCTACCTTCTCTCGTTGAGTAAAGAACTTCCAAGTATTCCATTGCTTGTCGTTCAGAACAAAGATACTCATTTTTTATCAATTCAACAACAAAATCTTCATATTTTTCTTCAGATTTACCCTTTGTGTATTTCAAAAAGTGCTTACCCTTTGGAATTACGTTGATATATAACTTATACATTTCCTTTGGTTCTAATGTTTGTGTCAAAGGAAGTAGTGTAGAAATGAGTTCAACCCATTCCGGCTTCATTGATAGAAACCTATTAATCATAAAGTTACTCCAACTTTTTAAATCCTCTTCGGATAATTTATCAAAGTACTTTGGGTCTTGTTCGTCTGTTATAGCTCTTATGTGGTCAAATAACTTTTTAGCAGCCATTACTCTATTATTGGTTTTTTATCTTTAAGTTCCTCTGGAAGTAATTCTTGTAATGCTTTTCCACATTGTGTACAAAGATACAACTCAACGGGTAATACCGTGTCTTTTGGTTGGCCTGTCAACAATCTAGAAAACTTTTTGAACCTGTAACCAGGCATAAATACGTTACTACCACATTCACACTCTAAATCTCTTGCATCATTAAGTGATACGTTAAGTGGTAATTGATTTTGTTCTTGACTCATTTTATTATATTTAAAATTTGAATAATTGTGCTCATAAATACTATCTCCTTATCTACAACCAATGCATCTTTTGATAAACCTTCTGCTATTGTTAGAATTACATTTGCTGTATTTCCACTTGCATAATCATCTACTTTTTCATACAACATGGAATACATTTCGGAGTAGTCATTTAGTTTATTATCTGCAACCGCTTGTCTTATTTTAAGGAATAGATTTCTTTTATCATCGGATGATTTCAGTAAATCAATTAATTTTGTTTGAAAATTGGATTCAACCATTACCTTATGGTCTACTTTCAATTCTCCTTTTGCCGATTGTAGTTGGCAGGTATTAAGTATTCTTCTAATATCTGGATAATAAGAATTGATAATATCTGCAACATTCTTAATATCATACTTAATCTTTTCTTCATCTAAAATCTTACTAACTTGCACTGCCACATCCTTTTTAGTTGGTGGAGTGATTGCGAAAGATTGACAACGACTTTGAATCGGATCAATAATCTTCTCAATATAATTACAAGTCAAAATGAATCTACAATGTTTACTAAATGTTTCCATTAAGTTACGAAGGATTGCTTGTGCGTTTGGTGTCATATAATCAAACTCATCTAATATAATCACTTTGAATCCTGCGAAACCTACCGAAGATGCAAAGTTCTTTATCTTTGTTCTAACAGTATCCACATTGTTTTCATCCGATGCATTTATAATCATACTATCACACTTAATTGTATTTACGATAAGTTTTGCAAGAGTAGTTTTACCCGTACCTGCCTTACCATAAAACAATAGGTGTGGAATATCATTTGTATCTAAGTATTGTTGGATTGTTTCTTTTACTTGCTCATTACCAACATAATCTGCAAGTGATTGTGGGCGGTATTTCTCTACCCACAAAGTATGTTCTCTTTTATTTATATCGTTTGCGAAAAAACTCATATTACTTTCCTGTTGAACCGAATCCGCCTTCGCCTCTTTCGGTGTTAGATAATTCATTAACTTCTGTAAAAGATACCTTTGGATATGGTAGAATAATTATTTGTGCAATTCTTTCACCAACATTATATTTTCTAGAACCCAATCCTCTTTCTTTTCTGAATGTAGCCTGTATTTCACCTCTATATCCACTATCAATTACTCCTACACAATTTGTCAAACTTAAATCCGTTTTTCTAATTGATGAACGAGGGAATACTAATCCAACATGTCCTTCTGGTATTTCCATTGCTAGACCTGTACCATATGTTATTTGAAATACCTCTTCATTGATGATTTCAGTTGCTACTAAATCCATTCCTGCATCACCATCTTTTGCGTAAGATGGTATTACTGCATCTGTGTGTAATTTTTTAACCTTTAACTCCATCTTGTTCTGCTCTTTGTTTTTTAGTTTCTTCACTAATTTGTCTTGGAAAAATTTTAAATTCCATTCCATTTTGTTTGAATACAATACTTTCTTGTGAATGTGGTTGTAGTTGAATAACAAGTGGTGTAGGTTCTGTAACATCTTTTGCAGACCATGCAAAAACTACTGGCTCATTGTTAAAAAATTGAAAACACCATTCGGCATCTTTGAATAAAGTTGGTTCTGATGATTTAATATTATCAATACTTGCATCTGCTACTAATTCAAATTTTGTGTCTTTTTCTTGTCTACTATCCATATAATTTATTTTTTTAAATATACAACATTTTTATTAAAATTCAAAAAATTGTTTTGCTTTTTTTGTTTCGTTTGATACCATTTCCCATCCTAATGCGTTGTAAAAATCTATCAATTTATTTTCTAATTCAGATTTAAAAATTTCTTCTCTATCAATATATTGAGATATAAAATCTAAAATCTCTTTTGGGTCATTATAATCTTTGAAAGCCAATCCTTCCAATCCTAATGGATTTGTTTTTAAATATACCCATTTTACTTTATCACCATCTCTAATTGGTTCGTGTTTGAATGGACAATTAAAAAATTTAAGTAATCTATTGTATGCAATACCTGCTTTAACGTGTGCAGGAGTTCCTTTTTCAAAGTTTGCAACAGCTGTTCCATTTTTCCACTTACCATCATCGTATTTACTTAACTCTTTAATAGCTCCACCTTTTGCAATTAAGTTTACAGGAAGAGATGGTAAACTATTTCTAAACATAAGTAAAGTATCATCTATGTATTCATTATCTTTACCCATTAAAATATCTTTCAACATTGTAGACATGAATTTCTGAAATGCCTTTGGAAACGATGAACGAACCACATCCAACCCCTTTACATCCAACTTATCACAAGGAATTCCATTTTTCAAAATCATCCATTGTGCGTATCTTTTCTTTGCCACCCAAAAACCAGCCTTACTGATATATTCTTTTTTAATTTCAAAACGATGTTTCTCTTTTGGAATGAAGAAGAATCTTTCTGCCAACATATCATAAAACTTATTCAGAAATGATTGTGTTTCTTCTGCTATTGTATTTACTTCTTGCGCCATTCTACCTTCATCAAAATTCTTGTAATTTGGGTAACGATGTTTAACCAATGGCTCCGCCATCATATAGATTGAATCGGTATCAATGTAAACGTTGTAATCATCCTTTGTTCCTAACTCTTTCCAATACTTTATGTTTGCCATTTCAGCTGTTTTTTTAATTACAGTTTGACCCGTAATTGTAACCGCCTCTGCATTATCAATATCATAGAATCGGAAAGCGGGTAATCCCAGCACTCCATACATTGAGTTAAGTAAAATTTTTTGAACAAGTTGTCTTTTTCCATAAAATTCATATTTTTCAGTATCTCCGGCCTCTCCATATTTCTTTTCCAACTTTCTAAACTCTACCCTCTGTTTAAACCATGTATCCAATATATCTGCAATAAGACCTGGTTTATCTTGATTATATATCACTCCATTTGCCGCTACACCTAAATTGCCATTTTTTATCACTTCTTCTAATTGAGTCCTATCGTATTCGTATTCCCCATCGTTGCCTACGATTACATATGTTCTCTCTTCACCTTTTATCCACTGCTCAGGATTCCAATCTATAATTTTACCTATCTTAGTTTCAGGTGATATATTAAGTGTCATAATGATTGATGGATATAGAGATGTTAAGTCTAAATCATAAATCCAATCATACTTACCAACAATGGGTTCTTTTACATATGCTCCGATGAACTTTTCATCACCACTCTGATTTAAAGCCGCCATTCTCTCTTTACGGTCTTTCGGTTTATTTGGTGCAACCAATCCTTTCTTTTTTAGATATGCTAAACAAGCTCCTTCTAAATATTTTGAAGAATACATATAATCTTCATATGGTACAAATCCTGAATGGCAGATTGCTCTACATAAATCTATAAATTGTAGCTTTTCATCCATAGAAACTATCAAATCAACGTCTACAATGTTATATTCAATAAACTTTTCCAAATCAGTTTCAAATAAATCATCCAAACTTCCTTCATATTCAATCTTACCTCTACCCAATTCCTTTGTTGCGATGTGATTAAGAGTATAACTGCTTTCTAAACCGTAGTTATAGTTTTTATATAAATTCAAATAATCTAAAATAGATATCCCACCAAAACTCCACCTATTTCTGTATGGTGACCAATAAGTTTGACCTATTGGTGATAGCCTTTTTGCATGTCCTTCTCCGCAAACTCTTTTAATACGATTGTATAGATATGGTACATCAAAAAAATCTATATTCCAACCAGTGATAATAGTTGGATTAGTTTCCTCATAGTAATTAAGAAATGCAAGTAATAAATTTCTCTCGTTATCAAATATGTGGACGATAGCCTTTCTGCTGTCTTTATTAAAATTTGTTTCATTTTTTTTAATTTTACGTTCTTTATCTAAAACAAAGACGTTATATACTTTAATAGAAGAATCATATGCAGCTATTGATGTTATATCATTTTCAGCCAATTCTGTATTTGGAAGACCTGTGTTCATTTCTACCTCAATATCAAATGTCATAACTCTATGGCCTGTTGATGGTAAATCGGAATCGTACACATCTACTAATACTCTAGTTGTTTCCGGTACATCAGATTCAAACAAATCTTCTGCTTCATCTTTATCCCATTTAGATATACGTGTCAATTTATCTCCATACATAGATACACATTGTCCATGTGAATCTTTTCTATATGCATATTTCCTATATGGAAATGTGGTGTATCCATTCTTATCATCCCAAAGATGTATGAGATTTTTCCCTCTTTCGTAAAAAATATTCTGATAGATAATTACCTCCTGTCTTTTTATTGTTTAAAAAAAATTATGTGTGATTGTTTCAATTTTAACTCTTTTCTTGTCCAATTCTTGTTCATAAAAAGATTTATGCCAATTTATTGGTTCTATATTTGATACATCATAGTTCCTAACGCCTACCATCCAAAATAAAGTTTCTTTAGATGGTTGTATATTATCTACCATCCATTGCCAAGCCTTACTCTCATACGTTAAATCAAATTCAAATCCGTTATCTATTTGATGAAATTTTTGATAAGGTATGGAGGATTTATGAATATGAACTTCGCCAATGAATTTTGTTTCTTCTGGTAAAATATCATACCATTTTTTCTTATTAAGTAAAAAATAATCACTTAATGCAACTACGTGCATATTCTGTACAGGCTTTTTATGCATACCCAAACCTTTCATTATACCTAATGCGGATAATCCACTACCTGCTATAACTACTACGTTTTTTACACTATCCGGTATGTTTTGAACCTGATGTGAAATAGTGTTCATTACGTTAGTACCATTCATTCCAAACTTAACTCTAAAGTATCCATATTGTTTACACAACATTTCAACATCCTTTTCAGGACCTATTAAGTTAGTATTTTTTACACCATATATTTTTGCACCAAATTTTTGAGCAAGTGATACGTTTATTCTATTATAATCGGTTTTTCCATTATCATAATGTGGTACGGATACAATACAATTCAGTCCGAAATGTTTTGCAACACATGCCACAATTACCGATTGAGGAGATGGTAGACCCGCTGCTGTAATAATGGTAGAAGAACAATTTTCAATTATATGATTTAAGTTATCTTTTACTAAATTATAACACTGTCTTACTTTTCCACCACTTATACCATCTATACTAAATAAATCATCTCTTTTACGGAGATATCCTTTATATTCATCTATCGGTGTTAAATCATCAATATCAAACATATTACTTTATTATTTCTTTGGAAATTGTTTTAAACCAATTTATTTTTCCTTCGGATTGTAACCTATTCATATTTGGATATATAACATCTCTATTACTAAAAAATAGAGCCTGTTTATCCGTATATGCTCTCACATCAACTACAATATCCGTCAATCCCTTATCGGTTTCCAATGTATATTTTACTTTAAAAAGAGAGCCATTTTCTGCTATATCTTTTTCTTTAATTTTCTCTATCTTCGCCTCATACATTTGGTATAATAGTTCTTCTATTGGATAGAATCTTCTTTCCAAATCTGTTAGTCTTTCTTCTACACTTTTCATAACAATTTGATAAATTATGGTTTATAAAAAATAAAAATTGGTTCGTATTTGTAAAATTGTCCTTCTATTTGCATACTATTCTTTGCCTTAGATAAGTCCATGCCAGTCATAGGGCTCATTGTCATTCTGATTTTTCCTTTGTATTCACATCCTAATTCAGTTAGGATATCAATACTATCTTGTTCTAATGGATAGAACTTATCAGGTCCAACTTTGATATCTGCAATATTCCAACAAATATATCTATCGTTACGAAGATACTCGTAAATTGTTGTAAGTGTTGGTTTTAAAAATCCATCTCTCCAACTTTCATAGTTACCAAATTTCTTAAATGATTGTGTTTCATCATCTGAATATCTTTCTCTATCAAAATATGGTGGTGAAGTAAATGCAAAATCCAACTTACCCTTATACTTTTGAAATCTTTTTTCCAAATGTATTATTTCGGAACCTGTTGTAAATATTTCATATGTATTTGCGTGCCCCCAAAATGCGTTAGCTGCACCTGGAACTTTATTATTAAAGAACTCGGCTAGGTACTCATAACGAGTCTTACCTATTTCTGAAATATAGTTTTCGGTATTTGGGTCATTACCAATATAGTGAATATTTCTATCATCAACACTCAATGCTCCTAATATCCTACCACCCCATCCTGCAGATGGATCGTATATATTGATTACATCTTGCTCTTTAATATGTTGAGTAAACCTCTGATACAGATACTTTGCAGTAAGTGGTGGAAAGTTTACAACTGCTTGTGTTCCCATTCCTATACGGAATGCCGCAGTTGCTTCAGGAAATATCCTTTGTCCTAATGGATATGTTTTAATTTGAATTGGTTGTTTTGGAAGGTCAACCAAGTTATCTATGTTCTCTCCCCAATCTGCTGTTCTAAGTGAAGATATATTTTCATATTTCAATATACCTGCTTTATAAAGGTCTTTAACTTCTTGTGCAGTAATTGGTGGTGATGGAACTTTGCTATCCGCTTGTGATAAACAAAACCCATACCCTTCTTTATTATCACCGGCTACCCATTTTTCAATCCACTCTTTACCACTTTGTATATGAGAATTATGAAAATCTGGATGATTTAAGTGTAGGGTTTTAGAAAAACGATACATACCATCTTGTCTAGTCAATCTCCTCATCTGTTTGATGAACTCTGGCAAATAACTATCATCCGCAAATACATCATATATAGATGGTTTGGGTTTGTCATATGCCGAACCACCAATTGCTGTTTTGTACATTGCAGGGAAAAACTGATTGACAGGTGTAGCGAACTTATTAAAGTTAAAGATAACTTCGTTACCTTCATCATCTTTTTCTTCAAATTCATTTACTTTGTAAGTTTGTAGTTTAGAGAATTGTTCAATCATTTCCGATTCATCCACTCCAATACGAGGTGGTGCACCTGTCTCATTCCACTTTCTTACAGCAAGTTCTCTAAAAAATGCCACCCACTTTTCAAATTTAGGGAATGGCATTTTAAGAACTTCTTCGTATAACAAATTTACTTCTGGTTCGTACAACCAATCATTTTTTTCGTAAAAATACTTCTTAGAATAGTTAAATGGCATATTATGCACTTAATTGTTGTTCTACCAAATAATACTTTGCTGTATAATCATCAATTTTAAATTCAGCGTACGCCAAACCGGATGTAGATACTTTTAGTATTACAGAGGATGCTTCTTTATTTGCTGTCAAAATTTCTTTAAAATATTTCGCTGAAAAGGATATTGGTTTTACCTCTTTTGCCGAGTATCCTTTTTGTGCTGTTAATGTGATTCTATTTGAGTTTATATTAGAATACCCCACAACCAAGTTCAAATCACCATTTTCAGTTACTACTGTGAAGGTATCAACATCACTTAATGCGTTCTTTGCTTTAATAAACTTCTCAATAAACTTTCCATCAAAATTAATATTGATATCAAATTCTGGCAGTTTTTTCAAATCTGGAACAGAAGGTATAACTCCCAAATCTGCCAATTGATATTGTACCTTAGTACCATCACTATTGATAAATAGATTTGTAGCCTTACCACCCGCTTCTTGTGCTTCAATTTCAATATCTTCTCCAACTACGGAAAGAAGTTTTGATAACATTGATGTTGTATAGATTCCTAACTCTGGTAACTTTGTTGTAAAGTTATCAAGTTCAATCTCACCCAAAACCGTCTTATCATCTGAAATAACTCTTGTTTTTAATTTTCCATCTTCAGATTTCCATGCAACAGATTCTACTAGTCCTCCTAGTGAATACTTTTGAATAAATCTTGTAATTCTTACTTTGTTCATACTTTATTGTTTAAATTTTTACTGTGATTACTAATATACGATTTTTTATTGTATTTACCAAATTTAGCTCTTTTTCCAAATCCAAATGGGTTCACAAAATGTTTTATCCGCCGCTTCTCGTGCCTTCTGCAATTCTTCTTCGGTGTATCCTTCCAAATCTCCCTCAATAGCAAATCCTGTAGCCGATAGTCCTGGTCTTTTTGCCATCTCCATACCCAAACATCCTTCGTATTCCGCTCCTAATGATTGTATAAAATCGTTCATAGGGTTACAAATTTCATGATATGTTTTTCCGATTCCTTTAGATGAAGCATATACATCTGCAATATTGATTGCTATATATCCACCTTTACGGATTGTAGGCCATACATTTAATATTGTTTTATGTAAAAAATCTTTATTCCACTCATCAATGGTTTTGTATCTAACCCAACTTTGAGTATCATCATATGAATACCTTTCTACATTGAAATATGGTGGTGAACTAAAAACTATATCAAATGTATCTTTATATGCACTCAAATCCGCATCTTCTGCTGGACTTATAATAAAATGTGCTTCTTTTTGAGTTTCAAAAAATCCATTATTATTTTTATAAAAATCAGCCTGTTTATTATAAATTGGATGATTTTCTACTCTAGGGTCAATACCAACATATAGTTCTGCTTTTTCACTAGCCATGAATCCACACAATCTATCTCCCCAACCCGCCGATATATCTAATACGTTTTTTACACCTAAGTAATCATACAATACTTTTGCCGCATTTGGTTTGAATTGTGCACATATATACTTACGAAGTGATAAACAAACTTTTAATTCATTTCTACCAACTTGGTCAACTTTAAGAGTGTATAATGCACCCATAAGACTTGTCATAAATTCTTTACTTGACCATGTTCTACTTGGACCGGGAGATACCGTACCATCTACACTCCAACGATTAGCTTGTTGAAAATAATTAGATGCATCATTGCCGGTATTTAATCTACGAATATATTGTTGTTTACCTCTAAATGTAAGTGGGTATCTACTTTCCGCTGCTCTACGTGGAAACCACTCTCCTTCTTTGAATAATTCGTTCCATCGTATTCCTTTTAACTTTAAATACTCCTGCCTTGCATCTTCTTCGGATATTTCAGCATATGGTAACGGATAACTCATACAAATTTCAGCTAGAGTTTCCTTTACATCATCTACATTGAAAGTTTCTTTTATGTATTTCCATTCTGAAGATGATATATGAAGATATGGTTTCATATCTTTAAACTTATCAAAGTAACTTAAATACATACGGTTTCTATGTTTTTATCAGGAACTAATCTTAGTCTGAATACTATTCCTTGTATTTTTCCTTCTTTTTTAGAACTCCAAGTTATATCACTGTCTTTTACAAATCCATATCTTTCATAAAATAAGACAGCTCTATAATTAAAAGCCCTTACTGTTAGAAATATATTTTCTGCGTGTTGAGATTTACAATAGTTTACAAATTCATCCATTATTTGCTTTGGAGCATTTGTTTTTGAATGATTAGTTGCAATTTCTTGAAGAATAAAATCTCCTTTCTTTTTATAGGTTGTGGAGTTTTTACTCATTTTTCCATTTGACTTATATCTACCGAAAGTAAATACAACACCATCTTGCAATATCATATTTCCTTTTTCTATATATTTTTCTAATTTAAACCCTTGTTTATATAGGTATGGAAATACTTCTGGATATAAATTAATAATGGAGGATGCCTGATTCACTGCTCGTACCATTTCATCCGTACCTTTGTCTGCTTTTACAAAATTAAGCATATTTGTTATGATTTATTGTTCATACAAATATACGGATTTTAATTTAGATTTCAAAATATCTTTTACAGAATTGAAAAACAAACTAATCTATTTTACAGCCTCATTTAATGCCTTTTGATAAGTTACTTTGGATTGTAAACCAGCAATTCTTTCTAATATTTTTCCATTTTTTTCTATAATAATTGTAGGAACTGATGTTATTGCATATTTAACAACCTCATCAACTTCATTATCAACATCATATTCTTCAAATTTTACACCTACATATGCCGATTTAATTTCATTAATTACTGGTGCAAGTGCTCTACAAGGGCCACACCATACTGCGCTAAACTTTTTTACTGTTACCATTTTATTTTATATTATGTTGTTCTTTAAATCTATCATATTCTTCCAATAATGCATCCACTACCGAATGTCTATGATTTGTTAATAATGTCATTGAGTCCATATCTTTTACTCTCTTTGCAATTGTAAGTAAAAATTTGAATCCACTTTGTCCTACGGTTTTCAAATCCACCTGTTGTGTATCACCACATACCACCATTTTAGAACGAATACCCAAACGCGATGTAATCATTTCCATTTGTTCGTGTGTGCAGTTTTGTGCTTCATCGACAATTACAAATGAATCCAAAAAGGTTCTACCTCTCATAAATGCAACTGGTACAATTTCAACTTGTCCGTTTGCAAGTATTTCATCAATCTTTTCTTTATTATAGAGTTGATAAAAGTTTGCATATATAGGTTGCATCCAAGGTTCCATCTTTTCTCTTAAATCTCCTGGTAGGAATCCGATTTCTTCTTTACTAACTGTCGGACGAGTAATGATAATTTTTTCAATACTCTTCTTAAATAGAAGGTCTAATGCAATTTGACAGGCAAGTAATGTTTTACCACTGCCCGCTTTACCACTCAATACTGTGATTGCGTTGTTTAATATCTTTTCTTTTGCCAACTTTTGTTCTTCATTCAGTTGGATTTGAAATTTTATAGGACCTTTTGGTTTTTGCTTAGCTTCTCTAATTTGTTCCGTTAATTCTTTGTGTTTTGCTGATTCGTTTTCTCCCATAAAATAGTATTACCTTTTTCAAATTTTGGTTCGTATGGACAATGTCTGCATTTATTTCCACAACAATATCCTCTTTGGATATGGTAAAGTGGTGTAAATACCACCTTACCATTTTCCAAATAATATAGTTCTATATCGTCTTTATTTAATTTCACAAGCTCCTCCTGCACACGCTAATTCACCACTCAAATCTGTCATATCATCAAATTCAATAACTTTACTTAAATCCACTTCGGTAAGTGTTTTCATAAGTTCATCGTACTTTTCTTTTGTACAATCCTCAAATGGTGCCTGAATATAAGTTCCACCATCATAAGGTAATACTGAAAGTCCGTTGTAGAAATCTCTATTTTCCCACATCCATTCACCTACTGCGTTCCACTCATGTTCTCTAATAGAAACTGTCGCAGATACATTATGTGTATTGTTTCCGCTTCTATGACCCGGTTTAATCCACTCACCATGTACTTTCTTTACTCTTTCTAATAATTGAATTGGTGATTCGGTTCTGAATATCGCATCTTCTGGTGCCTTTTGTGGAATACCAATTACTGCCGTATCATGTGGTCTAAAATATTCATCTTCAACCAACTCAGGATGATTTAGCAATAAGTGTGTGTATATCGGTTCATTCTTTCCAACTCTTACTCTACGAATATAGTAATCATTGTGCCATGCGTGAATACCGGATGATGTTCCTAATGTTAGTGATGTTGTTCCTGCTGGTTTAACTGTCGTAGTTCTTGCTGAGTGGTTTACTCCAATGATATCTGCAACTCTTTTATTTTCTTCTTTAACTACTTTTGCTGCATCTTTCATATTCAATTTCAATACCGCACCACTACCGATTCCTGTCATAGATACACCAATGAGTGCATCCTTTTCAGTTGTTCTTTGCCAAATCGGTCTTAGATAATGGAAATCAGTATAACCTGCTTGCAATGTTCCGATGAGTGATGCTGCTTTAACTCTTGCATTCAAATCATCTTGGTCAACTACATCAGATACATTTACTTCGCAAAGGTTACAGAATTGGAAAGGTCTTAATGCAATCTCACAACAAGGATTAGTTCCCCAATCTTTATCATTTGATAAGTAAATACCCGGCTCACCTGCTCCACTTGCCTCAATTCTTTTCCACAAGTCCATAAAATATCCTTTTGTAATCTTATGTCTCATCAATACTGCTGAGTTATTTGCTCTACCTCTTTGTGGATTTGTTTCCCACCATGCACCACTCTTACAACTAATCATTTCTTCATCACTTGCGGAGAATAAACAAATTAGTGCTGCTCTACGAATACCACCTGCCAATACTGCATCCGCAATATGACAAACCATATCATGTACTTCAATTGGTGTTAATTTATCACCATCTTGTTTTGCATCTAATATACCTTCCAACTTAATCAAACATTCTTTAAGTGGTTGAGGGCCAGGTGCTTTACCACCCGATGTAATCAATCTTGCACCCTTAGGTCTAATATCTCTAAAGTCAAATGTAGGTCTACTACCACCAAAAAAGTATGCTTTAACTAATACTGAAATAGCATCTGCCCAGCCTTCAATTGAATCACCAACTAAAAACCTTCTAGTTTTTTCTGCATTTGGTTTTCTAATTTCTGGCAATTGGTCAACGTGATGTTTTTGAACTGAGTATCCTACACCTGTTCCACCCAAAAGGAGGAACATAATTTCTGCAAATACTCTGTAATCATCAATAGGTGCAAATGCACAATTATAAATTCTGTTTGGACTTATTTCAATTGGTTTTCCTGCGAACTGCATTGAACGCATTGATGGTAACACTTTCTTATCATACACATATTTGTATGTTTCTCTGATTTCATTTTCTAACTTAGGGTATTTTTTAATATGCATCTCCATATTACGGGTTACCAACTCTTCCCATGTTTCTCTTCTTTGTAATTCTGGCTGATATTTAGCGTATTTCATATACACCGTAATATCCGATAAAATTCTTTGCGAAATGTCCATTTTAAGTAAATTTTTTTAATTTTTAGTGAATAATAATTTTTTCAGGAAAACCAGAAAATGTAAAGATAAATACTAGGTCTTTAGTCATTGACTTCATTTTTCTTTAGTTATTTTTAGGTTTTTTTCAAAAAAAATAATTCACAATTTTTTGTTTTTAATATACTTATGTTTACTTTTTTATAAACACAAATATTGGTTCTAATTTAGTTCCTTTACCTGATACTGAAGATAGTATAAGATATAGTGTATCAACTTTTACAAATCCAATTTCCTCTGCTATTCTGATTGTCTCACTTTCAATTTTCTTATACTTTGGAGTATTCGCTATGTTTAACAACAATCTACCCCCATCTTTCAATCCGATATCGCAATTTTTTATTGTTTGTCTTAAGAATCCATCTATCCAATCTCTTTCAGAAGTAAATTTTTTATACGATTGAGTTTCTTCTTCTGAATATTTTTCAGTATCAAAATATGGTGGGGATGTAAAACACATATCCAACGTTCCCTCATCTGGTATAAAGTCTTCCGAACCCATTTTGTGGATGATTACGTCTTTATTAAAGAAGTTTAATTCTTTATTAAGAGATAGTAATCCCTCATATGTTTTAGATGAAGGATCCGTTCCTATGTAAGTTTTACAATTACTGGTAAGAAATCCTACCAGTCTACCTCCCCAACCACAACTCATATCCCATACTCTTTCACCACCATAGTTATTATAAATCCATTTAGCAACCGAAGGTCTAAAATTACTTACTGATTGATTTCCTCCATATATTTTAAAATTTTGTCTTAACCTATTAAGAGTGAATGTTCCATTTCCATGCTTTAATTGCCAATCCCATGTCTTTTTGATTATCTCTTTTAGTTTTTCATCACTATTCCAATAATCAATTGGTTTCATTTTATTGTTTCCACATATAACATCAACCCAATGAGGAAAGTATGACCAAGCTAATGATAAACAATGCATTGTTTGATTTAATTTGCCATCTTCAAAAATTGTGTTTTCATCAAATTTTATTAAAGATTTTAGTTGGTTTATTTTTTCATGTTCTGAAACTTCATAATGTGGAAATCCTTTTTTTCTAAAATATTGAAAAATTATATCTTCACCATAATTTCTGTCAGATACATTCAGTATATCGGAAGTTATTTTATGATACTCCAATTCTAAATAATCAACATCTACAAATTTTGCAAAACTATCATAATTTATCATTATCCCATATTTTCAACATACTTCTTATGTAACAATTTTTTCTCTAAGTTTTCACCACTCTTACTCTCCTTTTGTGCAATGATTCCATCTGCGGAGTTTGCCGCAAACACATCCATCACACCATGAAACGTATCAATCTTTGCGGGGAATGTCATACCATCCGGTCCAAAACGATTCTTTACAATATGAATGCGACCTGTGTTGGATAACTTATCTTTTGTTTTCCTACTCACACTCATAATAAAATCAGCGGTTTGTACCTTCTTATATGAATCACCAACACTATCAGCTTGAATAACCTCATGGTCTATTGCTGCTCTGTTTGTTTGTGTTGCCGTCCAAACTGGTATCTTAGTTTCACCACTCAATCCACGTAACTCTTCGTAAATACCACCCAATTCTGCGTATAAACCATCTCTACCTCTATCACCCGATTTTAACAAATCCGCATAATCAATAACAATTAGTTTTGGATTAAATCCGGTTGCTCTTACTTTTTCAATGTGAGCGGCTAATGTTTTTGCTGATGCAAATTGTGGTGGATAGTATTTGATACGAACTCTACCAGGAACTGCTTTAATCTTACGAATGATATCTGCTTTCTTTTCTTTATGTTCTGATGTTTGAACACCTGTTAAGATTGTGGTATATCTTTGTCCAACATAGTTTTCGGAAAGTTCTAATGTATAATGCAATACATCAAATCCGTTTTGTAATGCCGAACATGCAATCTTTGATAAGAACCAACTTTTACCGATACCAGATGGTGCCATAACTACTCCCAATTCTCCTGGTCCTAATCCGCCATCCATCAATTCATCAATAACATCCCATCCGGTAGAACAAGATTCCCTTTTAACATCTTCCATTATTGATTCAAAGTTCTCAATATAATCCAATCCTAAATCGGATTCTACACCAACCTTTGATGCCGCAGTCATAGTATCTATAATCTTTTCATACTCCCCTGCTTTTAATAACTCTACTGATTTTAAAAGTGCATCTTTTACTTTTTGGTTTTTCGCAAATGTTAGGTATTCTTTTTTTACATAAGGTAAATCATCTACACCAATTTGTTGATAAACATTTTTTAATTGTTCAACTACGGTCTGTTTTAATACCTTATCTTCTATTTCCGAAACCTTTATTTTGAACACTTCCATTGTAGGAACTGCACGAAACTCATCAAAATAGTTTTGCGTTTCCTTTACAATCCATTGGTTTGCTTGTGATTCAAAAAAGTTAGGTTTAGTAATTTCAGTTACCTGTTCTAAAAACTTAACATCTGTGATAAGAGAAGCAACTACTTTAGATTGATACGACTGACCATATTTTACCAACGTATCTACTGCTTCCATTATTTAGATTTTCTTCTTCTCAATTGCTTTTCTGAGATTGTTAATGAATCTGCATTTTCATCTCTGACTACTTCTACCTGTTTAGGTTTTCTAGTTGCTAATTTCCACTCAGATTTGGAAATATACTGCCAATGACTTCCAACCATATTTTCTGCGGTCTTGTCATCTACTCTCTTAATTTGTCCTACTTCAACATCTTTTGTTGCTCTGATTGCTTTGATACACTTCATAGTTTCCTCCGTGTTTTTTATTTGTTTATTGAATAACCATTAAAATTTCTGATTCTCTTAGTAAGAGATACTTTGTTCCACCGAACTTAATTTCAGTTCCTTGATGATATGGTGGGATAATAACTTCATCACCAACCTTTACATTCATTGGAATCAATACTCCGTTTTGTGTGTAGATACCAGGTCCTACCGATTCTACTTTTGCTTTCTTTACATCCTCTTGCTTTGCAGAATCTGGAATAATAATTCCACCTGCGGTTGTAGTTGCTTCGGATTCTAATTCCGTAAGGAGAACTCTATCTCCCAAAGGTTTTGCTAACTTTTCTGCCATAACTTAAAATTTTGAAATATAATTAAATGTTGATTGTAACCAATCCGTAATATCTGAAAATGATTCTATGATTCTATGTTTCAACGCAATCTTCAAAAAGGTTTGCTTTTCAAATTTTGTAGTTGGTTCATTGTATCTATCCATAATTTTCATTCTCAAATTACCACTAAAAGTTGGTTCCGCTAACTGCATCAATTTACGATTTCTTTCGCATATTTCCAAATTATTTAGAAATACATCGTGTGCTTTTGTCTTTTTATCCAATCCATTTATGTATTCAACCATATCAGTTGTATCATAAAGTTTTTCTTCGGTTAAGAATGGAAATGATTTGATGATTGTTTTTATACCCAGTCCACTCACTCCTGCTACATTATCTGATTTATCACCATCAATCATTCTAAAATTGATAAAGTTATGTGGATGAATACCAAATTCTTCCACTACAACTTCAGGTGTATAAATTTTCTTTTTAGATGGAGAGTAAACCGATACATCTTTGTTAACAAGTTGTAAGAAATCTTTATCCGAACTCATTAGAACTACCTTTTCACCCTCTTGCTTTAATGTAGTTGCAATGTATGCCATTACATCATCCGCTTCAATCCCATCATATATCATTATGGAAACGGGTAGTGTTGATAGTATTTCACCTAATGCAGACATTTGTCTTTTCATTGATACACCTTCTTCTTCCGGATTCATTTCCACAGTTGCGGCACGATTTAATCTCATTTTGATTTTATTCTTACCCCTTTCCGATTTGTATCCATCGTAGATTTCCTTCCTACTTTGAGAACCATTCTTACCATCAAATACTACAACCACTCTTGTAGGGTTTATAGTACGAATGGCATAACCGATACTTTTTAAAGTACCGACTATGCCACCGATATGATCACCATTATCATTTAGATTTGGTGCTGTTGACCAAGAACGGATAAATGTATTTAGTCCATCTATAACTAGAGTTTTGGAATTACGATGTAAACTTCCATATTCTCTATGTTCCTTATCTATTTCTTTTAGTATATCTAAAT
>JACCDW010254408.1_pt1 | contig 55374 bp, 87 predicted proteins | sample 7449781 | NCBI WGS metagenome assembly JACCDW01 (sample SAMN15323449, study PRJNA562643) | freshwater metagenome | isolation source: river surface water | place: USA:Blue River Watershed | collected 2017-08-18
CAATGCGTTAAGCCTAACCGATGGGTTGCAGTAGTGCCTAGCAACAAACAACCAAACGCAGACGGAACTATGGGAACTACCGGTGAGATAAACCCAGATCTGTTGCATTGGTATATAAACTTTTTTAAACTAGATGGTTCAGGAAAACCTGAAACTCAGTATGTCGGATACGACTATAAGTCTTCTACAGGTAAGAAAGTCCCAGCTATTTATGGAAAAGACAAAGTAGATAGCTTTAAACAAGCATGCAACATTTTGTTTGAATACAAAACTAGCACTTGCGGAACTCCTCAAGACAACGGAAGTAATGAAGCACCAGACATTTCATCTTCTAAACCTATTGAGATAGATCAAACCAACCGTACTAACCCACCTAACCATTACGTTACTAGAGACGTAAGTTATTTTAACAAGGTAAAGGACAGGATTCAAAAGGATCTAGGCAAGCCTAGAGCCTCTTCTGAGTACATTATTGCCTACGACAAGATTGACCTACTTAACTCTGAAGTAACTAAGGCTGGACGTCTAGGTATGATCTTTCAAGACAAAGCTTCAGCTGAGGCTTTAAATGGCGCAGGCAATGCTGCCAAACCTTGGGGTTTTAGATTTGCCTACAACCCTACAACGGTTTCTTATAGCACTGCAATGGATACCTCTATTGACTGGATGTTAGCTGATAAAGACCCAGCTAATTACATTGGTGGAAACGTTTCTATTGGTTTTACTCTTTACCTAAACCGCATGCCAGATATGACTGAGCTTGCAGGTATGAAGGGCAAGTCGGGAACCTATGGAAAGAATTATCCAAGAGAGCTTAGAGAAGAAGAGATCCAGGGAATTTTAAATAGAGGTACTGAATACGACATTGAGTTCTTGTATAGAGTACTAAATGGCGAACCACGACCTAGTGAGAACACTTTGTTGACCTATACGGTAGCTGGCAAGCCAGCCGTAACCTCTGACTTTGGATACATTACTGGTACACCGGTTTGGTTAAAGATCCATAACAACCTCCGCTATAAAGGTTCTGTTGCATCGCTTTCAGTCAACCACGTAATCTTTAATGAGCTCATGGTTCCTATGTTTTCTACAGTCGACGTGACAATGCTACGTTACCCAGTAATTAGCGAACTCAACGAGGATCGTCAGAAGAAGTTCTCTGAACAAAAGGTAAAGTATCAAGCATCAACAGATAAGACAGCGGGGACTAACGATTGAGTAATATAACTAGAACCTCTCGGTACTTTGAGGGACCTCTTGCACAGATCCCAAACAAAACTACAGGTGAGTACGATATCGCTGTGTACAGAGATTTTGCTCCTGTGGGAGAAGTTACCTTCCTAACCCATGTGTGGGTTTACGGAGATAACCTGTCTTCTCTTGCAAAAACCTATTTACTAAGCCCACTCTTGTGGTGGCGCATTATGGAAATCAACCCTGAGATTACAGACCCATTTTCTATTGAACCTGGTACAGAGATAAGAGTTCCATATGTCAGTAGATAACCTATACACCGTATCTGAAAACTACGCTAAGGAATCTACCGGCTCCGCCTATAGATCCGACTTTAGTGTTTCTTTTCCTAAGACACCTAACTTTGAGTTAATTCTTATTGGAGCAGAGCTTCATCAAGAAATTGAGACACACGATGTCCTTATCCTAACGTTTAAAGGTAAGCCAAGAAAAGACGATACATCTATTGTTTCTGGAGACCCTGTTCAGTTTGTGTATAGCAGCGGGGCTACTAAATCTACCTTTGAAGGCTATGTATACGAGATCGACCCTGCTTCAACAATGATGGCACATGTAACTCAGATCTGGTGTGTTTCTGCTTCTTCTGTATTAAAAGATAGTACTCAAGAGATCTACAAAAAAGTGACTGCTGACCAGGTAGTAGCAAAAATTTCTAAGCGTCAAGGGTTAAAGGCTGTTACCCAAAGACACCCTCGTTTAAGAGAAACCGTTGTTCAGGCTGGGCAAACAGATTGGCAACTGCTTCGCAGACTTGCTAAACAAACGGGGTTTGCTCTTAAAGCAGAAAACACAACTATCTTTTTTATGTCTAAGAATAAGATCTTTCAAGATAAAAAAGACAAAGCTCCATACTTTAAATACAAAGATGGAATTACTAAACAACAGCGTTCTGTAGGAACCTGCCTAGAATTTAGACCTGTAGTTTCAGATGATGCTATTGAGCTAGGCGTACGTGTAGATCGCGTCATGAGTGGAATCAGTGGAACATCTGGCGGTTCTATTACTACAACACATCCAAATAAAGTTTTTGATACTGCTCAAAGCCGAGGAAAAGTTGTTCCGAACCAGGAGTACTTTGATGGCATCTAGATTTTCTAAAGTAAGCTCTAGCAGCAAACCTAAAGCAAAGTACAAGCGCCACCATGTTCACGAGGTTACTACTAGCCTTACCGAATCAAAGTTTATTGCAAGCGACTTGGCTGATGCTAAACGCTATGCGTATAGGGCCAAGGCTGTGCTTGTAGGGGAAGCTAGCGTCAAGCCATACGAACCTATCTACTTAGATGGATTGCCAAACGGCATGTCTGGTTACTGGACAGTGTTAAAGGTTACCCATATCTTTGGTGGAACCCAAGCCAACTACATGCTTGAAGTAGATCTAGGCACAGATATATTGGGAGATACAAACCCAAATGCAGCAAATGCTTCTGACACTCGAGATGTAAACGCAGAGATTGCTGGTCAAACTGTTGAGCCGTCCCCATCTATCCTTGTAGATTATGCCTTCTCAGTTAACAACAAGCAGCTGTACACACCGCCTATTAAGTCTGTTAATATTAAAAAAACAGCGACGGCAGTAACTCCAGATCCTACATCTCCTGACCTGTATCAAGATGATGTTCCAGACTTCTCAGCTGTTAAAAGAACCACAGCTTGGACTGCGACGAAAGGTAATCAGATCCTATGACAGATTACAATGCAGCCACCCAAGATTTAAACTACATGGTAGACCCACTGGGTCGTGTTCGTTTTTTTGGTATCTATAGCGCCAAGGTTGTGGATAACAAAGATCCTCTAAAAAAGGGTCGAGTAACCTTACAGATCTTGCAGCCTACCGGGACCTCAACTACAGGTTGGGCCCCTGCCTGTCTCGGAGCTATGTCACAGACTGGGTTTCCTTACGGAACCTTTTCTACCAGCGCTAATCAAACTGTAGCTGGGGCAAATACAGCTACCGTTGTCAACAGCAGCTTTATTGCTCAAGACACAAATAAGATGTCTATTAGTAACGGAAAGATATCTGTACAAGAGACTGGGGATTATTTCATCATGTTCTCTGCCATCTTTACAAAAGCTAATGCTAACTCTACTACTGCAGATCTATGGTTAAGAAAAAATGGAGTAAATATTCCGGACACTAATACCAGAGTAACTATCTCTGGAGGCGGCGGAGAAACGGTTATGACAGCAAACTTCATCTTAGACTTAAACGCTAAGGACTATATTGAGTTTGTATTCTCATCCCCAGATGCAGCTACCAAACTTACTTACTACGCTGCTTCTTCAAACCCTACACGTCCTGCGGTTCCTGGAATAATTGCTACGGTAAACCTAGTAGGAAAGTTCATACCTCAGCCTGGCACAAAGGTATGGGCGATGTTTGAAGCCGGGGATCCTGAATACCCTGTATGGATTGGAGTCCAATAATGAGAGCCATAAACTTCCCCTTTACCCTAAACCCTTTTGGTAAAGTCGAATCAATTACCACTGAGTCTAAGGTTTACTTGGATCGACTACTAACTCTTCTATCAACCCAGGTTGGTCAGCGCCCTATGCTTCCTGAGTACGGAACAGATATTGCTAGAGCCTTGTTTGAGAATGAAGAGGACTTCTTTTTGGCAGCCAGAACTGCCATTACAGATGCGGTATCGACCTGGCTTCCTGAGCTTCGGATCGACAAGCTAGAACTAGAGAACTTAGATGAGCAAGGTTTTGCCAACATCAAGGTGATTGTTGAGCTTCCAGACGCTAAAATAACCTCTATAACAGTTAACACAGCAATCTTTGGGGCCAACGGAATGATAGAAAGAGCGGGAGCATAATGCAGATCGACTATACCTCACGAGACTATGAAGGCTTAAAAGCCGACATCATAAACTTGATCAATACCCGCACTGGCTATCAGTGGGAGGCTAATGATCCGTCTGACCTAGGCTCCATCATGGTTGAGTCATTTGCTTACATGGGCGACATCATGTCCTACTACCTAGACCGTGTAGCTAATGAGACATCTATTGATACAGCAATCAAGACAGAAACTCTTCTACGTTTTGCTGAGCTCTACGGGTACAAGCCTTCTGGTCCTACCCCAGCTCAAGTATCAATTACTTTTACAAATAACAGTGACGCAAACGTAGACCTACCTATTGGTACACAGGTTATGGCGCCATTGACTTATGGTGATTACACAGAAATTTACTTTGAAACAACTCAGGCCGTAGTACAACTACAGCCAGGACAAGCTATCTCTGTAGCTGCACGAGAAGGAAAGACTGCAAACACAGATCGTCCAGACTTAATTAGCCCTACAACATACAAGCCTCTTCCTGTTAGCTTAGGAAGCTCTGATGGAACAGCGAACCAAGAGTTTCAAATCTTTGATGTTGGCATCGTAGACAACAGCCTTATCGTTTACGTAGGACAAGGTGTTGCGTTCTCTCCATGGAAGTATGTAGACAGCCTTGTAAACTCTGGACCAAACGATCTTGTATTTACCACGAGTCTAAACGCAGATGGAACTACTTCAATCATTTTTGGTGATGGTGTTAACGGGTATGTTCCTCCAGTCAACCAGCTTGTCAGTGCACTTTACAAGACAAGCGTTGGTATTGCAGGCAACATTGTTTCTAACGCTGTTCAAGAAATTACCTTTATTCCTGGAAACGGAAACCCTGAAGTAACATCTCTTGTAACAGCTACTAATGAAGCAGATTCATTTGGCGGTGCTGACGGAGATTCATCAACTCAGCTAAGAAAGAAAATCAAAGCTGCTATCGTTGCACGAAAGCGTGCTGTAACCCTAGCTGACTATGAGTACCTAACATTGCAGGTATCTCAAGTAGGTAAAGCAAAAGCTGTAGGAAGTGTGTATAGCAACATCACTGTGTACGTTCAGTCACAGGACGATGGATCTACAACTCCAGGTATTGCAGCTGGTTTACCAACCAGTGCTTGGACAGTTTTGTCTGGTGAGGTATCAAAGTATCTGGCAGATAAGATTCCTGTAGGAACTACAGTTACTGTCCAGTACCCAACTTACACACCACTGTATTTAACTATGTCCTTAAATGTTGAAGCCGCCTATCGACAGGCCGCTGTAAAGCTAGCTATCTCAAAAGCTCTGCTAAACACTGGAGGGTTATTCTCATATGAGAACAGTACTTTTGGAAGATCAATCCCGGTATCATCTGTAATCTCGACTATCGCTCAAGTAGAGGGTGTAGCTTCTGTTGAACTAACAAAGTTCAATACGACTAATGCCTCCTCTGTAGGTACAATCTCACTAAGCCCAAATCAACTCGGATACCTGTTGCCTGCCAACTTGATATTCAACGTAACCGGCGGAATCGCCTAGAAGAGGAAGTAAGATGCCAGCCTTTTTTCCCAACTCCGTTCGTCCCTTTACGGCAAAGGTAGACCTACAGGACACTATCGTCGCAGACCATATCAATGCTCTGCAGGATGAGGTTCGTGCTATTGAGCTTGCTCTCAATGGAACCGTTGACGCTAACAACGGTCTGTTAAGTTCAAACTACTCTGGAACATTCTCTCTGACAGCTACGTGGGATTCCCTAGATCAGCGAATAAACAACATCGAAGCGGGTCTTGTAAACGGTCTAGCTACCTCCCCATACGTAAGAAAAGCTGGAGACAACATGACTGTCTCCAACAGCGTAGCTCTTACTTTAAAGAACTCTAGTGCCACAACTACCAGCAACCTGTTCGAAGCTAAGAACTCAGCAGACGCGGTGGTGTTTGCTATTTCTGGTGCTGGATTGCCTAAGGTTGGTTCAGCAAACGTTTTGTATGTTGGAAGCTCAGAGTACAATACTCTTAACACTACAGCTAACTCGGCACTCCAAACCGCAGAAGCTATTAGATTTGATCCTTTCCTACTAGCGGGTATGTAATTAATGGCACGTTATTCGTTTGCGGTATACGGCACACCTGGACTTAAGTATGGCCAGATTGAGAACAACCGCGCCTATTACAACGTAAGCCTCAGAGCTGTTTCATTAAATTACAGAACTGTATCTTTATATTGGACATCTGTATTAACCGATCCAGATGATCCAGCACCTAGTCACTGGATGGTTGTTAGAAACTATCAAGGTGCATCTGATAACCCATATCAAGGAACAATCATTGATAGCGGAACTATCAGCTCATACAGACTCTCTGCCGTCGATTTAGATGTAGATGCCACAGCACAGATAACTTATTCTTTCTGGTTGTTTAATGGTTCGTTTTGGATTAACTGCGGAAACTCAACAACCACATCTGTGTCAGAAGACTTTACTCCTACTCTAGTTAAAATGGAGAAGTGGATTCCCTCGGCTTGGTTGAACGCATCTTTAAATAGCGGAGATAGCGTTGGTGAGCCAGAGACAAACGATCTAACAAATGTATTGTCAGCATATGCTTTTGCTTATGATGAGTTAAGAGCACGAGCTGAGCTACTTGAGAAATCGTCAGAGTATTCTTTTACACCGGTTCAGCTTCTTAAAAGTAAGATTGAAGACAGAGGTTTTAGCTATGAACCTACTTTAGGTGACATTTACCACAGAGGTGTGTATCGCGTAAGCGAACTGGTCAATACTAAAAAGGGAACTACAGAAGCAATTATTTCCTACACTACGGCTTTGACTCACTGGGGTACTACTGTTACTGCCGGTAAGAACTTGATGCTGGACTATAACGATTCCTCATTTGAAGAGTCTATTGGTCGATGGAGTGCCACTACTGGAACACTTACACAACGACTCTATGCAAACTCATTAGCTGATCTTGGAGTCACTGTAACCCCACCAACAGTTTCTTACAAAAACCCTAATCCATACTTTGCACCACGTCAGCTTGGATACATGACTTTAAGCGGAGCAGCTGCAGCATCAAATACTCTTCTTCTTCCATCAGATTCTTCAAGCAAGATTCTGTATGGAATACCTGTAAAACCTCTAACTACCTATTTGTTTAGAGGTCAGTCACGAGTAGGCGCTACTGCTAACGGCGGTACAGTAAAAGCTAAGATTCATTGGTACGACAGAGACGGTGTTTTAATCTCTAGCACAGCTTATGGATCAACAGTCACTTTAACTCAAAGCTTTCAGTGGTTCTATGCCCCATCTACAAACGGAGCCGCTTCTCCAGCAACAGCTGTATATGCGGCTATAGAGATTGTAGGAACTACAGCTACTACTGCTACAAGAATTCTTTTTGATATGTTTGAGTTTACTGAAGCTGCAAACACTCAGTACTACGAAGACGCAAGAAAAGTAATTGTTGCTGTTGCGGGAGATAAGACTAACTATCTTCCTAACCCATCTTTTGAAACAAACACCAATACTTGGTTAGCATTAAACGGAACCTTTGCAACATCTACAACGCCTTCTGCCGCTGTTATAAAAGGAACTAAGGCTGGAAAGTTTACTGTTACAAGTCCTGGCATTGCTGGTGTAGCAAGCGATTGGATCCCAGTAGATGCTGCAGAAAACTATGTCTTCAGTGCATACGTAACCTCTAACACTACTAAGAACGTTATTGCAAGGCTTGAGTTTTCTTCTTTACAGTCTGTCGAAGAACAAACAACTATTCTTTCTGATGATGACGGGTTGTATTACCCTGTTGGTGATTACACTCTTGACTCAGATCCTTTAGCTTTGACCAACGCTGCACAGCGAATCTCTGTAGCGGCTGTGTCACCAACCTACAGCGTTGACGCTGGTTACCCATCAGCAAAGGTATGGTTATATTTTGAAGACGCTGAAGTAGGAGACATCCTTTATGTTGACGGAGCTTTCTTAGAAGACGGTGTTGAACCCAGCACATACTTTGATGGAAGCGGAGCTACTGTTCCTACAGACCCTATCAACAATGAGTTTATCGTAGCTGCAGATTGCATTTGGGAAAATGCAGCTACAAGTTCTGGAAGAAGCTATCGCTGGACAAACTATCTAAATAAGATTGCTCGTTTAGCAGAGACACTTCCTTTGGTTATGCCTTACGGATCTAGCTGGGAAATTCTCCCAGGATTTTCAACACCAGATTATCCTGAGCTAACTCCATCTATCCTGTTAGCACCTTCGTTCGAACAAGGTATTGCTGGTTGGATTACAGATGCATCGGTTCTGGAACGAGAAGTAACTCGTGGATCTTTGTTTGATGAGTACACAACTCATGGCGCGGCGTTTGGTCATATAACCTCTACAGCAGCCTCTGCTTTCGGAGTTCACACAGACAAGCTTCCTATCGACTTCCTTGCTGGCTACTACATCTCTGCGGCTATCAAACCTGAAAACGAGGATGCTTATGGAGAGTACGAGATTAGAGCACGATTCTACGATGAAGCTGATGTCCTGATTGTTGAGAAAAGTTATACAGCCCGTATAGTTCACTATGACCGTTGGGCCTACTTTGCGGTTTACGCTCCTAAGTCAGAGATTTCTGGCGCTGCTACAGCCCAGCTATTTGTAGAGGCGACTCCGGACTCTCTAGGAGCTGGTAGAGTATTCTACCTAGATCGGGTAGTCTTCAGGCAATAGGAGGCATCATGACTACAGTACTCATAGCATCTATGGCTACTGCCTGCATTCTTACGGCTGTAGAAGGTTTAATAATCCAGCTAGGTAAATGGCGGGGTTTGCTGGGCCTTGTAGCCGCTTTAGGGTTCTGCCTAACCCTGGATACTAAACTCTCCTATTTGCCCGTCTACGGCCTTGCAGCGACCTTTGGCGGCCTAGTCTTGTCTATCCTGGTGGAGCAACTTTCCGCCCCAGCCAAGACCAATTTGCCTGATCGAGTTTTACCCCGCTAGAGTCTCCTCCTGAAGGAGGGGCTATGAAATCACCCGCAACAGATCCGAGGCTGTCAAAACGTGCTGTTGGATTTTTTTATTTCTATTTAGAAATCGGCAGAGTTATTTCTGCGGAAGAAGCAGCGGATCGTCCAGATGTTAGCGAAGGGCGTGACGCAATTCGTTCTGCAATGAATGAGTTAAAGCTTGCTGGATATATCAAAATGGAAAAGCATCGCGTTAAAGGTCAGTTCCGAACACATTGGAAATTTGCTGAAGATGCTTTGAATATGCCATTCGTTAGAATCACCGACGACGGTTTGACCGACGACGGGTTTTCAGGCAGTCTATACACTGACAGTAGTGCAGTAGCTAATACTAATACTAGTACTAAGTCGCTTAGCTTAAAGAAAGATAAAGTACTACGTACTTTATCTTTAGGGACTACGTCCGAAGGGAAAGTGGAAATGAGTTGGCCTTTTGAAGAAGAGCAAGAAGATCCCAAACCCCGCCGCCTCCGCATCAGCGAAGAGGTCGAGGCAACACCAGGCGCCGTCGGAAAGATCGAAGATCGTCAGAAGCGTTTGAACGAGAAGTACAAGAAGACAAAATTCGAAGCAGTGCCAAAGCACATGCGTCGTAACGAACGTCCCGAAGAGTTGTGGGACAGCAATGACATCATCGCTGAGTTCTATGACTTGATGCGTGATGCTGCACCAGGAACTCCAGGTCAGATGAACCGCGATCACTTCCGCTCTTGGATGCATAAGATGTTTGGCGAAGGCGCAACTAGACTTGGAATGCTTAAGGCGATTAGAATGTTCTTTGCTGATCCACGATTACTTCGTGACGCTGGAATCGGTGAACCGCTGTGGCGCAGATTTGTGGCATACTATCCGACCATTCACGGAGTAGTTCACAGAGACGAACAGCCAGATGGTGATGAGGGTGCTTTGAAGAAGCATCAAGAGAAAATGCTTAAGCTATTGGAGGACTAATGTATTCGTTATCAGATTTACCTGGAAGCGTCAGGGCACAGATCAGTGCTGCTGGCTTCCCAACAAAAAGCGTTGGGTGGGAATTCTCTGATCTGGATCCGAACCCAGTCATTGATGAGATCTACAAGTGGATCAAGCTTGTCGAAGAAGGGCGAGTAATCACTGCTGCCGGAGATAAGAAGTGCGGACTTGGTCTTCTACTACAAGGAGAGCCAGGGCATGGCAAAACAACTCTTGCATCGGTAACTGCTCAGACATTGATTCGCACTATGGCTCCAATTGGTTGGGGTACTACAGGCTCTGCTGCAAAGCGTCCAGTAGTATTTCTTGATTACCCAAAGCTTCTTCGTTTACAGAAGCAACAATGGTCAGAGTTCGATGACTCACTTGAAGTACTTATCAATGGTCTTTATGGTGAGGCTGGACGTGAAAACAATGTGCGTCTTCTAGTTCTAGATGATCTAGGCAAGGAGTACAGAACTGCAAGCGGGTGGGCTGAAAATACTTTTGATGCTTTACTACGTGCCAGATTTAATGCTGGGTTGCCAACTATCGTTACAACCAACTATTCTCTAGACAAGTGGGATTCAATGTATGGAGAATCTATGGGGAGCTTTGGGCATGAAGCTTTTGTTCCTCTTGACATAATTGCTACCGGAGGGGATCGACGACGATGATTAGGACAAAGATGAATTACTGGCAAGTTACTCAGATCTTTTTATCAGATACTGGCGTACACGAAGTTGAGATGAACATCTCTACAGAACGACTTCGTTGTTCTTGCCCTGGTTTTGATTCACGAAGCAACTGTAAGCACACTCGCTTCGTCAAGTCTCGTATGGAAGAAAACGGTGGGGTGTACCCAACTGAGGTTTCTAACAGAGCATCTAAGCTAGACACCATCATCGCTAGTAAAGATCCAAAACTGTTTCGTAAGTTACTTATCGATTACGGAAAAATCGAGGTAATTTAACTATGCGTGGGGGCGACATTTCAAATGAAGTTCCTCCAAGAATTGCAGTTGCTATTGACTGCATCATCGATCGCAACCCAACCTTTAAGAAGGTTCTAGGGATACCTGTCTTCGGTGAAGAGGTAACTTACAATCGACAATCTCTTTCTTTGTTTTGGCGTTTTGCAGAGAAGTATGAGTACCGCTTGGAGTTAGTCGGATTCGGCTACACTCAAAAAGAAATGGATCGGGTACAGGAGGATCTTGACAACCTTGGTACCAATCCATTTAACTATTACATTGCCTATAACGTAGTTGCTGATCTGGTTGCTGAGCTTCCCTACAGACCAGAGCTGTACGGAGTTGTGGATATTCCAGAACGTGGATTACGATATGGAAGCAAGTACATTAACATTGAGGGGAAGGTCTAATGGCAGCAGATAATGAGATCAGGTTACTGTCTCGTGCTATCCGCACCCGTGACATCGCCCCGCTGTTAGAGGCTGGTGTTCAAGACAGCTGGTTCTTTGTTGATGAGAATCGACAGATCTGGCAGTTCCTTAGGAATCACTGGACTAAGTACAGCGAGGTACCTACAGCTGTTACGGTTAAGGATAACTTCCCTACCTACACCCTTCTGGCTGTAGAAGATTCACTCGAGTATCTTGTAGATCAGTTAGTTGAGTACCGCAAACGTCAACACACTATTGATGTAGTACAAAGCGCAGCAGAGGCTATCTCTCAGGGAGACCACCACGCTGCTATTGCTGCGATGAGTCGCGGTGTTGCTCGTATTGCTGACGAGGGTGTAGCAGAGTCAACGGATATCGATCTGACTAAAGATCCTATGAATCGTTTTGATGAGTACTTAAGTGTTAAGACTCGTCCCAATGGTTTGCTTGGTATGGCTACAGGTTTCAAAACTATTGATCAGGCAACCGCAGGTTTACAACCAGGACAACTAGTAACGATCATCGCACCACCTAAGACCGGTAAGTCTGTGCTTGCAATGCAGGTTGCTGTAAACATTCACGAAGATGGTTTTGTTCCAATGTTTCAATCTTTTGAGATGACTAACATTGAGCAGCAACATCGTCACGATGCGATGCGTGCCAAGATTGCACACTCTCGACTTATCCGTGGTTCTCTTAATCCAGATGAGGAAGCTCGCTACAAGGCAGCTCTCACAAAGATGGAGACTATGCATAACTTCTATCTAACAGACTCCGTATCAGCAATGACAGTTACAGGACTTGCAGCAAAGATTGATAAGCTGCGACCTAACATTGTTTTTGTTGATGGTGTTTATCTTATGCTTGACGAGATCAGTGGCGAGTCCAACTCTCCTCAAGCACTCACCAATATAACTCGTGGCCTTAAGCACCTTGCTATGGCTAAAGAGATTCCTATCGTCGTTTCCACCCAGGTGCTTCTCTGGAAGATGAAGAAGCGTCAAGTTTCCGCGGACGCAATTGGATATTCATCCTCGTTCTATCAGGACTCAGATGTGATCCTTGGTCTGCAAAAGCAAGACGAGGAAGACGATACATCTCGTGAGCTTAAGATCGTAGCCAGCCGTAACTGCGGACCGGCTTCAAGTGACCTATTGTGGGACTGGGAGGAAGGAAAGTTTGAAGAGTATGGATCTCTATTCGGAACACCAATTGTTTGATGGCAGTCAACTTTGTGCACAGGCAGATCCTGAACTCTTCTTTACAAAAGAGCGGGACGACCTTACAGATACGACGCCTGAAGAGTATGCAGATATGTACACAGCTAAGGCTATTTGCAAGAGCTGTCCGTTAACTCTAGACTGCCTTGAGTATGCGCTTAGGCATCCAGAGCTTGATGGTATTTGGGGAGGAACAACTCCTCATGAGAGGCGCCTAATGCGTCGTAGGAAGAGGGCAAGAGTATGAGTCTAGATCTTAGAGATAAAGAAGCTCCTCTACATGTATGCATCTGTGGCTCAATGCTATGGAAAGTGCAGGCGATGTTTGAGGATGGAGAGATTTCTCTCTACATGCTTGATATGGAATGTGCGCTATGCGGTGCGCTTGCAACCGCTCCAACACCGGTGGACTAATGTATAGAGAAGGCGATGTACAGCAGGCATTACTGCGTCTAGGTATTGATACCACTCAGCGGAACAGTGAGCTGACTGGTTGGTGCCCTATGCACTTAGAGAGAACCGGCAAGGAAGATCACAACCCATCTTGGTCGATAAACGCTGAGACTGGTGTCCACCACTGCTTCTCCTGTGGATACAAGGGAACTCTTATAACTCTTGTCGCGGAAGTGCTAGAGCTTAAGACAGAGTGGGGACGTCTTGACTTAGAGGCAGCCAAGGATTGGTTGCGAGCTAACGTTGAGGTAGACCTTGATCTTCTTGTAAAGCAAATGGAGGAGATGCGTAATAGCTACGTGTCTATTCCTAGACCAGTTGAGATGAGCGAAGCCCGTCTTGCTGTCTTTGATGCTCCACCTGACTGGGCTTTGCAAGCTCGCAAATTAACTGAGATTGCTTGCTTTGATCACGACGTTAAGTGGGATAGGCGTCAAGAGGCGTGGATCACACCTATCCGTCATGCTGATAGTGGAAAGCTTATGGGTTGGCAAGAGAAGGGTCAGAGCAATAGGCTCTTTAGAAACCGTCCAGCCGGTATTCAGAAGTCTAAGACTTTATTTGGATTGGACGTCTGGTTTGGAGGAACTATGATTGTAGTAGAATCTCCTTTAGATGTTGTATATCTAAGATCTTTAAGAATCGGGTCTTACGGAGTCTCTACCTTTGGAGCTTCTGTAAGCTCTGAGCAGGTTGACCTAATGCGTCAAGCTGACAAATTAATACTGGCATTTGATAACCCAAAGATCGATCCAGCTGGGGAGAAAGCCTCCAAGGAAATGTTTGCTAAGCTTAAGAAGCTTGGCATGGAGTGCTGGTTCTTTGCTTATGGAGATAGTGGCGCCAAAGACATCGGTGACATGACCAGGGATCAGGTAGTATATGGAATTGAAAATGCTAAGCACTGCGTATTCGGAGAATCCGCAATCTACAGTTAGGGGGCAGGTATGTACTGGTCTTGGGTTTTAGCTGCCATCGGTGTTTGCGGAATCTACTTCGTGGGAAAGAAAACTATCTGGGGCTGGTTAGTCCTACTAGTTAACGAAGTAATCTGGATCGTATATGCCGTCACTACTGAGCAATACGGTTTTATCTTTTCTGCTATTGCTTATGCAATTGTTTACGTAAAGTCTTTTATCCATTGGAGGAGAGACGAACTCGTATGACCTTCACAGGTACCTTATTGCCATATCAACCAGAAGCCGTAGAAGCTATGTGCAACCGCGGCAAGATGTTGGTGGCTTATGATTTGGGGCTGGGAAAGACAGTCTTGACAATAGCTGCGCTCGAACAGTTGATGGACAACGGTTCAATCCGGGAGCCAGGGATTATCATTTGTCTTTCCAGCCTTAAGTATCAGTGGGCTGATCAGATTAGAAAGTTTACAGATGGAACTTCAACACCTTTGGTTATTGATGGAACGCCAAAACAACGAGAAGCTCAATACATCGAAGCACTCGACTGGGGGCATTCGTTGGTTGATTATGTCATTATTAACTATGAGCAAGTTGTTAACGACTGGGAGTACATACGACAGCTCCCTACGGGATTCATTGTCTGCGACGAAGCAACCGCAATCAAAAGCTTTAGATCAAAACGATCTAAGTATGTAAAGAAACTTAAGAGCGACTACAAGTTTGCTCTAACAGGTACGCCGGTAGAAAACGGTAAGCCAGAAGAACTGTACTCAATCATGCAGTTTGTAGACCCATCCTTGTTAGGGCGCTTTGATCTTTTTGATCAAACCTTTATTGTTCGCAATCGTTTTGGTGGTGTAGAGCGTTACCGTAACCTTCCTATACTTAATAAGACTTTAATGGAGGCGTGTGTTCGCAAACGTCAGACTGACGAAGACGTCGCACCATACCTACCAGAAACAATTTTTGCTGAGCCAATCCTTGTGCCTTTTGATTCAGCATCTAAAAAGCTTTATAAGAGTATTGCTAATGAGATCCTTAATGATCTAGATGAGGCTATGGATTCTTATGGAGCATCGTTTGACATTTTTAGTCACTATGGTCACGCCGATAGTTTTGAGGGAGCAGACGCTTTACGTGGAAGGATTATGTCTAAGCTAACCGCGTTACGTATGTTGTGTGACCACCCACAGCTGTTAGATTTTTCTGCAGACTCCTCTGGATATGTAGGAGAGCTACGGGATTCAGGTCGACTTACAGGTGTTAATAAGCATCCTAAACTCTCTGCTCTTAAAGAGTATGTAGATAACTTCCTAAACTCTGATGAGAAAAACAAAGCTGTTATATTTACCAGCTATGTGCACATGGTTGATATCATTCGTGATGCCTTAATTATGGATTGGGGCAGCGCACCATACACCGGGGAGATGAATGCAAAAGCTAAAGAAGAGTCTAAGCTTAAGTTTCAGACTCAGCCTGGTACTCGCATCCTTGTTAGTTCTGATGCTGGTGGGTATGGGGTGGATCTTCCTCAGGCTAACCTACTCATTAATTACGACTTGCCGTGGAATGCTGGCCTCGCTGTACAGCGCAATGGTCGTATTCGTCGTGCGTCTAGTACATGGAAAACCATAGTCGTACAAGACTTCCTTATGGACGGCTCTATTGAGGAACGCCAGCACGCCATGCTGACCCAGAAACTGGCCGTAGCAGGGGCTGTAGTGGACGGTGAGGGCATTAACTCTGAGGGTGGGGTTGCTTTAACTGCGGGGTCACTTCGTGCTTTCTTACAGAACATTACGGTTTAAAATATATGTATGCCTAATGCACCTAAGACACCGACACGGACCATCCGAGTCTCTAATGAGCTCTGGAACGCCGTAAAGGATAAGGCTGCCATAGAAGAGCGCACTGTCACCGAGGTAATCATTGAGGCATTAAAAAAATATATTGAGGAATAAATTTCCTGATATAGTTGTTATACACCTAGACCTGCCCACAATGGGGGGTCCATTACTAGTTATCGTCTAAGGAGATAATTATGGCTCTAATTCCCATGCCTCACGAAGGCAACAAAAAATACCCAGACTACGATTGGCACAAGAAGCCAACCGCTACATCCTCTGGTCCAGTTACAATCAATTCACTCTTCCCACAGTTTGAGCGTTGGGCTATCGGATTTGATCCTTTGTTTGAAACCCTAAAGTCAATCGCTTCTGAGGCAAAGATGACTTCCTACCCTCCCTACAATATCTATAAGTCCAAGGACAACTACGTTCTGGAGATTGCTGTAGCAGGGTTCTCTAAGGAGGACATCAAGATCTCTGTCAAGGAGCTAACTTTGACAGTAGAAGGCTCTGCCCTACCATCTGTGGATAACTATGTTCATAAAGGCATTGCTTCCCGAGACTTCAAGCAAGACTTTGCTCTAGCTGAGTATGTCGTGGTTGACAGCGCTGATATGAAGGATGGTATGCTTCGTATTCTTCTTCGTCAGGAGCTTCCTGAGGAAAAGAAACCAAAGGTAATCGAGATTAATTAATTTGACAGTGACCTGAGTATGTCCCTAAACTGCTCACCAACAAAGAGAAAGAGGGCGTTATGGCAAAGATTGAAAAACCATCTAGAACAGTATCTGCTGAAGACGGCATCCTAGGTAAAGTACGTAACTTTGTATTCTTAAAAAAGAAGATTGATGATGCAACAAAAGAACTCAATCAAGTTAAAGCATACCTATCAGACCTTGTAGATTCAGATGGTGAAGAAGACGACAAGGGTCATAAGTGGTATCAACTTCCTGAAGAGATCGACGGATATGTTTCTTTAAAGCGTGAGCGTCGTGTCTCACAAAGCTTGGATCTAGACGAAGCAGAGCGAATCCTAAAAGAAAAAGGATTGGAAAGTCGTTGCTTTAGAACTATGCCTGTACTAGATGAGGACGCAGTAATGGCTTGTCTTTACGAGGGTTTGCTCTCTGAAGAAGATGTTGATACTATGTTCCCTAAGAAGATTACATGGGCGTTTGTTCCAAGTAAGTCATGAACGATGAAGTAGATAAGCTGTTTAGTAGTCTAGATGATTACTATCCTGGCTCTAAACGTAAGCGCAGGGAACCTGACCCTAAGGCAAAGGTTAAAAAACCTGTTACAATTGATTCCTGGGATTCCGAGCCCCAGGTAAAAACTTTACCTAATGGTAAAGAGCTCGAATTGTTTAGTGCCGGTGCGTTAGCACTTGCGCTAGGCAGACCGTTAGTTACTTTGAGACTTTGGGAACGAAAAGGTTATATACCACGTGCACCCTATCGCTTGAAGTCAATGGTTGTGAATGGTGTAAAGAAGCCCGGATGGCGGATGTACAGCAGAGCAATCGTCGAAGCAACTATCGAAAGCTTTCAATCTCGTGGGCTTCTTGAAGCCCCACGGATTGATTGGAATCGACACCCAGATCTATCAATTGAATTGGTAGAGAAGTGGGATAAGATTCACACTCAAGAGACAGCCGTTTCTTGACTCTACCTATGACTATGGCTATGGCTATGAAAGGAGTACCCCAAATGGGTATTCGTATTGATAAAGAAGACGCACCAAATGTTGACTCATATGTTGACACAATGCACAGTCCAACTCAAGCAGAGCTTGAGGAAATGTTCGTAGAAGAAAACGAAAACGATACATCAGATCGTTCTTCTACAATCCAATCAGGTTGGGCAGCAGCTAAGAAAGCAGTTGCAAAGTCCAACGAAAAGTATGCGAACGATTTTAAGTTTACTGAAGACGTTCAGCTAATCAAATTCATCTCTGGCGAACCAATGACCTTTATGCAGCACTGGGTTAATCGTCAGGGCAAGCGCTCATTTATTAGTATTGGTGAGGGCGATCCACTAATCGCAGTAGGCAGCAAGCCAGATCAAAAGTTTGCTTTCTCTGTTGTTAATCTATCTGCCGAAGAACCTAAGATTGAACTTATGGTTGTAGGCGTCCGTCTATGTGGTCAGCTTGAAAAGCTCCACACTGATAAGAAAACTGGACCACTTGACCGTCCAGATCTTTACTGGGCTGTTAGCAAGTCCGGTACTGGTACAAAGACCGCGTACTCCATCTCTCCTGTTAAGGAACGCGATCTTGCTGATGATTGGGAAATCGATCCTGTAGCAGCATCTGAGCTAATCAAAACAATGAAGCCACTTGGACCGGAAGCACTTCACATTCCGACAAAGGCTGAACTTGAAGAGATTGCTCGTGAAATCGCTGGACAGCTCTAACCCACTATAGTTGCTGGGGGCCTGGTCTTTTACCTCCTTTCTCTTACAGGCCCCCAGCTTCCCTAATCATCAGGAGCACAATGAATATCGTTACAACCACAAAACAACTTAAAGAACTGGTTGATGCATACGACAAAGTAGATGCGTTTGCATTCGACGTAGAAACAGTTGGAGATCACCGCGGAGATCCACGACAGAACATTGTTACTTGGATCTCTATGTCTACCTACGATCGGGTAGATGTTATCCCTATGGGACATCCCAACGGAGAGTACCTTCGCACAGAGTACCCGTTGCTTCCTTCAGCACATGCTCGTCTAGAAAAAGGCCTAGAACTACGCCCCACCGACTACAGTAAAGACGAGCGTAAGGCCACACGTATCTTTGGTCCTGCTCCAGAGCAGTTGACTCCTGCAGAGGTATTCTCTGCGCTTAAGCCTTTACTTAACAGTTCTAAGGTAAAGGCTGGGCACAACCTTAAGTTTGATCTACAGAGCGTTTCAAAGTATTTGGGTGGGCTACCCGCTCAACCATATGCCTGTACCCTCAATGCTGCATTTATTATTAATACGCAGGACCGGAATAACCTTGGTCTAGATGATTGCCTGCAACGTGAGTTCGGGTATCACATGGTCAAGGGTGTGGGTAAAGAAGTAGAGAAGTATTCTTTCGAAGAGGTTGCTACCTACGCAGCCTTAGATGCTGAGTGGACTTGGAAGCTATGGCTTCACTTATCAGACAAGCTCGATAAGGATGGCTTGCGTGGCATCTTTAATCTTGAGATGGATGTACTAGCTGTTATCTGTGCCATGGAGCTACGTGGTGCAGATATTGATACTAAGCGTTTAGAGATCCTCAAAGCGGATCTAGAGCTGCAGTTAGAGACTACTAAGGCAAGCATCTATCGTATTGCTGGTAAAGCTTTTAATATCAACAGTGTTCCAGAAAAACAAAAACTCCTCTTCTCATTGAAGAAGGACGGGGGACGTGGGCTTCGGCCTAAGGTCCTTACACCAGCTGGACAGAAGAGGGCTGAGGAGGGCCAACCCTCTTCTGTTTCAGACTACTCTGTATCAGAGCCTGCACTTCAAGCGTTTGCCGGTAAAGACGCTTTAGTAGATGGGTTGATTGCCTACTCAGATCTTAATAAACTTTTGACTACGTACGTGATCCCTTACCTTGGTGGAGATATCACTAGAACTCTTGCGGGTAAGTCAAAGATTGTGGCTAAGAAAAGTCTATTGTTGAATGGCCGTATTCACACTGACTTCGTACAGTACGGTGCTGAGACTGGAAGATTCTCTAGTCGTAATCCAAATCTTCAAAACGTTCCTAACCCACGCACACCTAACGGTAAGGCTATTCGCAATCTGTTTACAGCTCCGGAAGGCTACAAGTTAGTTGTAGCTGACTACTCTCAGATTGAGCCTAGAGTTTTAGCATCCTTTAGCAATGATCGTATCCTTTGTGGTTCTTATCTGGCCGGAGAAGACATCTACACCACCATTGGAAATACTGTGGGTGTAGACCGTAGCGCAGCCAAGACGCTGGTATTGGCAATGATGTATGGTGTTGGTCCAGATAAGATCGCAGACTCTATTGGAGTTACTGTTGCTGATGCAAGATCTCTCCTAGACGACTTCTTACATAAGTTTCCTGCCGTTGCTCGATATAAGAAGCAGGTAATCGCAGAGAGTCGCAGGCATGCTCCTATGCCGTATGCCTCTACCTACATGAATCGTCGTCGTTACTTACCTGAACTTCGCTCCAGTGAAGTCTGGAAGCGTGCCAGAGCAGAGCGTCAGGCTTTCAACACCGTGATCCAGGGGTCGGCAGCAGACCTAATTAAACTTGCTATGATTAGGGCACACAAGATGATTCCTGATGAGTCAAGTTTGATTCTTACGGTACACGATGAACTGGTGACAGTTACTCCTGATCATCTTGCCGAAGAGACAGCTGAAGCAATTCGTCAGGCAATGGAAGGTATTAAAGCCTTATCCATTCCAATGATTGCAGATGTTAAAGTCGTACAGAGATGGGGAGAAGCAAAGTGAACTTGTTCAAACGTAAGAAGAAGATCAAGGTACAACAGGTATCTCTTCCTGTCCTTATTCGTCAGGTAATCTACGATTCAATGTTGATGCCTGCCGAGGAGATCGCAGCTCATATGGGGTTACCACCAGTATCCGATGAGGTGTCGGAGATGGAAGAACGTGCTAGCCAGGATCGTCTGTCTCGTATGTCTGCTTTGCTTCCTTTTATCGATGCACACGCAGATATAACAGCACGTATTGCGTCTGCTGCATATATGCTCGACGACCCGGAGTTTGATGACTTGCCAGAGGAAAAGCTTGAATCGTTATTGGAACTGTTTAGATTAGTTTCCTTAGCTTCTTCTGTCTCTTGCGTTTCTACTTTGTTTAGTTTAGGATTAATTGATTCTAATGTCGTGGAGGATAACGATGAGTAGTAGCAATTGGTGGGCAAATAAACTTGGGGCAAATGGACCACTTCCAAATACTCCCCCAACTACACCCCCTCAAGGAAATGTTTACCGACCGCCTCAACAGGCACCAAACGTTCAAGTATCTTATGATCCAAACCAGGATCAATTAGTTACTAAGGCACAAAGTGCACGAGACGTTGAGAACTGTCCTAACTGTTACTCCGGTAACTATATGGCGCCACAGGGTACGCAACGGAAGCGTTGCTATGATTGTGGTTATCCAATTGTTCAAGGTGGTAGTGGAGTAGGTGGTACCGGACAAGGTGGCTCTCCTATCCCAGCACGTCAACCGTCACAAGGCGGAGGATTCAATCCAAATGTAATCGTAGATAGGTTAGGGTAATTACAATGGCATTAAACGCAGAGGCATTAAAGATTGCAGCAGGAATTAATAAGAAGCTTGGTGCTAACACTGTTGTACTTGCTGGAGATACACACATCCCACAACGAATTACAACAGGGTCTTTAACACTTGATGTAGTTCTTGGTGGAGGTTGGCCTATGAACCGTTGGGTAGAGCTTATGGGTGAAGCATCGCATGGTAAGACTGCAATTGCTTTAAAGACTATTGCAGCTAATCAAAAGATCAACCCAGACTTTACTGCAGTATGGATTGCTGCAGAAGATTTTGATTCTAAGTACGCAGAGTTTTGCGGTGTAGACACCAGCAGAGTTCTTCTTGTAGAAACTAATAGCATGGAGGATGCATTTGATTCAGTCATTCAATTTATGGAGAGCAAGGCTGTGGACATGGTTGTTATTGATTCCCTTCCTGCCTTGGTTCCTAGCGCAGAAGATGAAAAGCACATGGAAGAATTTACTGTGGGTCGTGGCGCACTTATTACCAATAAGTTTTTTAGAAAAGTGGCGTCAGCTACCAAGCGAGACCTCATCGAATCGGAACGACCAGTCCTTGGAATTATGATCAACCAGTATCGTATGAAGATCGGAGTTATGCACGGAGATCCTCGTACTACTCCAGGTGGTTTGGGCAAGGACTATGCCTACGCAATTCGTTGCGAGGTAAAGCGTGATGACTGGCTAGAGGTAGGTACTGGTCAGGAGAAGCGCCGTGTGGGGCAGACTATCCGCGTCCGCACAGTCAAGAACAAGACATTCCCACCTCAGCAGACGGCTTACATGGATTTTTACTTTGCAGATGGGGGTCCAATTGACGCTGGTCAATACGACACCGGCAAGGAAATCGTTGCCTTAAGCATTTTGAATGGGATCGTCGATAGACGTGGCGGATGGATGTATTATGGTGACCGTAAGTGGCAAGGCGCACCAGCCCTTATTGACTCTCTTCGAGAAGAAGTTGACCTCCGTGAGGAGATTAGCAAGGCAGTAATGAGCACTATCAAAGCTCAACCTGTAATGGTTCTTGATGAAGAGTGAAGGTCAGAAAGAATCGCTTAAGCATGAGAAGCGATTAGAAAAGAAGATCAACGGCAAACGCACTGCTGCTTCTGGAGCTTTCTGGTCTCGCAAGGGCGACGTGAGAAACGACGAGCTTCTGATTGAACATAAGTGGACTGGCAAGAAGTCAGTTACTATCAAGTCAGAAGTCTTGAAGAAGATCACAACCGAAGCAATACTAGACAGCCGGACACCGGTGCTAGGGCTTCATCTTGACGGTGAGAATTATGTAGTTCTTTTGGAGGAAGATTTTTTTGAACTTCGTAACTCAATTAGAGGTGAATGAATGGACGATTACCAGGACGAAGCGTCTTGGGCTTGGCGTTATAAGGCAAAGTGCCGAGGGGAAGATACGGAAATATTTTTCCCGCCAAGAGACAAAACTTTATATAAGCCGATAGCAGATAAAGCAAAAGCTATTTGTTGGGGCAAGGACGGTCGACCTCCTTGTCCTGTACGCAAAGAGTGTTTGAAGGAAGCTATTAAGAACGATGAGTTGCATGGAATATTTGGTGGTATGTCCCACCGAGAAAGAAATGCAGCTCAGAGAAGATACAAGGCCAAAGGATTGACCTTGGACGAATGGATAAACTCGGAGGGTAAGTATGGGAAAGCCAAGGACGGTAGCTAGTAAGGATCTTAAATCCTTTCTCAATGCTGCAAAGCGTGAGACCAGATTGATGGGGTCTCTAGAGCGTCATATACTTACTCAACCTTTCGATGAGCGCAGTCAAGATGTGCTGCATCCATCAGATCTTATTAAGCCGGAGTGGTGTGCTCTGGCTGCTTATCATGCTTTGCGTGGTAACTATGTAGAGACACGAGAGAAGCTTACTCTGCGTCAGGTGTCTATCTTTGCAGAAGGTCATGCTATCCACGCTAAGTGGCAGGGATGGTTTAGAGATATGGGAATCCTCTACGGTATGTGGAGGGATAAGACAGGCACAAGTTGGGGTGTGGCTAAAGATATCCACCCAAGTGTTGATTATGCAGAGGTACCTTTACACAGTGCTAAGCACAGAATTAGCGGTCATGCCGATGGTTGGATCAAAGGTTTAGGCGACGACTGCTTTATTGAAATTAAATCTATTGGTACAGGAACACTTCGCTTTGAAGCTCCGGCAATCCTCGCACAAGCCGAGGGAGATCTAGAAAAAGCTTGGCGCAATGTTAAGCAACCTTTCCGAGCACACCAGTTGCAAGGACAGATGTATCTGCATCTAGCTCACCTGATGGTAGAAGAAGGCCTGCTTGAGTCAGCTCCAAAAGAGATCGTATTTATCTATGAGCTTAAAGCTAACCAAGATTATAAAGAGTTCGTTGTACAGTACAACCCAGAGTTCGTAGCTGATATTTTTGACAAGGCTTTGGATGTAGTCTGGGCAGTTGACAACAACCGCCCACCTATGTGTAGTATTGATTCAGTAACAGGATGCAAACGATGTGAACCATATAGAGGGGGAGAAAATGCCTAAGTATGACTTTAAGTGTTCTTCGTGTCAGAAGATCACCGAGAGCTTCTTTCCAATTAAAGAAGGTCCGGCACCAGCAATTATTTGCGAGTGTGGTATGGAAGCCTTTAGAGTTTATGCTGCAACGCCAGCACAGTTTAAAGGTGGCGGATGGGGAGGTCAGTAATGAATTACGTAGAGGGAATTACGCATAACGGATTACCAATCATTATTGCAGATGATGACTTTGTTGAGCATCTGCTTGAAAACGGCTATGAGGATTCCATTGAGATGGATGACCTGGCTTTAGAATATTTAGACTGGGCTAAAGAGAATGTGGAGGCATAGAGATGAGTCCAATTGAGTTAAGGATTGCTGAGGCTAGTAGTAAAACTATTAGTGCTCTTCAACAACAGGGGATGGATGTTAACCAGAACTATGGTTATGATGCACCATCCCTACCTGCTGACATCACAGGCATGTCAGAGGAACAAGTCATGGATCTGTATACAAAGTACGTAGCTTACTTAGAGTTTATTAACCTACAGCTTTGGTGTGCAGAGGTAGATAAGGCAGAGGCTGATAAGCAGGTTGCTTTAGTTAGGGCTAGAAAAAAATTATCCCTGAAGACAACCGGAGTAGCAGTGGCCATGATGGACGCTGAGATTGAGGTAGATCCTGAGTACCGTAGCAAGGCAGACTCTTTTCAAGAGCTGTCTAATTACCATGGTTTAATTCAGATTATTTCAGAGCGTTTGTCTAAAGATATCTCCCTTATCAACCGTGAGATTACACGTCGAGTTAACATCAACAAGGCTGCCGGTAGAAGTGTGTGGTTAACACCATGACTTGGGAACAGATGTCTATGTTTACTGATGAAGAGTTGGGCATTCATTCAGACTATAAAATTATTGGTCTTACTGGTTACGCTCAGTCTGGTAAAGACACTATCGCATCTATTTTGGTAGAACGGTATGGCTATCGTCGTGTTGCGTTTGCTGACACTATTAGAAACTTTATCTATGAGGTTAACCCAATGGTTGCATGCAGCCCTACCGGTTACCTTAAAGATCTTGTAAACCTTGTTGGGTGGGATAAAGCTAAGCAAGAACCACAAGTTCGTCGCATTCTGCAGGACGTGGGTGTAGCTGCACGTAATATGTTTGGTGAAGACTTTTGGGTAAACCAAGCTCTCAAACCATACATTGCCGAACATCCAGTGGTAGGTGGTAATCATAAGTTAGTTATCACAGATGTCCGGTTTAAGAATGAAGCTGAGACTGTTCATTCTTTAGGTGGTCAGATCTGGCGTGTAAAGCGTTTAGGTGTAGAGGCAGTTAACTCTCATGTTTCAGAGCACGAACTAGATGACTACAAAGTTGATCAAATCTTTGTTAATAACGGGACGATCGAAGACCTAACTCTTTTGATTCAGACTAGGATGAGTAATGCCATCTCAAAGTAGGAAACATCGTGGTTATAAATCCCAAAAGATCTTAGCTGAGTTTTTAGTTAAGCACGGCTGGATCTACGCAGAGTCAGCTGGGGCGGGTAGGTCTGGCACAGACGTTACCGGAACTATAGGCATTGATTGGGAAGTAAAGGCTCGTAGAGATTTCAATCCCAGCGCAGCTATAAAACAGCTCAAAGAACGTCATAATGGTAAGGATTTGCCAGTAGCTGTCTTACGTCTTAATGGCCAAGGAGAGGCTAATATCGGGGAATGGCCGGTCATGCTACGGCTAGAAGACTTCGTAAACCTATTAAAAGAGGCTGGATACGCTGACGGATCCTCTTAAATCACGTACCGTTTTCCTTCAGGGGGCGAACAACTCGACAACTGAAGGACTACAAAACGTGATAGATAAAGAACTAGATGAAAAGTTCCTGCGTGTAAGCGCCGGATCAAATGCCCAGTCGGTTGGTTCCGCTATTGCTCATGCACTCTATGAAGCACCACAGGTGAAAATTAGAGCTGTAGGAGCGTCAGCAGTAAACCAGGCAGTAAAAGCAATTGCTATTGCTAGAGGCTACGTAGCCCCTAGAGGATTAGACCTAACTTGCCGTCCAGGTTTCACTACCGTGGACTCTAGGGACGGACAAATTTCAGCAATAGTCTTTACTGTAGAAGTTAACTAAGGTATTCTTAGTTTAAGAGATCTCTTAAAGTTAGGACTAACATGGCAGACGTAACATCTGAAGCGTTGGCTGGAATGGCTAAGCAAGGCCGCACACCTATGGGCAAGGACGGAATTAAGTTCTCCACTGCAGGTGTTAAGGCTGGCAAGCTTATGCCAAAGAAGGGCAATGCAAAGGCGGGCGACCCAACAGGAGCTGGAACAAAGGTAAATCGTGAGAACGCAATGCCGTCACAGGCAGAGCGTAATGGCGCAGCTTACCGTCCATTGACAGCTCGTTATATGAAGCAGACAGATCCATCAGCAGGTTTAACACAGGCTAATGGACGCATCGTTAAGACAGCTGTTTATCGCAGCCGTCCAAATTTCGATGGCGGATCTTCTTCTTCTTACTAATAGTGTAGTATAAGAGCCGGGCCTTAACGGGCCCGGCTTATACATCGGACTAAGACATACGGAGCAAATATGTTACAAGACCTTTATGCTGAAGCTAAAGAGCATACAAAATTAAGTGGCCATTGTGTTGTTGGCCAATGGGCTGCAACCCTTTCTGAAACAGATAGAACTGCATTTGATACTTCCCTAAACGACGTAGATTTTTCAACTAGAAGTCTTTTTAAGTTGTACCAAAAAGCTGGGGCGTCATTTGGTTTGACATCCTTATTAACTCACCGAAACGGAGAATGTGGATGTCCTTAGCAGATGACTATGATGCAATAATTCAGGTTAGTCAAGGTTCAGATAAAGTAAATAAAAGTATTCCAGATGCATGGCGTCCACGTTCTGAAATTGGAACTGATGGTGGCTTTGTTGTATCTACCCCACGCCCAGATGGAAACACTCCTGGCGCAGAAGATATTTTACGTGAAGCAAATCTAAATCCAGAAGAGTGGGCTGTTGTTTCACATCGTCGTTCACGTTGGCAAACCTTTAATGGTGATTGGCTCGAGTCGTTTCGTGTAAACGTAGTGCCAGTAAAGCCAGAGAACGCTAAGGATTATGACCTTGAGCAACTACTTGATGGTATTACAAAGTGGAAGCCTGGAAAGATTCTTGAAGTGTCGGGAGATCTAACTGCTGTGTACAGCATGGGAGATACTCAGTACGGTAAAGATGACACCCCTGCCATTATTGATCGTGTACTTCGTTCATTCGACGCAGCTGTAGATCATCATAAGTATTTAGCTAAGAAGTACCCTATTGCTCAGATTGCATTACCACAGCTTGGTGATTGCATTGAAGGTATGACAAGTCAAAAAGGTAAAGTAATGGGTCGCCATGACATCGGTGTGTCAGAGCAGGTACGTGTAGGTCGACGTATGCTATTGGCACAGATCAAAGCTTTAGCACCTTTTGGAAAGATCATTGTTCCAGTGGTTCCAGGTAACCACGATGAGGTTCAGCGTTTCTTAGTAGGACGCCCAGAAGATTCCTGGCAAATCGATGTTGTTGCTCAGGTAGAAGACATCTGTAAGGAGAATGACTTCTTACGTGATCGCGTTGAGTTCAGATATCCAGCTGCAGATGACAGCACGCTTGCTGTTAATCTAAGTGGGACTCTTTATGGTATGGCTCATGGTCATCAAGCCCGTGATCTAATTAAGTGGTGGGGAGGTCAAGCCATGGGACGTTGCTCCGTTGCTCAGGCTGACATCCTTAACGTAGGTCACTACCACCACTACCATGCACAGAGTGTTGGACCTAGATTGTTTATTCAGAATCCAGCAATGGATAACGGCTCAGCTTGGTTCCGTGATAAGTCTGGTCTTGAAAGCCAACCGGGAATTGTTTCTCTAGTTGTTGGCGAAGGCATCGATCCTAGACGAGAACTAGTTGTTCTTGGAGGATAACAAAAAACCCCCGGCTATTAACCGGGGGTTTTTTATTATCTATTTGCCCACCAATCTCCAAGTACTACAGCGAGTATTAATGTAACTAAAAATACTCCTTGAAAAGTTACGTGAGTTAGGTAATACATTAGAGCTGACGGCCACAGCAAGAACAAACCCCAGGGGTCGTTTCTGCTGGAGCAGTAGCCTTAGGAGCACCCTTAAACTTAGGGCGACCAAAACCTACAATAGAAATCTGAACCTTCTTAGGGTTCTTTTTAAAGGCACGAAGCTTCTTCGATACCTGACCACCATTGCGTTGGCTTCCCTTTTCATCAGGGCTTGTGTTACCTTCAATGCACCAAACAGTGCCATCGCCATTGTCTTTGATAACAATGCCTACGTGACTGATCCGGTCGACGCCATCTGAGGGGAAATCAAAATAAGCAATATCGCCTGGTTCTGGGTCCGCGATATCTCCATCAATCCAAGCACCAGCCTTCTTAAATGCTGCAGCTCCACCAGGGGTGTATACAGTATTAGGTACCTTTACACCAGCTTCATTAGCGCACCAGTTTACGAATGATCCACACCATGGCTGGAAGTTAGCCTTGGTATAAGCGCCGTACTTTGTTTCATTGTCTTTAGGACCTTCAATGGTTCCCAGTTCTGCTGTAGCAACTTCAATAAGCTTAGCTGCTGTGCCATGATCTGCCATTAGTTGTTCTCCTCTTTTGCCCAGTCCTCATCAACTGGCTGCTCTGCAGGAACTTCTCCTTCAGGCTTTCCAGCTGCAACTGCTGCATAAGTTACTGCACCTGCTGCACTGATGGTGATGTCTGTTCCGTTTTGCTTAGCTTCTACCTTGAGATCGTGTTCACTCTTGGCTTTAGTATCTACCGCAGCAAATGCAGCGTTGATCTCTTCTAGATCTAATTTACCGTCATTCATAAAGCCGCGGGCAAGTTTTTCAACTACTGCTGCAACAGCTGTAAGGCCAGCTACAGTTACTGCAGTAATTGTGTCAACTCCTGCAATAGCTCCGGCACCGATAACAGATAAACCGCTAGCTGCAAATGTAGCTACGATTCTTAAAATAATGTTTCCTATTGATTTCATTCCTCATCCTTTGGGTTACGAAGTGGATAGGTAACGGCCCATGCAAATATTGTTCCAACGATGGCATAACCAACGACAGTCTTTGCAGACCCATCAAGAACAACCCAGGCAATAAACATGCCTAACAATGTCCATAGTTGGTCGATCATGTCTCTAATAATCTTCAAGGTTTACGTCTCCTAACGCCTTTAGATTCTCCTGATGGACCTCCGCCACCAGAACTACCGCTACCGCCACCGGTTGAACCACCCGTTGTGGATCCTCCTGCGGCTGCTACTGCGTTCATGGCAGCACCAGCTGCAATGACAGCAGCAACTACCATTTCTTGTGCTTCTTCACGTTCTTCATCCGACATATCAGCACCGATACTTCCAAGTGCTTGTAGGGCTTCGCCCGGATCGCTAAATATTGCGCCAATTAATTCCGCAGGGTTCTCTAGTAGTACGAGGGCTGCAGCAACGTCTGCTGTAATTATAACTTCGTTTCCATTTTCATCCGTCCTAACCTCAACAGGAGTCTCTGGAGGAAGGTCTTTAAACTCAACCCCTGCTGCAACAATCTCAGCAACAGTAAGTGCTTCGCCTGGTTTTAGGTCCTCGATAAGTGTGTTAACCTTTTCTTCTATCGATGGAGGTTCTAATGGTTCTGTGGACGGATTTTCTTGCTCTGGCTCTTGTGACTCTGGTTCTGGTGTTGTTTCCTCGGGTGTATCGACTTCCTCAGCAGGCACCTCAGGTTCTACGGGTTGTTCTTCGGGCTCTACCGTATCTGGTTGGTCTTCTGTGGGTGTCTCTGGCTCTTCTGTGGAGGGCTCAGTAGGCAATGGCTCAGGATCAGGGATTACGACAGGTGGCTCCTCAGGTTCTGGAGCGGGCTCTGGAGTTGGCTCGGGCTCAGGTGCGGGCTCTGGAGCAGGCTCAGGAGCAGGTTCTGGCGCAGGCTCAGGAGCAGGCGCAGGTTCTGGGGCTGGCTGCGGCGCAGGCTCAGGCTGTGGTGCGGGAACTGGCTCAGGCGCGGGTGCAGGCTGTGGTTCAGGCTGTGGAGCAGGATCAGGATTTGTTGGGGCCGGGTCCACTGGTGGAGTTATAGGAGGTTCAGGTGTTGGAGTTGGCGTTGGTGTTGGTTCCACTGGTTGTGGCTCTACTGGTGTGGGCGTTGGATCGACAGGAACGGGAGTAGGTTGAGGTGAAGGTTCGGGTTGTGGTGTTGGGGTTGGTGTCGGCTCTGGTTGCGGGGTTGGTGTTGGCTCTGGTTGTGGTGCGGGAGTTGGCTCAGGTGTTGGAGTCGGCTGAGGTTGAGGAGTAGGTTCTGGAACTGGAGTTGGCTCTGGTTCCGGTGTAGGTGTAGGCGTAGGTTCAGGCTCTGGTGTTGGTGTAGGAGTTGGTTCTGGAGCAGGTGGCGGAGTAGGTTCAACAACTGGTTCAGGAGTTAGTTCGATAGGAGCGGTAACTTGTGTAACTCCGGCTTCCTCAAGTGATACAACAGTTCCGTTCTGAAGACGTGCTCCTGTACGTTCGTTTCCTTGGAGTGGTCCATCTACAGAGTATGTGTAGGAAACGTTTCCGTCTGTAAGGATCTGTGCAGTAATAACAATCTGAGTAGTGGCTCCACTCATCTGTCCAAATGGACGATATTTACCGTCAACTTGGAATCCACCCTCGCTAGTACGGATAATAAAATGGGTATCTGGCATCTGGTTTGGGAGAGCCCACCAGTCCTTTGACTCTATAGAAATAGATGGTGTACTTGGGTAGGTCCAATAAGTATTATCCTGACGACCAAAAGCAATTACAGAGTTAGTTGTGGCATATACGTCTGTATACTCAACACCGTTAAATAAGACTGAAGTTGTCAGTGGGATTCTGTACGAAGTATCGTCTCCACCTGGTGTAACAGTCTCAACTACTACTGGAGCAGGTTCTGGAGAGGATGTAACGGCTAATGGAGATGATTGGCTTGTTGTTTGCGTTTGTGGTTGGGTATCTTGTGTCGTGGATCCAGTGGTATCAGCCGGAGAAGGGGAAGGTGTTGAAGTTGTCGATTCAGTTGAAGTGGGCTGAGTCGAAGATACGGGCTCAGCAGTTGGACTTGGATCGCTGGGCTGAGAAGAACCGCTTGTGGGCGTCGAAGAAGGTTGATCAGCTGTTGTCGCCGTCGGGGATGGAGTTGCCTCAGCAGAACTTGTCGTACTGGAAGTTTGAGGGTCCGAAGTTGCAGGCGAGGGTTCTGGAGTTGGAGATGCAACTAGAACAGTTGCGGTCTCAGACCCTGTGGAAGGACTAGGCGGTTCATCAGCTTGAGCTGGTGAAAGGGTTAATAGCAGGTATATGAAACCCGCTCCAATTACGAAGTTAATCCGATTTAATAGTTCAGATAGTGCTGCGAATATACGCAGTGGGTTTATGATTATCTCCTTCTAACTATGTTCATAGTTTAACATGACACACTGTGTTTCATGCAGCATAGTTTGCATACAATTAAATACACCTTGGGAGACAATATGTCACTGCTTGATTGGGTTGGAGTTATCTCCGGAATTATTGCGATTGCAACATCGTTGTTCGTAGCACTTAGAAAGTTTAACGAGTACCTAATCAAAGAATACTTAAGTGAACTAAAGCCCAATGGTGGGAACAGCTTGGCTGACAAGATTCGGCTAGAGATCCTCCCTATCTTGGGTGAGATTCGTTCCGAAGTATCGGAAATGAAGGGTCGTTTAGACCAGCACATCAAAGAAAACAAGGATTAACCTGACGTTACACCCTTTTTAGGGCACCATAGGTATACTAGGACCAACCTAGAAAGGAAATAAAATGGACGCAAAGCTAAAGGCAATGCTCGCATCCTACGGCCGCTCTTTTGTGGCAGCTGCAACAGCAGTTTGGATGACAGGCAACCATGATATTAAAGGACTTGTTGCTGCAGGATTAGCAGCCGTTCTTCCAGTAGCTGCTCGTGCAGTAAATCCAAAAGATCCAGCATTCGGTATTGTGAAGGCTGTTCTTCCTGAGATTGAAAAGCAATTAGCTGCTATCGTTGAGGAATCAAACAAGAAGACTAAGAAAGCTGCAAAGAAGAAGCCATGACTTGTGATAACTGTGGGGAGTTGGCAAAGTATGAGCTTAAAGACAAAGCTCGCTCTCAGCTATATTGTGCTGCTCACTTGCCATGGTTCATCAAGCTTTCACGAGACCTTGGAACCAAAGTTTTTGAAGTCGAAGTATTCAAAGCCCCTATCCAAGAGCCTGCTCCTCAACCAGAAGTTAAGAAGCAAGTAAAGAAAAAAGCAGTAGTTGAAGAAACTCCTGTAGAAGAAGTTAAAGAAGAAGCTGTAGCAGACGAGGAGAAGTAATGCCATCCTCACACCAGAACTGGCAGTATCTAGGTGCTAGTGGATACGTTGGCGCATACACCACAACAGGTGGTGGCGGTACGCCTATTGTTCCACGCAGCGACATGGATTACTTGCGTCTTGGTGTTGGCAGAACTCCTTCTGCTGAGTATCCAGACGGATACTTAGGCACAATTCGTTCACGTCGTGACGATAAGGGTAAGCCATATGCAGTTTCAGATTCTGTTCTTGATTCTTTAAAGGCTCGTCAAAACCAACGCGGATACCAACGCGGTGTACACAAAGGTGAGCGCATTGATCCAGGTCAGTATATGTGGCCAGAAGGTTTGCAGCCTGACCGTCGCTTGAAAGCTAAAGTTACTCCGGTAGATAATGGGGGTAGCTTAATTATGACTGTAAAGCGCAACACCCCTAAGTCAACCCTTGCCCCAGCACCTCATCTAGTTAATGATGGTAAGGCAAACATCTCTGCTACTGTACCTATTGAATTTAACCCTAGAGTTGCTCACAACTTCACACACTTGAGACCACGGTGGAACTAAATGGCCAAGAAAAAGAATATGCCAAAAGCCAAATCAGAAAATACCCCCAAGGTCGAAAAGTTCGAACCAGTGGCCGGACTAACCTCTGCTAAACCTCTTAATGAGTCTAGATATAGCGAGTTGATGGGTACTAACTATGTACGCCAATCAACAGCAAAGCCAACCCCAGTTGATGAAGAAGGCTTGCCATATCTTCAGACGCATGAGATTTCTGCGTTGTACGGTGTACACCCAGACTCTGTAAAGCGTTGGACTCACACACGAGATCTCCCACACTATGTAGAGCAAAAAGGTATGGGACGTCGCACAGAAGGCACAGACCCTGTAGATGTAGATTCTTTACAGCGTGGTACTCGCACATGGTTTAAACACAGTGAAGTTGTTGACTTCTTAAATGATCAAGGACATCTTTCTGGACCACTCGCATCAGCAAACTTAGAACGTATGCGTGGAGAAATAACGCTTCGTAAAAAAGCTGGTGAAGAGATCCGCACGCTTGGGAATGATCCACACCACCCAACTCTCAAAGATCGTTTAATTCACTTTAAGGCTGGACGTAGAGTCACTTCTGACCTAACTCCTCCGGACCTAACCCGTGGAGAACATTTTGAAGCGGGTATGCACACATCTAATATTATGGATGCACTTCGTTCTGGTTCAGGACGTCCTATTGGACATACTGACGAAGACTTCTGGAAGCGTACCGGCTTATGATGCAAGATGGAGTCTATGATCATAGTAAGCCTAGAGAGATCGTTGACAACGGACCACAGATCCGGTACGACTACATGGGGCCGTTTGAGAACGAACAAGAAGCCTTAATCACCAGAGCTGTACGTTCGGTTACATTACCGGCCAGTATGGTTCAAGATATTGTTCGTCCACCTCTACCTCAGGTACAACTTTTTAGACCTCGTTTTGGGTACCGTACCCGACAACTCACTATCACAGACGTTATGAACGTCAACGCGGAGTTCCAACCAGAAAGAACCGACTATACTCAGTCCAATGGTTCCTATTCTGGAACTGCCCGCAACATTAGTGAATCGGTGTGGTAATGAAAGAGCTTTGGTATTTTTATGCAGATTGGTGCACCTACTGCAAGCAGCAGGGTCCAATCCTAGAAGAATTTATTTCTAAAAATCCTAACGTTAACGTCGTAAAGATTTTGGAATCAGAGAACAAAGATGCGGTTGAACACAACCAGATCGATGGTTTTCCTACAATGATTATATTTAATGGCGACAAGCCAGGTGAGAGAGTTGCCGGCTTACATGAAATTGATCAGCTGGAGGCCATGTTCAAATGATTGACGAAGTCTCAACTGAAACTATCTATGACGGTAGCGTAATGTGCCCTAAGTGCGGCCTATTTATGACCCCAGTTGAGGCTATGTACACTGGTGGGACTATGTGCCCCACCTGCCGCAACCTCAAGCATGGAGCTCACGTAAAAGGAGGCATGAGTGGCAATTAAGCATATGTCGGTAGGTTCTAGCTGGGAAAAGCGACCTTCAGGACGTTGGACTAGCCAACAGGCCAGCACTTTGAATCCTGGTACCCCAGAAGCCCAGCAACGCCGGAGAAACAGTCCAAAGTTTAAGGCAAGAACCAAGAAAGTAATCCGCCCTAGGATAAGAAAGCAACGCAATGGCTGACAAATCTAAGAAAAAGTTGGATACTGTACCTGTAGACCATCCTTTGAAGAAGGCTAAAGTCGTACCTCTAAAGGTAAAGACCAAAGCTGATGTAGAAAAGGAAAAGGAAAAAAAGAAAGCGGTAAAGAAAAAATGAGCGTACCACGCAGAGACAAGATGGACCGCAATGGTTTTCAAGCCATGGGCAGAGCGCTTGGTTATGAACGAGTGTATGAAGGAAGCAAGGGCGCAATAATTGCTCCTTACGAAGGTAGCAACGCGTACGCTGCTCAAAGCCGCGGAGATGACAACTGGCAGGCTGCAGGTCGTGGGGTAGGTAGACATTCAGATGTAGGACAGCCACACGTAAAGGTTAAGGAGTAAGTATGAAGAACGAATCACGTTCATTGAACGCAAGCATGCTTGATGGTGCAACTGATGGAAAGTATCGCAAGGTACGTCCTAACACTACTGTTGCTCCAGGAACTGGCGAAGACATCATGAAGGCTAACCGTTCCGCACTTAATCCATACTGGAACTATGATTTTATTGATCAAGAAGCACCATCAAAGGTAAATCCACTTGGTAAGTCCGGAGATTCTGCTCCAAAGATTTCAGGTAACGTAGCAGACACCTATAACAATCAAATGGGTGCTAACTACTAAAATGGAAGAAGAAGGCAAGAAGAAGTCTTTAATTAGTAAAATAAAGTCTTCCCCTGCCGCAAAACAGTACAGAGAAGAAGGCCCACTAAGTGTTGCAAAAACATTAGGTGGTATGGCAAAAGAAGGCATTGGGGAATTAGCTGATAAGGCTATGGATGCAATTATGCCTTTAGATAATACGCATATGCAAACTCGTCAGGGGCATTTTAATCAGGGCGCTGGCGAACACATATATGTTCGTGAAGATGATTCAGATAGATTTGATCGATTTACTGAGCGAGGCGTAGGCTTAGGCTCACACGAAAACGTTTCTTCTATTTTAAATGGTGTCGCAATTAGAGGTAAAAAAGCCGCTAACAGACCAGAGGGATACTAATTATGACCGTACCACGCCGCGACCGTAATCGCCCAGCTTTTGCAGCGCCTAAGCGAGATTTAATAGCAGAGATTAACGCAGATATTGCACGCCGTGCTGCGCTACCTAAAGATCACCCAGACTATGCAGTAGATGACAGCGATACTACTGGAGTTATGGGTATCCGTGATAACGCTGCTCTTAGAGAAAACGCTTCTAAGTTAACCCGCGACTCTAGAAAAAAGTAGGTCGTTATGGCTAAAGATATAAAGCCTTTAACGCCTGAAGAAAAGTTTGACGAAGTCCCTCAACAGCCTCTTCCGGATGCACGAGAAGCACGAGAAGCAGGCTTAACTGAAGTTCAAGGCGTTTCATCTAGAACTCATGCCAACGGTAAACCAAGAGTTCTTGATCAAGAATCGACTCAATCAGATCCATATACCGGAGAGCTAACCCACGAAGGCTTTACCTACATTGAGCAGTTATTTAAGAATAACCCTAGTAGCAGCCGCCCTTTAGCGTGCGAAGCTCCAGGTACACGCCACAGAGGAAATGCAACTTCATTTATTAAACTTCCTGGCGAGCACACTCACAAACCTGTGTGTGGTCACCACCTAGAGAAGTATTTGCGTGAGGGACGTTTGAACCCTGCTGATGCACCTACGACACCGTATGAAACTTTTGGTGGTGGAGAAAACTACTCTCATTATCCTATTTCTGCAGGACATCCACTAGATTACAGAATTCACAAAGCCAAGCAAAAGAAAATGGCTGAGTTTAGAGATGAAAAGCTAGCTCATGATTTGGGGGCAGAGAACTGGTCGTCTCGTAAAAAGACTTTACACGGGCCAGGAAGAGCGCCTAAGTCACAACCTGCTGGAGAAAACTGGTGGGATGTAAGCGGACTTACAGAAGGCTCAACACCAGAGAACAATATTGAGGCTGTTGTACAGCAGGCTCGCAAGAGCGGTGGAAAGACTAGAGTTCATCTAGCTCATCAAGCATTGGTTCATGCTATGGGTATTGGTGGCTCAGAGCCAAATAAGTCTGTATATCTAACTAAGTCCAGAGAACTTGGTTTATCTGATACAGAAGCCCAAGAGTTGTTAGTTCCAGCTATCCAACATCACAAACGCATAACAGGTTCAGCTAGTGTTATACCTGAGCCAGCGCCTAGAAGTCGATTTAAGCAGGCCGCTGAAGATTTTGTACGAGATCGTGCAGAGACTATGACTCAAGATGATGTCAAAAAGTTTGAAGTAGATACGGCGGGATCACCATCTCTTAAAGAACATTACGATACTTTAGGAGTAAAACCAGGTGCTTCTTGGGACGACATCCACGATGCTTACAGAAATAAAGCAAAGACCGCACACCCTGACGTAGAAGGGGGAAGTGTAGAGGCTATGACTAAGCTTAACCTAGCCCACCACGCCCTTCGTACGGCTCGCTTGGGCGAAAGCTCTTCAGAACCACTAAACGTATTCCAATATATGTCTGACCAGATAGGGGATATAGGCCCTCTACCAAAGCGTAGGGCCGCGTTCGACGAGGCTGCTGAGTCTGCTAGGATATCTAATCTGATGCAACCAGGGATACCTACGTCGCAATCAACAAAACGCAAGTAACATACAAGGAGCACAACATGTCAATCCCAATCTTGGGGCAAGGAAACAATCCTGCCGATCAAGGAACATACACAGAGATTAAGGACAATGGTCCTAAAATCCGTTTGCTGTATTGCTACAACTGTAAGACCATTGAAGAACTTCCAGACTTTGAGGGACATCCCGATGATGACACCCTTCTTCAGATTCTTGTAGAGAAGCACGAGTCCGCTGGAATTCCTCATACAGGTTTTCTTGCAAAGATTGGTGCCAAGACCTATGAGCGTCCTGAGGTTCGTAAACAAGTCATCGAGAATCTACGCAACCGGGTAGGTGGCGGACTTGCAGACATCGACCCAGACTATTACACAACTAAAGCGACTTTCTTTGAAGATGCGATGAAGTGTTATTCCGAGCATCTACGTCCTAAAGAAGACTGTGGAGATTGGCGTGCAAAGAACAAGCGTTTAATTCCTAAGGGAACTGATGATTTGCGTAAAGAGATCGGTTTGGAGTCGGCTGCTAAGTCCGCTAGCACAAACGTATATCTTTGCGATTTTTGTCCAGTAAAGACACATTATGTAACAAAGCAGCGTGAAGCTGCAAAACTATACGAATAGGAGCAACACATGTCACAAGAGAAAACAACAGAAGAAAAGCCAAAGCCAAAAACAGGTTTTGCTGTACTTGTAGATCAAGACGGAAATATGTTCGTAGAGCGTAACCCACAGGTATTCTCTATTCCCGTAGATCGGGAGGCAACTCTCGTAGAGGTTCGTCGTCTATGTTCAGAGATTCTTATGGATCTTCAAGCCCAAGCAGCAGCTGAGTACACCGTGCTCCGTATGCAGGCTGCTGACAGAGCTGAAGAATCTAAGTAAACCCTGACGTACCGACAAAACAAGTGAAAGAATAGGGCTATGAACTTTGTAGATGCTGTAGCCAAGAGCGGGGATATCCCTGCGATTTCACCGGCATCCACATCCTATTTCAGTGCTCCATCTATGGATTTAGACCAAAAGTTGTTTGATCCAGATGAGCGCCTGAAGGTATCCATTAGAGAACCTATCCTTACTTTGTTATTTAACTATTTAGATAGTAAGTTCTCTAATGCTCATACTTGGACCAGGGCCTGGTTAGCAGGCTCTGGTGTTTCATACCAATGGGAGGCTTCACGTCAGCCTGGTGATCTAGATTGCCTAGTTGGAATAGACTACGTGAAGTTCCGTGAATCTAATCAGAGCTACGCCGGTTACTCAGACGCTGAAATTGCAAAGACAATCAATGAGGGTTTTCATCAGCAGTTAATGCCAAAGACCGCTAACTGGAACGGCTATGAGTTAACATTCTATGTCAATGAACAATCAGACATACGAGACATCAACCCTTACGCTGCCTATGATCTTATTTTGGATGACTGGACAGTTCGTCCTGAAAAAGTGCCGCATCCTCCTAAGAATGCTATCTGGGAGCAAAAGGCAAACAGAGATTATGAAGTAGGGTCTGAGTTAGTAAACCGTTACTCCTCTGCTTTGCAGGAGGCTAGAGCAGCCACTAACCCAGCGCACCGTGTAAATGCTGAGTCTAAGATTAAGCATGCTGCTGAACAAGCTAGCGCTTTCTACGAAGATATTCATCACGGACGTAAAATTGCTTTCAGTCGTATTGGTGCAGGCTATTCGGATTACAACAACTATCGTTGGCAGGCCGGTAAGAAGACCGGTGTTATACAGGCGTTAAGAACTATTAAAGAACAAAAAGACGCGGCAGAGACCGCAAGCCAGGTTCAGACCTATGGCGTAGAACTTCCAGATACCAGCACACTGATTCGGAGATCGCTTAGAGGATAAATGAATACAGCATTCGTCGCATTAGAAGGTGTACTAAAAACAGAAACAGGCGATCCGATACCAGAAGGCATCATGCTTTACCGCATATTGGCTGAACATTATCGGGTTGTAATTGCCTCTGACATGTCAATAGAGCACACAGATCATTGGTTGAGATCCAACCTAATTGTTGGCTATGGAGATATCTATGATAATAGATACTTCTTCGAAGGCCAAGACTTGCGTGCCCGCCAGCTAGCTGTAGCTAGATCCAAGGGTAGGGTCGAGCTGTTCATCGACCCGGACGCAGACCGCTGCGCCATGGCATTGGCTAACAATGTACCTACATTGATGTTCGCTTCTCCTAGGTTTGTACGCACCAGCCGCCAGATAAAGCCTTGGGAAGATCTCAAAGAAGAGGTGGAGCGCCAACGTCTAGCCATGCTTGAGGCAGACCTAGGCAGCAAAGTTAAGAGATTTGAATGAACCTTGTATTCATGGGGGGCGAGGTCCCCTCTCATCGCCTTCTCCTTTTAGACAATAACGTCAAGCACATAGGTCTCAGCTACTGGGGCCTAGCTAAGCGTGGCCTGCCTAAGACCAAGAACTATCTATTATCAGAGAAATACCCTGATGATGTTAAGGTCTATATCGATGGCGGCGGCCGGCACGCAGATGCAGCTGGACTCAGCACCCGTGAGCTGCAGGACTATGCCGCATCTTTCGAAGACTTCATCGCCAATAACTATGATCATATTGCTGGGGTGATTGAATTCGACTCACAGGTTCTAGGATCTGACTGGATTGCTGAACAACGCAAGACTCTTGGGTTCGAACTTCAGGATAAATACTGGCCAGTATGGAAGCCGGAAATGGGGCACACAGCCCTCTTTGCTTTGGCTGAGAACTGGGCAAACGTAGCCCTACTCGGAGATAGCCTAGAGGCTGATACGACCTTAGCGGGGCGTACACGGGCCTTACAGAGCCAGTTTGGGACTTCCTTCCACGGCCTTGGTTGCGCCAAGCCAGACAATCTACGACAGGTTCCACTAGAGACTGCTAGCACTTTATCCTGGCTCTCACCCATGATGCGTGGGGAGACGATAGTCTGGGATGGCACTAAACTAGTGCGGTATCAGAAGAAGCAAAAAGACCAGGCTCGTCCTCGCTACAAGGCGATCATCGAACGGGCTGGACTAGACTTCGATAAGATTATTAATGATGATAGTAATGAGGTAACTCGCCTCGCCATTTGGTCATACCTGCAGCTGGAGGAATCCTTGGATAAGAAAAAGCCCCCTCATTTGAGACTGTTATCTGATAACAGTGACGATAGTAATGGTCCAGGTTCTGCGGAAACACTGGGTGTGGATCCTGATAACAGCACCCTTGAGGTGCGGAAAGATTCTGATGTTTCAACTAACAGAATAGTTACACGAGACCCCTCAGAAACTATGAATTTACCCGTATTTTCTGTAACTACGAAGACAATTATTGATAAAGATGAGTCCGGTAAAGACCTGATAAGAGACGTTTCTGTACTTGGAACTAACCATTCTTCTTTGCGTCAATGTAACACATGCTTCGTTGCTGCAAATTGCCCTGCTTTTAAACCTGATAACAGTTGTGCCTTTAACCTTCCAGTAGAGGTCAAGACTAAAGACCAATTAAAGGGATTGCTCAATGCCATAATCGAGATGCAAGGTGCTAGAGTTGCCTTCGCTCGTTTTGCAGAAGAACTCAACGGCGGTTATCCAGATCCCAACACCGGACAAGAGATTGACCGACTCTTTAAGATTGTAAAGCAACTCAAAGAGTTGGAAGACAACAGAGAATTCGTTAGAATGACCGTAGAGCGCCAGACATCTGGCGGCGTTATGTCGGCCCTTTTTGGTGACCGAGCTAACACCCTCAAGGAACTACCAAACGGTGGTTTGAATGAGGAAGAGACGAGTAGAATAATCTCCGACAACTTAGAATAGAAGGGCACGGCTTTGTTTTCATTCAAATTAACAGAAGACTTTGTAAACTCATATAAGGATAAGCCAGTCCCTTGGGGATACAAGGATGCTGCCGGTAACTCGGTTGGAGAGATTACTTTTCTCCGTACCTACTCTCGCCTCAAGGCCGATGGAACCAAGGAGACTTGGACAGAGGTTTGTGAGCGAGTCATCAACGGTATGTACTCCTTGCAGAAAGACCATGCCAAGACCAACCGTCTCCCATGGAACGATGCCAAGGCGCAGTCATCTGCCAAGGAAGCTTACGATCGACTTTGGAACCTGAAGTGGACTCCACCAGGGCGTGGACTATGGGTAATGGGAACTCCAATTGTTAATGTTGATAGAAACTCAGCCGCACTTCAGAACTGTGCTTTCGTATCTACAGAATCTATGACCAAGCTCAACCCAGCCAAGCCTTTTGCTTTTCTAATGGAAGCATCTATGCTCGGTGTAGGTGTTGGGTTCGACGACAAGGGCGCAGACAAGGACTTCACCATTTATGAGCCACAACCAGATACCGACCCAATTGTCATCCCAGATACCCGCGAAGGTTGGGTTGAGTCAGTCACCGCCCTCATCAATTCCTTCCTCAAGCCAGATTGCAAGGCTCCAGTATTTGATTACAAAGAAATCCGTCCAGCGGGCACTCCTATCAAAACCTTTGGTGGAACCGCAGCAGGACATGAACCACTAGAAAAACTCCATAACCATATTCGTCGTATTTTCAAGGGGCGTGTAAATGAAAAACTTAATCGCAGGGATATCGCTGATATTGGTAATCTCATTGGTGTGTGCGTTGTTAGCGGCAACGTTCGCCGCAGTGCAGAGCTTCTAATTGGCCGTATTGATGACGCAGACTTTCTGAACTTAAAGAATGCCGAAGCGTTCCCAGACCGCAACTCCTACGATCCAAACAATCCGGGTTGGGCTTGGATGTCAAACAACTCTGTATCTGTAGAGGTAGGACAAGACCTATCTCCCATCATTGATGGTATCGCCCGCAACGGTGAACCAGGCGTGATTTGGATGGACGTTACTCGTAAGTACGGACGTTTGGCCGACCCAATTAACAATAAGGATTGGAGAGCGCAGGGATATAACCCTTGTGCCGAGCAGTCTTTGGAATCCTTTGAGTGCTGTACTTTGGTTGAGACCTACCTTAATCGTCACGACAGCCTGGATGATTTTAAGAGAACTCTGAAGTTTGCATATCTCTATGCCAAGACTGTGACACTACTCCCAACACACTGGGAGGAGACAAACGCCATCATGCAGCGTAACCGTCGTATTGGAACATCTATTAGCGGAGTTGCTAACTTTGCTGACAACAAGGGACTACCGGAGCTCAGAGCTTGGATGGATGCGGGATACGAAGTTATCAAGAACTATGATCAATCATACTCAGAGTGGTTGGGTATTCGTGAATCTATCAAGATGACGACCGTCAAGCCATCCGGAACTGTTTCAATCCTAGCCGGTGAATCACCTGGAGTGCATTGGCCTGTTGGAGGTAAGTATTTCCTTAGAGCAATTCGCTTTGCTAATAGTGACCCTATGCTTCCTTTATTTAAGATGGCAATGTACCGAGTTGAGCCTGCCAGTGAGTCGCCAGACACAACTTCAGTCGTATTCTTCCCGGTAAAGTCCGGGGCGGTTCGTTCTGAAAAGGATGTAACTATCTACGAGAAGATGGCGCTCGCAGCTACAGCACAGCGGTATTGGTCAGATAACTCGGTTTCAGTAACTATAAGCTTTGATCCCGAGACAGAGGCTAAGCACATTGGTACGGTCCTCCACATGTACGACGGGCAGCTGAAGACAGTTTCGTTCTTGCCATCAGGTAACACTGTATATCCACAAATGCCTTACACTCAGATTACAGAAGAAGAGTATGAGCAGGCAACTATGAGCTTATTCCCTATTGACTTTAGTGGGGTGTATGCCGGAATGGCGGCGGACGCGATCGGTGAATCTTACTGCACTACCGATGCCTGTGAAGTTAAATTGATCAAAGATAATAGTTAATGGTGTAGCATTTAGTTACTACTAGTACTAGGAGATACCATGGAAGACCTCGATCCAGACCTATTCGATGAAGAGTTCGACGACGAAGAGTTCGAAGACTTGGATTTCGATGAGGAAGATATTGATGAGTTGGAAGATTTATTGCTAGAAGACTTCGAAAACGAAGCCTAAAATCGCCCAACACAAACATTTGGCCCCCGCCTCAAATTGAGGAACGGGGGCCATTTGCTTGTACAGTTCTATCCGATACTGTTAATCGTTTCCACAGGTGCAGCCACCACAGCCACACGGTTCTGTGCTCTCTTCGATTTCCTTTTTAACATCATTAATAGTTTTTTCAGGCCTACTAGTGATGTCTATAACTGTTTCATAATCCATTACGCATCCACCTTATAGGTCATTGCGCCACTAAAGAATGTTGGCTTTTCCTTTTCATCATAGTTACCGCCTGTAAGTTTAATGCTCTTACGAGGGGTAAGTTCAATGACGGTTGCCTTGATGTGACGCTTTGCGGCAGAAGCATTTGCCCATGCTGTAATGTTTGCAACTTCAGTATCGCCTGCTTCATTATTAACGAATACTTCGCATAGCCATGCGCCACCCTTGTTGGTGTTTTTACGCAAAGCCACTTTAATAGTCTTATTGATTTTTTTAGCCATGTGCTTAGTTTATCCTAACTTTATACCGGTTGAATCAAACCCGACAATCTTGAGGTCACGGATAATATTTTTAGCCGCTCTCCAATCCCCGAGGGAATTGCCCCCAAAGAATACCACCTTGCCGGTCTCAGGGTTACGCACACGAATGTGTTGCTTGCCCTTGGTCACAGATACTTCTAGCCCAGCAGACTCTAATGCTGTAACTAGCTTTTTTATATGTTTATCTCTGACTTTGACAGATGCCATCTGCATAGTCTCCTCCTCTCTTATATTTCGTCTTTGATCATAGTTTGTTGGTTTATACTATAGACGTAAGCTCCTTGAACTACGAGCTCACATCGTCGGTGGGGTCCTCCGGAGTGCGACCGGGGGTCTCATCCTTTACTAGTGTGATGCGGGATATATGACCAAACTCACCTGGTCGGTTCAAGTCCCTGATATTTACCCATTCACCTTTGTTCCGGTCGTACACAGATAAAGACCACTCTGCGTTCTCAGGAATCCTGGGGTCATCAATACGCCACTTTGCAATGGATATATCAAACTGAAGGGTGAGACGGTAATGCATGTCGTCCATACTTCCCTCTCTATAGATTGTTGATTAGATTTTGCATTTTAAGTAACGCGTTTTGTACGTTTAGATCAGCCATTCTCCTCTCCTCCTCTTGTTTACGCAACTTCTCTACTTCCTTTTCATTTGGAAAGTAGTCGAAGATGTCCTCATTAGGGCTGTAGTAAAACTCTCTGCCGGCAAACGAATCTTCATTTACTTGTTTGAGGATTTCACCATCTTTGTACATACGATAGCCGGCAAAGTCACAGCCCGGTTCGTCCCAGCAGGCGTAAATGTTTGTGTTGGGGAAACGTGCTGCTAGTACGTCATATACATTGAGTGGTGGGTTCCATGCTGAATCAAACTCGTAGATTACTGTTCGTAACCCAGGTAGCATTGGGCTTGTTATATCAGAAACAATCTGAGCATCTACATCCCATTTGGTACTCCAGTTCTTTACTGCCCAGTCATACCAATCTTTAGCACCGTACTTCTCAATGTTTTCTTTGGCTTTATCCTCGTCACGTTCCGGTGACGATGCCTCTTTGAGTTCTGGTGGCATTTTCATTATACTGTTGAGTGAGAACGCGGTTGAGTCTCCTTCGACTATACGAACTAATTGTTCCATGTCTTCGGGATCACCTTGAATCACCAACTTATTTGTACACCAATTTGGCATTTGTATTCCTTCTCTTAGTTTGTTGTTAGAAACAATGAGGCAAACACTTTAGGGTGTAGCTCTTTACGCATTGTTGCAAAAGACTCTGGTGGCCATCCTGCGCTAAAGCAACGCTTAAGCAAGATAGCCAGTGAGTAATCTTCCTCTTCTTCTACTGCAATGTCAAGAAAGATATTAGCTTCTGCACCAGAACCACACTCGTATGCTAGTGCCGCATTCAGGCAAGCGATTGGTGCCTTGTAACCCTCAGGAGCAACAAGCAACATCCAACGCCACAGGCTTCGAACATCGTCTTTGTTTTCTTCTGTGACACTACCTAACAGATAGTCACGGACTACTACGTCTTTGAGTGATACTAAGACTAGAGCTACATCCTTATAGTTAGAGCATTTACCTGTCTTAGAGAACTCTTCTAATAGTTTGTCAAAGGTTTTTGCTCCAAGCCTGCGCCCATCGTCGTCATCTACTTTTGAGATTGTCGAGATATGTTGAACAATTTCTGGACTCTCATCATAGATAGACAGGGATGCCTTCATAGATTCAATACTATTGAATGGTAAAGGTGTACCGTCTAGTACAGTCTCAAGTGCAAACTCTGAGGACTTGATGTCCGGCATTGGATAGCCATCATCAGGACCGTCGTCTTCAAACATAGACTTATATCTACCATTGAATACAACTATAGAATCTAAGACTGTAATTTTATAGTGATTGAATGTCACTTGTAAATCTACAGCAGATTCTGGATTAGTTATGTGGTCTGGGAAGTAACTAACTAAGACTACTGAATCTACACCGTTACTCATTAGAAGTTTTGCAAGACGCATGTATTGATCAAACTGACTTTGCTCAGGATAATCTATACGCATTGCACAATCCACCTTGTCGTCTTTGACACCAACTATGACTATAGAGTCTTTTGGTTCAAAGCCTATTAAGAATGGAACGGATGTAACCAATGCTTCTGTGCTAGCTATTGCTGGCATTTTTACTCCTTTTCTTTTTAGGTTCTTTTTTGATTGTTACTCGTAAGGTTCCATCTGGCATAGGCCATTTGTATGGTAAGTCTTCAGGCACATCAAAGCAATAATGCATAGGCATCTTGCGTTGAAGGTTGGACTTATGACTTGTGTGGAACTCTTCATTACCCATCCACCATGGATTGGTAAAAGAGTCGGCGGGTAGATGTTCCATTAACTCAAGTACTTGATCTGCTACTGAGTCTTTGTACCCTAGCGCTACCCAACGACTACACATAGAGAGTATGTAGATTGATAGTAAACCTTCATGTCCTCTCCACATGACTGCGGCGGGATGGTTGACCCATCCTCTGGTCATACCTAGGTTGGCTTTGAGTATCTGTAAACCTTCTACTCGTTGCTTACCTAAGCGTTTTGTATCTAGTGTTCTGGCTACCTTGCGGTAGTCAGGAAACGGCAGGAATGTGTTGACCATCGTCCTCACTTAGTCCTAACATAGGAAGTAAATCCGCTTGCCCTTTCTTAATGAACAAGCGGACTACTGCTCTTTTGTATTCTTCATAACGCTCATCTTCTTGAAGTTTAAGTTGATTGACGTCGGTATACAGCTCACGTTTACTGCTGTACATATTGTGGCTCCAATGAGTTATCTAACGCCCATTCCTGTGGTTCAGAGATAGGTTCGATAGTTAGTTCTGAGACATTGCCATCGATGATTAAGTCAGAAGCGTGCAGAATGAACATCTGTGCATCTTCATAGTCGTTGAATGGACCAATTAATGTCTCAGTGACACCGTCAAATACTACGTACATGGTTGACCTCCTTTTGTTTGTGTTGGGCTAGCGCACACGGGAGCGCTTTTTGATTGCTCCAGTTACAACAGCCTTGGCGAATGGAAGAAGATCCTCGGCGTTGTTAACGCGGCCAAAGATCTCAGCACCATGGCGGAACTCTTGTGGAGTTCTACCGTAGTTATCGATGAGCTGGTTGTAATCCCTGTCGGTCATGATGAGTGTCATGGCTGTTAGGACACCGCGATTTGCGATGCGTGTGATTAGCTCGTCGTTTTTGTCGGAGTTAAACTCACCGTCAGTGATAAGGAACAACATCTTGTTCTTTTTACGTGACGACATGAGTAGCTGCTCAGCTGCAAGCAAGGCTGGGTACGGATGTGTACCGCCATTGCCGTAGATGAACTTGTATTGTGTGCGGTTGGCTTTCTCATTGCGAGTATAGGCAACCTCGTTCTGGTCATCGAATGCATAGACTGTTACTGGAGCCTCAATGTGCTCAAGAGCACGCTTGATAGTCCAACATGCCACCGATGCTTTTTGGTCATTGCGACCGCTAGACATAGAGCCTGAGCGATCGACAAGGATTACAGCCTCGATGTCACAGCCGTCATCACCTTCGTCCCACCGGTCGAACGCTTGGTCTGGGTCACAGCCTTTCATGACCCGATTAACGTTGAACTTGCCGGTAGGTGTTTCTTTGACCCAATGTGGTTCAGAGTCATCACGCAAGCGTTGCAGCTCTTGTGCGAAACGACGATAGGCAACAACTGCATCTGATGGCGCTGTGGTTAGATCGAATTTGCCATGCTTAGTGGCATCCTCGTGCTTACCGTCACCACCAACGATGACTTTTTGCTTGGTCTTGATGTCTTGCTGCACATCTTTGCGAGCAAGTACGTCATCGACAGTGTTAGATAGCATCTCTTTGATTGCATCTTTAGGGACGCCTCCAACGCTTGGGTTGTGCCCAGTACCAGCAGGGGCTGGCCTATGTGTATCGACTCGAGAGTCGCGTAGGTCTAATGCTTCCTGCTGTGTTGTTGTTTGTGTTGGGCTGCCATTTGAACTTTGGTCATTGTTACCTTGTGGTTTAACAATGTCTTGTGGATCAACTGAGCTGCCGCTACCGCCACCAGAACTTGGCTTTGGTTTGTATGGACTCTCTGGCGTACCCATACCTTGAGCACGCTGAGCGTCTTTCTCCTGAGCCTTGCCGGGTTCAGGTCTGCCTTTGGCAATAGGTGCACGACCACCGCATCCGTTTGGACCGCCCTGTTTTGTTTGAGGGTTCATACGCATGTCGTCGAGCATGCCTGTTGGCTTTAGCACTAGGTCATTGAGTTCTTTGATGAGTTCTTGTGCTCGCTTGTAATCTTTGGGGAAGGTAAGCAAACGATACTCATCGACAACTCTTGCGATTACTGGAATGAGATTAGGGAAAGCAAAAGCATCTCTGAATGCTTCTCTAATCTCAACGGGTAGATACCTACGACCACGAATGGCTACATAGTTACCTGCCATCTCGTCTTCACTTTCTGCTAGCCACCTTGCACAGGTTGCTGTTAGATATGGGATGACTGATGGAAACCTTGCAGTGAACAAGGTCTCGATGCGTTGGTCCTCGAGTATATTCATACTCTCCATGTACTGGTTCTCCATGACCCACTTCATCATCTCTGTACCCTTGCGAGGCGTGTACAGATGATGACAAAGCTCGTGGTAATTGAGACCAGTTACTTGCGTCAATGTTTCCAGATCCATATCGTCGATATACTCTGCATTGAACGTGATTGATGCGCCATCTGACCAAGCGGGTGCTGGACCAGATAGCACAACGTTGACTGTTACGGGGTCACCAGATAGAACGCGGTCGGCTTGCTCATACACACGGCAAAGTGTGTTAAGTCGCAATGCACGCTCTTGCGCTTCTTCTTCTCTGGCGGCACCGTAGAAGCCGTCATTGAACTCGTCTTGGAACATGATGTCCTTTCTTAGACCATAGTTGCTGGCATGTGTCCAGCAGCCCACTCCATCAATTGCTCATCTGGTGACTTAGATTCTGGTTGTTGTTCTACAACAATTGGAACCTCGATACCAAAGTCAGACTTGATGTTGTGCTCAAATGTCTGGAAGACAAGACGCACAGATGCAGCCTCGTCAGCAGAGAAGTGAGCGATGAAGTTCTCAACTGCGAACTCATAGCCCAAGGCATCAACGAACTGATGGAACTCCATGAGCATGTTGGTTGAGATTGGTGTCTCATACTGACCCTTAGCAGCTTCAACGCGAAGCTGACGAGCCAATGCCAACAATGACTTGGAATCAACCAGCTTGTTCTCGACCTTGTCATCGTAATCCCATGGGATTTGGATGTCGAAGCGGTTGCGGAACGCGAAGTTGAGTGGTGTTGTACCGATGTAGTCTGGATTCATTGTTGCGTAGATAGTCAGGTCTTTGTGTGCCTGAATAGTCTCGCCAAGGTGATCGAGTAGCGTGATGCTACGACGACCGTCCATCAATGGATACAGAACTGTGTAGATCTTTGGATTGATGAAGTTAACCTCGTCAAGGAGAAGAACACCACCGTTACGAACTACATCAGTTACAGGACCGTCAATCCATACCCAAGAACCATCAATCATGGTCATCTTGCCAAACATTTGGCTAGGCTCCATGGTTGCGTTACCAGATACGGTTGCTAGCTTGAGCTGACGCTCAGCAGCCCAGGCTTCGACAGAGGTTGTCTTGCCGGGACCGGTAGGGCCATAGATAAGAACGTTAATGCTGTGACTACGAGCATAGTCAAAGATTTCGAAGTCATCACGACTCCAAATCTGACGATGAACATAGCGTTCAGCTAGTTCCTTACGTGGCACTGATGCTAGTGCTGCATACACTGGAGTTGCTGCGGTTGTTGGTGCCTCAGTAACTGTTGGTGCTGCTGGCTGTGCGATTGTTTGTGTTGGAGCAGTTACAACTGGCACTACAGAGCCTGGCTGACGACGTCCATCGATAACGTAGTCTTCAAGCGTGGAGTCACGCTGTTCAACACGGCTATAGATTTCATAGATAACATCAAGCACTGGGTCTGTTGATACCGTTGCTTTGGTGTGAGCTTGGCATGCTTTGGTGCCAAGGACAGGAGAATAACCCTTGTCTGTCATAGCACGCTCATCTGTTGACGTAACGTAGACGCCGACCGGAGTGCGTGTAAGACACTCACCTGCACCGATCTGTCCCACGAGACTGTCGAGATCAATTTCGTCCCACTTATTGTGTGGACCTTTGGTCCCGTCAGTGTTACGTGAATAGATACGTACGTTGTCACCATGTGGTGTGATTAGAACCTGACGGCGCTTTGCACCCATGATTGGTTCGTACGACTCTGTGAATATAGCGATATCCATTTCCTACCCCTTCTCGGTATGTGGATTCGTTTGCTATCGTATTGATAGCACTATCGGCTGGTCAAGGTGACACGCCGATAGTTCCCCAACGATTTGTTGGGAAATCTATTGCCCTCGTAATATTTAAATCCCCCGGGGCTATACCTCTAAGGCATACCCCGGGGGCATCTTGTATGGTTTACACATGAAGCCAAAAGGGACTGGAACCTTAGCGACTACGGGCTTGCTCACGTGATTCAGGCGCCTGGCCGAACGGTCATTTGGACTCAATGTCACGCTCGACCATAACGACACAGGCCCACGGCTATTGCTTTCCGGCTTGGGTCGGATCAAGTATTTAGGGTGATGTTTCTCACCGTACAAGAAACTTAATGCCCCAGTCACACCCATCAACGAAGGGGTAATCACCCGGGAAAGTAAACAGACATACTCCCTTGAAGGTGAGCGATGTTGTCGACTTGTAGTTTGGGATCATACCAGTGCAGACATAGTGCAACTGGGGCGGTATCGATGCGGGGGACGCATCAATTATTAGAGTGAATTGATTACTACCTCTTTAGTTGCTTCCCACTCAGCAGAAGCAATATGTACATTGGATGTAAGTAAGCCTTGGTACATAACGCCAGGCATACCCTTCTTGATTGCATTAACCAATGACCACACGTGAGGACCAACTTGCGTTGGTTCGTTGCGAGTAATCATTTGAATTGCTAGGTCCTTGTGCTCAAGAGCAAATGCAATTGATGCCGCATACTCTGTCATCACTTGGAGTGTGGTACTTCCATCAGGAGCAGACCGCATGAAAGAACACATGGTGTCTAACAATTGATCGTGGTCTTGTACTTGTAACAGAAGTTGTCCCAGAACATTCTCTTTGTATGCTTTGCTTCTACTTGACAAATTAACAAAGTTGTCTGGTATTTGTTTACGCAACAGGATTGACTGTGCTGTTAAGTTAGGGTCATATCCTGCCACATATCCATCAGGGATATGTTCCCCTGTGTAATTAACCTGTCTTGACATAGGCTGCTATCGCTTTCTCTAGTTCAGTTGGTTGGTTGTTTATAATTTTGCCGTCTCTGATGCGAAGTGGAGAACCATCCCACATCATTGCAATAGGCTTTGAGCCGTAATCGGCTTTGCCAGCGCCTCCACAGCGATAGCAATCATTTTCAGAATAGATCTTATGCATCCTAGCGTTACCGTGCTCGCACGAATGTTCGTGCCAGTTACGATACTTGTTAGCATTGAGAACTGCTCTGTCAGGATATTTACACGGGTCATTCCAACAGGTAACTGGTGTGCACCAAACCTTTTGTTTTCCTAACCCGCTACACGAACGACACTTTTGAATCTTTGGGGGAGTGTTCTTGTGATCATACTCAAGTATGTGCACTTTGCCGTTCTTTTGATATACATTTTGAAACCCTCCATACTCAGTGAGTACTTGTCGAACCCCTTGAGACCTGGCTAGGTTGTATAGGCTGCCCCACGCTGTTGTTACTGTTGGGGCTTGTATTGTCATAGTGTTGTCTGGGTGATAGTAAAGAAGGTCAATACCTGACCACCTATCTACAACAGCAATACTATTCTTGCTTCTATACTGAAGACGAAGTCCTCGAGAATAGAGTGGGCGGTCATGTTTTTTACGACCACCCTGAAGCCATGCAGCTGCGGTTGCATAGTCTTGTACGAACCAATGTCGCATTTACTTTGCCTCCGCTGTTGTGAACAGCGATTCGTTAGTTGCATCAAATACAGTTTCACGATGCTGTTCGAGTTGGCGTGGCTCATCATAGTCTTCATCAAACCATACGATACTGATTGGATTACGACGAGCACGCTTTGGTGATAGCGCAAACAGAGCCATACCTAAGCCATCAATGATGCCTGTGTGATACGCCCTGCTGTGCTGTGACTCGAGGTCATGTAGTTCGAGCTCTTGCTCTACCATCATGCGCTCTATTTTGTTCACGAGCTTGCGTTTTAGCATGTTGTCCCTTCTGCCTGGCGCCGCGATGTTTGTGTTGGCACCATGCGTGCCGATGTGGACTATGACATCCACACCGGCTGCCGTATTGTCTGACGGCTAGCAGCCTACGAGGTGAGTTTTCGTAACCTAGTTACTCCCGCTCACGTGTAAGTTCTTTTACCATATTTTCTTCTGAATCCAAGAAGCGTTTACATTGGAAACATAGGAGAGCATCCTCGTCCCATACTGCTTGATACTCAGCATTGGTAATTGGGTTCTCCGGATCACAATATGGATGCCACATTGTCTTATCGTCAATGACTTGTTCAATCATCCCATCGCCGTGGTCGATGATGGTTGGACCCCATGGATTGTATACATGAGATAACTTATTGGCATTTGCATTTGCCATGTTCACACTCCCAGTTCTTTTCTGCTTCGGTTTCGGTAAAACCATTGAGTATCTCAATAGCAAGAAACAATTGCTTCTTGAGTTCTTCTATGGTCATAGCTGTCTCTTTAGATACTTTTACTGCAGCCATATGTTTTCCTTATCTTGTAGGGTGTGGGCAGAGACGCCACTTTCAACGGTATCCTGACTATAGCCTCGGCGTTGCGTGGGTTACCCCGAGGCAACGCTGTCATCAGCAAACGCATTTAGTCTCTAATGTTTTGAGTGGTTGCTAAGTCGGGAGTAGTTTCCCCATGGGATACCCGACTAACCTACAACAGATAAGGTACTTCATACTAATGCTCCTTCTCGGTTCTTGGCCACTCATTATGTCTCTGCCCACGTGCCTGCATAGACGATGAAATCTACACAGGCGGACTAACAACTCTTAGTCGGGAGTATTACTTGCAGCGTTCTAACAGATAGTTATTAACAATCTGCCAATCTGCAGCAGTTACTGGTTCAACCTTGCTGAAATTTAATTCTTTGATAGTAACTTTTACAATGTCGCTAATTGCAGCCATCTTATTCCTCCAATCTTGAATAGGTGAGCAGTTTAGCCTTCACTTGCTCAGGTGAGGAAGCAGGTATGTCCCGATGCTTACGGGTCGTGTTTTACCTCAGGTCTCGTCAGACCAACCACATGCCGTATCCCAGTACGGTGTTAATGTGTATCCCCTTCTCGAGGAATTATTCTTCTTCATCAATCAACACGCTGTTGTAGTTGATGGCTTTCTCTAGCCTAATCTCAGGCTTTTCGGAGACACCGGGGGCTTGTCTCATCAGGTAATCAATGTATTTATCACTGTTACAACTGATCTTGTTTAATGCTTCGTTCAGTTCTTGTTGTTCTTCAGGTGTTAATTCCATACCCTCTTGTATGTAATTACACGCATAACAATAGGCATAGTTTTTGTATACATACTTGATGCACTCAGTTGTGGCACATTTCGGCTTGTAACTGTAATCCCTGACTATGTACTTCTTCGATGGCATAAATTTCCTTTCGGGTGGGTATTACTTTGTTCTGTGTTACCAATGAAAACAAGAAGCGGTGAATCTCTGCTTCTAGTTTGTTGTGTAGCTCAACCCATTGTTTCTCACCAATGGTGTCGGCTATGTTTACCTTTATGTTTAACGAGTTCATTACCATTTCCGTTCTTCGAATCGTTGAGCAGCCTCGGTGACTGTCTCAAAGTAATCGCCCGTACCGCATTTACCTGTAATCTCGTTGTATGTCCATACAACAAAGGGGTGATGGGGACTGTTTGGTGCTTTGCACAAGATAATCGTGCAATTCTCGTCATTAGTTGAGGGCTTGAACTGCAAGACCTCAGCACCAGTAGAAGCACCGCCATCACCTTGGAGGACGATGCCACAACGAATAACTGTGACCATAATTGTTCCTTTCATAGAAGTGGGACAAAAAAAGTGCCCCTCACCAATAGCGAGGGACTATTGGTGAGGGGCTTTCCCCTATCCCGTCAGAAAAACTAATCATCTTAAGATGAACAGACGGCACACTGAATTACTGAAGGTATTATCGTGAGACTCACAGCCATAGTTCTTTTGCGTTGCTTCACTCCGTATGCAGTCTCGGTCGCGTCTCTTACTACATACACCACTCCTACTTGGGCAGGTAACTATCGCCCCCCGGGTACCTCAGCACCCAAGTCCGTTACTATTTCGCTTCTTCACGCCCCCTCTATGATAATAGTTACACCCACATAGATTCCTCGTTCTCGGTGATAATCAACAGCCTATTCAGTGTGCCCTCTGTCCATCTCAAGACTTCGCGGGGAAGATTTGGTGTATTACGCCTCGTAGTTGAGAAAATAAGCGGGTATCTCACACTCAACCCACTCAATCGTCCCATCGGGGGATACAACCCATTTATGAACCTTTATGGTGTCCATAATTACGCTAAAGCATCAGCGTTCTGAGTACCAAGGAAGAAAGCCATACATACTATGCAGGTAGGGGTTTCGTCCTTGTGGGAACGGTCATTGTAGAACTCTGCCAAATGCTTGGCTATTACTTTGGCTGCTTCTTCTAGGGGAGTGCAGCATTCTTCTGGATCAAACAATTTACTGCTCCTAAACTACTCTCAACATAGAGAGTGAGAGATACATAGGGAAGATGCCTCATAGACCGACAGGTCAGTACGCCAAGTCCTATGTATCCATCACCATCTACGCAAAAAAAGTCGGGGAACTGACTATCTGATAGATAGAGAGAGACACATCAAGAGAGAGACATATATACGGCCATTTACGGAGGGATGTTGAGACTACATATGTGTCTAAATGCATATAGATACATAACTCTCGCCTAGTAACTGTTCTATAGCCAATGCATTACATAACCATAGGATTACTTGCCAACCATGTTGTCTGTTCCTGATGTGCCTTCCACTAACTACCTGATAATAGATAGAGCGACCCTGCCCTGACCTGGTGTTACTGATGGTCTGTATTGGGCGCTAAATAGCAGTAGCCTAATGAGAAGAGCCCCCAACCGACAATGAAAGGGGTCGGCTGAGGGCTCTTCTAGACAGAAGACACAAGTGTTAGTGATAGTTGTAACCTATGCGTATGGAGTCTATCGTTACAGATAGTTATCGTCCGATTGGTCGGAACTCTCCATCTATGACCATAATGACTATGGGCATAGAAAGAGGCAGGGGGCAGGACATAGCCCACCCCCTGCTTGCTTCTATCTAGTGATTAGACTAGTGAAGGCTCTTCCTGCTTGACCTCAATCTTGCCCTGACCAAATGACCCCCGCAATGCGGTCATCTTGTCCATAGCCACCTTGAATTGAAGGTTATTCTGGATTGTTGGGTAGATAGGGTTGGTGCTCACCTTAGATAGTAGGGTGATAAGAGCGTCAAGGTCATCAGTCAGGGCTTGACCTGAGATGACTTTCTCGGCTTCCTTGTCTGCTTGCTCACGCTTCACCAAGTCGGTAAGGTCGGTGAGTAGGGCAGACATAGCGTCATTAGAGAGTGTGAAGTCCAATAGGTCAGACTTCTTACCAATTGCGCTCTGGTGCTTCACAATGTGACTTACCTTTATCTCAGGATACTTAAAGACTA